>Ga0315279_10000692_pt1 | contig 62540 bp, 57 predicted proteins | sample YL17G06_20_MG_FD_203694 | JGI IMG/M metagenome (GOLD analysis project Ga0315279, IMG submission 203694) | Sediment microbial communities from Yellowstone Lake, YNP, Wyoming, USA - YL17G06_20 | ecosystem: Environmental > Aquatic > Freshwater > Lake > Sediment | place: USA: Wyoming | collected...
GCAGCCGGCTGCCCGCAATCTCCAGGGCCATCAACACCGCCCCAGCCAGGAAAGCCACTACCAGCAGCACCACTGTCCGCATCCGTCTCCCGTTTCGCCCTCTCACGCGGCCCCTGATATGACTTCCCCAGCCAACAACAGGTTCCTTCGGCACTTTGGCGTGGGCCTGAGTTGGGGAGTGCCCCGAAGGGACCAGCGGGACGTTTGCGCAGTTCAAACGTCGGCTGGGCCTTTCCGTGGAATGCGCTGCTCCCCTCACTCGTCATGTAGGCAGAAGCACGAGAAACAGGCCCCGTCCGTCACGTCATCTTACGTAACGATGTCAGCGGAGCCCGCCGGTGGCGGGCTCTGCTGGCGCGTGATCGGCCCTCGCGGTCACCAGCGCCCGCGTTCCTTCTCCAACCTTCCAATCTCCGCGAACGTCTTGCGGATGTACTCCACCGTGCGCTTCGTAGCGTCGCGGAGTATCTGCTCTCCCTGCTCCGCCGTGCCCTTGCTCGGCGCGCCCCACAGCCCGTCGGGGCTGACCGCGCGCAGCCCGGTGTAGTCGAAGAACTCGCGCCCCTGGCTGGGGGCGAAGTCGGGCTTCGCCCGATCCATCTTCACCAGATCGGGCCGGATGGCCAGCATCAGCGACGTCTCCCCCTGCCCCGCGTGCAGCTCCCCGAACTCCCCCTGCTGGACGGTGAAGGCGTCCGGGGTGGTGAAGATCACCCGGACGCCCTTGCGGTCGAGGTTGATCTCCCGCACCACCGGCTTCACAATCCAGTTGCCGCCGTGGGCCACCAGCACCACCACCTTGGTGATGCCGTGGAACTTCACCGACTCCACCAGGTCCTCGATCACCGCCGCCAGGGTGGAGGGCTTGAGCCACAGCGTGCCGGCGAAGTCGCAGTGCTCGCGAGAGCAGCTCACCGCCAGCGCGGGAAGCAGGTAGCAGTTGCCCAGCTCCTGCGCCACCCGCTCCGCCAGCGCCTGGGCCGCGTAGTAGTCCGTGCACAGCGGCAGGTGGTAGCTGTGCTGCTCGATGGCGCCGATCGGCAGAAGGGCGATCTCCGGCTTCGCCTGCTCCACCTCGTGAAAGGTGTTCTCCCAGTTGACCATGGCCGACCCCCAGAGACGATCTCAAATGGACGCCAGCGAATCTTGTCCACTGCGCCCACGTTTAGTTTCCGGCGGGGGCAGGACGCTCCTGCCTCAGGTTGAACAGAGCTACGTCGTCGCTCCGCGGCGACCCGGGCAGTTCGTGCGCTGAAGGCGCACGTGGGCTATTGACGTTTCGCCCTGATAGTGGCAAGAAGTTATTGCTACTCGCAGATTAGGGTGACGGCCTCGCAGCCCCCAGGAGGCCTCCTGCGTGCTCTGTCTGAACCTCGCCGTCGCCCGACTCGGCGAGACTCAGTAAGGTGGGGAGAGGCCGGTGCAGAGCGTGTGGCAGGAGCATGCTCCTGCCCAAGATGGGATGAGATGCGGATTCCGACGCTGACCAGAACCGAAGAAGAGCCCCTATCCGAGGTGGGCCTGCCGCGGGAGGTGCACCAGTGGCTGGATGAGCACCTGCCGGGACAGCAGGTCCGCCTCGTCCAGTACGCCAACCTCCACGGCCCGGGGCACTTCGGCGACGCCTGGGTGATCGTCACCGATCAGAGGCTGGTCGGCATCCGCTGGGACAGCGGGGGCCTGAGGGGCCAAGCGGATGCGGCGCTGGCTGACGTCGAGCGCCTAGCTCTGCGCGAGTTCGTGGGCAACGGCCGCCTGGAGATGGTCGCGAACGGCGCTACTCGGGCCCTCTGCCGGTTCACCCGCTCCCTGGCGCGCGAGGTGGAGGAAACGGGACGCGCCATCGCACAGCTTGCCACCGAGCGGCGAGCGCAAGAGGGCAGGCCCCCGGTGCAGTTGGAGGGGGATGTCGGAGAGCGGGGGGCCGCACGCTGCGCCATCTGCGGCCGCGTGCTCTCACGCGAGGGCGTCTGCCCGGAGTGCATGAACCGCACCCAGCTCGCCTGGCGGATGCTCAGCTTCATGCGTCCCTATTTCTGGCTTGCTATCGTCGGCTTGGTCCTGGCTGGACTGGCCACCTGGGTTGGGCTTCTCCCTCCGCTAGTCACCAAGTACCTGATTGACACGGTCTTCTACGGGGGCGCGATAGAAAAGCTGACCCCTGCTGTCGAGCTGTTGGCCCTCATCTACGTGGTCCGGTCTCTGCTGACCTTCGTCCGAGCCTACCTGCTGGCGTGGCTCGGCCAACGCGTCGTCGCCGACATCCGCTCCATGACCTACCGGCATTTGCATCAGCTCGCCGTCGGCTTCTACGAACGGCGCCAGACCGGCCAGCTCATGTCCCGGCTCACCCATGACACCGGCCATATCCAGGACTTCGTCGCCGACTACCTCCAGGAGATCGTTGTCCAATCCTTCACGGTGATCATCATCCTGATCATCCTGGTGCGCATGCAGCCGATGCTCACCCTTCTTACGCTGCTGCCGGTACCGCTCATCATCCTGACCACCACCTTGATCCGCGCTCAGGTGCGGCGCTACTACCGCAGCGCCCGCCGACGCATGGGCAGCATGCAGGCCGTCCTCGCCGACGCCATCCCCGGCATCCGCGTGGTGAAGGCGTTTGCCCAGGAAGACCGTGAGGTAGAGCGCTTCGATGTGCGCAACGAGGGATACACGCAAACCAGCATCCAGGCCGCCCGCCTGCGCAGCGGGTTCATGGCCACCATCGGCCTGATCACCTCCATCGGATCGCTGCTCGTCTGGGAGTTCGGCGGGAAGATCTTCTTCCAGGCGACTGGTTTCACGGTTGGCACTATCGTCGCCTTCACCGCCTTCCTCTGGCAGCTCTACGGACCGATCGGACAGATCAGCAACATGTTCGAGCGGTTCCAGTTCGCCGCCACCGCGGCGGAGCGCGTTTTCGAGGTGCTGGACACTCAGCCCGAGGTGGACCGGAGCCGAGAGCGGCGTTCCGCCAGCACCGTGAAGGGCGCGGTCAAGTTCGATCACGTCTACTTCAGCTACGAGGACGGCGCCCCGGTGCTTTTCGACATCGAGCTGGACGTCCAGCCCGGAGAGATGATCGGCCTGGTCGGCCGCACCGGAGTGGGCAAGAGCACCATCGTCAACCTCGTCTGCCGGTTCTACGACCCCGATCGCGGAACCATCTATGTGGACGGCCACGACGCGCGCGAGTACGACCTGCGCTCCTGGCGGAGCCAGATCGGGATGGTGCTGCAGGAGCCGTTCCTGTTCCACGGCAGCATCTGCGAGAACGTCGCCTACGGTCGCGCAGATGCCAGCGAAAGGGAGATCATCGAGGCCGCGAAGGCGGCCAACGCCCATGAGTTCATCATGCATCTGCCGGACCGCTACGACAGCCAGGTGGGAGAACGCGGGGTGCGGCTTTCCGGCGGCGAGCGCCAGCGCATCTCCATCGCCCGCGCCATTCTCCACAATCCTCGCTTGCTGATCTTCGATGAGGCCACCTCCTCTGTGGACACCGAAACCGAGCTGCTGATCCAGGAGGCCGTCGAGCGGCTGGTGTCAGGCAGAACCACCTTCGCCATCGCCCACCGGCTCTCCACCCTGCGCCACGCCACTCGCATCGTCGTCATCGAGGAGGGCCGGATCGCAGAGATAGGGACCCACGACCAGCTCATGGCCGCGGGCGGGACCTACGCCCGCCTGGTCACCGCGCAAAGCCTGATGCCGCCGGAAGGCGCGCCTTCCCCGCAGCCGGAGGAGGAGGGAGAAGAGATGGAGGCGGTCGCCGGTGAGTAACCAGGTCCTCCCGGGACAACATCCCGAGCACCAGAACGCCGAGGTGGCGGTTCTCGACGCCTCCGCAATCCGTCTCCGGATGGACCCCCACAACCAGCTCGAGGTGACCATGCCCGACGGGGTGGTGCATGCCGACGTCCGCGTGGCGCCGGCCTTTCCCATCTCCCGTCCGAACCAGTTCGTCTACTTCCAGACCGCGGAGGGCGACGAAATCGGCCTCCTGCCTGACCCCCGTCGCCTCGACCGCGACTCCCGTGACCTGCTGCTCCGCCAGCTCGACCAGACCTACTTCATGCCTCGCATCACCCGCATCATCCGCGTCGAGGAGCACATGGGCATCGCCCGCTGGGAAGTGGATACCGACCGCGGCTGGAGCACCTTCGATGTCGTCTCCCGTTCCGAGTCCACCTGGTATGTCGGCAAGAACCGCATCGTCGTGCGCGATGCCGACGGCAATCGCTATCTCATCGAGGACCTGACCGCGTTGGACAAGCGCAGCCGCCGCCTCGCCGACCTCTACATGTAATCAGGTATGGCACGTTTCTTCAGCCCGAGCGCAGTCGAGGGCCAGCGTGCCATCCGGCCTCAGGAAGAAGGGAAGCTCACAGATGAGACTCGGCGCGCCCGTATTCGTTGACACCGACGACCCCGATGCCCTCGCCCAGGCCCATCGAGAGCTCGGCTACCGCGCCGCCTACTGCCCGGAGCTGACTCTCGACGACCCGGACCGCATCCGCGCGGTGCGGGAGGCCTTCGCCCGCCACGACGTCGTGATCGCCGAAGTCGGCGTCTGGAACAACCTCATGGACCCCGATGCGGACAAGCGCCGCCAGCACGTGAAAGCGATGGCGGAGGGCCTGGCGCTGGCCGACGAGGTGGGTGCGTTGTGTCTGGTCAACATCGCCGGGGGCTTCAGCTCCGAGCAGTGGGACGGCCCGCACCCCGCCAACCTGTCGCAGGATGCCTTCGCTCTCGCCGTCGAGAACGCCCGCGGCATCATTGACGCGGTGCGGCCGAAGCGGGCGAAGCTGACCTATGAGATGATGCCCTACATGATCCCCGACGGCCCGGACTCCTACCTCGAGCTGGTCCAGGCGGTGGACCGCCGCGCCTTCGGCGTCCACCTCGACGTGGTGAACATCATCAACAGCCCGCGGCGCTACTACGGCAGCGCCGATCTCATCACGGAGTGCTTCCAGAAACTGGGGCCGCACATCGTCTCCTGCCACCTCAAGGACATCCGGCTGGACGACCGCCTGACCGTACACCTGGATGAAGTGATCGTGGGGAAGGGCGGCTTCGACATCCCGACCTACCTGCAAGAAGCGGCCAAACTCCCTCACGAACCCCCCGTCCTGCTCGAACACCTGCGCACCCCCGAGGAGTACGACCAGGCCCGGAGCTACATCATCCAACTCGCGGAGCGAGCCGGAGTCCCCTTCTCGTAGGCAGGGCACGCTTGCAGCGTGCCAGTGCGGTGGACTTGCAGTCTGCCACGATTGGCTCGCCGCGGGGACGGGTATATGGAAAGCAAGTGATCGGTGCCCAGCGCATGGGTGAACCGCGCTGGTGGCCGTCTTCCCGATCCCCCCATCCAATGCCAGTTACCTGCGCTCACACCGTGAGGAGCCGGAATTCCGGCGCTCTGAAGCCGTGTGGCAGTTATGCCTCGTCCAAGAGGTGAGGTGCAACGACTGGAGACTCCAGGCACACCATCGAGGTGAAGCTTCCTCGGGGACGCGACCTCGAAAGGGTGGCCGGGCAAGCGGCCTTGTGCGTAGCCGACATCGCCGGTCTCTCGCCGCGTGCGGCAGCAGATCTCGAGATGGCGGTGTGCGAGGCATGCACAGGACTGGGCGGACGGTTCTTCGTGGGCGCGTGTCAGGACCTGGTGGTGCGAATCCAGATCCGCCCTGAAGCAATCCACGTCCTCGTCTCCGGCGATGGTGTACGGGCATCCGGCCCGGATGGGACAGCGCCCCTTGACCCGCACGATGCCGACTTGTCGCTCTGCGTTCTGAGGGGCCTTATGGACAGAGTCACTCTCGTCGAGCATCAGCGTCACGGCTTCTGTCTGGCGATGGTAAAGCGAAGGGAACGGTAGAAAGGGGGCTGATCACCATGGCTGTTCGTGAGCGCATCCTCGCCGCGCTGAGGCGCGCAGACGGACCGCTATGCGATGACTGCCTGGTTCCTGCGGCGCAACTGCGTCGCCGTCAACAAGCTAATAGCGAATGCAGGAGACTGGCCAAAGAGGATCTCATCCTGCGGGGGCGCGGCCCGTGTTCGGTCTGTGTGAAGCACAAGCTGGTTAACGCTCCACACCCCTCCGGCGGCGCGTCCTCAGCAGAACCTCCCTCCCATCCCCCTGTCCGCCTGACACCTGGTGATGGGTACGATCCTGACCGCCCTTGGTACTGGGAAGGGAATGTTCAGGCGCGTCTTATTGCCTGGCTGAAGCATCGGGGATATAGGATCCGCCGCGCGGCGGATACCGCCTCCAAGGAACACGGCCTAGACATCATCGCTTGCAAGGATGGCAAGGAGTTGTGGGTTAGTGTGAAAGGGTATCCTGAGCGTCGCGGACCTCTTCAGGCTCGGCACTGGTTCGCTGATGCCGTTGTCTTCGGGGCGTTGCTTCACCGCGACGCGCATCCTCACGTGCAGCTGGCTCTAGCGTTCCCTCGTTTCCCGACTTACCGCAGACTGATCAGTCGCGTGAACTGGCTCACGAGCAAGCTGCCACTCGACATCTACTGGGTGGAGGAATCGGGCGCGGTGACTCGCGAGTGCGGACCCCGCTAGCCTTGGATGACCTCGGGCTCCTGCCCTACTCTATCCCCGAAGTCGCCTTCATCTCCTCCCCCTCCGCCTCCGTCACTCGCTTCAGCAGAGACGGCTCACTGGTGGGGCTTCGGAGGGCGATGGAAAGGCGAGGGTGCCGCCCGAAAAAAGGTGGGCGCAGGCAGGAAGAGGGGATTCCATGCCTACGCCCAAGGCGGGGTGCGGTGAGCTGGGGATTCACCGCGCCCCGAGGCGGAACTCGAGGCGAGGGTGTGCACCCTCGCAGCATCCATATTAGCCCGGAGGGGCCAACGTGTTGGACCGCACTCTGACAAATGTTCGCGAGATCAGACATGCATGCTGGCGAGGTGCGCGGCTCTGGCGCCCCATAGCGCGTCGCACATCGAAGTAACGCTTCGAGTGGGCTGTAGGGCTCTACAGCCTGGTCTATCCGAGTGTCGCCGTTACTTCCTTCGGCGACACTCGGTAGGGCTGCGGCGACCGCCATGGTAGGCAGCCCCCTCAGCCTGAGGGGGGTGGTGAGGGCCGCGCCAGCTTCGCCGTCACCACCAGCCCGGCGGCTCCCAGCAGCGCACCGGCTGCGAAGAGCACTTTGAAGAGCTGTGCCCTGACGAGCATGCCGCCCAGCATGGGGAGAAAGGCAGTGAGCGCGAAGGAGGTGTTGAGCACGCCAATATAGAGGGGCCGCTGCGGCTCTGGGGCGATGGCGAGGAGGTAGTTGATGGAGGCCATGAACCCGCCGGCGGTGGCCGCCAGGAGGCCAAAGAACACCACCCCGAAGACGAGCCGGCTGATAAGATGGGTATGGGGAAGCCAGGCACCCAGCAGTGCCAGCGCAGGAATCGCGAGTGAGATGGCGGCGATGCCGATCAGCAGTGCGCGCGGTCCCTTGCGATCGTTGATCTGCGCCCAGAGAGGAACTGCGAGCACGCTGCCGGCCATCTGCACCGATAGGTAAGTGCCGACCACGGACTCGGGCATCTCCAGCACGCGTCGGCAGTACACGATGTAGAAGGGCAGGGCCACGGCAGAGGCTCCAGTGAGCAGCCGGCCCGTGACGAGCAGACGGAGGTCGCGATGATCGTGAAGCAACCGCGGCGCGGCCTTCATGAAAGACAGGAAGGGCTGTGCCTCCCCCGGCTCGCCGGGCGGCTCCCTGATGAGGGTAAAGGCGAGCCAGCCGGGCATGAAGCTAACCAGGGCGAGGATCATCAACAAGGAGTAGTCGGAGGGGAAGGATAGCGCCTCGCTGTCCAGGATGCGTTTCACCAGGAAGCCGACCGCGATCCCCCCCACCGCCCCCCAGAACTGCCGGTTGCCGAAGAAGGAGCCGAGCTGCGCGGGCGAGACGGTCTTCGCCACGATGTCCAGGAAGGCAATGCCCCCCAGGCCTCCGCCGAGCGCGAACATGGAGTAGCCCAGAAAGAAGCAGGCGAGCGCCAAGATGGGATTGGTGCGGGCGAGGAGATAGACCGCGGGAATGGCGATGACCCAACCCGAACCTCGCAGGTACACGGCCAGCAGGTAGAGCGGGCGCTTGTATGGTCGAGGCTGGGCGTACCTGGCCGCGAGCAACTGCGGCAGATACCAGCCGCCCGTGCCGATGGCGGACACCAGCCCCACCGCCACCCCCGAGTCCGTCAGCCGGGAGACGAAGGCGGGCAGCACTGTCGCCGGGTCCACAAAGGCCACCCCGATGGTGAACACAACGCCGTTGAAGACACCCAGCCAGTAGGCGCGGGGAGTGCGGAATGATTGCTGTGAGCCCTGGAGCGCAGGCTGAGAGCCCGTCCCACTGTGCGCACCATCGGTCATGTCAGAGGGAGGCCCGGCGGGCAAGCGCAGACATACCCGGCCTAGAGGGCCGGCTCCAGCACCACAATTTCAGTGGGCTCCGGCAGCGTCTCCTTTGTCACCTCAATCTCCGGTCCACCGACCCGGCGCACGCGCGCTTTCCCGGCAAGGAACTCATCCACGCCGGCTAGGTGGAAGCCGAGCTTGGGGGTCTGATAGTGCATGGGGATGGCGATGTGCGGTTTCACTGCGTTGACCACTTCGGTGGCGCCCTCGGCGTCCACGGTGAATGTTCCCCCGACGGGAACCATGAGCACGTCCACGCCGCCGAGCGCGGCCACCTGGTCGGCGGTCAGCGTATGCCCCAGGTCGCCGAGATGACACAGGCGCACGTCATCGGCTTCCATCATCCACACCACATTCTCGCCCCGCTGCCTGCCGCCGGCGGCGTCGTGGTGGGTGGCAACCGCGCGGAAGGCCACTCCTCTCACCGACTGGCCTCTTGTTCCTCTGACGATCGCTGGTTTGCCGGGCACCATATCCACGTAGTTATGGTCGGCGTGATCGTGGCTCACCACCACCACATCGGCCGGCTCCGTAAGAGGTCCGTATCCGATCGCCCCCCCGAACCCACCCGGCTCGTAGGGATCGGTGACGATCTTGGCGCCGCCGGCGGTGGTGATCAGAAACGCGGCGTGACCAAGGAACCGGATCTTCATCGCCTACCTCCTGCTGAGTTTCGCCCAGAGAAGTAATGGCGAAACCTCGTGCTTCGTAGCGAAGGAGCTTCGCTACTTCGCAGAGCAGCATCAGACAGACTGCGCTGGAAGGCACGTAGCTGCTTCACAGACTGTCACTTCGATATGCGACCAGCTATAGGGTCAAGCTCCTGCGCCGGCAGCCTTGAGCCTGGCGATGGTCTTCCTCAACACCCCGGCCGACAACTGCAGCGCGGTGCGCTCCGTGTCGGTGAGATCGTCGTAGCTGACCGACAGCACGCCGGCCCTCCCCAGGCGGGTGGGAAGGCTGAAGGCGACGCCCCCGAAGGGGCCGCTCCGGTGCAGAGTGCAGACGGGCAAGACCGCCCCGGTGTCATCGAGTACCGCCTCCACCACCTGGCGAACGGCGAGCCCGACGGCGTATCCTGCGCCTCCCTTGAGCCGCAGGCACTCCGCCCCGGCGGTGCGGGTGGCTTCGAAGGCCTCCTGCACCAGGTGATCCGAGTGGCCTGGCAAGGAGGAGAGAGGCTGTCCCTGATAGCGCAGTCCCGAGAGCACGGGGACCATCGAATCACCGTGTTCGCCGAGGATGAGGGCCTCGAGGCGGGAAGGATCAAAGCTCAGCCGCTCGGCGAGCAAGGAGCGGAAGCGCAGAGTATCCAGGACTGTGCCCAACCCGATGGTCTGCTGGGGGGGCCAGCCCAGGTCGGCCGCGGCGAGGTAGGTAAGCACGTCCACCGGATTGGTGACCACGAGCAGGACGGCGTCGGAGGCCGCCCCCTGTATCTTCTCGATCACCTCTCGGAACAGAGCCACATTGCGTCCTGTTAGCGCAAGCCTCGACTCGTCGGGCTTGCGCCGCAGCCCGGCGGTGACCACCACCATCTCTGAGCCTGCGATCTCGGGATAGTCCCCGGCGCGAATCCGCGGTCCACCCAGCGCCGCCCAGCCGTGGCTGAGGTCCAGGGCCTCGCCCCGGGCCGCCTCCGCGGCCGCGTCCACGAGCACTATCTCGGTGCAGGAACGTCCGAGCTGCAGCGCGTAGGCGGCGCTGGAGCCGACTCGGCCGGCGCCGCCGATGATGCTGACTTTGCCGTCCTTTTGGCCTCCCCGGCCGGGCAGGCGCTCGAGGGCCGTCACGGGACTACCTCTCCCTGGACCGCGCCGAGCCCGGCGGGGGCGAGCGGCGCCGCCTTGTCCTCTTCCTGCAAGGCGTACACCGTATGATTGTGAATGGACTCCAGGCTCTCACAGCTCACCTGGAACCAGGTGACGCGCGGGTCGGCGCGCAGCGCGGCCACGACATCTCTCACCACATCCTCCACGAACTTGGGGTGCTCATAGGCGGTTTCAGTCACCGCCTTCTCGTCCTCTCTCTTCAGCAGGGGATAGATCTCCGCGCTGCCCTGTTGCTCCAGCATCACCACCAAGTCCTCGATCCACACCATCACCTCGGAGCGGTAGCGGAGGCGGGCCTTGATCACCGCGCGCTGGTTGTGTGCGCCGTAGTCGGAGATCTCCTTGCTGCAAGGGCAGAGAATGGTAACGGGCACCTCCACCCCGAGGGTGAAGGTGTACTCGTGATCGTCGAGCACACCCTCAAAGGAGCAGTCATAGTCGAGCGCGCTCTCGCTGCTGCTGACGGGCGCCTGCTTGGTCACGAAGTACTTGAAACTGACCTCGATCCGCGCCTGGCGAGCGCCCAGGCGGTCCCTCGCCTCTTGGAGCATCTCTTTCAGATCGGGCTTGCTGATCGGCTGCTGGCTCCACTGGAAGAGGATATCCACGAAGCGACTCATATGGGTGCCGCGGAACTGATGGGGCAGCTCCACCGCCAGGTCAATGCGCGCGAGCACACCGTCGAAGCCGGCGCCCTTGCGCCTGACGCGCACCGGCAGGTGCACGTCCTTGACGCCGACACGCTGCACAGTGATGCCGCGGGTATCGAGACTCCCCGCTACGTCCTTCACCGAGAGACTCCCTTCATGTTAAGCCGTGTCGCCGGAGGGACACGGCCCGGCGACTGAAGACCCCACCAGGAGAGAACGGCCTGCCCAACGGCGGTTCGAGGCCATCACTCCTCCGGCTCGGAGGGCGCAATCACCCCTCCCCAGGCGAGCAGCCGGCCGCAGTTGTCACAGGTCTCGCCCAACCGTCCCGCCTTGATCGCCTTCAACCGCTCGCTGGGTATCGCCACCCGGCACCCCGGGCAGGTCTGCTCGGTCACCCGGGCCAGGCCGAGATTGCCCTTGCTAGCGCGAATCGACTCGTATCGCTTCAGGAGCTGGCCGTTCACCTGGGCGGCCAGCTTCTTCCTTTTCTCTCCCAACTCCGCCGCCTCTGACTGCAAGCGCTTGCTGGTTTTCTGGAACTTGCCTTCCGTCTCTTGCAGACGCGCCTGGGTTTCTGCGAGCTCCGCTTCCCTGGCCGCCAGAGTCTCCCGCTGCTGCTCCAACTCCAGCATCAACTCGATCACCCGCGTTTCCACCCGATCCCCCTCCCGCTTCAGCATGCTCACCTCTTCCTGCAGATCGGTGAGCTGGCGGGGATTGCTCACCCGGCCGCTGTAGAGCTGGGTCTCGAAGCGGCTCTTCTTCTCGGTGAGCGTGTCCAGCTCCAGGGTACGGTCGAGGTGATCCACTTCGAGTGCTTCCACCTGCCTGCGCAGCGCCGCCAGCTCTTCCTCCAACCCGGCGATCTCGCCTCGCAGGGCCTCACCGGTATCCAGGCCGCTGAGGGCAGCCTTCAGGCGCGCAATCTCCAGATCCGCTTCCTGCACCTGGCACAGCAATGCGAGTTGCTCGCTCACCCGTGCCCCTCACTCTCCCGTCAGTGCTGGGAGTAGTGGTTCGTCGCGGCCGGTGGCTCCTCCTGCCCCTCCGAAAGGGCGCTGCTGCACACTGTGGAACACTAGCGCGGATGGACGCGCCCACCATTGGCATCACCGCCGACGACCTCACCGGGGCCGCTGACACCGCCGCCGCCCTCGCCCGGGCGGGCAGGCCGGTGGTGGTATCCCTGGGGCGCAGGCTCCGGTCTTGGCGCGGCAGACAGGCGGTGGCGGTCAACACCGACTCCCGCACCCGTCAGCCGGAGGAAGCATACCGGCTGACCCGAGACAGCGTTGTGCACTTGCTCGACCTGGGCGCGAGTCTTATCTACAAGAAGACGGACTCCAACCTGCGCGGGAACATGGGCGCCGAGCTGGCAGCGGTGGCGGAGGCGCTAGGGCGGCCGGTGCTGTTCGCGCCGGCCTTCCCTGCCCGGGGACGGACGGTGGTGGATGGCCTGGCGCTGATCGGTGGAATCCCTGTTGCGGATACCGAGATGGGCCGCGATCCGGAGGCTCCGGTCACCTGCTCCGGGGTTGCGGAGCTACTGTGCGGGCATTGGCCGGCTCTTGCGCTGGCGCACTGCCCTTTGCGCACAGTTCGCGCGGGGGTGGATTCGGTGACCGGGGCCACGCCGGAGAGGGGAGTGCTGATTCTGGATGCCGAAACGGAGGATGATCTTCGGATCATTGCCCGGGCCGGTCTCTCGCTTTCCCCCTTTCCCGTGCTGGCTGGGTCGGCCGGGCTGGCGAGGGCGCTGGCCGACCTCCTGCTCGGGCCGCGCCAGCCGATCAGTTGGGCGGGAACGGAGGGCGGGCGCGTGCTAGGCGGCGGACCTGAGCGGCGGACCTGCCGGACCGCCGCCCTCCGGGGACCGCCGCCCCTCCTGGCGGTGCTGGCGAGCTCAAGCCCTGCCCTCGCGGCCCAGGTGGAGCGGGCGCAACGCTTGCCCGGGGTTTCAACGGTGACGCTTCCCTGTGAGAACCTGTCCCGGGATGAGGGCCCCATGCCGGAACTGCACGAGGCGGCCCGGCGGTCGGTTCGCGCGCTGACCTCCGGTCAGACGGTGGTGATCTGTGCCACCGGACAGCTGCCTCAGGTGGAACATCCCGTGCAGTTGGTAGTCCAGCATCTTGCGCACCTGGCATTTGTGGTAGTGAAGGAGACGGAGCCGCGGGGGTTGCTGGTGGGCGGCGGATCAACCGCGCAAGGGGTGTTGGAGGCGTTGGGCGTAGAAGCGATTGAGGTGGATGACGAGCCGGAGGTGGGAGTGGGCGCGGGGGTGCTTGTGGGCGGGGAGCTAGCAGGTCGCCCGGTGGTGCTGAAGCCTGGCGCCGCCGGAGACGACGAGGTGGTGGCAAGACTGCTGCAGTACCTGCGGCGGCGAGCCACAGCAGCGGAGAAGAAGCAGTGAGGAAGGATACGCGACCTCTGCTCGCGGTGACCATGGGCGACCCGGCCGGGGTGGGGCCGGAGGTGGCCGTGGGGGCGCTTGCTCGCCGCGAGGTGCAGGAGGCGTGCCGGGCGCTGGTCATCGGCGATGCGCGCGTGCTGCGGCGGGCGGCGGATTGGGTGGGATCGCCGTTCTTGCCGCAGGTGGTCAGTTCGGCCGGGGAGGCGGAGGAACACGGCGACGGCGTGTGCCTGTTGGATCTGGGGAACGCCGACCCCGAGGCCATCGCCCTGGGACAGGTGAGTGCGGAGGCCGGGAGGGCGGCCGCGGAGTACATCACTAGGGCGGCGCAACTGGCGCGCATCGGCGCCGTGGCGGCAGTGGTGACCGGACCCATCAACAAGGAGTCTCTGCGGCTGGCAGGGGTCCCCTATCCGGGGCACACAGAGTTGTTTGCGGCGCTCGCCGAGACGCCGGAGGCTCGATCGGGCGCCCGCCATGGCCACGCACGCGTGGCCATGATGCTCGTGCACGGGAACATGCGGGTGGCTCACGTCACCACGCACGCGGCGGTACGCAACGCCTGCGAGATGGTGACGAGAGAACAGGTGCTTTCCGTCATCCGCCTCACCCAACAGGCGCTGTTGAAAATGGGTGTGTCAGAGCCGCGCATTGCAGTGGCCGGCCTGAACCCCCATGCCGGGGAGTCGGGGCTGTTCGGGGACGAGGAACTCCGGGAGATCGCGCCGGCGGTCAGCGACGCCGCAAGACTGGGCATTCGCGCCACCGGTCCCCTTCCTCCAGACACCGTCTTCGCCCGCCACCGGGCGGGGGAGTTCGATGCGGTGGTGGCGATGCTCCACGATCACGGACACATCGCGGTGAAGACGGTTGGGTTTGCTCCCGATGCAACCGGCCGACTCCGCACGGCGGGGGTCAATGTCACCCTTGGTCTGCCGTTCATCCGCACCTCCGCGGACCACGGGACGGCCTTCGACATCGCCGGCAAGGGCATCGCCGACCCCACCAGCATGGTCGAGGCGATATTGCTGGCGGCGCAGATGGCGAAGACACAGGCCTGACAGCGAGTCACCGCCCCCACAGGCGCCCCAGCGCTGCCACCCGGCAGCTGTGCTTAAGACCACCATTGGCGGCAACCTACCCGCAGGACGCCTCCCCACTTCTGTCGAAGGCAGCTATACGCTGGGGAGCAGGCCAGCCAGGCTGCGCGCAGGGGAACCGACATGGCAAAGCATCGTAAACCGTGTCGCCGAAGGGACACGGCCCGGCACCGCATCTTCGCCTCCATCATGGCGGCGGACTACACCCGCCTCGCTGACGACGTGGCCGAGGCCCAGGCGGCGGGCGTGGACGGCTTCCACTTCGATGTCATGGACGGCAACTTTGTCCCCAACATCACCTTCGGCCCCGACCTGGTGCGGGCATTGCGGCCGCTCACCAAGCTGCCCTTCGATGCGCACCTGATGGCGGTGAACACGGACCTGCTCATCCCACTGATGGTGGAGGCGGGGGTGAACCGCCTGTCCATCCATCCCGAGATCGGCGGGCACCTGCAGCGCTCGCTCACCCACATCCGCGAGCTCGGAGCGCAGCCGGGGGTCGCGCTCAACCCCTCCACGCCCCCGGAGACGATTGCCTACGTGCTCGATGACATTGACTATGTGCTGCTGATGTCGGTGAACCCCGGCTTCTCCGGGCAGGAGTTCATCCCGGCCTCTCTGCGCAAGCTGACGGCCCTGTCCGCGATGATCGCTGGCAGCGGCCGTGACATCCGCATCATGGTGGACGGCGCGGTGGTGCCGGAGAACGTCACCGGGCTGGCGAAGCTGGGAGCCCAGGATTTCGTCACCGGGGCGCCCCTGTTCGGCCATCGGCCGCTGAAGGCGAGGGTGAAGCAGTACCGGGAAGCTCTGGCATGACCCGCCTTCGTCCGCCCAAGGGAGACTATGGCGGGCTGGCGGAGAAGCAGCTCGCTCGGATGCTCCGCCAGGTGCGCGCCGGCAAGCTTTCGGTTGCCGATGCGGTGGAGCGCCTGCGCGCCCTGCCTTACGAGGACTTGGGCTTTGCCAAGGTGGATCACCACCGCGCCCTGCGCACCGGGTTCCCGGAGGTGATCTACTGCGCCGGCAAGACGGCGGAACAGGTGGTGCAGATCGCCCGGCGGATCGCCGCCCACCACCGCGTGGCCCTCGCCACGCGGTGCTCGGCGGAGCAGTGCACCGCCCTGTGTAAGGCCTTCCCGGAGGTGACGCATCACGAGGTGCCTCGCATCGCCGTCGTGGGCAAGCCGCCCCGCCCATCGCGGAGAGCCGGGCCGGTGGCGGTAGTCACCGCGGGAACCGCCGACGTGCCGGTGGCGGAGGAGGCGGCGGTGACCGCGGAAACCCTGGGCTGCCGGGTGGAGCGCATCTACGATGTCGGGGTGGCGGGCCTGCACCGGCTGCTGGGGCATCGGGAGCGCCTGGAGAAGGCGCGCGCGATCATCGTGGTGGCCGGCATGGAGGGCGCGTTGGCGAGCGTGGTGGGCGGGTTAGTGTCCGCCCCGGTCATCGCGGTGCCCACCTCGGTCGGCTACGGAGCAAGCTTCCAGGGCCTCGCCGCCCTGTTGACCATGCTCAACTCCTGCGCGGCAGGGGTGACGGTGGTGAACATAGACAATGGCTTCGGCGCGGGTTACTTCGCGGCGCTACTGATGCGAAAGGACAGGGCCTCGTGATCGCCTACCTCGACTGCTTCTCTGGAATCTCCGGCGACATGCTGCTGGGCGCCCTCGTGGACGCCGGGCTGTCGCTGGAGGTTCTGAAGGCTGATCTCGCTTGCCTGTCGCTCTCAGGCTATGACATCAAGGCGGCGAAGGTGACGAAGGGCGGTATCGCCGGAACGCAGGTGAGCGTGGAGGTTCGCGAGGAGCAAGCTCACCGGGGCCTTCACGACATTCTTAAGATCATCGACGCCAGCTCTCTGCCTGAGGAGACCAAGGAAACCTCCCGCCGCATCTTCACCCGCCTGGCGGAGGCAGAGGCGCGGGTGCACAACCAGCCCGTGGAGGATGTCCACTTCCACGAGGTGGGGGCGGTGGACGCGATCGTGGACGTGGTGGGCGCCTGCTGCGGGCTGCGGCGCCTGGGAGTCACGGAGCTCTACTCCTCTCCTCTTCCCCTGGGCGGCGGGTGGGTGAACACCGCCCACGGGCGCCTGCCAGTGCCCGCCCCGGCCACCGCGGAACTGCTCAAAGGCGCACTCCTCTACGCCGGCCCGGTGCAGGCGGAGCTGGTGACGCCCACGGGCGCGGCGATCGTGACCACGCTCTGCGGCAACTTCGGACCCATGCCGCCGATGACCGTCTCCCAGGTGGGATGGGGGGCCGGGGCGCGGGACCTGCCCCACCCCAATCTGCTCCGGCTGTTCCTGGGCGAGCCGGCGGTGAAGGCGGCGGAGCAGCGCCTGGCGCTCCTGGAGACCAACCTGGATGACATGAACCCGGAGCTGTTCGAGCACCTCATGGACCGGCTGCTGGCAGCGGGCGCGCTGGACGTGTTCTATACCCCCATCGTGATGAAGAAATCGCGCCCGGCGACGCTGGTGTCCGTGCTCGCCGAGCCTGAGAAGGTGGACGCGCTCAGCGCCATCCTCTTCCGAGAGACGACCACCTTGGGTGTGCGGGTGCAGGAGGTCAGCCGCCGGTGCCTGGAACGCCGGTCGGTGGAGGTGGAGACCCCATACGGCCGTGTGCGGGTGAAGCTGGGCCTGCTGGGAGCCGAGACGGTTACCGCGGCGCCTGAGTATGAGGACTGCCGGCGGATTGCCAACGAACGTGGAGTCCCCCTGAAAGGGGTCTACGAAGCCGCCCAGGCCGCCATTCACCGGAGCGGCGGGCAGGGAGGGGAGAGATGAGAAGAACCAGGCTCTGTATCTTCCTCGTGCTTGTGGCAGTGGCAGCGGTGGTGTGGGTGGTGCTCAGGTATCCGGCGGCCAAGCCGCCATCGCCTCCGCCTTCGCCCCCGCCTGCCCCGGCGTCACCCAAGCAGGTGGTCCAGAGCTACCTCACCGCCATGGAGAGAGAGGACTACCCCGCCGCCTACGAACTGCTCTCGGGCGAGTACCGGAAAGCTCACGCGGTGGACGAGTTTGCAGCTCTCTGCAAGGAGTCGGGGGCCCCCGCGCTGGATACGGCCGCAGGGGTGGAGCAGCCGGCCGAGGCGGGCCGGGTGGTGGTCATGGTCCCCATGGTGGAGGACCCCGCGGCCGCCTCCTTCACCCTGGTGCAGGAAGATGGGCGATGGCGGATCCTCTTCCGGACCGGGTCGCCCTGGTTCCCCTACCCGTAGCCTCCGCACACGCTTCCGTCAGCTCGGGAAGGAGACGCGCGCGGCCAAGCGAAGCGCCTCGTATGGTGGCGGCGGAGTTATCCACAACCTATCCACTACAACCCATTCGTCGCTTGGCGATAGCTCTTTTCCGATCTGCAAGGAGGACCGCCTCGCGGCATGGAAAGAACACTGCCGTGGCCGTGCCGCGTGGAATGGAGGAAGCTGAATGAAGGTGATCTTGCTGAAAGACGTTCATGGCGTGGGGAAAGCGGGCGCGGTGGCGACAGTTGCGGACGGCTATGCCAACAACTTCCTGCTTCCGCGCAAGCTTGCCATGGCTGCTACCGCCGGCAATCTAGGGAAACTGGCGCAACATCGTGATACGATCAAGCGAAAGCAAGAGGGAGAGAAGAGCGAAGCGGAGACGGTTGCCGAGCGGATCGCCGGCATCACCCTCAAGCTGAGAGCAAAGGCGGGAGAGGCGGGACGCCTCTACGGCTCCATCACCAACGCCACGATCGCGGAGGCCCTCGCCGCCGACCATCGCCTGGAGGTGGACCGTCGCGCCATCTCCATGCCCTACCCGATCAAGATGCTGGGCGAGCATCAGGTGACCATTCATCTGCATCGCGACGTGGAGGCGGCGCTTAAGGTGGAGGTGGAACCGGAAGAGGAGGTCGGGTAGCGGGGCGCGTTGGGCGGAAGCTCGCTTTCGCCCTGATTCGGAAGGTGGGAGGGTGCAGGACCAAGGTCCTGCCCAGCGACCAAGGGGTAGGCGGCGGGGCGGGGTGATGCAAGCGAGAGGAGAAGGCGGTGAGCACACCCCTTCGGGAGGGCGGCGGTCCCGCAGGTCCGCCGCTTGGGTTGGAGCGGGTGCCTCCTCAGAATCTGGAGGCGGAGCAGGCCACCCTCGGCGCCATGCTCATGGAGCGGGAGGCGATCGCCCGGGTGGTGGATGTCCTGGAGCCGGAGGATTTCTACAGCCCTCAGCACCAGCTGCTCTATCGCGCGATCGTAGACCTGTTCAACGACAGCGAGCCGGTTGACCTGGTCACCCTGCAGGCGCGCCTGCAGGACCGCGGGCAACTGGAGAGTGCGGGAGGGCTAAGCTACCTGGTGGCGCTCCAGGAGGCGGCTCCCACCGCGGCGGCGGTCAACTACTACGCCCGCATTGTGAGAGAGAAAGCAACCCTCCGCCAGCTTATCCTGGCCGGAGGCAGAATCCGCGATTACGCCCAGAACGCGGGAGACGAGGATGTGGAGACGGTGGTAGACCGCTGCGAGCAGGAGGTGTTCTCGGTCGGCGAGCGCACCATCACTCCAGCCTTCACACCTCTGCGCGATCTCCTGGGCGACACCTATGACCGCATTGATGAGATGCAGGAGGCGCATCGCCCGGGGACAGGCCTGCTCGCCGGCTTCAACGACCTCGACGCCTACACCTCAGGATTCCAGAACTCCGATCTCATCGTCGTCGCCGCCCGCCCCTCCATGGGGAAGACCGCGCTGGTGCTCAACGTTGCCATCAACATCGCCAGGTCGCAGAACAAGACAGTGGCGGTGTTCAGCCTGGAGATGGCAAAGGAGCAACTCGCCCTGCGGGTGCTGTGCTCCGAGGCGGGGGTGAACCAGCACAACGTGCGCCAGGGCTATGTGGACCGTGGGGATATGGACCGCATCGCCTCCGCCGCCAGCGACCTGTACAAGGCCCCGGTCTACTTCGACGACAGCCCCACCATGAACGTGCTGCAGATGCGCGGGAAGGCGCGCCGCCTGCGGGCGGAACACGGCTTGGATGCCATCATCGTGGACTACCTGCAGTTGGTGTCCGGGTACGGCCGGTTCGAGAACCGAAACCAGGAGATCTCTCAGGTGGCGCGCTCCTTGAAGGCGCTTGCTCGTGAGCTCAAAGTGCCGGTGATCGCTTGCTCTCAGCTTAGCCGAGCGGTGGAATCGCGCGGCTCCCCCCGGCGGCCGCTGCTGTCCGACCTTCGCGAAAGCGGCTCTATCGAGCAGGAGGCAGACCTGGTCATGTTTCTCTACCGGCCCAACTACTACGGCGACCAGGAGCTCCGCTCGGCCGGTTACCTGGAGACTGACCGCCATATTGCCGAGGTGATCGTCGCCAAGCACCGCAACGGGCCGACCGGAGTCGCCCGGCTGGCCTGGCTCGACGAACACGTGCGATTCGACAGCCTGGAAGAGCGATTCATCCCGCCCGAGGAGATGTGAAACATGGCGCCTGTGGTCGCTGGCCTCCTCATCATCGCCGGCCTTTCCATGGTCGCGGGATGGGCCACCGTCTTCCGCAACCGCTACTACCTCGGCCTGCTGGGGTTCGCCTTTCTGGCCCTGGCGGGAGCGCTGCTGGCGGCGCAGAAGGTGAATGCCGCCAAGGAGTTCGGCGCCACCGCTCCCGGCGCGGCCGCCATCGCGCGGGTGCTGCTGCCGGTGGCCGCGGTGTTCTTCCTCGCCGCGGTGGTGGCGGCCGTCCACGAGGTGCGCCGCCGCATCGCCGAGATGCGCGAGGACTACCGCGCCGCGGAAGAAGCGCTGTTGGCCATCACCCAGGCATCGGCAGAGAAGGAGAAGGCGCCGAGTGGAGATCAGGCGGCCTCAGATGAGACTGACCAGCAGTAGCCGCTGGAGCAGACGATGCCAGCCAAACTGAGAATCCTGGTGGTCGGCGGCGGCGGCCGCGAGCATGCCCTCGCCTGGAAGCTGGCCCAGAGCCCGCGCGCGGAGAAGGTGTACTGCGCGCCGGGGAACGCGGGCATCGCTCGAGACGCGGAATGCGTGCCCATCTCGCCCTCCGATACGGACGCGCTCGCCGACTTCGCCCAACAGGAGAGCATCGGACTCACCGTGGTGGGACCGGAGTCGCCGCTGGCCTCCGGCATCGTTGACGCATTCCAGGCGCGCGGTCTGAAGGTATTCGGCCCGGCCCGCAGCGCGGCGGTGCTCGAGAGCAGCAAGGTGTGGAGCAAGGATTTTTTCGCGCGGCACGACCTTCCCACCGGGTTCTTCGCCACCTTCGATGCCGCCGAGGATGCGATCGCATATCTCGACACACAGGAATTTCCGGTGGCGGTGAAGGCGGACGGGCTGGCCGCGGGCAAAGGGGTGACGATCGCACACACGCGGGAGCAGGCGGTCGAGGCGATCCAGGATTCGCTGGTGCGAGGCGTTTTCGGGGATTCCGGCCGGCGGCTGGTGATCGAGGAGTTCCTGACGGGCCAGGAAATCTCGGTGATGGCCCTTTCCGACGGGGAACACCTCTACGTGCTGCCTCCCTCGCAGGATCACAAGCAGATCAACGACGGCGATCAGGGCCCGAACACCGGCGGCATGGGAGCATACTCGCCGGTGCCCTTCTTCACCCAGGAGCTCTACCAGGAGGTGGTGGAGAACATACTGCGTCCCACCATTCGGAAGATGGCGCAGGAGGGACGTTCCTTCACGGGGTGCCTGTACGCCGGGTTGATACTGACTGAGGAAGGGCCCAAGCTGCTGGAGTACAACTGCCGTTTCGGCGATCCGGAGACGCAGGTGGTGGTGCCGCGCTTGCAGGAGGATCTTGTGGACCTCCTCGAAGCCGCGGTCGCCGGCGACCTACCGGAGGCCACCGCGGAGACCGCCTCCGGTGCCGCGGCCTGCGTAGTGATGGCCTCCGGCGGATACCCCGGCGACTACCACACTGGTAAGCTCGTCCATGGCCTCGACGCAGTGAGCGCAATGGAGGACGTGGTGGTCTTTCACGCCGGCACCAAGCAGACTGACGAAGGCGTGGTGACGGCAGGCGGACGGGTGCTCGGCGTGACCGGACTGGCGGAGGCGCTGCCCGCGGCCATCGCCACCGCCTACCGGGGAGTGGAGGCGATCAGCTTCGAGGGCGCTCACTTCCGGCGCGACATCGGGCGCCGCGGGTAGCAGGAGACAGGTATGCAAGAGCAGGTCAAGGTGTTCACAGGGAACGGCAACCCGCAGCTCGCGCAGGAGATCTGCGACCACCTGGGCATTCCCCTGGGCAGGGCGGAGATCCGTCGCTTCTCCAACGAGAACATCTTCGTGCAGATTCACGAGAATGTGCGGGAGCGGGACGTCTTCGTCGTGCAGCCGCTGTCCAGCCCGGTGAGCGAGAACCTGGTCGAACTCTTGATCATGCTCGACGCCCTTCGCAGCGCCTCCGCGCATAGGATCACCGCCGTCATTCCCTACTACTCCTACGCCCGCTCCGACAAGAAAGACATGCCGCGCATCTCCATCGCCGGCCGCCTCATCGCCGACCTGCTCATGACCGCGGGCGCCAACCGCCTTCTTACCATGACCCTCCACTCCGAGCAGGTGCAGGGCTTCTTCCGCTGCCAGGCCGACCACCTCTCCGCCACGCCGATCCTCTGCGACTACTTCCAGTCCCTGGCGATAGAGAACTGCGTCGCTCTGGCGACGGATGCCGGCTCGGCAAGACGTGCCGGCGCCTATGCCACCCGCCTCAACATCCCCCTCGCCTTCATTGATAAGCGCCGCGTGAGCGATGAGGAAGTGGAGGTCCGCGCCGTGGTGGGGGATATCAAGGGGAAGAACGTCTTCTTCTTCGACGATGAGATAGCCCGCGGCACATCCCTCCTAGAAGCGGTCAAGCTGATCCAGGATTTTGGTGTCCAAGATATCTACGTCGGCGCCACCCACGGAGTGCTCACGGGCGACGCCGTGGAACGCCTGAGCTCCTCTCCTCTTCGCCAGGTGGTGATCACCAATACGGTTCCCCTCCCCCCGGAGAAGCGGTCTCCCAAGATCGTTCAGCTCTCCGTGGCCCCCCTGTTCGGGGAGGCGATCCGGCGCATTCACACCGGTGAGTCAGTCAGCGAGATCTTCGAATGAGCGAGCGCCAGATCCTCTAGGACGCGACCGATATGAAGAAAACCAGTAAACCGCTTGTTCTCATTGTCATGGGCAGCGAATCGGACCGGGCCAAGGTCCAGCCCGCGGCCGACGAGCTCGACCGCCTCGGCCTACCCTACGAATGGCTGGTCGCCTCCGCCCACCGCACCCCGGAGAAGGTAGCGACTCTCGCCCGGCAGGCTCGCGGCCGGGGGATCAAGGTCATCATCGCCGCCGCCGGCTCCGCGGCGCACCTCGGCGGCGTGATCGCCGCGCACACCACCTTGCCGGTCATCGGCATTCCCATTTCCTCGCGCGCCCTCAACGGCCTGGATGCGCTGCTGTCCACGGTGCAGATGCCAAGCGGCATTCCGGTGGCCGCGGTAGCGATTGACGGAGCGCGCAACGCTGCGCTGCTCGCCGCGCAGATACTGGGCGTGAGCGATCCCGCACTCGCCGCCAAGCTCGACCAGATGCGAGACGAGGCGCCGCGTCCGGCCGAGGAACCGCGGGTTTCGCGAGGGAAATCGTCATGACGCCGGGCTGCTCCCCGGAGCAGCCACCGCGTCCGGAGCACGATGATATCCGCGTTCATCTGTGTTCATCTGTGGTTGAGGAGAACCTCATGATCGAGCGCTACTCATATCCTCAGATGCGCTACCTCTGGGAGCAAGACAACCGCTACCGCAAGTGGCTGGAGGTGGAGCTGCTGGTCGCCGAAGGATGGGCCGCCATCGGCCGCATTCCCAGGGAGGCGGCCGCGGCGCTGCGCCTGCACGGCGATCCCTTGCTCTCCAAGGACTACGACTTCGGCGCCATCGTGCAGCGCACCCTCGAGCTCGAAGGGGACGTCCCCGGCTTCGAGCCGAAACCCGGGCAGCCGGTGATCCGGCACGACCTCATCGCCTTCCTCACCGCCGTCTCCGAACAGCTCGGTGAGGAGAAGCGTTACCTCCACTTCGGCGTCACCTCCTATGACATCGAGGACACCGCCACTTGCCTCCTGCTCAGAGAATCGTGCGACCTCATCGAGAAGGACATGGAGGCCCTCTGCGAGGCGATTCGCGAGCGCGCCCGCGAGCACAAGTGGACTCCCATGATCGGCCGCACCCATGGCGTCCACGCCGAGCCGATCACCTTCGGGCTGAAGCTGGCGGTGTGGCTGGCAGAGATGGAGCGCAACCTCGAGCGCCTCGGCCAGGCGCGCAAGAGCGTGAGCGTGGGCATGGCCTCCGGCACCGTCGGCGCCTACGGCGCGGTGGACCCGCGGGTCGAGGAGCACGTCTGCAAGGAGTTGGGCCTGGACCTGCCCAAGGCTACCAGCCAGATCGTCCAGCGCGACCGCCACGCGCATTACGTGACCACCCTCGCCATTATCGCTGGCTCGCTGGAGCGCTTCGCCACCGAAATCCGCAACCTCCAGCGCACCGAGATCCTGGAGGTCGAGGAGCCGTTCCGCAAGGGCCAGCGCGGATCCTCGGCGATGCCGCACAAGCGCAACCCCATGACCTGCGAGCGCATCACCGGCCTCGCCCGCATCGTCCGCTCCTATGTCACCCCCGCCCTGGAAACCATGGCGATGTGGCACGAGCGCGACCTCACCAACTCCAGCGTGGAGCGGATCATCCTCCCCGACTCCAGCCTCCTCATTGACTATATGCTTCGCAAGTTCACCGATGTGGTGAAGGGCATGGTCGTCTATCCCGACCGCATGAAGGCGAATCTCGACTCCCTCAAAGGCCTGGTCTGCTCCGAGCACGTCATGCTCGCACTGGTGGACAAGGGAATGCCCAAGGACGAGGCCTATCGGGCCGTGCAAGCGGTTGCCATGCAAGCATGGGAGGCCGGCGGTGACTTCCGCAAGCTCATCGCCGCCCACGACGAAGTCAAGTCCCGCCTCAGCCCGGACGAGCTGGCCGCCTGCTTCGACTACGACAAGCACCTCAAGCGGGTCGGGACGATCTACCAGAGGCTGGGTCTGTAACCACGTCGGGCAAACTGGTCGCGACGCCGATCATGGTAGGGCAGACTTCCAGTCTGCCGGTTGGGCACGCTTCCAGCGTGCCCCGTTCGCTCCTTCGCCACGTTAGCCTAGTCGTCAACGGCCCTCCGCGGTTGACAACCCCGCCCCATCCTCCTAGAATCCCTTTTGGGCAGGAGCTTGCTCCTGCCCTGAAACTGACCAAAAGGGGGTAACTCCATGGTCCGAGTGGGACTTGCTGGTCTAGGATTCATGGGCGGGACGCATGCCCAGTGCCATGCGGCTCTGCCCAACTCCAAGCTGGCGGCGGTGGCCGATCCGGAGAAAGATCGCCGGGAGAAGTTCGCCGAGCTCTACGGCGCCACTCCCTACGCCAGCCTCGAGGAGATGCTCAAGGCGGACATTGACATGGTGGACATCACCATGCCCACCTACCTCCACAAGGACGCCGTGATCGCCGCGGCCGCCGCCAAGAAGCACATCCTCTGCGAGAAGCCGATGGCGCTCACCTCCGCCCAGTGCGACGAGATGATCGCGGCCGTGAAGAGGGCCGGCGTGAAGTTCATGGTGGCGCACGTCATCCGCTTCTGGCCGGAGTACGTAGTCATCAAGGAGATCCTCGATTCCGGGCGGCTGGGGAAGATCAAGTGGGCCAGCGCCAGCCGCGTCTCTCCGCCTCCCACCTGGTCGTGGAGGGAGTGGCTGTTCGATCCCAAGCTCAGCGGCGGCGCGACGCTGGACCTGCACGTCCACGACCTCGACTTCCTCGCCTGGATTCTGGGCAAGCCAAAGGCGATCTCGGCCACCGGCGTGAAGACGAAGCGCGGCGGCCTGGACACTACCCTCTCCACCATGACCGGCCACCCCAGCGGCGCGGTCAGCTACGCGGAGGGCTGCTTGGAGATGGCGGAGGGCCAGCCGTTCACCATGGCCTTGCGCATCAACCTGGACGGCGGGAGTATCGAGTTGAACTCCCGGCTCACCCCCAGCCTGCTGGTGGCCCCCGCGGGCGGAGGCGTAGAGCACCCCCACGTCCCTCAGCCGGAAGTGCCCACAGTGGGCTCCGCCGGCAGCGCCGGCAACATCTCCGCGCTGGGCGGCTACTTCGTGGAGGTGAAGTACTTCGTGGACTGCGTGGACAACAACAAGACCCCCGACGTGGTTACCCCGGAAGAGGCGAAGTACGCGGTGGAGCTGTGCCTGGCGGCGACGAAGTCGGCGGAGACAGGCAAGCCCGTCTCTCCGTAGGAAGTTGTGCCAGGAGACACCATGAAGGCACGCCGCCCTAAGGGGCGGCGTGCCTTATGTTTCCCGTGGGGTGCGCTCAGCTTCCTGCCGTGAGCGGCTCGAGCGCCGACCTCAGGTTGTCGAGCTTGTCCCGCCAGTCGTCGGCGTGGCTGTCTATGGCTTCCTGAGCTTGAGCAAGGGCATCTTTGACCTGTTGGACTTGCGAACGCTTGGCCTCCGGCGCAATCTGCTCTAGCAGCGAGACGGCTTCGGTGAGCTTGCCCATTCGCTTGGTGGCCAATCCCCAGTTGCTCTGCCTGAGGTACTCATCCATCTGATCGGCCTCCGCTTTCGCATCGGAAGCAAGGTATTGCACCACATCCCCCAGCCGCAGCTCCGCCTCTTTCTGCATCTGCGCGCCGCGCTTGATCTTGGCGGATCCGATGGCGATCATGATCAGGCCGATCACGATCGCGATCAGGATCCCGATGGCGGCCGTCTTCCAGCCAGCGCCGCCCGCCTTGGGCTGAGGGCCCTGCAGAGGTTTCTCTTGGGGCTTCTCGCTCATCTGCCTGCCTCCTCGAGTAGGGTGAGCAGAGGCTTCGCTGAGAGGTGGAGCTTACCTGCCATTGTTCGGCCCATGATTGGCCGGCAAACGCGCCACCACCCTGACCAGCGCCTCCACCAGCCCCGGCTCCCGCCGGCCGCCGGCTCTTGAGTTCACCACCGCACACGCGTCCGCGAGCGCCATGCCTTGTGCGTGTTGTCGGCCAGTCTCCGATCCCTGGCCGTCCCCGCGTCTTGTGTGATGTTGGGGCCGCATGGGCAGGCCGGGCGAGAGGAGGCGCCGGCACCGCGCCGTATCATCCTAAAGCGTCTCTTGCCTTACCGTTACGACGGAAGGCAAGAGACGGGGAAGAGAGCCATCGTAGAGCGCCTCTGTGGACAACTGCGACATACCCCATAACGCAAAAGACCCTGTACGGGGGAGATCAACCAGGAGTTGGTAGATGCCGAGCAAAGTGTACTTCGCCTCAGCCAAGGTGAAGCGTCTCGCCGCCGAGGACACGCTTCCCGCCAAGTTCCAGCGCATGCTGGGCAAGCTTGATCTCAAGCAGATGTTCAACGACCGCCGGGTGGCCATCAAGATGCATGTAGGAGGCCATTTCGGCTACACCACCATCCATCCGCTGTTCGTGCGCATGCTGGTGCAGGCGGTGAAGGACGCCGGAGGGTGGCCTTTCCTCACAGACGGCTCCTTCTCCGTCCCGGGAGCTGTCGCCAGGGGCTACACACAGGAGGTGTTGGGGGCGCCTATCTACCCCGTGGGGGGAGCCTATGACAAGTACTTCTACACCAAGCGCGTCGGCTATCGCTCGCTCAAGGAGATCGAGGTGGCGGGCAACATCGCCGACGCGCCGGCGATGATCGTGCTCAGCCACGGCAAGGGGCACGGTCAGTGCGGCTTCGGCGGGGCCATTAAGAACATCGCCATGGGGTGTGTCACCGAGCGCACCCGGGGATGGATCCATGCGCTCATGAGCACCCAGTTCACGTGGGACAAGGACAAGTGCCGTCACTGCCACATCTGTGCCGACAACTGCCCGGGCGGGGCGATCACCTTCGAAGGCAAGGAGTTTCAGTGGTTCGATCACCACTGCCGCTATTGCATGCACTGTGTTGACTCGTGCCCCGTCCATGCCATCACCATCAAGCTGGACAGTTGGAAGTACTTCCAGCAGGGGATGGCGCGTACCGTCAAGACCGTGCTGGATACCTTCGAGAAGCGCCGCCTGCTCTACATCACCATGCTCATGAACATCACTCCGTTGTGTGACTGCTGGGGGTTCAGCACTCCTTCGCTGGTCCCCGATGTCGGCATCATGGCCTCCGAGGACATCGTCGCCATCGAGCAGGCCAGCCTGGATGTCATCAAGGCCGAGAACTACATCCCCGGCTCCCTCCCGGCGCAGTTGAAGATGGGCGACAAAGGCCACCTGTTCGAGCGCATCTGGGGCAAGGACCCGTACGTGCAGGTGCAGACCGCGGCGAAGCTGGGCCTGGGGAGCAGAGAGTACGAGCTGAAACAGGTGAGCTAGCCCACGGCCGCTGGACCCCGTGGGAGCCCGGGCCGCCAGGCGATCTCTCATCGCCCCGAGGGCGGAACTCCCACGCGTGGCAGATAGGGACGCATGACCATGCGCCCCACGACGCGTCTTCCCCGGCCCCTACGTCTCAGGGCGCCGCGTCGCGGGCGCAGCGGAAGCCGTAGAAGGTGATGCGGAAGTCGGGGTGGCCGAGGGCGGCGCGGCTGGCGCAACGGAAAAGGCTCGGAATGTCGAAGTGCCAGGAGCCGCCCCGAAGCACCTTGTCGGTGCCGTTGGCAGGAGGCGTGATCTCTCCCTTCGCATAGCGCAGGTAGGCCTTCTCATCATGCCAGTCTGCACACCAGTCCCACACGTTTCCCGCCATGTCCAGCGCTCCATAGGGGCCGGCCCCCGACGGGTAACTTCCCGCGGGCTTGGTGCCCGACGAGTTGCTCGCGTTGGCGCACTTGCCGGCATCCCACTGATTGCCCCATGGGTACAGCCTCCCGTCCGTCCCCCGCGCTGCCTTCTCCCACTCCATCTCCGTCGGCAGCCGCTTGCCCGCCCACTTGGCGTAGGCAACGGCGTCGTTCCAGCTTACCATCACCATCGGATGGTCGTCCTGCCAGCCCCACTCCGGCGCGGGCGGCATCTCCCGCCCGGTCTCCTGGCAGAACTTCCGGTAGCGGGCCACCGTCACCTCACACTTGTCTATCCAGTAGTCGGGGAGGCCGGCGCGGAACTGCGGCCTCTCGAAGTCCAGGGCCTCCTTGTCGCTGTCTGCGCTGCCCATGATGAACTCCCCCGCCGGCACGTACACCATCTCGGCCCCGTCCTTGGGGCTCACCCAGACATCCCCCGCCTGCGGGCTAGATGGCGGCTCCGGCGTGCGCCAGACCACTGCGTTAGGGTTCAACTCAGGCGGCGGCTGCACCCGCTCTATCGGCCGCACCGGGCCTTTGGGCGCGGGCCGCTCCTTCGGCGGCCTCTGCGCGCAGCCGGTCAAGAGCGCACATGTCACTACCAGCAGGGCCGTCCATCGCCAGTTGTTCATCTCCCTTGCCTCCTCTCGACCACTTCGGCGGGCGCAGGCACGCCCGCCCTACAATACTAAGGGCCCATCGCCGCGCACCCCTACGGACGGATGAGCACCTTCCCCGGCCGTTGATCTTGATGCTCCTCCCCTATCAGCTCCATCACTCCGTTCACGATCACATACGCAATGCCGGCCGCGTACTGCTGAGGCTGCTCGAAGGTGGTGCGGTCGGCGATGGTGTTCGGATCGAAGACGACGATGTCGGCGGCCAGACCGGGAGCAAGGATGCCGCGGTCCTTGAGGCCGAGCTTGGCGGCGGGGAGGGCGGTCATCTTGTGGACGGCGGCTTCCAGGGTGAGCGCGCGTTCCTCTCGCACGTAGCGGCCGAGCACGCGGGCGAAGGTTCCATAGGTGCGGGGATGGGGATGCCCCTTGCCGAGAAGACCATAGGGCGCCAGGGAGGCCGCGTCCGAGCCGATCATGCCGGTGGGGTGCGCCACCACCCGCGTCACATCCTCCTCGCACATGCCGAACCCCACCATGCTCACCCGGCCCTGCTCGGCGAGCAGGAGTCCGACCACAACATCTTCCGGCTCTCGTCCTTGCTCCGCGGCGATCTGAGCGATGGTCAGGCCCTGCAGCGGCCGCCTCTCCTCGCTCTCCACCGACGCAACCATCCGCCGCTCCCAGCGGCCGGGGTCCTCCGCCGCGGCCGCACACATGAACTGCTTGATGCGCGCCTGCGTCTCCCGGTCCGCGAGACGCTCCAGCATCGCCTCCGTACCGCCCTCCCGCGCCCACGCCGGCAGCATCTGCCCCAGACCGGTATTCCAGGCGGGATAGGGATAGCAGTCATAGCTTACCTCCACGCCGCCTGCCCGCGCCTTCTCTATCGTCTCCAGCGCTTGCTCGGTCTTGCCCCAGTTCCTGGTTCCTTCGGCCTTGAGGTGAGCGATCTGCACCGCGACGCCGGCCTCGCGGCCGATTCGAATCGCCTCCTCCACCGCCTCCACCAGCCGGTCGGACTCGTTGCGGACGTGGCTGAAGTAGATGCCGCCGCCGGGACTCAGCATGCGAGCAAGGGCGATCACCTCCTCCGTGTCGGCCCACATGCCAGGGGCGTAGACCAGCCCCGTGGACATCCCTCCCGCCCCCTCCTCCATCGCCCGCGCCACCTCGCGCTGCATCACCCTCAGCTCGTCCGCGGTCGGCGCCCGCCCCTCCTCCCCCATCACCGCGGTGCGGATGCTGCCGTGCCCGACGATGGGGACCACGTTGACGGAGACCCCCGAGCGCCGGACCGCGTCGAGGTACTCGCCGAAGCTACCCCAGGTCCACTCCACCTCCCAACCCCACGCTCCCGAGTCCTTGCGGATCTCCTCTCTGCGTTCCTCCGGCGCGGGGGACGGCGACCACCCGCACATGCCGATGACCTCCGTGGTCACTCCCTGACGGATCTTGCTCTCCGCGCGGCCGTTGATGAGCAGAGAGAGGTCTGAGTGGGAGTGCATGTCAATGAATCCCGGCGCCACCACCAGGCCGGCGGCGTCCAGGAACGTGTCCGCGCTCCAGCCGGAGAGGTCGCCGATGGCGGTGATGCGGCCATCCGCCACCGCGACATCGGCCTGGCGCGCGGGAGCGCCGGAGCCGTCAATCACCGTCCCGCCGCGAAGGAGGATATCGGCACGTCGAGAGGCGTGTGTCATGGCGTTTCCTCTGGCGATAGCTGCTGCGCGGGGTCGGGCGCGACCCTATGCTACGTTTCCTGGCGCCCCGGCGCTCTCCTCTGGGCCGGATGGTGTCCGGCGAGAAGGCGGCTGCCGGCCGCTGCCGCCGGGAATGTGCCAGTTGTCCGACATCTCCGGTCGGCCCTGCGTTGACACCTCTGCAATGCCCTGCTAGCCTTTGTGCGGCGAGGGTGAGACACTCACGGCGAGAGGCGAGCACCATGGCAAAGGTACGCTTCAGTCTCGACGCGCCGGGGGCCAGGAAGGTGTTCCTGGCGGGAGACTTCACTGACTGGCAAGCGTCCCCCCTGACCATGCGCAGAGGCAAGGCCGGGACCGCGACGTTCGCCACTTCCCTATCCTTGTCTCCGGGCACCTATGAGTACAAGTTCATCGTGGACGACGCCTGGATCGAGGATCCGCGGGCGGAGCGGGTCCCCAACCCCTTCGGCACCAGTAACTCCGTGATCAAGGTGGCCAGATAGCGTAGAGGCGAGACGATGTTGCTTCGGCAGCGCGCTGCCGAAGCAACCTGCGAGGACATTCGCCGAAAGGCCCTACTCAGCGCGGGCCCAGAGTAGCGGGCGCCCCCGGATCACGGGGGCGCCCGATGCTGTCCTATTCGGCCGTTGTCTGGGTGAAAGCTACTTCAGCGAAACCAGCACCTCCTTCGCCACCAGATCGTTCACCACAACCTGCACGACCCAGGTTCCCTTCGCCAGTCCCTTGGTGCCCCAGTTGAAGATATACTGGTTCGCGGCGGGGTCATAGCGGAAGGTGTTGCCGGAGTCGGCCTGGCCGGTGCTGCTCGCCTCCTGGTAGGTGCCAACCACCTGGTTGGAGACTTGCGCCACATAAAGTCGCGCGACTGCGTCGGTGACATACGCCCCGCCAGGAGCGACGAGCTGGAACTTCATGGGCACGGTGCGACCGAGCTTGAACACCGAGGACCCATCGTTGTTCACCGGCTGCAGCAGACCCTGGAACTGAGGGCCAAAAGCCACGCCGAACGGCGATAGGCTGGTGCACTGGCCGCGGATGATGTTGTTGACGGTGTCAATGGGCCGGACGGTGATGTCCACCCACTCGCCGTTCTCCCAGTGGAGGAGGGCGAGCCATTCCTCCTCGCCGCCGGGCACGTCCGCGTCATCGTAGTGAATCTCGATGGTGACGGGTCCGGTGAATTCGGCGGTGGTGTTGATCTCCCAGTAGTCGCCAAGGAAGGTGAACCCGCCGGGATCCGGCCCCGGCGGCTCGTTGAAGACGGTGACGCTGGTGGAGCCGGTCTCGGTGATGTTGTCGAAGGTGACGGTGGTGTCGCCCTTGGAAACTGAGACGTCCTCTCCGGCGGTGGTGTTGGGGGCCCACCAAGAGACATAGTGGTCATAGGAGTAGTTGTAGGTCAGGCGCACTGGTTCTCCCGTACCGTCAGCATTGGCCAGCCATAGCTCCGGCCCGGTGCTGAACTCACCCCAGGCCGGCAGGTCCGCCGGATCCATGTGATGGCCCGAGTTGAACACGATCTTGGTGCCATCCGGCGACCACTGCGGGAGATGCGGTTGCGCGCAGCAGATCACCTCATTCGGAGCCAGGAACACGGGCTTCATCATCCCGCCGTCGCGGGAGATCACACCCACACCCTGGAACCAGTTGCCCTGTCCGTCGTTGGCGCTGAAGACGGTGGCGATCTTCTGTCCATCCGGGGACCAGGACGCCTCCCAGCCGACCCAGTCCACTTCATAGCCAGGATAGCCTTCCACTCCGGTGGCCACGAGCGGATGATCCTCCGTTCCGTCGTATCGGACCAGCCACAGCCAGTCGCCCCCAGAGGAGGCCTTGCCATAGGCCAACCAAAGCCCGTCCGAGGACCACACCGGCCAGCGCTCCATATACTCATAGCTGGCCACCAGCGGGTAGGCGCCAGTCCCGTCGTCGTTGGCGATCCAGATGTCCGTGTTGCCCCACGGCCAGGTGTACTCATTGGGTTCGTTCCACACGGTGTACACCACGCGATGCCCGTCCGGCGCCCACCGGCAGTCGCCCCCAGAGATGCCCGGAATCTGCGCTGGCGGATTGCCGTCGAACTTGTCTACCCAGATGCCTGGTCCCATCGAGTACATGAGCTTGGCCCCGTCAGGCGACCACTCCGGGCAGCTCGCCCAGTCTGGATACGCCGCGCCCACCGGGCCCAGCCACACGCGGGTCGCCGGATCGGTGCTGTAACTCAGGATTGAGGAAGTCCCGAAAATCGGGCCGCCTTGTTCATGGGGCAGGGAATTGTCTCCCCAGAAGGTGCTCATGTAGGCGATCTTCCCAGTCAGCGCGGGCAGCTCCGGCCACGCCTCGTAGACCGTGAAGCGGCCTTGGGTGAACTGGCCGTTGGTGATGCAGACGCGCGGGTCGGGGTCGCCGGCGTTGATGAGGCTGTAGGACTCGATCTTCCAGAAGTAGAAGTGGCCCGGCTGGAGTTCCTCCACCGGGTCCGACTCGTTGAAGCGGTAGAGGCAGTTGGTCTGATAGCCCACCCAGGCCGACCAGACCTCACCTAGCGTGCCCTCCTCCTCCACATGGATGCCATAGCAGGAGCCGGGCTGGCCGGCAGTCCACTCGAAGGTCGGGCGGGTGTCGTAGATGACGCTGTCCATGACCGGGGTGAGCAGCTCCGGCCGCACCTCGGAGACCTCCGGGGCGGCGACCGTGGTCAAGCTGTCCGAGTTACCATCCCAGTCCCACACAGTCACACTGTAGACGCCCGCGGCCGGCGGAGACAGCAGCCCCCATTCCGACCACTCGCAGCCGACGGTATTGGCGTCCACTGGCCATCCCTGGCCGTCGCAAATGGCGATGTAGTGAACGCCGCCTGCGGGATCATCTATCTCCACGCCGACAATGTCGCCCGCTCCATCCGAGTCGCTTGCGATCACCTGCACCTTCTGATGATAGCAAGCCCAGTCGGGGGCATCCGTGTCCCGGCCGCGGTCAACCCACACGCTCTGGATGACTGGGGCCGCAGCCTGAGACACGCCCGCGAAGACCAGTACCGACAACACCGCAATCAGCAGCAACAGCGCGCTACATCTGGTACCCATAGATCCTCCTCGCCTCTGCACGGCGGTTGATGTTGGGCAGCTCGCCGTCGCGGCGGGCTGCGGAACACCGAAACCGCCCCCGCCGACGCAGGTGAGCTTCCATAGCCTGATACGATGCTCCTGCCTGTTTCTGCGGTTGCCGGCAGGGCGTAGGCGCCCCAGGCGGCGCAAGCCTTCTCTTGTGCGGCGTCTCTTGCTATAATGCGAGTCAGCAAGCAGGGGCGCACGGCCGTGCGCCTCTACCGCCGGGAGCGAGCGGGTGACCAAGAAGCTGCGCATCGCGATTGCGGGAACGGGGTTCGGGGCGAAGTACGCGGTGGGCCTGCAAGCGCATCCGGAGGTGGAGATCGTCGGGGTGTTCAGCCGGCGCGCGGAGCGGGCGGCGGCGATGGCGGAGGAATTCGCCATCCCCTTCTGGACGCGCGCCTACGAGGATCTGCTGCAGCTGCCGTGGCTCGACGCGGTGGCGGTGGTTACGCCCAACAGCACCCATGCCGAGTACGTGCAGGCGGCCCTGCGGGCGGGCAAGCATGTGATCTGCGACAAGCCGCTGGCGCTCGACGGCGGGGAGGGGATGGCGCTGCTCCGGGAGGCGGAGGCGCGGGGGCTGCGCCACGTAACCTTCGTTCCCTATCGCTTCTCGCCGGCCGCGGCGGCAATGAAGCAAGGGATAGCTGACGGCCGGCTGGGCCGGATCATCGGCCTGCGCGCGAGCTGGGGCGTTGACCTGAAGCTCGAGCCGCTGCGGTGGCGGTTCCAGAGCAAGCTCTCCGGCCCCGGCGTAGTGGCCGACCTCGGCGCGCACGTCTTTGATCTGCTGATGTGGTGGGCGGGGCCGGTGCGGCGGGCGCTGGGCCGGTGCCGCACGTTCGTGAAGGAGCGACCGGCGGAGGCGGGGGGGCGGATGCGGCCGGTGGATGTGCCCGACGAATGCTACGCTCTGTTGGAGTTCGCGGAGGCGGGCGTGGGCAGCGCCAATCTCTCCTGGAACGCCAAGCGCGACCAGCGCATCGAGGTGGAGGGGGAGCGGGGGACGCTGGTGTACGAGTCTCCCTCCCTGCTGCAATGGCTGGAGGGCAAGGGGGCGTTTGAACCCAAGGTCACCTTCGTGGCGGCCTCCGCTTCCGGCCGGAAGAGCGAACTCGCGCTTCCCGGCAAGGAGCATTTCCCCAGCTCCGAGCAGGCGCTCGCCAGAATGTTCGGCGACATCGTCTGCTACCTGCAAGGCGCCGATAAGCCTGAGTGCGTGGCGACGTTCGCCGACGGCGCCGGCGTGCTGAGGATAATGGACGCGGTGGTTCGCTCCAACAGCACCGGCGCGTGGGTGGAGATACCCCTGCCCACCTCAGAGGGGCCGGCCGAAGCCTGATTGCCCCGAGAAGGACCTGGCCGCCCTTCCCCGAATCAGCAGTTCTGAGCTGATACCCGATTGCGGAAGGGGGAGGTGCCAAGAGCCATGACGTACGACATCAAACCACGCGTAAGCCCACCTCTTGACGAACGATTCCGCCCCGGCGCGCTGTTCACGCGTGCCTTTCTCGCCGATGTGGAGGCAGCAGGCGGCGAGCCGCTGGTCATCGCCACCGAGCAAGCGGATGGCACCCGCTATCTCTACCGAACCCAGGTGCTGCCTCCCGGCCATCCGAAGGCGGAGGCGAACCTGCGGTACGCAGAACGCGCGGTCAGGTTCCTGCTCTGGCAGCGCGGCGGCTATAAGGCCTACATCGGAGGCCCTCGCAGCATCGGCGAGTTCATCCAGCAGGCCTACACCCCTAAGGGTCTGCGGGCCTTCGACTACAATTTCTGGCCGCAGGTGTATGAGAGACCGTTTGAGGTGGAGATCATCCACCCCGACAAGGTGCCGCCCGCGAATGAGGGCGCCATCCCGCTGGGCCGGCACCTCGACGGCTACCGGATCGGGTTCGACCTCGGCGCCAGCGACCGCAAGGTGAGCGCGGTGGTGGAGGGCGAGGCGATCTTCAGCGAAGAGGTGCAGTGGGACCCGCGTAACCAGAAGGACCCCACCTATCACTATCACGAGATCATGTCCGGCCTGCACCGAGCCGCTTCCCAGATGCCCCGCGTGGATGCCATCGGCGGCAGCTCGGCCGGGATTGTCATCAACAACCGCGTGCGCATCGCCTCGCTGTTCCGCGGGGTACCGAAGGAGATCTTCGACGAGCAGGTCGGCGGGCTGTTCCCGCGCATCGCCAAGGAGTGGGGTATCCCCTTCGAGGTGATCAACGACGGCGAGGTGACCGCGCTGGCCGGTTCGATGTCCTTGGGGGTGAACGCCATCCTCGGCATCGCCCTCGGCTCCAGCGAGGCCGGCGGATATGTGAACCGTGAGGGCAATGTCACCAAGTGGCTGGACGAGCTGGCGTTTGTTCCTATAGATTACGCGCCCAACGCGCCCGCGGACGAGTGGTCGGGCGATCTCGGCTGCGGCGCGCAGTATCTGTCTCAGCAGGCAGTGTTCCGACTGGCACCGGCGGCCGGCATCACGATAGACCAGTCACTCAGCGCGGCGGATCAACTCGAGTCAGTGCAGGAGCTGCACGCGGAGGGTGATGAGCGCGCGGCGCTGATCTTCGAGACCATCGGCGTCTACCTCGGCTATGCCATCGCCCACTACCAGAGCTACTATGACCTCAACCACGTGCTCATCCTCGGCCGCGTCACCTCCGGCGAAGGCGGCAATGCGATCATGGCGCGCTGCCGAGAGGTGCTGCAGACCGAGTTCCCGGAGTTGGCGAAGTCGGTCTCCGTCAACCTGCCGGACGAGAAGGCCCGCCGCGTCGGCCAGTCGGTGGCGGCGGCGAGCTTGCCGGCATTGAGGTAGGGCCGCCGCGCCCCCCACCGTCTAAGACAGGGGAGCCCAGCCAGTCGGCTGCGCTCCCTTCTGCTCTTAGGGCCTGTTGCTTGCGCCCACGCCGCTACGGGCTCCTCTGGGCCAGGAGCCTGATGACGTCCTTGTAGGCGATGATGACGGCGAGGCCCAAGAACAGTGCGAAGCCCACCAAATGGAGCACGAACACCTTCTTCTGGTCGAAGGGCTTGCCCCGGATGCCCTCGACGGCGAGGATCGCCAGCCGGCTGCCATCCAGAGGAGGGATGGGTAGGAGATTGAGAAAGCCGACCGCGGTGGTGAACAGAGCGAAGGTCCACAGGAAGCCGGACCACCCCGCCTTCGCCTGACTGTAGAGCATGCCGGCCATTCCCACGGGACCGATGAAGTCCGCGGGCACGGTCTTCTGCAACATGCCCACCAGGCCCGCGATCTGAACGTGAACCATGTCGTAGATGAAGAGGAACCCATCCTTCACCGATTCCCCCACCCCCATCGGTTGGAGATGGTATGCAAAGACAATCCCGATCCGCCCGACGCTCACCTTCCGGGCTTTCAAACCTCGGACGTCGTATTCGGTTTCGGCCCGGGGCGTGATGCGAACGGCCTGGCGCTTGCCGCCGCGCTCGATATCAAGCACGACCAGCTTGCCCGGGCTGGCCGTGATCACATCTCTGATCTTCGCAACGGACCGTGTGGTCTTCCCATTGGCGCCCACGATCCAATCGCCCGGCAGCAGCCCTGCTTCCTGGGCTGGCGATTTATCCATCACCTGGTCTATGCGATTCTCGGACACGGCCCGCCCTATCGTCGTCCCCATCACCACGAAGATGCCCACCGCCAGCAGGAAGTTCATCACCGAACCCATGCACAGCACCATCGCCTGGGCCGACCGGCGCTTCTTCCCGAACCCCTGTGGGTGATCATCATCCGCTTCCATGCCCGCGATGCGCACGTAGCTGAAGAAGGGCCACAGGCGGAACGAGTACTGCGTGTTGCCGCGCTTGAACCAGAAGAGCAAAGGCCGGCCGAACCCGATGGAGAACTCGTAGACCACCATCCCGGCGAGACGCGCGGACAGGAAGTGGCCGAGCTCGTGCACGAACACGGTCAACCCGAAAGCTAGCCCGATGGCGAGAATGCGGATGAGTGCATCCACCTGCTCTGATCCTTCTCCAGGCGCGCCCGCACTTCCCGATCAACCGCAAGCAGCGCGTCAATGGTATCGGCCGGCCGCGGCCCGTGGGAAGCCAGCGTAGTCTCGATGATCTCCGCGATGCGTGTGAACTCGATCCTCCCCTGCAGGAACCACTCCACCGCCACCTCGTCGGCCGCGTTGAGGGCGGCGGGCGCAGTTCCGCCCGCGCCCAGCGCCTCCCACGCCAGGCGCAAGCAAGGATAGCGGGTCAGCGGCACCTCGGAGAAGTGCAGAGCGCCAAGATGCGTCAGGTCGAGCGGCGGCTCCGACCGCGGCAGCCGCTCGGGATAGCTGAGCGCGAACTGGATGGGGAGCCGCATGTCGGGCCGGGCGAGATGCGCGAGCATGGTTCCATCCGTGAACTCCACCACGCTGTGCATGATGCTCTCGGGGTGCAGTACGACCTCGATCTGCTCCGGCGCCAGGGCGAACAGCCAACGGGCCTCAATCACCTCCAGGCCCTTATTCATCAAAGTAGCTGAATCAACTGTCACCTTCGGGCCCATTTTCCAGGTGGGATGGGCGAGCGCCTGCTGTGGTGTTACTCGCTCGAGTTCCTGCGCGGTCAGGTCTCGGAAGGCCCCTCCCGAGGCGGTCAGGATCACCCTTCTCACCGCCTTGCGGTCCTGGCCGAGCAGGAGTTGGAAGATCGCCGAGTGCTCGCTGTCCACCGGGATGAGCCGCGCGCCGGTGCGCCTCGCCTCCGCGGTGATCAGATCACCGGCCACCACCAAGGGCTCCTTGTTGGCGAGCGCCACCATCTTGCCGGCCCGCACCGCCTCCCACACCGGAAGCAGCCCTGTGATCCCGCTCGCCGCCCCCACCACCAGGTCCACATCGGGGCGCAAGGCGCACGCCACCACCGCCTCGGGTCCGGAGGTGATCTCGACCGGGAGGTTCTGCAGGCGCTGTCGAGCAACCTCCGCCGCGTCGTCGTCTGCGAGCGCGATCGCCCGGGGCCGATGGCGCACCGCCTGGGCGGCTATCTCCTCAGCCGACCGATTGCAGGCTAGGGCGATGACGCGGAATCGCTCGGGATAGCAGGCGATGACATCCAGAGTCTGGATGCCGATGGAGCCGGTGGAGCCGAGGACGGCGATGCCTTTGGGGGAACTCATGGCGCGCTCAGGGCCCGGCAAGGCTGCTCGTGCCTGGCCCGCCGTGGACGAAGACGAACACCAGCGCGAGGGCGAATCCCATGGCCAGGCCCGCGGCCAGCAGGCCCACGAACTCCATCACGCCCTTGGTTCGTCTCTTCCCCGCTTCGGCAATCACCGCCAGCGCGATCAGCAGAATATCGAACACCACGCCGAGCGTGATCAGGAACAGCACCCCCTGGGAGAGGTTCCTGCCCTTGCAGAAGGCGACCAGCAGCACCAAGGCCGCGGCCATGAACGGCAGCATCGCCAGGTTGGTCCTTCCTTTGCTCTTCAGCCACCCGCGCGCCACATCGCCCATCAGCAGCGCCACCCCCAGCACGACCACCAGCAGGGGCACCCCCTCCAGGGCCGAGATCCCGTCCAGCGCGATCAGCAGCGCCAGCAGGGGCACGCTGATCAGCAGCTTGGTCTTAGCTCTCCACTGCATTCCTAGGCCACCTCACCCGTTGCATTGATCTGACATCCGAGGCTCCATCACTCCGCCGAAGCGCCGCTGCCGCCCCTGATAGTCGAGCAGCCCCTCCAAGAGATGGACCTTGCGGAAGTCCGGCCACAGCACCGGCGTGACGTAGATCTCTGTGTACGCCATCTGCCAGAGCAGGTAGTTCGAGATCCGCAGGTCGCCCCCCGTGCGCACCAGCAGGTCGGGGTCGGGCAACTCCGGGCGGTACAGGCGCTTCCTCAGATTCTCCTCGGTGATCTCCTCCAGGGATAATGTGCCCGCCATCACCTCGCGTGCCAGCGCCGCGGCGGCGGCGGCGATCTCCTGCCGGCCGCCGTAGTTGATGGCGAGGTAGAGTTTCAGTCCGGTGTTGTGTCTCGTGAGTTCGGCGGCGCGGTCCAGCACCTCCAGCAGAGAAGCGGGGAGGCCGTCTGTGACGCCCAGGTGCGCCACCGCCACCTGATTCTGGTGAAGCTCGGCGGTCTCTGCCTTCAGGGTCTCCTCGATCAGCGCCATCAGCGCCGCCACCTCCGCGGGGGGCCGGCGCCAGTTCTCGGCGGAGAAGGTATAGAGGGTGAGAAACTCGATGCCGAGATCGTTGCAGACCCGCACGGTCTCCCGGACGCTCTGCCGACTGGCGCGATGCCCCTCCAGACGGGGCTGCCCCTGCCCCCGCGCCCAGCGGCCGTTGCCGTCCATGATCACGGCAACGTGACGGGGCAGGCGGGACTTGTCCAATCGCTGCAGCAAGTCCTGCTCGGTCAGCGGGTGTGTAGCGCTAGTGGTCAGGGGATAGCCTTTCCGGGCCGGGGAGGGCCCCTGCCACCGTGAGGTGGACACCGTCGGACGAGCGCCGCTCCCGAACCACGCGCACCGGCCCTCCGGCACCGCCGCGAGGAGGCGCGGTGTGAGCCACCCCAACCAAGCTGACGCCTGCCTGGCGTAGCGCCTCTGTTGCTTCTTCCAGGGAGAAGGCGATCACGGAGAGGGGCTTCATCCTTCCATGATCTCCCGCGCCTTCGCCTTTTCGAGTTCGCCAACCTGGACGATGTGGGCGTCGGTGATCTTCTGCGCTTGGTCCTGGAAGCGGTGCAGATCGTCCTCGGAGATGTCGCCGCTCTTTTGCATCGCCCGCAGTCTCTCCACCGCATCGCGGCGCACGTTGCGCACCGCCACCCTGCACTCCTCGGTCTTGTGGGCGACCTGCTTGGCCAGTTCCTGGCGGCGCTCTGTCGTTAACTGAGGAAGCGGTACTCTGATGAGATTGCCATCGCTGATCGGGTTCAAGCCGAGGTCGGAGCTGGTAATGGCGTCCACGATGGACTTGATGGTGCCCTTGTCCCACGGCTGGATCATCAGCAGCCGCGGTTCAGGCGCGCTGATGGTGCCCACCTGCTTCACCGGCACCTTCTGTCCATAGTACTCCACGAGCACGCGGTCCAGGATGGCGGGATTGGCGCGCCCGGTCCGGATCATGGCGAACTCGCGCTTGGCGTTGTCAATGGCGTGGAGCATGCGCTGGTCGGCATCGGCCATAAGTCGGGAGATGGCGTCCTTGGGCATCTGGCATCCTCCGCGAGAGTGGGGGTCAGTTGATCACGCTGCCGATTGCTTCTCCGAGCAACACCCGCTTGATGTTGCCGGGCGTGCCCAGGTCGAAAACGATCACCGGTATCTTGGTGTCCATGCTCAGCGAGATGGCGGTGGCGTCCATCACCTTCAGGCCCAGCCGCAGCGCGTCGAGGTAGGTGAGCTGGGCCATCTTCTTGGCGGTGGCGTCGAGCTTCGGGTCGCGTTCGTAGACTCCGTCCACGTTCGTCGCCTTGAGCAAGACCTCGGCCCCGATCTCCGCCGCGCGCAGGGCCGCGGCCGTGTCGGTGGTGAAGTACGGGTTGCCCGTGCCGGCGGCGAAGATCACCACCAGATTCCTCTCCAGATGCCGGATGGCGCGCCGCCGGATATAGGGCTCGGCCACCTCGCGGATCTCTATGGCGGTCTGCACGCGGGTGTCCACGCCGACCGCCTCCAGAGAAGCCTGCAGGGCGAGGCAGTTCAGCACGCTGGCGAGCATCCCCATGTAGTCGGCGGTGGTGCGCTCAATGTCGTGAAGCGAGTACGACCGGGCCCGCAGGAAGTTGCCGCCGCCGACCACGATCCCGATCTGCACCCCCATCTGCTGGCATTCCCTGATCTCGGCCGCGATTCGGTGCACGACATCGGGGTCAATGCCGAACCCGCTTTCCCCGGCGAACGCCTCGCCGCTGAGCTTGATCATCACCCGCCGGTAACGCGCCTCTCCCACGGCTCCGCTCCCGTACCGCCTATGCTCCGTCCTGGTCCCCTACCTGGAATCGCACGAACCTGCGCACCACAATGTTCTCGCCGAGCTTGGAGATCGCCTCCTTCACAACTTCCGCCACCTTCCTCTGATCGTCCCTCACATAGGCCTGGTCCAGCAGGCACACTTCGGAGTAGAACTTCTCCAGCCGGCCTTCCACGATCTTGTCCAGAACCTTCTCCGGTTTCCCCTCCTTGAGCGCGAGGGCGCGGTAGATCTCCTTCTCCTGCTCGATCACCTGGTCGGGGACCTGGTCTCGCCGGACGTAGCGAGGGGTCTCCGCGGCGATGTGCATGGCGAGATTGCGGGCCAGCGCCTGGAACTCATCGGTGCGGGCCACGAAGTCGGTCTCGCAGTTCACCTCCACCAGCACGCCGATGCGGCCGCCGGCGTGCACGTAGGCGGCTACGAGCCCTTCCGCGGTGACGCGCGACATGCGCGCGTCGGCGCGCGCCTGGCCCTGCTTCCGCAGCAGAGTCATCGCCTTCTCCATATCGCCTTCGCACTCGCTGAGGGCGCGCTTGCAGTCCATGATCCCTGCGCCGGTCTTGCCCCGCAGCTCTTGTACCTGCTCTGCCCTGATCGCCAACCTCGTTCCTCCCTGCTCGCTATCGCCTCCGGTCGTGTCGCCGCTACGTAAGCTCCACTCCGGCCGCGCCTTCCTCTCCTTCATCCACCGCGTCGGCGGCCGGCTCGGACGCCGGCCCTTCTACCCCTCCCGGCGCCCCTGCCACCGCCACCACTTCCTGCTCGCCCATCATGCTCCATTCCACCTCCGCGAGCGCAGCCCCGGACACCACCGGCTCGGGCACCGCCACCCCTTCCTCGGCCGCGATCTCCGCGGCGAGCGCGGCCCTCGCCTCCGTTGCCTCGAACTGGGCCTTGCCCTCCATAATCGCATCCGCCATCTTGCCGGTGACCAGCTTGATGGCGCGGATGGCATCATCATTGCCCGGGATCACATAGTCCACCTCGCCCGGATCGCAGTTGGTGTCCACGATCGCCACCACCGCGATGCCCAGTCTCCTCGCCTCCGCCACCGCGATCCGCTCCTGCCGGGTGTCCACCACGAACATCGCCCCCGGCAGCCCGGGCATGTTCTCGATGCCGGAGAGCACCCGTTCCAGCTTCGCCTTCTGGTCGGCGAGCCGGGCCCTCTCTTTCTTCGGCAGCCGCTCCACGCTGCCGTCTTCCTCCATCTTGCGGAGCTCCTTGAGGTGCTCGATCCGCTCTCTGATGGTGCGGTAGTTGGTGAGCATTCCGCCGAGCCAGCGCTCGGTGACGTAGAACATGCCACACCTGGCGGCCGCTTCCTTGATCGCATCCTGCGCCTGCTTCTTCGTGCCCACAAACAGCACGCTCTTGCCATTCGCCGCCACCTCGCGGACGAAGCTGTGCGCGTCGTCCAGCAGCTTCACCGTCTGATGCAGGTCAATGATGTAGATCCCGTTGCGGCCCGCGTAGATGTAGCGCTTCATCTTCGGGTTCCAGCGACGGGTCTGGTGGCCGAAATGCACCCCGGCCTCCAACAGCTCCTTCATGGTGACGAGGGCCAACGTCCGCTCCTTTCCCATTCCTGTAGCGAGCCGCTATCCGCTTGTGGCGCCTTGGCCTGGCGCGGACTGGGACTCTCGCGGCGCGCCGAGAGATGTGCCCGCCCGAACCCGGCGGACGCATGAGTCTACCACAAAGGGCGAGTGGGTGACAAGAGCGGCCGTGCACTTCTCAGGCAGGAGCGGTGGTCCTGCCCGTCCCGGCCTACAGGATATACCTCGCCAGGTCCAGGTCCTTGACCACCGCGGCGAGCTGTTGCTGCACATACTCCGCAGTGACGACGACCTTGGTGGGGGCGATCTCCGAGGCTTCGAAGGAGACGTCTTCGAGGAGGCGCTCCATGATCGTGTGCAGCCGCCGGGCGCCGATGTTCTCGGTCTGCTCGTTCACCTGCGCGGCGACGCGGGCGAGCTCCGCGATCCCCTCCGGGGTGAACTCCATCTCCACGCCCTCGGTGCCCATGAGAGCGGTGTACTGGCGGATAAGCGAGTTCTGCGGCTCGGTGAGGATGCGCACGAATTCCGCCTCCCCTAGCGCCCCGAGCTCGACTCGCAACGGAAAACGCCCCTGTAGCTCGGGGATGAGGTCGGAGGGTTTAGTGGCATGGAAAGCGCCGGCGGCGATGAACAGGATGTGGTTCGTCTGCACCGGCCCATACTTGGTCATCACCGTCGAGCCCTCGACGATGGGCAGCAGACCCCGCTGCACGCCCTCGCGGCTGACATCGGGGCCGATGCCGCGCTCCCGGCCGGCGATCTTGTCCATCTCGTCCACGAAGATGATGCCGGACTGCTCGGCACGGTCAATCGCCTCACCAGTGATCTGCTCCATGTCAATCATGCGTTCGGCTTCTTGATCAACGAGAATGCGCTTGGCTTCTGCCACTGTCACGGACCGGCGGCGCCGCTGCTTGGGGAACATCCCGCCGAGCATGTCCTGCAGGTTCATGCCCAGCTCCTCCATCCCCCCGCTGCCGAAGATGGGGATGGTGAGGAAGCGGCTTTCCTCCACCTCGATCTCGATGATCTGCTTGTCGAAGTCCCCGGCAAGAAGGCGACGCCGCAGCTCCTCCTCGTCCGACCGCTCCTCGGTCTGCCCCTCTTCCGGCGCTTCGGGCGGACGCTGCTGCAGCCAGGCGGCCATGGTCTCGCCGATTGCCTGGAAGCCTCCCGGGCCTCTCTTCTCTCCGCGCCCCTGCAGCGCGTTGAGGATCCGCTCCATAGCGCGCCGCTCCGCGCGGCCGCGCACCGCTTGCACTCGCTCCTCGCGCACCATACGAACGGAGGCTTCCACCAGGTCGCGGACCATGGCGTCCACATCCCGGCCCACATATCCCACCTCGGTGAACTTGGTCGCCTCCACCTTCACAAAGGGAGCCTTTACTAGCCGAGCGAGGCGGCGGGCAATCTCTGTCTTGCCCACACCCGTGGGGCCGATGAGCAGGATGTTCTTCGGGATCACCTCGTCGCGAATCTCATCCCCCAGCCTCTGGCGTCTCATCCGGTTGCGCAGCGCCACCGCCACCGCCCGCTTCGCCGCCTTCTGGCCCACGATGTACCTGTCCAACTCCTCCACGATGCGGCGAGGAGTCAGATCCTCAGCGGTTCTCTTTGCACTCGCAGCTCTTGATCGAGTAGTCATAGCGCCGCCATTCTACCACAAATGTAGGGTGCCGTAGGGCGGGGATGTCCCTCCACGGCCGGACACCCCCGCCGTTTCTCCTTCGGCCAGCAGGACTCCGCCCTTGAGCAGCACAAGAAGTGTGCCCATGACCGACCCCATTGACCTCATGTCCCCTGCCGACTACGACCAGGTGGCCGCTCTGTGGGAGGAGGCGGAGTTCTGGCCCCATGTCGGCGAGGACCGCACCTGGTTCGAGCGCGCCCTGGCTCGCAACCCCGGCTGCGCCTTCGTGTGGCGGGAGGGTGGCCGCATCATCGGCACCGTGGTCGGCGCCTGGGACGGCCTGCGCGGGTGGATCTACCACTTGGCCGTGGCCAAGGCCCACCGCAACCGCGGCATCGGCAGCAAGCTGCTCGCCGCCGCCGAGCAGAAGCTCTGGGATATGGGCGTCCGGCAGATCAACCTCATGGTCTACGAGGAGAACCCCTACGCCGAGGCCCTCTACCGCCGACGGGGCTATGAAACCTCCCCGGTGAAGGTGCTCCGCAAGCGGTTTGCCTTGTAGGGCGGATATGCTCCCGCCTCTGGCGCGACATGCCCGCCGCTTCCCCAACCGCACGCAGGAGAGTGCGACAGCCCCCTCGAAGCTCTCCCCTCAGAGGGATCTCGATGCGCGTTCTCCGCCACCACTGGCCTGCCCTTCTCATTTTCGCCCTAGCCCTCGCGGTCTATGTCACCACCCTCTGCCCCACCGTCTTCGTGGAGGGGACGGGCGAGAACATCGTCTGCGCCTGGACGCTGAGCGTTCCCCATCCCCCCGGGTTTCCGCTCTTCTGCCTGCTGGGAAAGGGCTTTGCTGAACTCGTCCGCATCGGCTCAGTCGCCCACCGCATCAACCTGTTTTCCGCGGTGATGGGGGCGGTGGCGGTAGCCGCGCTGTACCTGCTGCTCGGCGCGCTCGGCATCGGCCGCCTGGCGGCGGCGGCCGCCGCGCTCGCTCTCGCGTTCTCCTCGACCTTCTGGCGGCAGGCTACTATCGCGGAGGTATACACTCTCAGCCTGACGTTGGTGATCGTGCAACTCACTTTGCTGGCTCGCTGGCGGCACGCCGTCAGCTCGTCAGCGCGACCGTCCCCCCTGCCAGCGCCGAAAGGAAAGCGGCGGGAACGGCGAGCCGAGCCGACGCCGAGCAGGACCAGCCCCGATCGCTACCTCGTCTGGTTCGCCCTCGCCTTCGGGCTCGGCATGACCGTCCACTACAATCACCTGCTGCTGCTGCCGGCCTACCTTTACTTCATCCTCACAACAGACCCATCGCTGCTGCGCCGCGGCCGGACATGGGTGAAGGGTATCATCCTCGCCGCGCTCGGCTTCAGCCTGCACCTCTACGCGCCGATACGTTCGCTTGCCAACCCACCAATTGACTGGGGCAACCCGCAGACCCTCTCCAACTGGTGGCGCTACCTGACCGCGGAGCAATACCGCGGCCGCATGTTCCACCTGACGCTTGCCAAGGTGATAAGCAACCTCGGGACCTTCCTGGCCGACCTGCCCGCCGAGTTCTGGTGGCTGGGGCTGGGAGCGGCGCTCGGTGGCGCCGTGGTCCTGTTCCGTCGTGACCGCCGCCTATTCTGGACCACCATCCTCATCGTCGCGGTCGGGCTGGTGTGGAGCATCAACTACGACATCCCCTGGGAGATCAACGTCTACTACCTGCAGGCCCTGCTGGCCCTGGTGATCTGGCTCGCCTTCGGCCTCCAGTGGTTCTGGGAGCGCCTTGCCCGGCCTCGGCTGCGCCTTGCTTCGGTGATCGTGTTTGCGGTCCCGGCGCTGGTCATCACCGCCAACTACCGCGTCAACGATCTATCGGATGAGACGTTTGTGTTCGACAACGCCATGCAGGTGCTCGGGAGCACGGGCGGATCGGCATGTGTTGTCCTCCCAGCCACCAACCCGACGTTTGCAGTGCTCTACGCGAAGTACGTCGAAGGCTGGGGAGAGAAGACCACCTTGTACTCGCAAGTTGACGCTGGCATTCTCCTCACCTCGGATGCCGTCGCTCCGCCCGATTCCCTGTCGCCGGACCGGGCCCCGCTGCCCTCGGCACAGTGGCTCCTTCGCAACTCCGGCATCCCCCTCTTCTGGGTGGATCGCCCTCCTCAGGGCGATGTGTCCGGGCACGTCTTGGTCCCCTGGGGCTGCCTCTACCGCGCCGTCCCTATCGCCGAGAAGGAGCAGTGGGTGCGGCGCGCCCCGACACCGACTCCGCCTCCCTTCAACATCTCCGAGCGGCCTTTCAGCTACGGCGCGGAGGAACGTCTCACTGCCTGCCGGTACCTGCTGGTCCAAGGAGATTACGCTTGGCAGCATGACGATAAGGCGGAAGCCGACGGCTGCTATCAGCAGGCGGCCCGCATCGGCGCCTCCCTCGCCGACATCTCCGCCCAGCTCGGCCTGCGCTACGGCGAGCAGGGGCGCGAGGACCTGGCGGTGCAGACATACGAGAAGGGGATCGCCCGCAAGGACGACGCGCTCCTGCGCAACCGGCTGGGCGCGATCTACGGCCGGCAGAACCGGCTGGCGGACGCGGAGGAGCAGTTCCAGGCCGCGATCAAACTGAAGCCCGACGATGCCGAAGCCTACGCCAACCTGGGATCGGTGTACGGCCGGATGGGGCGTATCGAGGACGCAGTCGCACAGACCGAGAAGGCCCTCGCCTATAATCCGGCCAACCTCCTCGCCCTCCGCAACCTCGGCTTCGCCTACGCGCAGATGGGCCGCACCGGCGATGCCCGCCGCCTCCTCCAGCGCGCCCTCGACATCAATCCCAACCAGGAGGACGTGCGCGGTCTGCTGGGCAGCTTGTAGGGCGGGTATGCTCCCGCCTTCCTGCTTCGCTGAAGCTACGCAGGACAAGTCGGAAGGATATGCCCGCCGCTCGGAGACAGGTTGCTGCTGTCGCTCATCGAACTCATCTTCTGGTTCCGACCATGACTGACACCATCTCCATCAACCGCGCTCCGGTCCTCACCCTCTGGGGCGCAGTGGTCGCCGCCCGCATGGGCTTCGCGTGGGAGGAAGCCCTCACCCTCGGCCGCGCCGTCGCCGGCCTGAACGCCCAGGCGAAGGGGCGGCGGCTCGGCATCTTCAAACCAGCGGAAGTCGAGCCCGGGAAGCCGCGCAAGAAGCACGGCCTCGGCGAGGAGTTCTGGGTGGAGGTCGCCGGCCGGGCCGTCCCCGCCAAAAACACCGAGCACGGCGTGCGCGCCGTGGTCGGCGACGAACCCATTGATCCCGCGGCCGTGGACAAGTACCTGCGCGGCAAGTTCGGCGACGACTACGACGCGGCGAGGAGCGCGATGGAAGCACTCGCCGCCTCCTACGAGCCCACCGACCTCGCCTCCTCCGCCTACTCCCTTTACGAACGCTTCCGCCCGAAGATCGAATCCGGCAAGAGAGGATGGGGACAGAAGGGGACGCTGGACCTGAAGTTCATTCGCTTGCTTGCCCGTCCGTAGGGGCGCGCTGTCCGCGCGGTCTCACTTCATCCGCAGCCCGTAGTAGTCCATCTCCCCACGCTCGATCACCTTTGCATAGGTCGCGGACTCCTGCGCCGAACGAACGGTCAGGCCGAGCGTGAGCAGAGACAGCACCGCGCAGAGCGGCAAGAGCAGCGCCAGCGCGGTGCCCAAGTAATGGCCCAGAAAGCCCACTGCTCCTGCCGGGCGAGCTGAACGGCGGTGCACGGCAACCACGATCAGCGCCACGAACAGGGTAAGAGGTAAGGCCATCAGGTAGAACATGCGCGCGTACTCAGCTCGCAGCAACCCCTCCAGGAACGCCATCCCCACACATGCAAACACCAGTAGCGCCCACGCCCACCGTGGATAGCGGATAGGCTGTACTGACCGCTTGAGCGCCAGCAGCAACACACCCAGAAGAGCGACTGCCAGCAGCGCCACCAGCGCCGCCACGGTTGCCAGTGGGGTCTCGTGCGCCGCCAGCATCACCAAGTTGTGAGCCAGCGCGTGGCGCAGTTCGCGGCGGCGTGCTGCCCAGCTATACACCTTCGGGCCAAACGACTCAACCTCCTGAGCCAAGTCCGGCCGTCCGTGATCGCGGTAGTACTGCGCTCTCCTCCGGACGGCGTGAGCGAAATCCTCACCATCGCCGGGCGCGAAGGCGGTGATTGTCCACACGGTCGCGCCAATCACCCCTTCGACCATCTCGTATCCCTGCTGCAGCATCTGGCGCCCAAGCCGCATTCCTGACTCGCGCAGCAGGATCGCCCGTTCGTGGTCACCGTTCCGCTCTGCGATCACAGCCATCCCGGAAACGATCCGTGCCAGTGTGATGAAGCGTAGCATGGAGGTTGGAGAGAGCGCCCGGGTGGTAGTGGTGGAGGCCGAGCTTGCGCCCCGAACCGCCTCGCGACCGTAGATGTCCCACTTGGGCTCGGACATGGCTCGCCGGAGCAGCGATACCGCGTCAGCGTCTTTGTGCTCGCCGAAGGCGAGCAACGCATCGAGGTAGCAGATCGCAGCATTGTCTGCATCCAGTGCGGCCGCCTTCTGCAGAGCGGCCCGAGCTTCGCCCAACCTGCCAAGCTGCCGCTCAGTGCGGGGCTCCTCGTGGATGACGCTGTTCTTCGGGAAGTCGGGCGGATTGAGCGCGTTGATCTCCTCGCGATAGCCGATCGCTCCTTCGCTGATCTGTGCAGCGAACAGGAAGTGAGGCGCGGCCGACCGCGGGTTCAGCTCGGCCGCCTTCTGGTAGACACGTATCAGCTCACTGTCGTCGGGTGACCACGCCAGCGCGGCAATCCAGATCCCAGGGTCGTTGGGCCTCTGCTCCGCCTCCGCCACCAGGTCCACCGCCGCTGGCCTCAGCCCCATCTCCTCCATCAGGCTGCGCCTGAGAACGGGTACCGTCATGATCGCCAAGAAGCACACAACGATCACGAGTATGCAGATGCCGGTCAGCGAACGCAAGCGCATGGTCATCCCTCCTACGCCATGCTATACCCCATCCAGTAGTGTGGTTCCTGCGTTCTGCAATCCCCGCCCCCGCGCGGTGCAGGGAAGCACCGGCGGTGCAGAGAAGTCCCCACTCACCGCAGAGGAGTGCCACATGTCCACCCGCAAGCGCTATGCCCAAGTCGGCCTCGGCAGCCGAGGCCTCATGTACACCCACGCCATCGTCGGCGACTATGCCGAGCATTGTGAGATGGTCGGGCTCTGCGACGTCAACCCCGGCCGGCTACAGCGATATGTGGACTACGCACAGTCCAAAGGCGTCACCGTGCCCGGCTACGCCGCCGCCGACTTCGACCGCATGATCGAGGAGACGAGGCCCGACCGCGTGATCGTCACCACCAAGGACTGCCATCACGACGAGTACATCTGCCGCGCCCTGGAGCTCGGCTGCGACGCCATCAGCGAGAAACCGCTTGCCACCGATGACAGGAAATGCCAGCGGATCGTGGACGCGGTCGCGAAGACCGGCCGGCGCTGCACCGTCACCTTCAACTACCGCTACTCTCCGGCGAGCGCGCAGGTGAAGGACCTGCTCATGTCCGGCGTGATCGGTGATATCCTCTCCGTGGATTTCCACTGGCTCCTCGACACCAGCCACGGCGCCGACTACTTCCGCCGCTGGCACCGCAACAAGGAGAACTCCGGCGGGCTGATGGTCCACAAGGCGACCCACCACTTCGATATTGTGAACTGGTGGCTGTCCGCCATTCCGGTTTCTGTGTACGCCATCGGCCAGCGGAAGTTCTACCGCCCGGAGACTGCGAAGCGATACGGGCTCACCAACCGGTCTGAGCGATGCCTCGATTGCCCCGAGGCCAACCGCTGCCACTTCTACCTCGACATCAAGGGCAACGAAGAGCTGCGCAAGCTATACCTCGACCACGAGCACCACGACGGCTACTTCCGCGATCGCTGCGTGTTCAGCGATCAGATTGACATCGAGGATTCGATGCAGCTCGCGGTTATGTACGACAGCGGGGTCCGGATGAGCTACTCCCTTAACGCCTTCATGCCCTGGGAGGGCCGCATCATCTCCTTCAACGGCTCCAAGGGCCGGCTCGAACACATCGGCCGCGAGACCGTCTACATCAGCGGCGACGGCACCGTGCCCGGCGAGATGATGCCGGGCACCACCACTCACATCTACCCGCATTTCAAAGAGCCCTACGCGGTCGACATCTGGAAGGGCGAGGGAGGGCACGGCGGTGGAGACAATCTATTACTCGATGACCTGCTCACCCCCGACCCGCCCGCGGACAAATACCTGCGCGCGGCCGACTACCGCGCCGGCGCCTACTCCATCCTCACCGGCATCGCCGCCAATCACTCCATGCGCACGGGCCAGCCCATCCGCATCAACGACCTCGTCCACGACATTCCGCGGCCGGATTACCCGCCGATGCCAGGGCCGGAGGAGCCGCTGTAGGGCGGGCATTCCCATGCCCGCCGCAATGTGCGGATGCCTGGCAGGTATCCCCTCCCCCTCCCGCCGAATCACTGTCCATCTGTGGGAGCCTCGTCCTCGGGGCGATCAAACCGGGAGGTCCACATGGCCAACGAAACCGTCTTCAAGCGATACGAAGGCAACCCCATTATCACCGCCGCCGCGGTGCCGCACGCCAACACCATCTTCAACAGCGCGGTGATCCCGTTCCAGGATCGCTACGCGGGTGTGTTCAGGTGTGACATGAACGACGGCGCGCCGGAGCTGCACTTGGGCTGGAGCGATGACGCGCTCAACTGGAAGCTCGACGCGGCGCCGATCACGTTCGAGTCGGACGACCCGGAGGTGAAGTACTACTACGGGTATGACCCGCGCGTCGCCGAGATCGAGGGGACCTACTACATCACCTGGTGCAACGAGTACCACGGCCCCAGCATTGCCATCGCCAGGACCGCGGACTTCCGGCGGTTCGAGATGGTCAGCACGGCGCTGCCGCCGTTCAACCGCAACGCGGTGCTCTTCCCCCGCAAGATCGGCGGGCAGTACTGCATGTTGCACCGCCCCAGCGATCCCGGGCACACTCCCTTCGGCGACATCTTCCTTTGCTTCAGCGATGACCTGGTGCACTGGGGCAGGCACAAGTGGGTAATGGGGCCGCGCGGCGGTTGGCAGTCAAGGAAGGTAGGGGCTGGTCCCGTGCCCATCGAGACGCCCCAGGGCTGGCTGATGATCTACCACGGGGTGAAGATCACCTGCTCCGGCTACATCTACGCTGCCGGCGCCGCGCTCCTCGACCTGGAGAAGCCGTGGAAGGTCCTCTGCCGCACCAAGCGATACCTTCTCGCCCCCACCGAGGACTACGAGCGGTATGGCGACGTCCCCAACGTCACCTTCCCCATCGCCACGCTCCTCGACTCGAAGACCGGCCGCCTCGCCCTCTACTACGGCTGCGCCGACACCTCCGTCGGCGTCGCCTACGCGCAGCTCGATGAGGTTATCGCGTTCACGAAGAAGCACAGCGTCTGAGCCTACCCTCGCGTAGGGGCGCATGGCCATGCGCCCCTACCCGCTGCCTCGTCAGGCGCGAATCATCACCAACATCATCTTGAACCGGCTCACCGCCCGCAAGGCGTGCGGTTTGCCCGCCGGCATGATGATCATCTCGCCCGCGGTCACCTGGTGCGGCTGGCCGGAGATGGTGATCTCCGCCTTGCCGTCGAACATGTACACCAGCGCGTCATAGGGCGCGGTGTGCTCGCTCAGCCCCTCGCCCTTGTCGAAGGCGAACAGCGTCACCGTCCCCACCCGCTTATCTATCACCGCCCGGCTCACCACCGAGCCGGCCTGGTAGCCAACCAGCTTAGCGAGTGTGAGCGATCGCCCGATCAGACCTTCACCATCGCTTCTCTTGCTAGGCATCGCTTCCCGACCTCCGCCCGTATGTGTGCTCACCAACCTTCGCACCCCGGCCGCTCGCTCCTGCCCCGGCAGTCGCCCAAGCGCCCGTGGACCCCCCTTGCGCCCTTCTGCGCCAGTAGGTAATATGTGGTGCAGATATTGCCTACAGGCCACAGCCACCAGGAGACACCGTCATGCGATCAACCCGCTCCTCCAGCGATGTCGAGCGCAAGCTGCTTGCCATCCTTCGCCTCGTCTCCGAATCCGAAGAGCCGGTGGGCGCCCGCGCCATCGCCAACCGCCTTCACACCGAGGGCATCGAGCTGAGCGAGCGCACCGTCCGCTACCACCTGCGCTTGATGGATGAGCGAGGTCTTACCAGGAACCTGGGCGAGCCAGGCCGTGTCATCACGGACCGCGGTCGGGAGGAGCTGGACAATGCCGGCGTGAGCGAGAAGCTCGGCTTCGTCAGCTCCCGCATTGACAGCCTCGCCTACCGCGCCACCTTCGACATGGACTCGAAGAAGGGCGAGATCATCCTCAACCTCTCCTTCATCCCGGAGCAGCGGTTCAAGCAGGCGCTGGAGATCATGCGCGATGTCTTCCGCGCCGGCTACTGCATGTCCGAGCTGGTGGTTGTCAAGAAAGCAGGCGAGCGTGTCGGCGGCCTGCCCGTGCCGGAAGGGATGGTCGGATTCGGCACCGTCTGCACCGTCACCATCAACGGCGTGCTCCTCAAGCGCGGCATCCCAGTGGATTCCAGATATGCGGGCCTGCTCGAGATCCACCGCGACAAACCGCTTCGCTTCACCGACCTCGTCGCCTACTCCGGCACCACTGCCGACCCCACCGAGTTCTTCATCGTCGGGCGGATGACCAGCGTGCGAGAGGCAAGTCTGCGAGGCAACGGCAAGATCCTCGCCAGTTTCCGCGAGGTGCCCGCGGTCGCCGAGGCCGACCTCCATAACCTCCTCGACCGCTACCGCGCCAACGGCCTGGGCGGCATCCTCGCCGTCGGCAAGCCCGGCCAGCCGCTCCTCGAGGTACCCGTCGCCGTCGAACGCCTCGGCCTCGCCGTCGTCGCCGGCCTCACCCCTGTCGCCGCCCTCACCGAAGCCGGCATCCCTGTCGTCAACAAGGCCATGAGCACCCTGGTGCCGTTCTCGGAGCTGAAGCCGGTAACGCAATTGTAGGGCGGGGATGTCCCCGAGCATGGCGGAACGGCATGCCCGCCGCTGTTGCGTGCCCTCACTGCCTCGCGCCCTGCGTCTCACCCAGCCTGCACAGGATTCCCTCCGTCCACGCCACTCCCATCTCCCTCAGCGCGATCAGCGCCGCGCCCGCGGCCGGGCTGAGCACGGGCACGACCGGCCTCATGTCGGGCGCCACCTCCGCGATGCGCGCACAGACTCGTTCCCACCACAGCCGGCAGTTGCGCGCCACGCTCCCGATGGCGATCACGGGGAAAGAAAGCCGCGCCATCTGCAGCTCTCCGATCACATCCCGCGCCACCTCCGCCAGTTCGTCGGCAGCGCGCTGGATGCATGACAGGGCGACCGCGTCGCCCCTCTCCGCTTCCTCGTTTACGACCTCCGCCAGCGCCGCAATCTGGCGGCGACCAAGCCCTTTGACATACACCAGGTGAAAGACTGCCTTGCGGTCGGCCACACCCAACGCCCTCGACATTGCCTCCGCCAGGCTCGTCCGCCGCGCCGCCGTCCAGTCCGACGCAAAGGCGGCGCGCAACCCGAGCAACCCAATCTCATACGCGCTCCCGTAGTCGTTCAGAATCGGCCCCAGCCCTCCGAAGTGTCGGTCCTGCCCGTCTGGCGAGCGGCCGTGCACGAAAGATCCGGTCCCCGCCAGCACGATCATCCCCCATCCCTCCTGCGCGCTGGCGAACCCCGTGTCCACCTCACTGGCGCGAATGTGTCGCACGTGCCGATTCCGCGCCCCAATCGCCTCCCTCTGCGCGCCTTCCGGCAAGTAGCCGGCCGACCATACCTCTGCCCGCTCCACGCCTGCCAGCGCCTGCGTGATCGCCTCCACATAAGAGGCCGAGATCACCTCGGGCGGGTCGTAGTACACATGCGTCGGCCCCCCGCGGCCGCGCCCCACCACCGTGCCATCTTCAGCGACCACCAGGGCGTCGCATTTGGACCCGCCGCCATCTATACCCAGCGCCAATCGTGCCATGCCTTCCCCTCTCCCACGCGTCCCGCCAAAAACCTCCCGGACCACCACCCCACAAAGAGGAAGGCGGCCCCGTAGCAGAGGCCGCCTTCCCACGCGACAGGGCGAGGGGATCGCCCGAACTGAGAGTGGTCTATCAGAAATCCAGCATGTTCCTGAACGCCTCCCGCTGCGCCTCCTCCACCAGCGGAATGCCCGTCACCTTGGCGCACCGCTCCGTCAGCGAAGCCAGATCGTCGCGGGACAGCAGGTTCAGCTTCCACTTGCGCGACCCGGCCATCAACTGCCTCAGCCCGACACCCAGGCGGTCGGTGAGGTAGGTGTAGCATCCCACGGCTGACCACGGGATCTCCTTGCCCACCGCCTCACCGTGCTCGTGCTGCAGGTCCGCGCTGGAGATGAAGAACTGCTCCGGCTGCGCGCCGTACAACTCCTGGAATCCCTTCGGCAGCCGCCCCTCTCCCGCCAGGTCCACGAAGTACGAGGACTTCATCACCGAGGTCAGCGGCGCCCGCGCCATCCCGATCGCCTTCACCACCGGCCCGTCGCCGAGGTTGCTCATTGCCATCGCCTTGAACATCTGCGTCTCGTTCACGAAGCCCCCGGCGATCACCAGGTCGGGCACGTGCTTGCCGTTCTGCTTCAGGATGCGCATGCCCTCCAGCACCTGCGCGAGCAGATACACGGTGGGGGTGGAACACTCATTCATCATGGGCACGGGGCTCATTCCCGTTCCGCCCCCGGCGCCGTCGAAGGTGAGCAGGTCAATCTTCGCCTTGGAGGCGCAGCGGAGAGTAAACGCCACCACGCCAGGATGGTAAGCGCCTGTCTTGAGGAACACGCGCTTGGCGCCCTGCTTCCGCAGCCACGCGATGTCGTCAATGAACGCCTGCTCCTCCGGCATTCCCACCCGGCTGTGTCGCTCGAAGGTGCGGAACACGCCGCGCTGGAACGCCTCCTGCGCGGCCTGGTCCTCCGGATCGGGGATGACGATGTAGCCTCGTTTCTTCAGCTCGATCGCCTTGTCCAGGTCGGCGATCCGCACCTCCCCGCCGATCGCCTTCGCCCCCTGGCCCCACTTTCGCTCGATGGTCTGCACGCCCAGCGACTTCAGCGCGTACACATCCACCCCCGCGCGCATGTCCTCCACATTCGTCTGCACCACGATGTCCCCGTGCTTGCCATCCCAGTACTTGCGATAGGTGGCCACCCGGTAGGCCAGGTCGGCCGCGCTCGTCACTTTGCCCTTTGCGTCGTACTCCGACCGGCTGTCCATTCCGCACACGTTCTCCCCGATGGTGAGGATCACGCCCGACAGCGCGGCGCCGACGGCCAGCCCATCCCAGAACCGCTTCGCCACCTCCGTGGAGCCCAAGCCAGGGATCACCACCGGAACTTTCAAGGGTACGCCACCCGCCACCGTGCTTACATCCACATTCGGGAAGATCGCCACATCCGAATCCGCGGCGATCCCCCGCGCCCCCATCACCTCCACCTGAATCTGCAAGTCGCTCCAGTTGAGCAGGTAGTCCTTGTTGGAGGCCGCTGTGCTCGTCCCGAAGTGCTCGGGGCTGGGATACAGCACCTCGCGGCCGCGGAAGGCCGACTTGCTGATCTCGCACAACACCTGACAGTCCCGAATGCAGATCGGGCACATTCCGGAAAGAGGAGCCGCATCGCGCACGCGCAGGTTCGTTCCGGAGGTCGAGCGCGCGTTCTCGTTGTACCAGGGCATGGTCCCGCCTCTCTGTGAAGAAGTGTTATCTTGCTCGGTCGGCAGACGGTAGCCGGTTGCCGCTCGCCGACCGGCCGGGAGTATATCAGCGCCCTCCCTCCGCCGTCAAGCGCGGCGACTCACCCCCAAAGCAGTAGGGGCGACCCTAACCGGGTCGCCCCTACAGACTGCCGTATCTCCGCCCTGCCTACCTTCGACCTCCCCTCCCGCGGCGGTGCTGCTCGCGCTCGCGGTCTCGCTCGTGCTCCCTTTCCCGCTCGCGGTTCCTTCCGGCCTCGTCGCTCTTCGCCTGCCCTGGCGGCACGGTGGTCCCGTGCTTCACCCAACCTTCCTTCCGGCCCCGGTCCCATCCGGGCGGCCGCCAGTGCGGATCTTCGCCCAGGCCCACGAAGATCGGCGCGCTGTCGAAGTAGCGGTAATGCGCCCGCTGACGCTCGTACTCCTTGGCGCGCAGGGCCATCGCATCCACGATCGCGGTGCAGCCGACGCCCTTCACCCGCGCCAGCTTCAACGGGTTAACCGAATCCGTGGGTACCAGCGCCCGCAGCCGCACCCGGCCTTTGTCAAACAGTTGCTCGAACTGCCAGACAGCCTTTACTTTGCTCACCTGGGCCTTCGGCCCGGCCACCTGCATCATCCCGATGTAGGCCTTGGTGCCGAAGCTGAGATAGGGCACCACCTTGGTGGCGCCGTCCGGCGTGCCGCCCTGGCTCTTGAACGTGCTGTTGATGAAGTCGTTGATCTGCGGCCCGAACTGGTTGACGGCCAGCGCGATCGCCGCCGCCTTCACTGCATCGCCCGCGTTGAACCGCTCGGACGGCGGCAGGAGATAGGCGTTGCTGCTGAGCGCAGTGTCCACCAGCGCACTCACCCCCATCCCCTTCACCCGATCCATCTGCAACGGGTTCGCCGAGTCCATCGGCATCAGCAGTTTGATGCGATACTGCTTGCTGCTGAAGGAGGTCTCGAGCTGCACCACCGACTTGGTCTTGTCCACCAGCGCCTTGCCCCCGGCCACCTGTGCGGCGCCGACATAGCCCTTCTCACCCAGGCTGATGACCGGCACCACCTTGGTGGAGACACCGGGCGGCAGCTTCTGGTTGGCGGTCAAGGTGTTGATCGCCTTGTCCGCCGGGCCGGATACCGCGCTCACCACCGCGCCCACGGTGACAGCCTTGACCACCGCGCTGCCAACGTCCACCGCCAGCGCCGCGCACGGCAGCAGCAGCGCCAAACCCATGGATAGAAAGACGAGCTTGCGACTCATCGCGCACACCTCCCCAATCTCCTGAGTGTCGCCGAGCAAACCGATGGCGAGACTCGGATGGCTAAGTCCCCGTCCGCCCGACATGCCGCCCAATTGGTTTATACCACGCTTGGGGCGACCTGAAAACCTCCACAGGCACACAACCGCACACCCACGGCAGTATGGTGGAGTCGCCGTTCTGTAGGGCGGGTATCCGCCGGCCTCTGGCCGATGCCCGCCGAGAAGAGAGGCGGCGCCCATGCCCGCCCCAGAGCGGGCTTACGCCCCCTATACGCCCTTCCATACCGCCACCGCATTGTGGTAACCTCTAACTGACGCCGGAGTGGCGAAATCGGCAGACGCACGGGACTTAAAATCCCGGGGGCCGCAAGGCCCGTCCGGGTTCGAAGCCCGGCTCCGGCAGCGTAGTCGTCTAGGAGCTCTCCATGCCCACCATGCCCGCCGCAGTCCTACACGACTTCGACGACCTGCGCCTCGAGCAGGTCCCGATCCCGCGCGCCGAGGAGTTCGGCGACGTGGTGGTGCGGATCAAGGCCTGCGGGTTCTGCGCCACCGACTATAAGGCGATCAAGGGGATTCGCACGAACGTCACCTTTCCCACCATCGTTGGGCACGAGCCCAGCGGCGTGGTCGCCGAGGTGGGGCCGGGGGTGGAGCACTTCCGCGCCGGCGATGAGGTGATCGTGCAGCCGCTCGGTCACTGTGGCTTCTGCCGCCACTGCCGCGCCGGGAACACCCACTACTGCGAGCACGCCTTCGTCACCGGCGGGGACGGCCCGGACAACGTGTGGCCCGGCGCCTTCGCCGAGTATATGCGGACGAAGGAAAGCTGCCTCTACCGCAAACCGCCGGCCATCTCCTTCGACGCGACCGCCATCACCGAGCCCCTGGCAGGCGCTTGGAAGGGCGTCATCCACCACAGCCAGATGCAGATCGGCGACGATGTGGTGGTCATCGGCGTCGGCTCCATCGGCCTCCTCTGTCTGATGGTGGCGAGGGCGGCGGGCGCAGCCCGCCTGATCGCCGTTGATGTCAGCGACTACGCGCTGAAGAACGCGCTCGCGCTCGGCGCCACTCATGCTATCAACCCAAAGAAGGAAGATGCCAAGCAACGCGTCTACGAGATCATCCCTGACGGACCCGATCTCGTCGTCGAGGCGGCCGGGCCGATCGAGGCGGTGCGGCTGATGGTGGACCTGCGCAGACGCGGGACGCGGTGGAACGTGTTCGGCATCACCACCCACGAGGAGTTCTCACTCGATGGCGGCCTCACCCATTTCCTCGAAGGTCGCATGGACGCCAGCTTCGGCACCACCCCCCTCGCCATGTCCAAGGCCATCCGCCTGATGGAAACCGGCCTGGTGGACACCGAGAAGATCATCTCCCACCGCTTCCCGCTGTCGCAGATTCACCAGGCCGTCGAGGTGATGGGCACACCGGAACGCAACAAGGTGATCGTCAACCCGTAGGGCAGGCTTCCAGCCTGCCAGTGGCGCACGCTGCCAAGCGTGCGGCCCTTCCGCCCTACCGTGTCACCGCCTCGTACACCGTCTCCGCGGTCACCGGATGCCCAAGCGGCCCGAGGTGTACCTTGTCCCAGGCGTAGAGCCAATCCCGCGCGGTTTCGTTCTGGTCCCCGATCTCGTGGAAGACGCCGGCTATGTCGGCAATGCCGGTCCGCTTCTCCTGGGCGACGGCCCACACCGCCTCCGCCATCTCCCCCATCCCATCCCACTTCTCGATATCCGGCACCGTCGTGAGGAGCATCACCTCTGCCTTGCCGTGGGTCATTCGTCGAATGCGATCAACCGCAAACCGCAGCACCTCCTGGAAATGCTGGCCTCGCATTCCGTCGTCCCAGTCATTCCATCCGAACCACACCGTCACCAGATCCGGCTCCGGCGTGGTCTCGATCCACATCGGCATCAGCATCAAGCCGTGGGTGAGCTGATGTCCCCCCACTGCCGGATTCACGAGCTTCACCTCGCCGCCGAAGTCCTCGCCAAGCTTCTTCACCAGCAGCTCCGACCACAGCATCTCCCGGTTCGCCCAGTGGTGCTTGTCGCTCAAGGAATCGCCCACGGTGACGACGGTCACCGGCTGCTTCGCCTTCAGCTTCGCCAGCAGTCGCGGCGTGCCGCCCGTCGCGGGCGTGTAGTCGGTGCTATCCAGCGCGATGGTGGGTTCGAGCTGGATCTGGTCCACCGCGAACGAGTGCGCCGGATACTCGAACCACCGCACCCGCTTGCCGAACCAGAAGTAGCCGAAGTGCGACGGCTGGTAGCCGCCTGCCGGATCAACCAGCGGAGCCGACGGCAGCTCCGGGATGAGATCGCACCACGGCACCTCCACCTTCCGCCACTCCCTGGAGTCTATCGGAAACCAGTAGCCGTAGCGCCGGCCGAAGTCCTCCCCGTCAATCAACTGCAGCGCGCCCCAGCTGTCCGACCCGTCCCCCTTCACCCAGAAGCTGAACCCCGCGGCCTGGTCCCACTCCGGGGTCGGCGTGATTCTGGCCATGAAGTAGCCGTTGCGCGATTCGGGCACGAAGCTGAACTGCAAGGCCTTCCCGAACTCGCCCTCCACCTGCTCGATGGTCCCGGCAGGAGTGTTGCTGTCACCGAACGTCCCGACGGTGAACTGCATGGAGTCCATGTCGAAGATGGTTACGGGTGCGGCCGGGGCTGACGCTCCGGCCGTAACCGCCAGCAGCAGACAAACGATAGCTATCAAGCCGACACGGACCATCACCATCTCCTCCGGCGTGCGGCAGCTAGACCCGCGCCAGCGTCCGCTCGATCAGCCGCTGGTGCCCCTCTTCGTCGTGTTTCAAGTCCTCGATCTGCTTCCGCATCTGCGGATCGCGGCAGGCGGCGAGGGCACGGCCATAGATGGCAATCGCCTCCCGTTCCCCCTGGAGATGGGCTTCCAGGATCTCCTTCATGTCCTTGCGCGGCCGCAAGCTGGGGACATCTCCTGTCGGCTCGCCGCCCAGCGCCACTATCATCTGCGCGGTCTTCTCGGCGTGCTCCAACTCCACCTCCGCGATCAGGCGAAGCTGCCGCCTGGTCTCCTCGTCCTGAATCTCCGCCATGTGCCGCGGCAGCAGAAACAGGGTCCCGTACTCCGCGCTCAGCGCCTCGTTCAGAATGCGGATCAGCTCCGCGTGCTCGTGTGCCATGTTGATTCTCCCTGCACCGCAAGTGGGCCTACTCTACGCCCCTCCCGCCTGCCCTCCTGCCCCGTGGACGCCGGCAGGAGGTGGGAAACACGACAGGAGATCCCCCGCTGGCGGCGTAGATATCCATTGCCTGCATCCTTAAACAGGAAGAGATACCATGACACGCATTCTTCGCGTCGGCGCTGTGATCGCCCTGCTCTGTGCGGCAACTCTGCTCTGTGGCTGTCCCACAGGCGCCGCAGGGCGTCAGAACCAGCAGAACATGCCCGCCGGCATGCTGCCGCCGCCGGGGCTGGACAGCGGCGGCGCCCAGACTGTCATGGGCAGCACCACCATCACCGCGCCGAACGAGTCCTACCTGCTGGTGAAGTTTTCCCGGACCAGCGGGGCGCTCAGGGAGCCGCCTCCACCGGAGCCGAAATGGCAGTCCTGCCGGCGCGTAATCCCTCTCGAATGGCACGTGCTGATCGAAGGCCTCAACTACGACGGGCGGGACGAGAAAGCGGAGAAGGACGTGAACCAGCTCATCCCCTCTGCCAACCTCACCTACTTCCTCTGGAAGTACGAACCCAAGCCCGCTCCACCCGCCGAGACGAAGAGCGAGGCCGGCAAGAAGGGCAAGTAGGGCCCCTCTCTCTGCGACTCTGTGTCTCTGTGGTTGGCCGACGCGCCTATCCGGCGGGCGCTGCCGCCTCGCCCGTCTTCGCGGGCCCGTAGATGCGCGCGATCTCTTGGCGCACTACCACCGGCACATCTTCAGAGTTGTAGGTGGATTGCTCCGCATTGGGCCGATGGGTCATCTCCACCTTGCGTTCCTTGTCGCCTTCCCGGATGGTGAACTGATAGCGGTTGTTCACCAGCACCGTGGCACAGCTCAGCCGCTCGCGGTTGACCTCTTCGACCATGGCGGGAGCGTGCATGTCGAAGATCTGCACTCGCAGGCGCTGCGGCTCCTCTTCCGCGAGCTGCTTCAGCAGATCAACCGTGGTCTGGTGGCAGGCGATCCCCAGGGGAGCGAACATCTTCACCAGCACCTTGGCGTCCGGTGACCCCAGGTCTATGCTCGCCTTCGCCGCCGGGTTCAGGAACTCGCCGCGGCCCAGGCGGGTGATCTCCTCCACTGTCCACGAGCCGGCCTCGGCGGCGGCCTTCGCGATGGTGGCGCTCACCTGATCGCTCAGGCCGATCCCGCGCAGGCTCGACCACATGGCTCGGAGCGGGAGCACCTCCCCCACCTGCAGGGAAGATCCTTTCGCCTGTTCATCCACGCGAAGGCTCAGCGCGGTCCCCGTCGGCGCGTCGGCGGCATCCACCTGCTCGATGGAGACCAGCGTCCCGACGACCGTCACCGGCCCTGTCGCCGGAAGCGCCTCTTCGGCCCATGTCCCGCCGGCGGCGCAGGCCAGCGCCACAGCGGCCAACGCTATCATCAGCGA
>Ga0315279_10000693_pt1 | contig 62523 bp, 52 predicted proteins | sample YL17G06_20_MG_FD_203694 | JGI IMG/M metagenome (GOLD analysis project Ga0315279, IMG submission 203694) | Sediment microbial communities from Yellowstone Lake, YNP, Wyoming, USA - YL17G06_20 | ecosystem: Environmental > Aquatic > Freshwater > Lake > Sediment | place: USA: Wyoming | collected...
CCAATCCCAACATGAGAATGGTTAGCTTCTTCATTATGCCTCCTTAATAAGGTAGTTGAGGATATTCATTTTCAGAATCCGTATCCATCCCCAATAGACACGGCTCCTACTTTTTTTGATGTTTTGACCTCCTTTTATAATCATAAAAATAGTTATGTAACAAATTTTAGCAGTATGAAAGTCGGTTTGAGAAAGTAAAAACCCTACGTTTGAGTTTTTTGCTGACCCGCTGCTAAAACTATTCTTAATAGCTTTTATAGACCATAAAATTATAGTCTATTTATCACAAAAGTCAAGACTTATAAACAAATCCCCTCCGATTTTTATTTTTTACTGAAAAGACTTAAGTATATATATTATAATGGTTATAAGACTTAAGTCAAGGGGTAAAATGATAAAAGACGACCGATGACCAGGATATCATATACAAAACAATAATATAGGATCGATTTTACCGGTATCCTTCAAGAAAACTAATGGAATATCGGGATAATTAACTATCGGACAAGTACGATTTTTTGAGTTCGGGCGGGTTTTTCCCCATTATCGAATTGGATAAAATACACGCCCGCGGGTTGGTCGATCCGGATCTGTCGTCGATACCGCCCCTCCGGATAAGAACCCTGCAACAATGACTGCCGCAGTCGACCGTTGATATCGTATACTTTCAAATTGACCGCCGATGCTTTTCCGACAAAAAATTCAACCGTTGCCTGGGGACCGATGACCGTGGCGATCTTGAACCTTAACCCATCCGGATCCTTTGGCCGCTCTTCCGTTATCCCTAAAACCGGCAGGGCATGTCCGCGGATCATCCAATCGCCGCCGGGCAGGGATATGCTGAAAGAATCGTTAAATAACTGCCACATGAATCCGGGTTGGTCGATCATCCGGTCAAAGACCAAGCCCGGGCAGTATGGCAGATCGCCGACCTGGATATAGAAGATGAACATATCGCTTCCGCCCGAAAAAAAGTTCTGCGCGGTATCCAGGGCGAAAAAATTCCAGGACCCGCGATCAACCCAAACTCTCCGTAATTCCTGACGCAAGCTGTCCGGCCGGCCTAAGCCGCTGTAAACCCGGAAGGTCGCGGTATCGCCGCCCGGCAAAGGCCATGAAGCATCGCCGATGCAAATGGCGATCGAATCCGCGAAGCAATCGTTGGTCATGGGATATTGAACGCCCCAACCGTTATTCTGATCATCCCAAGCCCAGACACTGCCGGGAACCCCATCATCGTAATAGAGCCAATTGGTCGCCTCAACCTGGATCGTCAGGGTATCGTTCCGGGGATCCATATCGCCGTCAGCTAGAGTATAGACCGTAACCGTGTAACGACCCGGCGCGAAAACAAAGGAATCGGGAAAAGTCGTCAACCGGGTCGAATCGGGCGCCAGGATCAGGTTTTGCTGTGAATGATAACCGCCCGGCGCGATCCGGCAATGGACCATGAAGGTGCAGGGATCAGTGCCGTTATTTTTGAATGTCGCCCGGGGATAAAGAACCGAATTTTCGAAAATCACCCGCGGAATGTTTATGGAATCGGTCCCCACGTCGATGATGGCCACCGGCAGTCCGAAAGCATTGAGCATCTTCCGGACGATATAATCCCAGTAAGATTCAGGATCGGGCTGCCGGCCGTCGATCGTCCAGAAAGACGAGGACATCGGTCCGGTCTCGGGGGCAACCAGGGCGACGGTCTGGCTGCGGGCGACGTCGATCAATCCGACCCGGGACTGGGAATCGGGCGCCAGGGCATCCGGCCAGAACCCGTTGGCCTGATAATCGGCAAAAAAAGTTACGGATTGGTAAGGCTCTTTCAGGCGGTCCTTTACCAAACATGTCGCGCCGTTCCAATAATCCGTGTCGGCTACGGCGACGTGGAAATTCAGATTCAACCAGGAAAGGGAAACCCCGCTCAGAATGAGATCCTGGCCGATCAGCCAGACCTTACCGCCGGCCGTCAGATAATCATGGATCTGTGCCTGGTCCGCTACCGTAAGCGCCGGCGGATAACCCTGGTTTGCGCCCCACCAGTAATCGTAAACGTTCCAGATTACAAGCTGGTAATTTTGCATCGCCGCGAGATCCGGCCCGTTCTGCGCGGGATCCGTGGTCGGTCCGTACCAGTCAAAACGCGTCCCTTGGAAGATCCGGGACAGGGTTTTAAACCAGCTGGAATCGGGTTTTATCGCCGGACCGAAGATCGAATATCCGGGATCCTCAACGAACAAAACCATTCGCCGATCGGATGACAATTTAACAACCGAGGGTGGATCGGATTTGGGGATCGTTAAACTCAGTTCAGTGCCCCGGGTTACCCCGGGTATCGTATTAAGTCCGTGGAGACTGATAACCGACGCCAGGCTAACCAATAATAAGATCGATCTTTTCAAATGCTACATCCGGTTTATTATCGACGCGAGGTAACCGGCGCCGAAACCATTGTCGATATTGACCACGGCGATGCCGGGCGCGCAGGAATTCAGCATGGTCAGCAGCGGCGTTAAGCCTTTTAAACTCAACCCGTAACCGACGCTGGTCGGAACCGCGATGATGGGTTTGGAAAAAAGACCACCGACCACCGAAGCCAAAACGCCGTCCATGCCCGCGACCACGATCAGGACCCGGGACGAAGAAACTTTGTCCTTATGCGCTAAAAGCCGGTGAATGCCGGCCACGCCGACGTCGTATATTCTCTGCACCTTACTGCCCATGATCTCCGCCGTCACCGACGCCTCTTCCGCGACCGGGATATCCGCGGTCCCGGCGCTGAGAACGGATATCAAACCGGAACCGACCGGGATCTTACCCCGAAAGAACACGCGGGCCTTTGGGAAATTGCGGCCGTTGGGGAACCGGATTTTTAGAGCCCGGGCCAGACCGGGATCGACCCGGGTCAAGAGGACCCGGTCATGGAACCGGTATAATTCACGGGCGACTTCCAGGACCTGCCGGCGGGTCTTGCCTTCGCAGTAAACGACTTCTGGAAAACCCTTGCGTTTTTCGCGGTGCAGGTCGAGTTTTGCATAACCCAGGTCGCGATAGGGATCGACAAAGATCTTTTTTGTCTTGGTCACACGCTTCGCGCTCCGTGCCATGCAATGGTTAAAATACTTCCGCGGAAAATTTGTAAATTTCCGCGCCCTTGTCCTGATACGCGTTCTTGGGCAGGCCGGCCTTGTGGCAGGTCTGTTCCAGAAACTCGGTCACGTTCCAACCGTACTCGGTCGCGACCTGCGGGAGCAGGAGGCCGCTTGCGTAGCCCTTGCTGATCAAAAGCCCATCCCGGCCGATGACGATATCTTTGAAATCCCGGACCGGTTCCAGGGGGGTGAGAACGGATATTTCGATCTCCAGCTCCGTCAACTCGCTTAGGGTGACCGGATCGAAACGCGGGTCTTCCAGCGCCGCCGCCCGCGCCATCTGCTGGCAGGAAATATAAACCGGTTGATCGCCGATGATCCGGCCGATGCAGCCGCGAAGATCTCCGTGTTCCTTGATCGTCACAAAGATCCCGTAATGTTCCTTCAATTTATCGGTCAGGTCTTTAACCGGAGCCGCATCTTTACCCTTGACCGCAGCCTCGATCGCTTCCCGGGCGATCGACTTGAGCTTCGCTTTTTCCTTTTCCGACAAACCGAGGTCCACGCCCACTTTTTTCGCTTTTTCTTCGCGATATAAGACCGCCGCCAGGTAACCGACCACCTGGCTGTAATCGCCGGTGATATTGCCGCTCGTGGCTTGAGCCAGGGGTTGAGCCCGGGTCGCACCCATCTTCCGGGCCAGGAGCAGGGCGGTTACGATCGGACCGCCGCCGCAGGCTTCGCAGCTGTCCTCGCTCAAGCGTTTATGGAGCAGTTCCGGGTTGAAATCGCTGACCGCCTCGACCACCCGGTTATCCAGGCTTTCCGCTTTAGCCTGGTCGTGGTAATGGGAAAGGTCCGAACTGGCCACGATCAATACTTTCCGGCCCCGGGCTGCGCCCGCGATCGCTTCGCTGAGCTTTTGGCAAGTTTGGTAATCCTGGGAACCCATGACGATCTCCAGTACCTGGAACTTCTTCAACACCGTTTGGAGGAACGGGATCTGGATCTCGGTGGAATGCTCGGCTTCATGGGCCGCCGGTTCGTAGCGGATCATTTTATCGGCCTTCATCAGTTTCCGGGCCAGGCTCAAGTCGAAATCGACCCGGCCCAGGGGAGTGCTGCGTCCGGCCATGGTGTCGATCGAGACCCCGGAAAAACCGTGGTAATGGCTGGGTCCGATAACGATCACGTCGTCGTAATCCCGGTCCTGGACCACCTTATAGGCGAAGGCCGCGATCGGACCGGAATACACATAACCGGCGTGGGGCGCGATTAGGGCAAAGACCTCGCCGTCGACCTTACCCGTAGCGGATCCGAGATATGAAACGATCGTCGATTTAAGCGCTGAGTCCGTGCCCGGGTACCAGGTCCCGGCATGGATCGAGCTCCGGTATTCATTCGCCTTGCAATTTTGAGCCATGATCAGTATCCCCGCAAATAAAGCATTTACGAATGATCTTCGGAAACCCACAAGGTCTTCACTTGCCCGGTGCGACCGCCCGTCCGATCAGGGCGGCGACGATCCCCTTGATCAAGTCAAGGGGAATGAAAGGCAGAACGGCCATGAGTAAGGTGCGGCTTAAGGATGTCTTCATGACGAACGCGAAATGAAGCGCACCGAAAAGGTAGATGATAATAACCGCCACCATCATTAATCCGATCTGGGAAATAATGCGCCGGGTTTGGTTGAATGCTCGGCCGATAAAAAACGCGGCCGGGATAAAACCGATCAAATAACCGGTCGTGGGTCCCAGCAAGCTGCCGCTGGTCCAGCCCGTAAACCAGGGGATGCCGGCAAAACCCAATAAAAAGTAAAAAGCCATGCTCAAACTGCCATAGAAACTCCGCAGCACGACACCGCTCAAGAGCACGACCATGACCTGTCCGGTCAGGGGTACGGGCGTGAACGGGAGGGGAATGCGGATCTGGGCCGCCAAACCCATGACCGCAGCCATGAGCAGTGCTAGTCCGGTCCGATGCGTCCAGGCCAACCGGTCGAGCCATTGGTAATAGATTATTTTACCTTGGTTAAGCTGTGCCCTTGTCGCTCTTTGATTCATCGAACCTCCGTTGGTCTAACAATATTTTACTTATTTAGCCGGGAAAGTCAAGCCGCCGGCAAAATGAATATGGTTGACAATCACCACCCAATTGATTACGATTGGGGATGAAACTTTCGGAGATCGCGAAGATCGTACGGGGAAAAACCTATGGCCGGAAAGATTTCCGGGTCCGGACCGTACAGCCTCCGGAAACCGCGGGCCGGGAAGATCTTACATTTTTATTCCAGCCGGGAGTAAATACGCGGGCCGGTGCCGTGATCGCGGCGGTCCCGGTGCCCGGCAAAAGCGGCGTAATCGTTAAAACACCAAAAATGGCGATGTACCGCCTGCTAAAAAAGATCTCCTCGCCGCGGTTGCGCCCCGCAATATCGGACCGGGCCCTGATCGAAGATACCGCCGTGATCGGCCGTTCGAGTCGCATCGAACCTTTCGCCGTGATCCGCGGCGGAACCCGGATCGGGCATCACGTCATCATTGGCGCCCACTGCTACATCGATACGGGCGTCCGGATCGGCGACTATTTCACCCTGGGCCCGAACTCGGTTATCCTCGGCGACGCGACGATCGGCGATTTTGTCGAGATCGGACCGAACTGCGTCGTCGGTAAATCCGGGTTCGGATATGTAAAATTAAAACGCTACGAACGGCTGCCCCACATCGGCGGCGTCCGGATCCGCGACCACGTCGAGATCGGCGGCAACGTCGCGATCGATCGGGGCACGATCGGAGATACGGTGATCGGCGCCGGGACCAAGGTCGACAACCTGGTGCATATCGGACACAATGTCCGGCTGGGCCGGAACTGCCTGGTCATGGGCCAGGTCGGCATTGCCGGTTCGACGGTCTGCGGCGATAACGTCGTGCTCTGCGGCCAGGTCGGCTTGGCCGACCACCTCCGGATCGGTGACCGCGCCGTCGTTTTCGCAAAATCCGGGGTATTCAAATCCATGCCGGCGGATGCCGCCTGGTCGGGGATCCCCGCGCGTGAGCACCAAATGGTGCTCAAGGCCCTGGCCCGAATTTATAAATGCAATCAAGCGTAACCATCGCCGGGGCCGCGCTTTCCGGTCTTGCCGGACGGCTGGACCTGACCCGGAGTTCCCGGTTGAAGATCAACCTGATCGATGACCGCCGGCGGTCCCGGCCGATCGCCCTGAAGGTAAAAAATATCCGGATCGAAAATCACCTGGTTAACCTCGGCCGTCGGCGTCCGATTCGGGTCGTCGAGCACCTTTTCTCCGCGCTTTACAGTTTGAATTTTTTCGCGGTCCGGATCGACCTTTACCGCGATGAGCTTCCCTTTTTTGACGGTTCGAGCCTTGCTTACGCTTACGCCCTGGCAAAACTGGGATCGCCCCGGACCGCGCCGAAAATACATCCGCCCCAAGCGTTCCGCGTCCAGCGCGGCCGATCCTTCCTGGAATACCGCCCGGAACCGGACGACCGACTGGTTGTCGACATGACTTTACGTCACGCGTTCATCGGTACCCAAAGATATGAATTGAACGTCGCACCCGGTACTTATAAAAAGGAAATCGCGCCGGCCCGGACCTTCGTCTTCACCGACGAGCATGACCCCCGCTTAACTCTTCTGCCCCCCTATGGTTTCGCGTTAACGCGCCGGGGATATTTATCGTCCGCGCCGCTCCGTTTTCCCGACGAGGCAGTACGCCACAAGATCCTGGACCTACTTGGCGACCTATACGTCCTGGGCGGCCGGCTTTGCGGTACGATCACCGGACACAACACGTCGCATATCCTGAACTACAAACTGGTGCATAAAATTTTGGAATCGATAAGTTAAATGGTGGGTGGGGGATACGATACTTTGGCCTATTAAGTCTTTTTGGTCTTTCTGGTTTCTCTGGTTTAAACTAAAAAGACTAGAGAGACGAGATAAACAAAGAATTTTTGGTTGCGGTTATAAACCCGCCGGCAGGCCGGTTATATTTTTGAAACTCTCCTGAGTCTTTTCCAATATTTTTTTCCGGGCGTCGTTGAACGCGGCCCGGATCAGGTCCTCAAGCATGGCCGCGTCGCGATCCGCGAAAACCTGGGGTTCGATCTTGACCGAAATTACGTTCTGCTCGCCGTCCATCTCGATGCGGACCATGCCACCGCCAGCGCTGCCCTCGACCTTGATCTGCCGCAGCTCTTCCATTAACCGGGTCTGGAGTTTCATGGCTTCCTTGAGCATATCCTTCATCGAACCTCCTCGCCGTCGAACATATTGATGATCTTTTCGGCCAGCAGATCGGTCTCCTTCTTGGTATCGGGCATTTTTTCAATTTTCAGGACCGGTTCGGCGTTTAAGGTCTTTTTCAGCGCCTCGACCAGGGCGTCTAGGTTGTTCGTCAATTCCTTGACGAGGATATCGTTCTCGGCTCGGATGATGACGTTTTTTCCGTCGCTTTCAAAACTGCTCTTTTCGACAATCCCGGCTAATTTTTTACTTTTCTTCTCCAGGGCCGCCACGAACGCGGATTTCGGATCGACCGGCGGCTCGCTCTTCTCAGGCCCCGGGTTCCCCTTGCCTGGATTCGCCGGCGCTAAAGCGCCAACCAGCTGGCCGAGCACGATCTCCAGGGCGATCCGGTTGTTGGACGAGCGCTTGACCGACTCCTCGGCGCGGAGGCAGATTTCGATCATGCCGACGATCTCATCCCGGCTGACGCGGACTTTTTTCAAATTGACGATCTCGTCGGCGCTCAGTTCCAGGTAGTCGTCGGACAAACCGACGCTGAGCAGGAAGAGTTTCCGAAGATAGTTGACGAACCCGCGGTAGATCTCGATCGTATCGACTCCTTCTTCGACCGCCTGGTTGAGCATCGCGATCACTCCGGCCAGGTCCTTTTGAGTTATTTTTTGGAAAAGGTTGTAATAAAAATCGTAACTCAAATAACCAACCAGCCGGAAGACATCCTGTTCCGTGATTTCGCCTTCGATGAAAGAAGCGAGCTGTTCCAAGATGCTTTCCGCGTCGCGCAGGCTGCCGTCGGCCCGGACCGCAAGGTGATAAAGGGCCAGGTCGGTGATCTGTAGTTTTTCCTTCCCGGCGACGTTCTTAAGACGCTGGATGATCTCGGCCAGGGACATCCGCTTGAAGATGAAACGCTGGCAGCGGGATAGAATGGTCGCGGGCATTTTCGCCTGGTTGGTCGTCGCCAGGATGAAAATGACGTTGGCCGGCGGTTCTTCCAGGGTTTTGAGCAGGGCGTTGAACGCTTCCGGAGTAAGCATGTGAACTTCATCGATGATATAGATCTTGTAACGACCCTGGAGCGGCGAGTACTTTACCCCTTCCCGCAAGTTACGGATCTCTTCGATGCCCCGGTTTGAGGCGCCGTCGATCTCGATGACATCGATGCTCCGGCTGGCGGTTATTTCCCGACAGGATTGGCATTCCTGGCAGGGCAATGCGGTCGGTCCGGTCGCGCAGTTCAGGCTTTTGGCGAAGATCCGTGCGGTCGTGGTCTTGCCGACCCCGCGCGGTCCGGCAAACAGGAACGCGTGGCCTACGGCGCCGCGTTTGATGGCCCCTTTAAGGGAAAGCACGACATGGCTCTGGCCGGTGATCTCGTCAAAATTCTGCGGCCGGTATTTAAGCGATATGACCCGATGGGGTATCATTTTTTCTTTTTTTATCCTCTCGTTATCTGCAACCTGTTACCTTTTATACACCCTCACCCTAATAACGGCAGGGCTTAGGATTTAGGGCTTGGGGCTTAGTTTTACTAACCCCTAATCCCTCTGCCCTAATCCCTAATAATACCGGTCGTGCGCTCCCTTTGCCAATATCTTCAGGAACAGACGAACCGGGAACTCGGACCAGGCGACCTTACGACCAGCCCTTTTCTACTTACCGTTGCTTCCTTCCGGACCTGGCGGGGTTCATAGCCGGTACCGTCATAAGACCCGATCGTCAACGTTCGCCGCGTTTCGCATGTCGACCCTGAAAACGGTGACTCAAAAGAGCCTTCGACCCCGCTATAGCGGTTTGCGGGTCAGTTCCGGAAAAACCGGAACATCAGGGCACCGCTGACTCCCCGTCTAGCACGACCGGCTCTTACTTTGAAAAAAATGCTTTATCAAATAACAAGCTCTGGGGCGGCGTTTTATCCGAAACCAAACCCCGCCCTGAGAGCGCCGCCTGGTATCGTTCAACATCCTTGATGCTGATGTCCACCAGGCGTTGATACTCGGGGACTTTCAGGTTCAAAACCAATTTGCCTTCGGCCGGCCACCCGTAGAGTTTCAGGATCAAATTCCTTGCCATCTCAGGTCGGCTCCGGAGGTAGCTGATCGAGGCCTCCAGGACGTTTTTTATACGCTGGGCCGCCCGGCGGTTCTTTTCCGCGAAACTTTTCCGTCCGACGACCGCCAGGTAGGGCAGGTTGGGTGAAATGTACATTAACGCCAGCCCGTCGATCAATGTTGTGTCACCCCGGCTCAGCATGTAACTCCGGTACGGATCAAGGAGATAAAGCGCGTCCGCCTTCTTGTCTTGAAAAGCGCCGGTGATCTCGTCGGCGCGCAACGGGACTCGGACCACGTCTTTCAATCCCTGCTCCACCAGTTTGGGAAAGATCAGATCGACCAGATATTCCTCGCCGATCCAGTATCCGAGTTTCTTGCCGCCGAGTTCCTTAAGGCTTTTGATCGACGACGATTCAGGAACGACCACCGCGTCGCTGATGTATTTCATGACCGTCGAGCCGAGGACCTTAACCGTGTCACCGGCGACTGCCGGTGTGACGAGCAACCAGTACCAGGGGACGACCGCGAAGTCATACGTCCCCTTGCGCAACTCCTCCAGGGGATTATCTCCGGCCGGGATCAGTTCCGGGTCAACCTTCTCGATCCGATAATAAGGCCGGGCCGAATCCAGGTCGGGAACGTAGAAAAGGAGGGAGGCAAAATCCTTGCCGACGCCGACGCGGACCTTGGATGGCCGTGCCTCCTGAAGCTGAGGATACCCGACGACGTAGACCAGGGCCAGGACCGCGATAATGATCAGTAAATTTAACAGTATCTCGGCCCGGCGGATATTCACTTATTGGCCTTTAAGCAGCAGCTCCTTTTTCTGGAGGTATTCCATGGCCTTCTTCGTGTCGCCCAACTCACGGTAACAAATGGCCAAATTTGTAAAAGCATCCAGGTTTTTCGGATCATACTTGAGCACTTTATCCTCATACACGCTGATCGCCTTCTTGTAATCCTTTAATTGCATGAGGCAGACACCCACGTAGAACCAAGCTACGATGTCGTCGTCCTTGATGCTGGTGACTTTTTCAAACCGCGCTTGGGCCTCGGTCCATTTCTGGTGCTTGATGAGGATCTCGCCGCTAAAAAAGAGCGCATCGAGATCATTGGGATTCAAATCCAGGGCGGCGGAGAGGTTATTAAGCGCCAGGGTGTCTTTCTGCCCGTTGTAATAAGTAATGCCGGTATAGTAATAAGCCCGCGACAATCCGTCCATGGTTCGGACGAATTTTTCAATGTTCCGTGCCTGGGCGGCCAAACCGTTGTCGAAACCAAGCTTGAGTTTTACCACCTTATCCAACTCGTCGTTTTTCTTTGCGTTAGAAAGAGAGAAAATCTCCTGGGCCAGCGTCTTGTCGAACTCGACGTTCTGGAAAACGATTTTCTTCGAATTCTCATGGCCGGTGGCGAACATGGTGACGGATTTTTCGAAATAAACCAGCGCCGTATCGTAGTTTTTCTTCTCGAAATAAGACATACCGATGCGGAAATAAGGCTCGGGGTTCTGGGGATCGATCTCGACCGCTTTTTTATACGCCGCGCTCGATGCTTCTTTGTCCCCCAGCTCACCATAGATCAAGCCTTCCAGGATAAAAATATTGACATTGGTCGGGTCGATCTGCTTGCATATCACCAGGTCGCTCAAGGCTTCTTTGTATTTTTTCTCGGTCGTGATGGCCACCGCCGAATTATAGAAAGTCTGCCAGTATAAGGAAGTATTGTTTTTGTCGTTCATGATCCACTGCATGGTACCGACCGAATCGATCTTTATCCCATCGCGAAAGGCCTTGGTCGCGGCCGGGGAATTTGCCAGTCCCAGTTCGGCCTGGGCTAACAGGCAATAAGCCCGAAATGGTACAGGTACCTGCTGGGTACCGATGATCGCCTGTTCTTTTGCCTCCTCGTACATCCCTTTTTGCATGTATATTTTCGCCGAATTTTCCCAAGTCGCCGGACAGGCGACAAATAGCAACGCGCCTAAAACCAATAATGAAAATTTCTTCATCATGCCTCCTTGAGAAATATTTTAATCAGAATACGATAAAAGTCAATAAAAAAAGCGCCCTTGACAAAACCCGCGCCGTACATAAAATAACCGCATGGCGTTTTTCGTGGTCGCAATCGACGGTTATGCCGGATCGGGTAAAAGCACGACCGCCCGGGCGGTCGCCAAGCGCCTAAATTTCCTTTATCTCGACACCGGCGCTATGTACCGGGCCTTCACTTTCAAATACCGGCAAAAAACCGACGCGGAAACGATCGACCTTAAGCTCACCAAGGAACTCCTCCGGGGAACCAAGATCGACCTCGTCACCCGGGGCGACCAGACCAAGGTCATCCTCGATGGGCGGGACGTGAGCCGGGAGATCCGGACGCCCCGGATCAACAATTTCGTATCTCAGATCGCGGCGGTACCCGAGATCCGCGAATTCATGGTCGGGCGCCAGCGTGAGATCGCGGCCGACAATCAGGTCGTGTGCGAAGGACGCGATATTACGACCGTGGTTTTTCCGGACGCCCAGGTCAAGATCTATATGGACGCGGACCTGAAAACCCGGAGTCAGCGCCGGCGAAAGGAACTGCAAGGCAAGGGAATCGAAGTGACCCTGGACGACGTGATGAAAAATTTGAAATTCCGCGACGATTACGATTCGGGGCGGGAACATTCACCCCTGCGCCGGACCGCGGACTCGATCCTCGTCGACACCACCGACATGTCCATCGAGCAGGAGATCGACCTGGTGGAAAAGATCGTAAGGAAGAAACTAACCGCCAAATAGCTGAGGGGCGTCCCGCCCCGATCATTATTTTTCATCTCGGGCGAGGACGCCCAAAAGCAGTGAGAGATTTTTTTTGGTGTCGTCTTCCCCATCCAGCCACTGTACGCCCGGTATTTTACTGAACCAGGTCATCTGACGCTTCGCGAAGTTGCGGGTATTTTTCTTCGCCCCGCGGGCGGCCTCGGCCAGGGATGTTTTACCATTAAGATATTCGATCAGCTCACGATAGCCGATCGTGCGGAGGGCGTTACTATCGGCCGCGTAGCCCAGCTTCAGGATCCCCCGGATCTCGTCGACCAGACCGTCCGCGATCATCCGGTCAAAACGCCGTTCGATCCGTTCGTAAAGATGAGACCGGGGCCACCGGATGCCGAAATAGCAGGGGCGATACCGGGCGCACGGCCTGGGCTTACCCAGCAAACTGGATAGCGTCTGCCCGGTCAATTCGAAGATCTCGAGCCCCCTCATTATCCGCTGTTTGTCGTTCGGTTTGACCCGGCGCGCCCAGTCCGGGTCGGTTTCCTGAAGTTTCCGGTACATGTATTCCAAGCCCCGGTTTTTCAGTTCGGCGGTCAATTTTTCCTTGGTTTCCCGGGTCGACCGGGGCAGCGGGTGGAGCGGGTCAAAAAGCGCTTTGATGTAGAGCCCGGTCCCGCCGCACACGATCGGCGTCCTTTCCTTCTCTAAGATCGTTCGGATCCGCTGCTCCGCGTCGCGGCCGAACTGGCCGCAGGAATATTCCTTATCCGGTTCGATAAAATCGATCAGGTGGAAAATTGCTTGCCGCCGCTCCGTGGGGGTCGGCTTGGCGGTTCCGATATCCAGACGCTTGTAGATCTGCCGCGAATCCGCGGAAACGATCTCCCCGTTGAGTCTTTTCGCGAGGGCGATGGCCAGGCCGGTCTTACCGCCGGCCGTGGGGCCCACGATGGTGATAACGGTTTTCATGAGCGAGGGAGTCCGGTCGCGCTTAGATATGAGCGCTGAACCGGTTTATGATATTTAAAAGATCGATCCGGGTAACGATGACCGCCGCGCCGCCCAGGCTCAGGAACGGACCGAATGGGATCGGCGTTTCCCGCTGCTTGCGGGTGACCGACAGGTAGATAATGCCGATGACGGCGCCGAAAACGGCCGCGATAAAGATCGCCAAAATGACGTTGGGGAAACCGACGAACGCGCCGATCATCGCGGTCAGGTATACGTCGCCCATCCCCATCACTTCCTTTTTATATGCCCAGCCGCCGAGGACCCGAATCAGGAGGATCAGACCGCCGCCGAAGGCTGCGCCGATGAGGCCCAAGATCAGATTATGCTTGATCAGTTGATATATGATTCCCAGAACGATCCCGGGCATGGATATGGCATCCGGTATCAGCTGGTGGGTCAGGTCGATACCGCTGATCATGATCAGGCCGCAAAAAAATAAAAGGGAAAAAAGCAGATCGAAGGTCAAGCCGTAACGAAGGAAAAGAAAAAGGAATATGATGCCGGTCAGCGCTTCGACCGCCGGGTACTGCCATGAGATCGGCATCCGGCAGCGGGTACAGCGTCCGCGCAGTAGAATGAAACTGACGATCGGAATATTTTCATACCCGGGGATCGGTTTCTTGCATTTCGGGCAGAACGACCGGGGTTTGACGATCGAAAGCGAGCGCGGCAGGCGGTAGATTACGACGTTCATAAAACTGCCGAACACCGCGCCGAAAAGAAAAGCGAAAACAGCATATACGATATTCATCGGTTCGGGGAGATCTCCGTATCCATGAAATAAGCCGCGAACGCGTCGAGACATTTATGAAGGTCGCCGATACTTTCGCCGATCATCTGGAGCACTTCGGTATAACTGCTGTAACCGATCCGGGGCATGGCCAGAACCGCTTTTTTCACGCCGGGCACCGAGGAGGATAAGATCACCTGCTCTTCAGCCAGGTGGATAAAAACATCCGCGTTATTAATCGGCTTTTCGCGGTCCCGGTCGATGAGGATGCGGTTGCCCGTATCGATGAGGAATTTAACCAGCCCGTAAAACATATATTTGACTCGTTCCATGGCCTGGACGCTCTCCGGGGTAACGATCACTTGGGGTTTGAGCTTGCCCAGCAAACCTTTAATATCGGTAATGTTGCGGTTCATGGTTTCGTACATGTTTTTGAACTGCTGGTTTTCCATTTTTTATTATATTAATATTTATTATATTGTCAACGAAATAAAAGGGGGGATCGCTCCCCCCTTTTATTATTAATTTACTTCCGTTTTTTGATTTTCTTGGTTGCCTTCTTCTTGATTGTCTTTTTCTTAGCCATGCCGCAAGACGCCATGTTTCCTCCTTTATGTTATATTATAATAATTATTCTTTAGTTGTCAAGAGAAATCTGCGATTTTATAACTCCGGTATTGACTTTCGTAATATTTTTTATATCCTCATTTCATGGGGTTATGTTTCTTTATTCTGCTGCTTAATTCCGCCGACATTTACCTGGCCGAACTAAGCGGCGTCGTCAGCCCGGCCAGCAGCGCCTATATCGTCCGGGTGATCGATCAAGCCGAAAACCAGCGCGCCGCCTACCTGATCCTGAAACTAGACACGCCGGGCGGGCTCGACGAATCCATGCGGGAAATAACCAAAAAAATCGAAAGTGCCCGGATCCCGGTCGTTGTTTACGTCGCGCCCAAAGGCGCCCGGGCGGCATCGGCGGGCGTCTTCATTCTCTATGCCAGCCATATCGCGGCGATGGCGCCCGGAACCAACATCGGCGCGGCGCACCCGGTCGGCATGGGCGGTGAAAAAATGGACAGCGTGATGGCTAAAAAAGTGACCAACGACGCGGTCGCGTATATCCGGGCCCTGGCCCGGGAGCATAACCGGAACGCGGCATGGGCGGAGAGCGCAGTCCGGGAATCGAGTTCGATCGACGCCGACAGCGCGCTCGCACTCGGCGTTTGCGATCTCGTCGCCGGTGATGAAAACGAGCTCATGGCCCAGATCGAAGGCCGCGCAGTCGCGGTCCGGGGCGACACGGTCACGGTCCGAACGCGGGGCGCCCGGACCCGGATCGTAGCGATGACCCTGCGCGAACGCCTGCTTCTCATCTTGACCAACCCGAACATTGCCTATATCCTGCTGCTCCTCGGCATTTACGGCTTATTCTTCGAACTACAGAACCCGGGTATGATCTTTCCGGGCGTGGTCGGCGGCATTTCCCTGATCTTGGGATTTTACGCCCTGCACGTCCTGCCCGTCAATTACGCCGGGGTCGCTCTTCTATTCCTGTCCGCGATAATTCTCATTATCGATATCTACGCTCCATCCCATGGGATCCTGACCGCCGGCGGGATTATATCGCTGGTCTTCGGATCCGTAATTTTATTCGACAGCGACGTGCCTTATCTGAGAGTTTCCTGGGAGGTTATTATGGCCGTTGTTATTGTCATCACCACTTTCGTAGTCTTGCTCCTGATCCTGGGCGTCCGGGCGCAATTCAAGAAACCGACTACGGGCCGCGAAGGAATGATCGGCGAAGAAGGCGAAGCCCGGACCAAGGTCAACGAAAATGGCGGCACGGTTTTCGTCCACGGCGAGTATTGGACCGCGGTCAGCGACCGACCCGTGGATAAAGACCACCGGGTGAAAGTCGTGGAGGTAAAAGGATCGGTCTTGAAAGTTGAAAAAATTTAATGCTCGTTTTTTTCCTTTTTCGCCTATTCGAATCCGGGCTCTTTCCCGCGCACGCCGTCTTTCAGGAAGAATTCAATCCCGCCCACCTTGCTTACCGTCATTTTGAAGTGTCAAGTTTCGGCCAGGAGCGTTTCGGACTGGCTGAATTCCGAACCCTCGAATTATCGCTCGCGATCCGTTCCGGCGCCGTTGCGTTAAATACCTTTGGCAACGAGAACTACCGCGAGAACCAGCTCGCGTTCGGTTTCGGCGGCGCCGTTAACGGGCGGCTGGCCGCGGGTGCGGAGGTCGACATCCTCAACTGCTGGATCCGGGAACAAGCGAACCGCTTCAGCTACCGCCTTAAATTCGGCGGCCTCGGCCAGGCCGGTCCGTTCACGATCGCGTCCTGGTTGAACAACGTAAACCGTCCCCGGTTCAATGAAACCGATCGGCTGCCTTTGAGCTATGGCCTTGATTTTCGTTTTGCCGCGTCGGAACGGTTTTCGCCGTGCTTTTCGATCCTCGGCGCCGAGGGAACCCGGCCTTTCTTTAAGTTCGGATTCGACCTGACCCTGGCGGCTCCGGTCCGGTTGACCGGCGGTATAAATTCCGATCCGGTCCAAGTCGAGTACGGCATCCGGTTCCGTTTCCGGGCATATAATTTCGTTTACGCGGGAAGCACCCATCAACAATTAGGCCTCACCCACGGCCTGGGCTTTCAGTTCGCCGCGCCGTGATCCCGATCATACTATCCTTTCTGATCTCCGGCGGTATCTTCGAAACCGAAGATACGCGGAATTTCGATATCCTTCTGGCCGGGCTCGAGGAACTCCGGGACAACCCCGTCGACCTTAACACTGCGGGGTTCGACGATCTCAGCCGGATCCCGTACCTCTCCCCGAATGATATCATCAAGATCATCAACCACCGGGGACGGTACGGTTATTTCAACCAAACGCGTGAATTATTGAAGATCCCCGGTTTTAATAAAACTCTGCTGGCGACGATCGAACCCTATATCACGATCTCGGTCCGCAAATTCAAGATCAAAAGCGGATCCGAACGGATCCGCAGCCAGAAAACATGGGAACGGAACGGCTCTGAAGAATTGTACACCGCGACCAAGAGCCGGTGGAACGACTACCGCTTGACCCTGATCACCGAACGGGATCCATATGAATCGTCATATCTGGACTATCTCTGCGCCGGCCTTACCGTCAACGAGGATTTCCGGACTTTCGCGCTGGGAAAATACGACCTGGACCTCGGTTCGGGCATATTATTCTCTTCGATCGGTTCGTTCTTCCAAGGTTTGGATTTTCAGACGATCAGTCATGAACGGGGCGTCATTGCCTACTCTTCCACGCGCGAAAACGGCGGCCTGTTCGGCGGTGCCCTGAGCGATTCCTTGTTTTTAAAATACACGCTGTTTTATTCCAACCAAAAACTGGACGGCCGGGTGGACAGCCTCGGCCAGGCCTGGTCCCTGGACGAATCGGGCGAGCATGTCGATTCGGCTTCGATGGAGCGCAAGGACCGGATCCATGAGGAGATTTACGGCTATGACATCAAATACGATTTTGGCGGGCTTCGGGTATCGCATACATCATACCGGTGCGGATACGCCCCGTCATTCGTTACCACCGATTCTTTTCGGCGGTTTTACGGCGACCGGTTCTGGATGACCGGTTTGAACCTTCGTTATACCGGACCCGAATACGCCTTGTTTGGAGAGATCGCGCGCGCGGACCGTAACCGCGTCGGCGGACTGTTCGGCTTCAGCGGGGTTTTCCCGTATGTCGATTTTAACATCGCCGGCAAATATTTTCCCGAAGGGTTCTACTCTCCCAAAGGGATCGAAGCGGAGAACGGCCGCTACCTGATGAATATCACCCTTGCCCACCGTTCGAAGATCGCGGACCTGGGCGTCGGGCTTAATCTGACCGACAACACGACCGAGGATTCGACGCGTTACGACCTGAAACTCAACGCCGAACGGGAGATCGGCCGGTTCGACTTACGCCTGCTCCTGCGCTGGCTTTTCAACGAAGACGTCCTGACCCTGGCCGCTTCGCGGGTGGTCATACGGGTCATGCCGTGGGATTTCCTTGACGTCGAATTGAGGCTCGAGGATAAAAATGCATTCGCGACCTTACCCCAGGAAAGGGGCGTGTTCGGCGCTTTGGAGACAGGGTTGGATCTCAAATGGTGGGCCGCGAAGATCCGGTACGGCCTGTTCGACACCGATTCCTACGGGACCCGGATCATCGCCTATGAACCGGGCCTTCCGGGTACGGTCAACAACCGCACGCTTTACAACCGGGGCCGTTACGGATTCCTGTTATTGACTTTAAAACCCCTTGACTCAGTATCTTTCAATTTTAAACTCTCGATTCTGGAACGGGATTCCCTGACCGCGCACATCGGCGGCCAGGTGGACGTGAAGTGGTAAAGAAAAACAAAATCATCGTTTTATTAGTCTATCTGGCTTCCAATTAACTCTGCGGATTTGCTGTTTATAATTATTTGTCCCCGTAGGGGGTCTTTCTGGTTTATCTGGGTTAAACTAAAAAGACAAGAAAGACGAGACAGACCAGATAAACAAAATGTTTTTAAAAGTTCTTAATCCACGCCTCGGCCTTTTCCGCCTCTTCGTTATTACTCACGGCCCGCAGATAAGCGGCGTTGTTCTTGATCATGTTCTTTAAAAATTCCGTATTAAAATATAGTCTTGAATCGTTGATGATGGCCGGTTTTGTAATACGAAAATCATTGAAATCGAAAACCCTCGGCAGGGGCGGGTTTTGTAGTACCCAAAAATCCGGGCCGTAGGGCAGCCTTAAATATACGGGCTTAACCTGGTCCAGATCGCGGTCCGGATGGGGGGCCGCCAGGAACACGCCGTCTTTCAATTTCTCCTCGACAAAGCTCGAGAGCATTTCGATGTACGCCCTCTGGATCTTATACACGTCATAAGGCCGGCCATATTCAAACTTCACAAGCTCGGTAAGATAGGCGTCAACATGGCCGGCGACCCGGTTCATAAAATCGGGATATTCACGGCGTAATTGCTTGATATACCAGGTCCGGCGCAGTAATTCCTTGTCGATCACGACCAAATCCTTGCGCACCTTAGCAACCTCGCGCAGGTACATGACCGGGGAATAGATATCCCAGTAGGTTGATAACATCAGGGCGTTCGGCGGCAACTGTTCGATATACGCGAAACCGTAATCCCGGCCAAAGGTATTGTCCCGCAGCGTGCATGTAAGGTAGTTGATCAGCGGGATCGCCAGGGCGATCGGGAGTAAGACAAACCATTTTAGATATTTCCGGAAAACCTTCAGGCCATACCCGGCCGCGCAGATCAGCGCGACCAGACCGGGGATATAGTAAGATTCAATATCCGGGATCGAGTAATTAATCGTGTATAAAATGTTCAATAAAATTATCGCCAGGAATAGAAAAAATATTTTCCGCAATCCCTTATACAAGTAATAAAAACCGGTCAGAACGGGAATGACAAAAACATATAACAGGTTGCGGCCGAAGATCCCCAGACCCTCGACCAGGTTATGCGATATTTCTGAAAAGTTCGATGAAAACATCCAGACCCGGTATTGCTTGCCCGTGATATGCCAAAAAAGTCGCTGAAGATCGGCCGCGTTGCCCCAGGCGATTTCCGCGCCGGCCCGGGTCCGAACGAGAATGTATAAGTATAACGTCAAGCCCAGCGCGAAGAAACCCGCGGAGATCAATATTTTCCGGAAACCCGGCCGGTGGATGATGATCGCGTACAGGATCACCGGCACCGCCATGGAGAAGATGATCATGTGGTTGGTGAACGACAGGCCGAGCACGTACGCGAGGAGATAGAGGTCCTTGCCGCTGCGCATGCGGAATAACAGGTTGAAGATCAGCGCGCAGAAAAGAACGGTCAGGGGATACACTTCGTTCGTGATCGAAGTCCGCCAGATGGTCGGCGCGAAGGCGAAGAGGAAGATCGGGATCAGATAAGGTAATTTTTCCGCGCTCTTATCCGGCGTAAGGCGACGGTCTTTGATCCATCCGGACAAAAGAAAAACGGCGGCGGCGGTCGAAAAAATGGCCGAAAGCAAGTTCAGATTGAAAATCGGCGAGCCGGGCAGTCGGCTGAAAAAAAACGAAATAAGGGTGTAAAGCGGATAACCGGTCGGGTGGGCAATGCCCAGCGTATAGCTTACGGTCGCAAGCTCGCCGGAATCGATCAGATAAAGGGTCGGGCAGAGGGAAAATAGGTAAACGAAAAAAATGAAAACGGAGACGCCGATCAAATAAAGGGTCCCGGCAACCCCGTCGGTCCTATTTCCCGACAAAATTCAACCTTAAGTTGGTCAGCTGAACCTGGATCTCCCTTTTCTCATCCGGGCTTAGTTTATCCTCAACGATCTTCAAGAGCGACTCTATGGTATCGATCGCGATCCTGGCTTCGTTCAGATCCTTTTTCGGTTTTCCGGTCTCGGGATGGCTGGTCAGACCCAGATAAGCCCAGGCCTTGCCTTCGAGCGTATAAAGATACATCAAGATTATGTCCTTGACCGCCACCGGCTCTTCTAACAATTCTCTTTCTTTTTTTGGTTCTTCCTGGTTTTCCTTTTTTTCTTCGTCCATGGATTTATTTTATTTACGGGGCGCTTTTTGTCAAGCCGGCTTTTTCCCTTTTATGCTTGATATATTCCAGCAGCATGGGGATCATCGAAATGATTATGATCAAAACCACGATGAACTTCAAATTGTTTTTAACGAATGGAATGTTGCCGAAAAAATAACCGGCGAAAACGAACAGCGCGACCCAAGCGATGCCGCCGATCACGTTATAACTGATGAATGTGAAATAATTCATCTTCCCGATCCCGGCCACGAACGGAGCGAAGGTCCGGACGATCGGTACGAACCGCGCGATCACGATGGTTTTCTTACCGTAACGGTCGAAGAATCTTTTTGTTCGCTCCATATGTTCGTGTTTAATGAAGCGGGAAAACACCTTTTCACCGAAATAACGTCCGAGCCAGTAATTGGCCGTGTCGCCGAGAACGGCGGCGGCGGCCAGGATCAAAAATAGGAGAATAACGTTCAAAGCTCCGGTGGCCGCCAAAGTGCCGGCGATGAAGAGCAGGGAATCGCCCGGAAGGAATGGCGTTAAAACCAGGCCGGTTTCCATGAAGATGAACAGGAACAGGAGAATATAAACATAATTGCCGTGGGTTTGGATCAGTGACAGCAGATGGGTGTCGATATGAAGGATAAAATCGATGATTGATTTAATCATTTCTCGCGAGGTCCTTCGGCATGGAACAGTCTATCCACCCGACGCGCAAAGTCAAGCCGGATAGCATCAAAATCCCCCTTCATTTCCCTTTTACAAAGGGGAAAAGAGGAGAAATTTAATTATCGGGTGAGATTCAATCCTTCGGCTGCACTTTAGGATAACAAATAGGGATTGTCATTCTGAGGTCCACTTATGCGGACCGAAGAATCTCTCTTTTCTCCCTATGCCCTATTTTCCTGATATCTTAATGCTCTGGTCTATTATCCCTGATATTCTAATTATCTGACTCCCTGATACCCCGATGTTCTGTTAACCTGATGTCCTGTAATTTATTTCCCGCTTACCGCCTTCTTCGAATCCTCGTATCGCTTCTGGTCCGCTTCATGCCGGAACTGGAACCGGTCTCCATAACCCATCTTCTCCAATTGGGCCATGGTCGCGATCAGGAAGTTATCGTCCAGGGAACGTCCCGCGAGACCGCCGGTCTTGGGCTGTTCCACCGGCATCAGGAGCTTGGTCGCCTCGGCGGACATGTCCTTGCGCTCGCCGGTCGCCATCCAGTATACCTTGGTCCCCGGCTTGCCGCCGATGACGAATTGGTTGCCCTTCACTTCCTCGGCGAGAAAAACCTCGTAGGTGCCGACGCCGGTCAACTGGACCCGCGGGTTCTTATTGAGCGCTTTGAAATAATCGGGCAGGGTAACCGCGACCCGTCCGTTGGAATCGATCACTGCGTCGCCCTGATAAATAAGCGACATCTCCGGCGATTCAACGAAGTAATGGTTCAGGATCTTGTTCTCGGGGTCGAGCGGATGGTCGATCGAAAACGTGCCCGAGGCCTTGGACAGTATGCCGACCCGGGTTTGCCCCGAAGCGGTAACTACTTGGTTATTAAATACCGCGGAATTATTATATCCGGCTGGTATTACCGAATAGTTGCCGACCGCAAAACCAAAAGCCGAGAAAATAGTATCCATGCGTCCACCAGAAATTGTAGAATAGCTGCCTTCGAGGTGATTATCGGATCCGCCGCCGATGGTTCCGTAATTACTGGGTATGGTGACTGTATTATAAGATCCACCCCCGATAGCTCCCCCATCCGTGTTGATCGTATTGCTTGAACCGCCGCCGATCGTCGCCCACCGTCCAAATTCCGCGTAGTTGATCGTATTGCTTGAACCGCCGCCGATGACGCAATCATTTCCATACCCAATTCTGTTGTATTTACCGCCGCTGACGAAGCTTCGGTCTCCATAAATTGTATTGCTATCGCCCGCGACGATCGTCGAGAATACCCCATCGATGTAGTTCATATATCCACCGCCGATCAGGGCGTTGTCGGCGCCAAGGATAATGCTATTCCCTTGACCGCCGCCGATAAAACAATTCGGGCCGCTGATCTGATTGCCATCGCCGCCCGCGATTGTCGAGAGCAACTCGCTGATAAAATTATTTCTGCCGCCGCCGATGAACGCGAGTGGCGATTGGATCTGGTTATTCCACCCCCCGGCGATCACCGCCGCCGTATCTCCCACCCCATCGCCGGCGATATTACGGTACCCGGCTAGTACTCCGCCGTAATCCGCCTTCACCGTATCGTCGGTCCCGCCGCATATCACGCCGTTGACATCCAGTTTAACAAAGGGCGCTGCCGTACCGATGCCTACGTTGCCGGTTACGCCCGAGTACATGTTGCTGCCCGATATTATCCAATCGGCATCGCCGGACATATTCCGCGCGTAAAGTGCCGTATCCGCGTAGGTTGATGTATAAGCATATCCGACCGCCACCATCCGCGTCCGCGGCGATAATGCCTGTCCGCCCACGGTCATTTGCAGCCAGCGGTCCGGGCCCGCGGCGAACACGCTGTCCGGCACCGGCGTCACGCTGCCCAAAAGCACGCCGAAAATACCCTTATCGACGCTGATGCTCTGCGTCTCCGACCACTTCAAATTGCCGCTCGACACGGCATCGTAGATCCCGAAAGTAATCGATAACGAAGGATTCGTGACCGGGTTACCGAGCGTGTCGGTCAGATAACCCTGGTAGTTTAGGAGTTTGGGTGACAGGCGCGACTGGTCGCCCCGGCTTCGAAATGCCTGGCTGAATCCGATTGCCAGGATGATGACGAGACTGATCATGATTTTGCGCAGCATGGTATTCCTCCTTTTGCCACAGAAAAGTGGCGGTTGGATACTTAAGTATAACAATGATATTGTAATAGGAAAAAATGGATAGTCAAGAAAAATTTAGATCCTTCGGCTGCGCCTCAGGATGACATTTAGTTATTGTCATTCTGAGGTCCACCTATGCGGACCGAAGAATCTCGCTGTACACTCTATGCTCTTTGTCCTATGCAGTTTTATCCTGGTATCCTGATAAACTGATGATCTGGAAGGCTACTGATAAAAGAAACAACACGCCCGGCAGACGGAAAAATACGCGCCGTAACGGATGCGCAGGCGCAAAAAACGCATCGGTTCGCTGTTCCAGAGCTTGGAGAAACCATCGGTCAGGCAGTTCCCCACCGCGTAATCCGGGCAGGACTCAAGGTCACCGTTGGCCAGGATCGTCGCCGTGTCCCACATCACCCGGCAGGAAGGCCGGACGAGCACCGCCAGCTGACGGTCGCCATTGTAATACGCGGCCGCTTGCTCGGGATCAAAATTCGGGAAGACCGTGACGCGGACTAATTTTTTTTGTTTCATCCGCTCGGTAACAGCAATAACTTCATTGAGGTTGACGGGCTTGACCTGATAGCGGTCGGCGTGAGTCCAGCCGTTGACATCCCGGTTCAAATATTTTTTCAAGTATTGGCGGTGGGTTTCGACCGCCCCCGCGTCGAGAAAAAGCGGATGGATGAACTGCGCCTCGGCGACGCCGTAATCCGACATAACGATAAGCAGTTTTTCCATATCCGCCGGCCGTTCAAAATTCAAGATCGAATTCAGCTTTATGACCGGCAGCGTCAGGCCCGCTTTCGTTCTTTTCAATTTATCCAGACCGGCCAGGACCTTGTCGAAAGTTCCGGAGACGCCCCGAACCTGGTCGTGGGTCTCCTTTAGCCCGTCGATTGATATATCGATCTGGTTGACGCCCAGTTTTAATATCGCATCCGCGTATTCTTCGAGAAAAGTGCCGTTGGTCGTAATGTGAAGGAATAACCCGGCTTTTCTTATATATTCGATCAAAACAATGATGTCCTTGTAAAGAAAAGGTTCGCCGCCGGACAAATGGATCCGGGGCCGGAATATTTTAACCTGGTCTACGATTTTTTCCCACCCTTCGATGCCGAGGTCGGGCCCGGACCGGGTGAACCGGACGAAACACATGACGCATTTCAAGTTGCAGCCCGCGGTCGGGTAAAGGTTGACCGTTTCCGGCGGATAGGACCAGCCCTTGAGCAGTGCCGTGAAATAACGGCTGAAGCGCGATATTAAACGCCGCGCGATCAGCCCCGGAACGTGGCGCGGGTTGTCCCGCGCGGTCCTCATCTTTCGGGCCAGGTCAGCCACGCGTTATCCTTTGCTTGGCCCAGCGAGCGGTCGCGGCGAGCGTCAGGTCCCGGTCTTTTAAAAATTTATTCACGGTGGGCAGGGTCTTGGAGTCCCGGATATTGCCCAGCGCGATCAGGCAGTTCCTTTTGATCGCCGGATAATTTATCCACCCGGCGCTCATCTGGTTGTTCGAGTAACGAGCCCGGTAATTCCCCTCTTTCATCGCCAAAATATCCAGGATCGGCAGCCACTGGCCCACGACCCCGATCTCGGTTTCTGGCGGCAAAGATTTTTTGTTGATATTTTTCGGACAGACATCCTGGCAGATCGTACAGCCGTAAACGCGGTTTCCCCAGACCTTCGCGATCCGGTCCGGTACCACGCCGACCCAGTTGGTCAAGGCCTGAATGCAAATCCGGCGGTCGAGAACGTAGGGCCGGATTATAGCCCGGGTCGGACAGGCATCCATGCATTTCCGGCAGGAACCGCAGGTCCCGGTCAGGGGTTTATCCGCGGGGACCTCGCGATCGGTAATGACTTCGCCGATCACGCACCAGGAACCGAACCGGGGATTGATTATCACGCTGTGCTTACCGTAAAAACCGAGGCCGCTACGCTGGGCCAGGGGTTTTTCCGCAAACGGGCCGTTGGCATATACCGCAGAATTACCGCCGTATTCCTTCTTGATATACTGGGCGAGCCGCCGCAACCGGCGCCGCAGTTCCAGATAGTAATTCCGGCGGGTATAACGGGCGACCAGTCCATAGGGTTCGCCGGGAAGGGAAGGATCGGGTTCGTCCGGCGTATAATAATTCAAAGCAGCCGTGATCACCGAACGGGCATCCGGCAGGGCCGTTTTCATATCGCAGAATTTTTTAATTTCGGCGGGGGACCAGCGGGCCGGGTTTATGAAAAGACCCGCCCGGGTTTGCTCCAATATCCGGCGGGCTTCCTTATCGAGCGGGAGGGCTCGGGTGATCCTGATCTCGACGCCGCTTTGCCGACCGTAGTTCTTTATTGGTTCGGCATCGATCACGGGATCAGCGTGCCGGTTTATTTTAAGAGTATGCCTAAAGGAAAAAAGACCAGGTAGCCCAGGACCAGCAGGATCGGGGCCAGGACGATCGAACCGGAGGCGAGCATGATGAACCCGATGAGCACGGACAGGACGCCCACCCCGAAAAACAGCATATTCTTTTTGGTGAATTTCACGTCCATCAGCACTTCGGCTTTTTTCGCCTGCGCCTGTTCTTTTCTTTCCTTTTTATCCTTCTTCGCCATTTTACTCCTTCGTGATCTCCGTCAATTTTTTAAAATCACCGTCGCGGATCTGATAGATGTAGAATTTTTCATTGCCGCGGAAAATTTCCGACAGGAGGGAGGGCAGGGTCGAACGGTTATACCCCCGCAGGTCTTTCAACTGCCAGAGGATCTGGAAGAACCGGAGGGAAATAAAATCGTTGTCGCCGGACGAGAAGCGCTTGTATTCTACCACCGCCTCGCTGTCGATGGGCGCGGACGCGGCGAAAACCGCGCCTTCAACGGTTTTCTCGCCCAGCCGGGGGACTTTTTCGTTATGAAAATATTCAGTGCCCAGGAGTTTCACGTTCTCCAGCTGATAATAAACGACCTGCGGCGCGGTGTTTATAATCATGTCCGTATCCATGGCCAGGAACAGCGCTTCGGGTTTCTGTTTCTTGATCCGGTCCAGTTCCCACCGCAGGGTTATCGAATCGGGATTGAAACCGACCATGGCCACGACCTGCCGGTTGTTCTTGAGCACCTCGGCGCTGAAGACCTGACCCAGGTCCTTGAATTTGGCGATGTCCGGGTATAAGACCGCGAAACTGTTTATCTCCAACTGGTTCATCGCATACTGGGCCACGGCCCGGGCCTGTTCCTCCGTGCTTTGGGTGGTCGTGTACACGAGGGGTAAGGTTTCAAATCGCGATTCCAGGGCGGGCAGGATCACCGGGATGCCCTTGGCATAGGTCAGTCCGCACACGCCGTACGCCTCGAACGAAAAGAGCGGACCGATGATGAAATCCACCTTGTCTTCGATCAGCTTGCCCGCAGCCAGGATCGCTTCGATGGCGTCCGATTTCGTATCCATGGGCAGGATCGTGAACGGCATTTTCTGTTCCTTTTCGAATTTTTTTATCAGCTCGAGCAATTTCTGGCCGTTGGCGGCGAATTTACCGGAAAGTGGCAAAAGCACGCCGATCCGGCCCGAGGTCTCGCCTAAATTAAGCACCCTCATGTACTCGTCCATCTCCGCCGTGTACTCGGTGTTGGGAAAACGCCGGGTCAGGAGTTCGAAATCGCGCTGGGCTTCCTTCTTTTTTCCTTCACGCATTTCGGCCTGGGCCAGGGCGTAGAGGATATGCTCGTCGATCCCTTCCGCCATGAAGGAACGGTGGAGTTTTTCCAGCTGGGAGATTGCGAGCTTGGGCAGGATCTCAAGGGCGCTCGAATACGCGTTCTTCCGTGCGGTCGTGTCTTCAGACTGGATGTAGAATTTTATCAGGTAATTCGCCGCCGGATAATCGTTGGCGGTCTTGTAGTACGCTTGGCCGAGCACGGCCAGAACGTTGTTCAGGTAGTTGGAATTCGGGAATTCCTTGACGAATCTCTCGCCGTAGCTGATCGCCTTTTCGTAATTGGAGGTTCGGAAATGGCAGATCGAGACCAGGTATAATGACGGCTCATAAGCTTCGGAATTCGCGTAATTGGTGACGACGATCTCGAATTCTTTCGCCGCCTCCGCGAATTTTTTCTCCTTGAACAGCTCGTTGCCCTTATCGTAGTTGTCGACCGCTTTCGCGGTGGCCTTGTCGGCCTTTAACTTTTTCAGGAAATTCGGCTCCAGGGTCGCGCAACTGAAGAGCAAAAGAATGAATAAAAAAACCGACTTCTTCACCCAATTATATTAGTCAAAAAAAGGGAGATGTCAACTGAGAATAGGAAAGAGGTAACAGGAAGCAGGTTACAGGGGACAAAATTATTTATTGCCGTCATCTGTTCTTTTTTCTGTTGCCTGTCACCTGTAACCTGTAACCTAATATTGGACAGGGAAGGATTCGAACCTCCGAAGGCCTTCGCCAGCAGATTTACAGTCTGCCCCCGTTGACCGCTTGGGTACCTGTCCGATTGGCTTATCGCCAATAGCGTATAGCACATGGCATAAGGCAAAGAAAAAAAATTATATCAAGCCGGCGGTCAGAGTCGAACTGACGACCTGCGGTTTACAAAACCGCTACTCTACCACTGAGTTACGCCGGCAATCCCGGGACCGTAACTCTATCCCGGTACAAAACCGGATTAAATAGTATTCAATATAATGGGAAAGTCAAGATGAAGGATACTCTGCCGAACTAAGCGTTCCGGACCCGAACCCTCTTCTATTTTAGCAGTATGACCTTCTCGATAAGTTCGGTATCGTCTGTCTTCAGGCGCACGAAGTAAACACCATTCGGAACGGAACGGCCAACCTGGTCCGTACCGTTCCAGCGTATGGCGTAGGGCGTATCGCGTAGGGCGAAAGAATTTACTATTTTTCCAGCCGCGTCGTAAATTTGTAACTCTATGCTCTTTGTCTGGAAGTCCTGAAAGGACGCTCCTGATCCCCGTAAGGGGGCGCTATGTCCGGAAGTTCGGAAAGAACGCTCCGGATCCCCTCCAGGGGACCCTATGCCATAATTGATATCCGTGTGGCCGCGGAACGGATTCGGCGACACTTTGAGGAACGCAGTTGCTTCCCCGAGCCCAGACGATTTTTCGTCCGCGATGCCGATGTTCATGACGAGCGTTCTTTTCAAACAAGAATAATCGCCCCAACCCCAAGCGGCGTTTTCACCCCGGACATAAAAATAGAACTCACCCAGGGGATGGCTGGAAAACTGATACAGGGTATCCGTTATGTTGCTGGAAACCGTGGTCACCGTGCCGAACAAACAAACCGGCCGGATATCATCCACGTAAAACCCGCCGCTTTGGGTTCCGGTATCGTACATGGTTCGGAAACGGATATATAAGGACTTTCCAACCCACGAGGCAAGGGAATAAGCCTTTCTTTGCCAGCTCGTCTGGGTTCCGGTGAAACGGGTGGTGTCGAGGTTATACCATTCCTTGTTATTCTCCGACACCTCGACGACGGTCACGTCGTAATTATTCTCCAGGTTGAAATAACACCAGAAGGTCAGGGAATCGCCGGTCCGGACCAGGTAAGGATGCAGGGTCTGGACCGCGTTGTTGATGCTGGCCAAATTGCCGGAGAAAAAGCTGTGCGTCGCCGAATGAGCCTGGGTGGTGGATAGCGTATAACCCTGAAGGGTCCACCGGCCGGTGCCGGATTCCAGGCTGTCGGTTTTAACGCTGGGGTTGGACAGCTCGACCAGTTCACAGCGGGTAGGATGGTTGTCAAAAGTGTTTTTCGCGTGCCAGGCGATGGTGAAATTGACGTTCACCGTATCCCGGAGATAAATCGAAGGCGGCGGCACGCATCCTTCGGCGACCAGGATCAGCGAGTCGGAAAATCCGGACAGGTATTTCGCCGCTTTGAAAACCTGGCGCGAGATATTGTCCAGATCCGCCTGGGGTTGATAAAAAGCCGTGCCGGTCTCCGAACCGAAGAACAGACAGGATAAACCGTTCACGTAGTGGTTATACCCGTAGGTCCAATCGCGGATGTTGCCGCAGGTCGGGTAGGGATTGCCGTACGCCTGGCCCGGTGTGTAGGTCCCGCCGCCCAAACGTTGCATCAGACTCGCGATGTAATTACCCTTGGCCGTATAGAGCAGGGAATCGGGTGTACCCTGGGCCTTGTACCCCCAGGCCCACATGACCTGCTCGCCGTAGCTGTGCAGGGAAAACCCCGTCGTGATGTTATGTAAGCGGATATAATTGGACCAAGCCCGCACCTCGTCGCCGGAAAAAGAGTACGCGCCGTAGAAGGTCTCGTCGGACGGGTAATGGCTGCCCTCTCCCTCATCAGCTGCGCCCCAGTACCCGGCCACCTCGCCGTTCGTGGCGCCCCCGTAGTTCCGGTTGCAGTCGTTGCCGATCGCGCCGCCGAACGGTTCCCGGTTCTTGCGCCAGGAAAGCTGGCCCGGATAATCGTAGACGTATCCGTCGACGTTGATCAGCGGGAAAGAAAAGATCTCGGTGGTGTTCACGATCTCCTGGATCTCGGGGACCGAGGCGTAGGAGCGGAGCATGGAATCGGCGAAGAAAAGGCAAGCCTGCGGCGTGGCCCATTCGCGGCTGTGGTGGCAGCCGTCGATGGAAAATTTTGGCTCGCTCTCCTCGACCGTGACGTTGTCCGAGATCTTTACGCCGTAGATCCAACGCCCTTCGTAGGTCCGGATGGATAGCGAGTCGAGCTTGCAGAGACTCGGGTAATTGGCCGCCAGGTGACGGAGCGAATCGTTGATCTGCGTGTAGGAAAGGTAAGTGCCCCGGTTTTTTTCCTTTTCAAACTCCAGGCTGGGTACGGTCAATTCATAGGGCAAGCCGGAGCCGATCACGCGGTCCAGACCGGCGCGGTCCACGACCAGGTCGAACCACTCGCCGGATCTAGCCGCGGCGATGTCGAGGGATTTTCCGGAGATCCTTTTCAAGTCCGACCAGGATCTTACGTAGACCCGAACGATCATATCCTGGGCCACAACCAGTCCCGTAAATAGGGTAATCAAAATTATGATTTTTCGCATACTGCCTCCGTGGTTAGCGAATTATCATATAATACGAAATATATCCAACCTGTCAATGCCGGACCGTATTCGACCGGGACTCAAACCTCGGGGTCGTTTTTAACCTTGATTATGCCGGCGATTTATTTATAATAGTCCGATGAAACTCCGTAATCCCTTGCCGACAGTCGACATCATCATCCGGATGCCGCGCGGCATCGTGCTCATCAAGCGGAAAAACAAACCCTACGGTTGGGCGATCCCGGGCGGGTTCATCGATTACGGCGAGTCCGTAGAAAGCGCGGCCCGGCGCGAGGCGAAAGAAGAAACGAACCTCACCCTTAGCGTGCTGAAACAATTTCACGTCTACTCGTCACCCCGGCGAGACCCCCGGTTCCATACCCTGAGCGTGGTTTTTACCGCCCGAGGCAAGGGCCGGCTTAAAGCCCGCGACGACGCGGCCGAGATCGGGGTTTTTAGCCAGTGCTCACTCCCCTCCCGGTTAGCGTTTGATCATAAGAGAATATTGAACGATTACTTCCGGAAAAAGTTTTACATATGATAATCTTTCACACCGCGGACCTGCACCTCAAGGCCGGCCAGGAAAAAAGGCTGGAGGTTTTGAAGTGGCTGGTAGTTAAAGCCATCCAAGAAAAAGCCGCGGCCTTCGTCATCGCCGGCGACCTCTTCGATTCGGACACGGACGCTTCGATCCTGCGGCCGGCCGTGAAGAAGATCCTGGAAAACGCCGCGGAGACGACCTTTTTCGTCATTCCGGGCAACCATGATACCGGATCCTTCCATCCGGACTACGATTACGGCCGGAACGTCGTCCAGCTGACGGAAAAACCTTTTCAGATCGCCGAGCACAAGGGGATCCGTTTCTGCGGGATCCCTTTTCAGCCTAAGGACTTTGCCGGGTGCGTCCGGAACCTGCCGCCGGACGTCGACGTTCTGATCGTTCACGGCACGCTCTACGACCGCGATTTCATCCGGACAGTCGTCGATGACGAGGATACAAAATACCTGCCGATCCTGCCACCGGAGCTTGAGAATATCGCGCGCTACGTCGCCCTCGGCCATATCCATGCCCGGTCTTTCGAAAAACAATACCGGAACACACGGGTAGCCAATCCCGGTTCGGCATGGGCGCTGGATATCAAATGCCGGGCGCAGCGGGTTTTCTACCGCTTAGTTCTGGAACGGTCAAAGATCGAGCTGACGGCGGTCGAGATCGTACCCGCCCCCCATTGGCAGGATGAGGCATTTTTTATCTTTCCGGGTAACGAAGACAAGATCCTGGAGGCCGTTCGGGAACGCCTGACCGGCCTGGATCCGAAACGGGTCATGCCCAACCTGATCGTCCGCGGTTTTCTCGGTGAAAAAGGCCGGGGATTCCACGAACGGCTTAAAAAGATCCTCGACGATCTGTCTTCGCGGTTCCCGGCTCTTGCCTTCAGCGATCAGGATATTAAATCCTGGGACCAGATCATAAGTCAACCCACGGTTCAAAAATTCATCGATCGGACCGAATCACTCGACGCGGAATTGAGATATAAGATCTACGACCTCGTATTCCCGATCTTCAGCGAAACGATAAAATGAAGATCCGAAACATCAAGCTCAAGGAATACGGTCCGATCCGCGATTTTTCACTTGAACCGTCCGATTTCGAAATTGTCTACGGCCGCAACGAGTCGGGAAAAACCGCTCTGGTGGAGGCCTTGATAAACGTCCTCTTCAAAAAAACCGCCAAGGTTATCCGCTACGGCAAACCCCGGGATATCCAGGTGGAGCTGGACGATGCCGGCCGGACCATCAACCCGGCGGATAAAAAGTCGGCGCCGGACCTGCCCGCCGGCGACATTGGCAACCTGCATTATATCCAGTCCTCGGAGACCGAACTCTACCAGAAGGACGGAACCGGATTCTGGGAAGGGATCAAGCTAACGCTCAGCCAGACCGGCGCCGGTATGACCTACGCGAAGATCATAAAGAAAGTATACGAGAAGGTCGGCCTGCAGGCCAAAGAGAAAAACTGGGCCGTGGCGAAGAAACCGGTCGTCCAAGGAGTCGTCGAGCGCAAGGACAAACTGGAAAAGTACTTCACCCAGATCGACGAGATCACGGCGACCAAGAAACGCGCGCAGGCTTTATCCGAAGAATGCGCCCGCCTGGAAAAGGAACTCCAGGCGATCCGGAGCGCAAAGCAATTCATCTCATATCAGGCGATCCGAGACCTGCTCGAACGCTACCGCGGCAATAAGAATGTCCTGGCCGATTACCAGCGTTACGACGACCGCTACCTCGAGGAGTGGCGCCAGCTCGAAGCTGAAAAAAAATCCCGGGGCAACATCGACGCCAACCTCCAGAGATCGAAAGCCGATCTCGAACGCCTGGAAAAAGACCTGAGCGGATTGAAACACCAGGATGATTTCATCCGCCACGGAGATTTTGAACGGCTGCTCGCCCTACCGGTCCAGACCCGCACCGAACCCAACCTGTTCCTGCCGATCCTGCTTTTCCTGATCGGCGTCGCGGCCCTGATCCTCTCTTATAAATTCCGGTTCAGCCCTTTCTTCCCGGTCGCCCTTTTCGGTGCCTGCGTCGCTGCCTTCATTTTTGTCCAATACCGGCGGGGAGTGATCCGTAAGGATTTTTATGAAACCGAACTCCTGCTCGAAAAAGGCCGGTTGATGTTCCCGGATTTGAAGAACCGCGAGGATTTAAGGAAAAAGATCGAATCGGTAAGGGTCAACCTGGCCGTAGTCGAATCGGCGTACCGGGAAAAGCAGGAAATGCTGCAGCAATTATCCGGCACCCAACCGCGGGACGAGATCGACCGTAAGATCAACGACCTGAGGAACAAAACCGGGCTGGCGGAGTTCACGGATCTGCGGGACAAGATCGCCGAGAAGAACCGCCTGCGCGCGGAAGGCGCAGGATTGAAGGCGAAGCTCGAATCCAATCTGGAAGAGCGCGACGAGAGCCGCTGGCCGGACCTGATCGAGAAAAGGAAAACCGTCAAACCCAGCGCGCCGGTTCCCCGGGCGGATCCGGAACGGGAGGAAGAGGTAAACGCCATCCGGGAAAAGAAAAACCGGGAACTTGACGGGCTGCGGCACACGATCGGCGTTTTCGAGGCGTCGCGGGAACAGATATTCGGCGTCGATGACTATCGGGCCGCGCTTATCGAGTATAACCGTCTGACCGAACAGGCCGCGGAATTTGAACTGGAAAAAATGGCGGCCTTGAAGGCCGAGGAAGTGCTTAACGGAATGAGCGAGGAGCTCGACGATTTCATCCGCGACATTGCCCGGGGAGACCGCGGGTTGAGCGACAATTTCCAACGGGTGACCGGCCGGTACAAAGAAGTGGTGATCCGGGACCGGGATTTTATCGCGATCGACCATGACGGCCGGGAGTTCCCGATCGAGCAGCTGAGTTCCGGCACCCGGGACCAGCTTCTGTTGTGCTTCCGCATGGCCGCCTTGGAAAAATTATTCCCCGCCGGCAGTTTTATGATCCTCGACGACGCGTTTATTTTTTCAGACTGGCCTCGCCGCCAGAAGATGGTCGAGCTGCTGAAAAGTTTCGCGGGTATGGGCAACCAGGTCATTTACCTGACTTCGGACGACCACACGCGCGGGATCTTCGCGGCCTCCGGCGCGCACGTTACAACCATCGAATAGGGATTAATAAATAGCAGGACATCGGGAAACCAGGATACCAGGTTATCAGCTAGTCAAATTTCAGATTATCAGAATTAAAAACCAGAAAATCAGAGTATCAGGACAACTGATATCCTGATTGTCTGGTCGTTATTCACTGATATACTTATTCACTGAATCCCTAATGCACTGATACACCGATAAATTGATATTCTGATAAGTTATTGTTTCGGCATTTTGAGGAAAACAAAGATGAGCGCGGTAAGCGTGATCACGATCCCCAACGCAAAGACCACGATGCCCATGACGAGCAGGACTCCGGCGAATTTCAGGTCCCGGGGCACGACGAGGGGGATGAGGACCAGAAAGAATACCCCGGTAATGACCGTGAAAACGACCGCGAGAAAAGAGAAAAATTTGTACTGACCGGGTTTTATCGCCTTCATTTTTTAATTATAGGCCGAATTTTGAAATTGACAAGCGCCGGTCGGATCCGGCCATTGAAAAACGCTCCGCCCAATATATAATTGCCGATGACCCTGCCCCGCGAGATCGAGGAAAAAATCCGGGAACTTATCGGCTTCGACGAACCCCGAAAAGAACCGGCGCTTCGGAGAAATCTATTCGAATTGGCGGACGACTTCCAGCGCCGGAATCCGAACGAAGACCGCTATTCAGACGCCTACCTGGCATATAATTTCCCATCCAACATGATGAAGGTCATTTCCGTAATGAATGAAATCGGAAGTTTTCAGCCCCGCGCGTTCCCGGACCGCGATCGCTACGACGTCCTGGATATCGGCAGCGGCGAAGGCGCCGGCATGTTCGGATTTTTCTTTGCCCGGGACGGAATCTTTAAATCCGGATTTTCGTTGCGCGGTATCGATGCATCCCCGAAGATGCTCGAAAAATGCCGTACCATTGGCGATCATCTTGCTGCCCGGCATACAAATTTGAGAATATCTTTGAACCGGCGCCGGTTGACTCCGCTTCTGGAACGGGAGATCGAGGGGAATTACGACGCGATCCTTTGCGTCAACGCACTCGCGGAAATAATCCCGGCTAACCCCCTGGATCCCAAACTCGTGATCGGACTGCTTCGACATTTGAAACCAAGCGGCATTATTATCATCATCGAACCGGCTTTAAAGACTTTTACCCGCCGGCTGATGAAACTGCGCGACGAATTGACCGGTCGATCTTCAGTCCGGATCGTCCTGCCCTGCCTTCATGACGCAGCCTGTCCCCTGCTCCGGATCGCCAGCCGGGATGAATGGTGTCATGAAACGCGCGTTTGGGATCCGCCGGCATATCTGCTCCGCTTGAACCAGGGTTTGAACCGGGAGATCGACCGGCTTAAGTTCTCTTTCCTGGTCGTCGCCCGGGGAAAACCCGAGGAACAGCCGACTCAAGCCTACCGGGTGATCAGCCGCCGAATCAAGGAGAAAGGAAAGACAAAATGCTATCTTTGCGCCGCCCGAGGCCGCATGGAAATGGTCCGCTTGGACAAGGACCGGAGTGAATCCAACTCGGCTTTTGACGAGATCCGGCAGGGTGACGTTATCCGCATTGAGAACGCGGAGATGCGCGAACGGTACATGAAAATAAGGAAAGAAACCACCATTTCTCTGCTTCTCGACCAGCTCGAAGAATAAATACCCGATTGCCGCGCGACATATAATCGCTCGCAATGACAAATGAACAATATCTCGCCGGTTCCCCGTTTCTCCGTATCTCCGTCTCCCCATTTCTCCTCGGCTCCTCTTCCCCTCGGCTCCTCTGCTTTTAATATTACTCCCATTGACTAATTATATCTTCCAACTATAATTCGCCGTGCTGATCGTCCTCCGGCTCGCGCTCATCGTCATCCTCCTCATCCTCCTCATCCGCCTCAAGCTCAACCTGGCTTTTGCGATCGCCGTCGCCGCGGTTTGGATCGGCATCCTCTTCAAACTCCCGTCACTTGCGATCCTGAAATTATTTCCGCAAACCCTGGTCCAATATACCACCCTGGAGTACCTCCTCATCATTTACCTGGTCCTCCTCCTGGGCGGACTGCTCAAGGAAACCGGACATCTGGACAAACTCGCCCAATCCCTGGGCCGGATCTTCAAGGACTACCGGTTCGGGATCACGGTCATGCCCGCCCTGATCGGCCTCCTGCCCATGCCCGGGGGTGCCATGCTTTCCGCGCCGATCGTCAAGGAGGTCGGCAATAAAACTAATCTGACACCGGACAAGCTGACGTTCATAAATTACTGGTTCCGGCATCTCTGGGAATATTTCTGGCCCCTGTATCCGGCGCTCCTCTTGACCGCCGGGCTGTTCCAGGTTTCGATCCGCGACATCATGGTCACGCAATTTCCGTTGTCGCTGGTGGCGATCTGCGTGGGCGTTTTGTTCATGGTTAAAAAAACCACAGCCGCCGATACCGGCGGCCGCGGCGATCTTAAACAATTGTTCCGTCTGATCTTTTTTCTGTGGCCGATACTGATCGTGATCGCGCTGGTGATGATCTTCAAACTGCCCATGACCATCGCCCTGGCCGCGGGTTGCGCGGCCGCCCTGATCGGCACCCGACTCAAGCCCCGCCTCATCCTCAATGTTTTCCTCAAGGCGTTCTCGATTTCGACCCTGGGCGTGATCTATGCCGTGTTCCTGTTCAAGAACGCGCTCGATTCCTCGGCCGCGCTGCAAAGTATTTCCCGAATCTCCGCGGCCGCGGTCGTCTTGAAGATCCTCATCGTTTTCCTGGCGCCGTTCATCGTGGGCTTCCTGACCGGCGTCAATACCGCCTTTGCGGGCATCGCCTTTCCGATCATCCTGGCCTGGGTCGGGACCGGTACGACCGGCCTGACCTATATCATGTTCGGGTACGCGTCCGGGTTCGTGGGCGTCCTGCTCTCACCCGTGCATCTGTGCCTGAGCCTGACCAAGGAGTTCTTCTGCGCGGATTTTTCCAAAGTGTATAAATACCTGCTGCCCGCGGCGGCCGTCATCTTTACCGCCGCATTCGTCCTGTTGCTTTTGAGGCTGTTGTTACATTTATAACTACCAATAACTTCTATATATCTCCGCCATCTGCCCCCTTGGTCTTTATTCCCCTAATCTTCAGTTCTTTTCGATCTTCACCACGTCTACGACGATGCCCCACATGTGGAAGCTCGCCTGGTTCTCGCTCTTCTTGAGCTGAAATTTCACTTTTAAACCATCGACCTTCAAATCCTCGGGTAAATTCTGCGGGTCGTAGTTCTGACCATCGTCGCCGACGATACCGAAAAACCCGCCTTCAACGCCGACCTGCTTGACCGTACCGGTGCCCGAGATCACGTCGGCGGGTATTACCGGCGCCGCTTTCTTGCAGCAGTGGCAGCAGTCGACCGCGACCACGGCGGTTAACCCGATCAACAAGAATATCAATCCCTTCATTATATCCTCCTTTTGATCACCGGCTGAAGTGCCAGCCGATCTTTTCCAACAAATGGCGGAAGAATTTCAGGACTTGCGGGTCGTGGTGCTCGCCTGGTCCTAACTTACTTGAGCCGCACGACCTTCGTGTAAACCGTGGCGGACGGAGTTTTGAGCGCGACCAGGTAAACGCCCGGCGGAACGGACCGACCGTTATGGTCCGTACCGTTCCAGCGTATGGCGTAGGGCGTATCGCGTAGGGCGAAAGAATTTACTAATTTCCCGGTCGCGTCGTATATTCTAAGCCCTAAGCCCTCAGCCCTAATCCCGATATTAATTTCGGTCGTGGTACGGAACGGGTTGGGCGAGATCGCGATGACCGGCGTTTGGGCTTTATCGGCCTGATACGCGTTTTCCTCGACGCCGATCACGTAATCGACGATCAGCGCCGCGTCATAATATTCGTCCGCCCAAAAGGCGTAGAAGAAATGCTGGCACGGCTCGCCCGAACCGCGGGAACCCTTGAGGCCCAGTCCGAACCAAGAAGCGCCGCCCTGCCAGGCGACCAGGAAGTCGTCCCGGGCGCCGGTTCCGGTCAGGTCGAAATATGTGTACTCGTCCGCGTTGGGATTGACCGGCTGGTTGGTCGCATAGACCGGTGGGGTGCCCCCGCATTCGCTCCATCCTGGCGTGGCCGAGGTAACGCGGTTGATGTCGATCTGAAGGCCCGCGCCGCCCGTGTTGTTCAGCAGCCGTAGCTGCAAGGAGCTGATCTGGGTGCCGTTGCCGGGCCAGCCGCCCAGTGCGAACTGGGTATACCCCCGGTATTCAAGTCCGCTGTAACCGGCCGCGGCCATACCCTCGGACCAGTTGGGGCCGACCGGGTTGCCCAGCAGCCAATAATAGTAACCCCATCCCCACTCGCTGTAAAAGGTCCGGGTCGGCGCGTACAGTAATAGCAAAGGGATAAAAAGTATCAGTATTTTCTTCATGAGACCCCCTCTCCCTGATCCTCTTTCGGGGCGTAGTGCGAAAATTGCATCGTGTAAATACCGTGCCCCTGGGTGACGGAGCGCAGGTCCGTGGCATAACCGAAGGACCGCGCCAGGGCCAGGGTGGCGTCCACGATCTTGTCTTTCTTGTTCGTTTCAATGTTGGAGATCCGGCCTTTCCGGGCGTTGATGTCGTTCAGGACGTCGCCCAGGTATTCGTCGGGAACTATGATCTCGAGCGCCATGATCGGTTCCAGCAGGAGTGGCTTGCCGCGCATGAAGGCGTCGCGCAGGGCCATCTGGGCCGCGATCTTAAAGGATATATCCGAAGAATCGGTCGGGTGGTAGGCGCCGTCGAGGATGGTGACCTCGACGTTCACGATCGGATAACCCATGTAAATGCCGGTTTCCGCCTGTTCCCGGATCCCCTGCTCGATGGCGGGAATGAACTGCCGGGGAATGACGCCTTCCTTGATTTTGTTCACGATCAGCACTTCCTCGGCGTCTTTGTTCGGCGCGATCCGGATGGTCACGACGCCGTACTGCCCGTGGCCTCCGGTCTGCCGGATAAAACGGGCCTCGGTCGTGACCGGTTCGGTGATCGTCTCGCGATAGGAAACCTGGGGCTTGCTGACGTTGCACTCGATCCCGTACTCGCGTTTCAAGCGGTCGACGATGATCTCGAGGTGGAGCTCGCCCATGCCCGAGATGATCCGCTGGGACGTCTCCTCGTCGGTCCGGACCTTGAAGGTCGGGTCCTCGATCTGCAGGTACCGCAAAGTGTCGTCGAGCTTATTGTCGTCCATTTTGGTCCGGGGTTCCAGGGACACGAAGATCACCGGCTCGGGGAATTTTATCAAATCGTACGCGATCGGGTGGTTCGGAACGCAGAGCGTGAATCCGGTCTTGCACTCGCGCAGGCCGGTGACGACGCCGATCTCGCCCGCGATCAACTGCGCGGTCTCCTCCCGCTTGTTCGCGTGCATCAGGAGGAGCCGGCTGATCCGGTCCACGCGGTCCGGCGGCAGGATCAGGACCTTGTCGCCGGGGCGGACCGTGCCCGAATACATCCGGATATAATACAACAGTCCGAGGTGGGAATCGGTCTGGGCCTTGAAAATCAGTCCGGAAAAAGGCGCGTCCTCGGTCGGCTTGCGGGTTTCTTCTTTTTCGGTGCGGGGATTGAAACCTTTGACCGGCGGCAGGTCCGACGGCGCGGGTAGATAATCGATGACCGCGTCGATGAGCGGTTGAACGCCCTTGTTCTTGAAGGCGGACCCGCAGAAGACCGGGGCGAAGTGCATATTGATCGTTCCCTTGCGGATCACGGAGCGGATCTTCTCGATCGGTATCGGCAGTTCATCGAAATAACTTTCGAAAACGTCCTCGTCGTGCTGGGCGATGATCTCCATCATTTCGGTGCGGTACTGCCGGGCCGGTTCGCGGTATTCCGGCGGAATCTCCGCGGTCCGGAAATTGACGCCGAGCTCGTCATCGTCCCAGTAGAGCGCCTTCTCCTCGATCAGGTCGATGACGCCCTGGAATTTTTCCTCGCTGCCGATCGGCAGCTGGAGCACGAGCGGCGGAATGGTCAGTTTGGTGCTGATCTGCCGGACCGCGCGGTGGAAGTCCGCGCCCAACCGGTCCATTTTGTTGATGAACACGAGCCGGGGGACCTTGTACCGGTCCGCCTGGCGCCAGACCGTTTCGCTCTGCGGCTGGACGCCGGCGACCGCGCAAAAGATCGCGATCAGGCCGTCCAGGACCTTCATTGACCTTTCCACTTCGATGGTAAAATCGACGTGGCCGGGCGTGTCGATTATGTTGATGCGGTGGTCTTTCCAAAATACCGTGGTCGCGGCCGCGGTGATCGTGATCCCGCGCTCCCGTTCCTGCGGCATCCAGTCCATGGTCGTGGAGCCTTCGTCGACCTCGCCGATCTTACGGATCTTGCCGGTATAAAAAAGGATCCGCTCGGTGGTCGTCGTCTTGCCCGCGTCGATATGGGCGGCCAGGCCGATATTTCTCGTCTTCGTCAAGTCGGACATAGGCTTAATTATATAGAAATTGCGCGCCTAGTCAATCCCGCGGCCCCGTTCTTGACATGACCTTCAAAGTAAGTAAATTTAAAAATGATGGACAAGCGGTTCCTCGGCCTGGTTTTGCTGACCGTCGTCCTGGTGACGCTCGTCAGCCTTTATCCCACAGTCCGCAACGGGTTCGTGAACTGGGACGATTCCCAGTACGTGATCGAGAACGAGGCGATCACCAGCCTTACGCCCGCCCACGTCGCCCGGATCTTTTCGTCCTTTTACGTCGGCGCTTACGTTCCTCTCACCGCGCTTTCTTACGCCGTCGAATTCCATTTTTTCGGCCTTCAACCCCTTCCTTACCACGTCACCAACCTCGTCCTCCACCTCTTCAACTGCCTGCTCGTCTTTTTTCTCGTTTACGGCTTGAGCCGCCGCTGGACCGCGGCGCTTGTCACCGCCCTCCTCTTCGGCGTCCATCCCCTGCACGTCGAATCCGTATCCTGGATCACCGAGCGTAAGGACATGCTCTACGGCTTTTTCTTCCTCGCCGCCGCGCTCGCCTATCTCGGCTACGCGGTCCGGAAAAAAATCTCCGCCTATTACCTGGCCCTCGTCCTTTTGATCCTGTCGTGCCTGGCCAAACCGACCGCGGCCGTCTTTCCATTTATTCTTCTCGTCCTCGACTTCCTGCTCAAACGCCGGTTCCGGCCGGGAATTTTTCTGGAAAAGATCCCTTTCTTCATAATTTCTTTCGCCACCTTGATCGTCGCCTATCTGGCCCAGCGGGAAACCGGCGCTTTCGCGGCCGTCACCCGCTTCTCACTTCCCGCGACGCTTTATCAATCGGCCAATTATCTTTTCTTTTATATCTTCAAAACCGTCCTGCCCTTGAAGTTATCGTGCCTGTACCCCGAACCCCGCTTTTGGTACGCGCCGCTCGTTGTCGCCGGGCTGGCCGCGCTGGCGATATGGTCTTTGCGCCGGACCCGGGTGACCGCCTTCGGCGGACTTTTCCTCATCGTCGGTCTCCTGCCCATGCTGCAGCTGGTCCGCGTCGGTCAACCCCTGGCCGACCGCTATACTTATCTCGCCTTGATCGGACCGTTTTTCATCGGCGGTCATTATTTGGCCCAAGCCGTCCAAAGATCCGGGTGGCCGCGAAAAATCATTTGGCTCTTGGTCGCGGTCTCGGTCACGGCCACTTGCGCGGGCCTGAGCCATCGCCAGACGCGGATCTGGAAAGACGGGATAACGCTCTGGACCAACGCCATAAACAATTATCCGAACCTGCCCCTCGCTTATAATAACCGTGGCAACGCGTATTGTTATCTTAACGAAAACCGCCGGGCCCTGAAGGATTATGACCGGGCCATAAGCATTAAACCCGATTACGCGGACGCGTATAATAACCGGGGTAACGCGTGGCGGGGTCTGGCCGAGTACGGCCGCGCGATCGACGATTATTCCACGGCGCTGCTTTTTAACCCGAAATTGGCCGACGCCTATTACAACCGCGCCGTGGTCTATTTCCTGAAGAAGGATTACCGCGCCGCTCTGCGCGACCTGAAAGCATACGAATCCCTGGGCTTTACCGTCCCTCCGCAATTCTTCGAGGACATCCGGCGGGCGCAGAATGATGAATCCCGTTAGAGACCGTTTAACTTATGGACTGCCTCCTATTTATTAAACGTTTGTATCTATTCCCGGAGTCTCTAACGGGATGAATAAAAAATTAATCCTCGGCATCCTGCTCCTGATCGTTGCCGCCGCCGCGGTCTGTTTTTATCCCAGTCTGAAGAACGGCTTCACCAACTGGGACGACGACGAGTACCTCACGGAAAATCCCGCGGTCCGGCAGCTGTCCTGGACCAATATCGGCCGGATCTTCACCACCTTCACCACCAGCGTCTACGCGCCGCTCGCGGTGCTGACCTACAGCGTCGAATACCGCTTCGTGAAACTGGCGCCTTTCCATTACCACCTCGACAACCTCATCCTGCACCTGGCGAATTGCGCTTTGGTTTTTTTCCTGATCCTGATGCTGGCCCGCGACGTCAGGATCGCCGGCGTCGCCGCGCTCCTCTTTGCCATCCATCCCCTGCGGGTCGAATCGGTCGCCTGGATCACGGAACGCAAGGACGTGCTGGCCGTCTTCTTCGGTCTGGCCAGCATGACCGCGTACGTCCGCCACGCCCGGGACCGAACTAACGCCGGCTACATCATCGCCCTCGCCCTTTATCCTTTATCCCTTCTCGCCAAGCCCATGGCCCTGACCTTCCCGGTCCTATTCATTCTCATCGACTGGTTTCTGGGCCGGAAGATCGATCGCGGGTCGGGGCTGGAAAAAATCCCTTTCCTGGCCGTCGCGCTTGCCCTGGCCGCGGTTAATTTCCGGGCGCAGGGCACGGCCCTGCATTCTGCGGCCGATTATGTCCGACACGTCTTCCTGGGCGGTTACTGCCTGCTTTTTTACGGCGTGAAAATCACCTTGCCGATAAATCTCTCCGCTCTTTACCCCTACCCCTACCATACCGGGCAGCCCTTACCGGCCCTTTACTACGCCGCGCCTTTGGGCGCGGCCGCGGTCGCGGCGGTCGGCTGGTATTTCGGCCGGAAAGACCGGAGGATCGCGTTCGGCCTGCTTTTTTTCCTGATCGCGATCATGCCTGTGAGCCAGTTCATCCCCCTGGCCGGACCGGCGCTCGTCGCCGACCGATACGCGTATTTCCCGGGCATCGGGATCGGGTACCTGGCCGGGGTCGGATACGCCGCCCTCATCGGCGGAAAACGCGGCTTATCCCCATTCCTGAAAACTCTGTTCCCGGCCGCGGCCATGTTAATCTTTATCGGCCTCGGTTTCGCGACCATGAAACGGTGCGCGGTTTGGAAGAACGAGATCCGCCTCTGGGACGACGTGATCCGCAAGCATCCGGGCATCGCCATCGCCTACGACAACCGCGGCATCGGCCTTACCCGCGTCGGCCAGTACGAACCGGCGATCACCGATTTCAACCGAGCGCTCGTCATTAATCCCACATCTTTCAAAATCTATAACAACCGGGGCCTGGCGTATTTCCTGAACGGCGACTTCGAACGCAGCCTGCGCGATTTCAGCGAAGCGCTCCGTATCAATCCCCGATACCCGGATGCCCTGAACAACCGGGGTATCGTCTATTGCCGCCTCGGCGATAACGAGCGGGCGGTCCTCGACTTCAGCGCCGCCCTCGATCTCAAGCCGGATTACGGAAACGCGTACCTGAACCGGGGAACGTCGTACGCGGTCCTCGGCCGGACCGAAGAAGCGCTGCGCGACCTAACCCGGGCGATCGAACTCTATCCCCGGCCCGCCGAGGCCTACGCGAAAAGGGGGAACGTCTACCGAAACCGGAATGAACCCGGCCCGGCGATCGCGGACTTCGACGCGGCAATCCGGATCGAGCCTGGATATGCCGAAGCCTACAATAGCCGCGGCATCGTCTTCGCCGAACGCGGCGAGGGGAAACCGGCATTGAACGATTTTAACCGGGCGCTTGAAATATGGCCGGGTTACGCGGACGCCCTGAACAACCGGGGCAACGTTTTTCGCGGCCGGGGCGAACTCGACCGGGCCTTGGCAGACTTCAGCCGGGCCGTGCGGGTCGCGCCGGATTTTGCGGACGCGTACTACAACCGGGCGGTGATTTATTTTTTGATGAAGGACTACGCGGCGGCGGCCGCGGACCTGAAAAAATATGAGATTTTAGGCGGCAAGGTGTCGCCGGATTTTTACCGGGACCTGCGGCGGACCCTACCGGATCGGCCGCTCAACTGATCCGGCGCTCCCTTTCGATCGCGGACTTCAGCTCCCGGCCGTTGGCGCGCGCGATGCCTAAGGTCAGACCTTGGTAGGTCACGATCACAAAACCCGGCTCGGCTGGATTCTCGATCCTCTCCCCCCGTAAAAATTTATTAAGTTCTTCATCCCCGGCCTCGAAATGATTCCGCGGCGGCTGCCGGCCGAAGATCTGGACAAAATCGTTGTCCGGTTTGATCTCAGCGCCGTAGACCTTGCCGAGCTCCAACCCCCGGCGCAGGGTTTTTATTTCCCGGAAAGCGTAGGCTGCGGGCGTCGCGATATAAACCGTGTCGCCCTCGGGAAAGACTGCTTGTCCCTTCAAGCGTTCCGGCCCGATGCCGAATCGACGGTCGAGCAGCTGGACCGCTTCGGTGTTGAAGTCGATGCGGCCGTGAAAACCGGTGCGCTCGGCGGGAAGTCCTTTTTTTGTGATCCGCGCCAGGAAAAAGGGCGCGGTGTCGTTATCCTGGGGGAGGATCCGGCCGCACTCCCGGACCCGTAGATCGAAACTCCGTTTTTCCCATTCAACCACGCCGGGTCGGATCCGGAACCCGGAAAGGTTAATCGGAAGGATCTCCGCGTCCGGATGCTTCCGGAGCAGGTAATCGACGACTTCCTCGTTCTCCTCGGGCGCGATCGTGCAGGTGGAATAGACCATGGTCCCGCCGGGCCTTAAAGCCTGGAAACCGGAAACGATGAGACCTTTCTGGATCCAGGCCATCCGCTCGATATTTTTTAGTCCCCAGTGGTAAAGGACCGCATGGCTCTTGCGGATCGTGCCCTCGGCCGAACAGGGCGCGTCGATCAGAACCCGGTCGAAATATCCGGGCAGGACTCGGCCGACCTTTTCGCCGCGCTGGCCAATGACCGCTTCGTTGATCAATCCGCAGCGCTTGACGTTCTGGAGCAAACCCATCCGACGCTTGGGATTCACCTCGTTCGCCGCCAAAAATCCCTGGTTGGCCAGGATCTGGCCGATCTGGGTCGTCTTCGACCCGGGCGCCGCGCATAAGTCGAGCACGGCTTCGCCCGGCTGCGGGTCGAGCACGAGGACCGGGACCATTGAAGCGGCCTCCTGGCCGTATATCAATCCCAGCTGGTGGGTAAAGTGATTGCCCAGTGAAACCTTCTCGAGGACGGAAAAGCCATCCGGATAAAAAGCCAGGGGACGGGTCTTGACGCCGCGCAGGTACCGGGCGGTTTCTTCGGCCGGGGCCTTAAGCGTGTTGAACCGGAAGGTCGGGCAGAGCGGCCTTTTCAAGCATTCGACGAATATGTCGTAATCGGGTATGATCGGCATATAACGGGCGTATAGTTTCTCGAGCTGCATCTTCGGGTTATGCTTAGCCAGGGATTAAATTCAAATTTATCACCGGGGAGAATAGTTCACTATTGAGACCCGTCTTCCGGGAACCGGTCGATGGTCCGCGCCATCCGGCGCCGGTTCTCCATCCGGTCGAGAAGCGCCAGAAGGTCCGTGGTTACGGAAAAGTAAGGCGTAAATTTTTTGTCCGCCGCCGGATCAAGAACCGCGCCCATTGACGGGCGGATCTTAAGAAAACCGTTAAGCACACTCATGTTCAAAGTCAAATAGCCCAGATAATTGTACCGTACCGGTTCCAGTCCGGTGGCCAGTTGATCCGAGGCGGTCCCGGCCTGCGCTTCGAGCGAGGCCCATATCCGCTCAATGAACAGGTGGGGAAAATCGATCCCCCACCGGGGCGCCGCGACTGGCAGCGTGAAACGCAGTCCCGCCTTGGCGCCGTAAACGCCGATCACCTCCGCGCCCGAAGGCAAAACCACGGAGAGCGACTCCGCGGCGTAACCGGCCTGGAATCGGGATACGAGAACGCCGAATCGAAACGGCCAATAAAAAGAAAGACCGGCCCGGCCCACTAAGCCGTTATCCGACCCCATGGGAAAAATTCCCGCGGCGTACATATCCAAACGCGCGGTCTCGCCGGGCTTCAAACGCAGGCTGATCAGGCCGTCGATATCCTTTGAGTAAGGATAAAAAGCGGAAGAGAGCGATATGGACCTCAACAAACCGGCGTTGCGTAACCAGCAAAGCAGGTCGAACAAACCCGCGGTCAAGTCCGGTTGATCGTTGATCCTGATCGTGGCGCTGAGCGGCGGAAAGGCGCGGTAGTTCCAAACCCCGTCGTAATGAAAGGTGGAGTCGTACAATAAATTAAAATTATATTGGTGAACGCCGAGGGCATCGTGCCCGATCATTACGAGACCCGCGAAACCCGGCTGGTCATCCATCCCGGGGATATAATACGGCAGGGAGAGGTCCGGCCAGACCAGGGACCATGCGTTTTCCCATACGGACTTACCGGTAAATGAAACCAAAGCCGGCATGGAAATTCGATCCCTTGCGCCGGACCAGACCGCGGTTTGTTCCTCCCCGGCGACTTCCTTGAGGACCTCTTTTCCGTCACCGATCGTTATATAATACAACTTGTCCTTGAATTCTACCGGGTAGGCGGCCAGGCCGTCGCCGGCCAGGAGATAAATTTCACCGGCATCGAGGTCCATTCGGTACGGCTGCCAGGCATTTCCATAGTTGGCCGAAAAATAGACGTCGCCCCCCGCGACCGACAGCCCGGAAAAAGAAAAATCCTGATCCGTAAGCTGTTTTAACACGCGGTCCGCGGTCAAGACATAAAGGTTGTTGCCGTCCGCCTCGCGAAAACCGATGAAAACAAGATCGCCGTTATCCCGGAAAGCCATGTCCTGGACCAGCAGGCTGTCAAAATGAAAATACTTGGCGTTCTTTACGTATATGTCCGAGCCAAATTTGTTTTTCCGGACATGATAGAGCACGCCGTCGCGGACCGCGAACGCCTTGATCTCGCCGGTCAACAATTTTTTCATACGGCCGTTACGGATCCGGAGGATCGTGGATACGTACCCGTAACCGTAGAGCGAATAATTCTTCGCGTTCGGCCGCAGGTCGCTAATCGCGACGTAAATATCGCCCCCTTCGATCCGGACTGGCAGGGACACCGAACCCCGGAGGATCAATTTGTTTTCGCCGGTTCCGGGATCGATAAAAAGCAGTTCTCCGTAGGTCGCCGAAAAATCGTAGGCCAGGGGTAAGTTATTTTGCCGATAGACATACAGCCCCTGGTCCGAGGCCGCGAGGTAGGCCAGGGAATAACCGGTCAAGATCGTATGACCGGTTATCTGCCGATATTGGGCTTCGCGCGCGGCATGCTTTTTCCAGACCTGGTAAAGGCCGTTCCGGTCCCGGCCCCAGACCTTTTTCGCCGAGTAATCGTAACCAATCACGTTGAGGAGGCAACAACCGGCGTAGTGATCATAATACCGGGTGAGCTTCGCGTACGGATTCTTGTCCGCGCGGTCCGCGGTGTCTTCGTCCGCGGCGAGAACGGATAAAAATTCGGTGAATTCGGAGCCGATAAGATAGGGTAAGTCGCCGCCCGGGTAATCGTCCGGTATGTGAGCGAGACAGTTCTGACTGGGCAGCCGGTTTTCCGCCGCCCGCAGGTTCGTATAGGCAGTGAAATAGCCTTCCTTGAGACGGCCTTCATAAGGGAGGATCGAGGATTCGCTAAGGACGGTCACGCCCTCGTACATGTAGAGCGCGCTGATCGCGTTGGGCAGCCAGACTTTGCCCAGCGGGTACCGCAGATAACGGACCAAACCCCGGACATTGGCCAGGTGGGAATAGTGCGTGTACTCGTGCAGGCTGACGGTCCGCCACCAGGAGCGCGTGGCGCCGAACCGGAACTCCGGAAAAGGAACGTTGACATAGAGGTGGACCGCGGCCGCGACCGGGTCGGTAAAACCGTTCGACTCAGTGCCGATGTCCTCGATCACCACGGTCAGGCAGCCGGGCCGGTTGCCGGTTATTTGGTCCGCGTGCCGGTAGTACTGCTCCAGGTAAGTAAGGGTCAGCCGGGCTTCTTGTTGATAACCGGCCGGGTAAAAGATCGTGAACCGCTCGTTGCCGATGCCTTCGAGCTTAAAAGCGAAATTGAATATTGCCAGCAGGATTATCATTTTATCATTCTCGCGCTTGTTTTGAAGAATAGTAATTTATATCGGGTTGTCAATAAGGGTAATCGGAGCGAAGAGGCTATAAATATTGACTTGCTGTAAAATATCGTTAATCTTTGGACATGGCCGCAAGGATAAACAACCGGGCACCCCGCTTTCTGGAGGTTGGCGCGGACCTCCTCCCCAGCCTGATCGAGATCATTCAAAACCAGGGTTACGCGACCCGCCGGGTCCTGCTCCTCGGCGACCGGACAACTTTCGCGATTGGCGGCAACACCATCGCCCGGAATTTTCAAAAGCGAAAGATCCGGGTTATCAAAACGGTCGTCGATTCCTGCGACGAACCGATGGTCGATAGGATAACCGCTACGATAAAACACCGTCTGCCCGATCTTGTCATCGGCTTCGGCGGCGGCCGGGTCCTGGACGCGGCCAAGCTCGCGGCCGGCCGTGCGCGCATTAAATACCTGAGCGTGCCGACCATCCTTTCGAACGACGGCATCGCCTCGCCGGTCTCGGTCATAAAAGACCGGAACGGCATTCCGGTCAGCCACCTAACCCGACCGCCATGGGGAGTGGTCGTGGATATCAAGGTCGTGCAAAAAGCGCCGATCCGCCACCTGCGCGCGGGCATCGGCGACCTGATATCAAATTTATCTGCGGTCTACGACGCGCGCCTGGCCAAGAATCGGAAAGCCGGTTATGTCGACGATTACGCCCTGTCCCTGGCCGAAGCCGGACCGGCCCGGCTTTTGGAACAGAAAAATCCGCGGATCAAGCATCCGGATTTCCTGATGCGGCTGACCGAAGGCCTGGCCCAGAGCGGTCTGGCCATGGGCATCGCCGGTTCTTCCCAACCCGCGAGCGGCAGTGAGCACAAGATCAGCCACAGCCTCGACCAGATCCATCCCCGCAACCGGAACCTTCACGGCGAGCAGGTCGGTCTCGCGACGATCTTCACCATGGTCATCCAAGAAAACCATTACCTTTCCAGGGTCCGGGCTTTTTACCGCCGGATCGGCTTTCCCGTCAAATTAAGTTACCTCGGTTTGACGCCGGAGATTTTTTGCCGGATCGTCGCCTATGCGCTTCGGATCCGACCCGACCGCTATACGATTCTGGAGGATAGGAAGTTGAAGGATAGAGAGATCTTAAAAGTAGTTAAAGCATTAAAGATGTAGTAATCCTCAGGACATCAGAAAACCAGGAAACCAGATTATCAGGAAGTCAGTTCTCAGGATATTGGTTGTAAAAATCAGAAAATCAGAGCATCAGGATAACTGATATCCTGATTGTCTGGTCGTTGTTCGCTGATATACTTATTTACTGAATCCCTGATGCACTAATATATCGAGAATCTGATACCCTGAAAAGGGAATCGATCACACCCGCCAGGCGCCGGGTCAGGTTCTGGCGGGTAAAATCCGCGAAAGAAACGGTTCCCTTGAACTCCTCGCCATTTGTGAATTTTTTATATATCTCCAGGATCTTGCTTTTCATGCCCGCTACATCGTCGATGCCGAAAATCCATCCCGGATAACCTTTTTGGAAAGCTTCGGCCAGGCGGTGCGCGCCCGGAGACCGGCCGTTGACGATGATCGGCAGTCCCGACGCCAGGTATTCCAACTGCCGGCTGGGAAAGAAATAATCTTCGCCTTTGGTGATCAGGACCGCGAGGTGCGCGGCGCAGAATTCCCGGATCGCGGACATGTAGGACAGGTGACCCAGGATCCGGGTAAACGGATATTTTTGTATCACCCGGCGATAAGTTTCCTCGACATGGCCGATAAACTTGACTTCCAACTGGTCTCCGGGAATCTTACCTTCGCGCGCGAGCTCGGCTACGCTTTTTAGAAAATTCTCCGGGTCCCGTTCTTTCCGGATCGTGCCCAGGTAGGATATCGTGAAACGCGTCGGTCGTTTAACCACGCGGAAATCGTCCGGGTCAAAGCCGTTGGGGATGACGCTGATCTTGGACAATGCCTCCGGATATTTTTTCACCAACAGGTCCCGGATGACTTCGTCGACGGTCGTTATCGCCCGGGCCGCCTGGGTCAGTTTCCGCTCCCAGTATAGGACCATTTTTTTCTCCAGGCGGTTGGTATAAGGCTGGAACGGAAATTCCAGCCAGGCGTCGCGGAAATCAAGGATCAAAGGCTTGCCGGTCCGGCGGGCCAGGAGATAGCCGGCGATGAACGAACTGAAGGGTGGGGCGGTCACGAAGATGGCGTCGAAGCCGAGCCCGAGGCCGGCCTCGTAGGCGAAAGGCACCCACGGCAGTTTATTGTCGGGGAAGTTCATCGCCTTCTTGAGCGAGCCCTCCCAGGCCTTAGGTCGATATTGCCGCATACCCAACCAGTAGGTCAGGCGCGCCGGATCCAGGGATTCGGTGCGGACCGTCTTCAACCCCCGGACGTCGTTGATCAGCTCGTGGTCCAGGGAATGGTAGGCGATGTCCCGGCGGGTCAGGATGACCGGTTGGATGCCGAATTCCGGCAAATACTTGGCGAACTTAACCGGCCTTAGCGCGCCGGGCCCGCCGCACGGCGGCCAGTAATAGGAAATCAACAATAGTTTTTTTATTTTATTATCTCTTTTCGGATCAGGATCGTTCTATCAAATGATCTTGCTTAACAGAGAGTAAGCCTCGCGCACGTAACTCTTGATCTGGGGGTAAAATCCGGAATATTTCTGGTAATATATCGCGTCCTTGAGCGCTTGCCGGGCTTTTTCCTTGTCTTTCAAAGCATAGTAGCATTTACCAATAAAAAGCTTGCACTGACAGAGATTGGCGTAATTGTTCAGGGGCTCATACTCCTCGAAAAGCCGCTGATAGCTCTCGGCCGCCGCCGCGTAATTTTTATCCCGGAACTCAAGCCCCGCTTTGTTCCACTGAAAAGTCTTGGACCGCGGGTAACGGACCAGCAGGGTATCGGCGAAATGCCGAGCCTCGCCGTAGTTCCCTTCCTCGGTATACACGAAGGTCAGGGAATTTTCCGCGGTCGGTCCCGAATAGCAACTTTTCTCGGCCGCCACGCGCAGCTTGTGGATCGCCTCGTTGGCATCGCCGCCGACCAGTTTCAGGATTGGCAGGTAACGGCTGGCCCGCGCCCAGAAATATTCGAAAGTTCCAACCGCCAGGAAGGCGTCGTAAAACGTCGAGTCCTTTTTAAGCAGACCCTGCATCATGCGGCCGCCCTTAAGACCGTAATTGAACGTTTCCAGGTAGTTCCGCTTGGTCCCCTCGTATACCGCTCGGTACACGTAGTGGTTCGCCTGGTAGAATTCGGCCCATTTGTTTTCCTCGCTCTTGATGATGGCCGAGGAAAGGTCCAGGGCCTTCTTCATCAGCTGGAGGTATTCCTTTTCCTCGTCGTAGCGGCAGGCGTCCATCATTTTAAGCTGAAGCAGGGCGCCTTGAAAAAAATAACCGGCGGGATTGTCCGGATAAAGATCAATGACGCGCTGGAAATACGCGCCGGCGCTGTCGAAATTTTCCACGTAGGAAAAATCCAGGCCGGACTTGATCAAATTCTGGACTTCAGGCGGATTCAGGTCCGTGGCTAAGATTAAAACCAGGAGCCAGGTCATGGCAGTTCGATCATTGAAGAATCGCCGACATTGAGTTTCTTGAATTTGCCCCGGACCACCGCTTTTTCGCCGATGATCGAGCGGTCCAGCAAATCGTTCTCCACGACCGCGTCGCGGTTCACAATCGAGTCCCGGATTATGGAATTTTTGATGGTCGCGCGCTCGCCGATCGAAACATTGGGGCCGATGATCGCGCCGGCGATCTCCGCCGAATCCGGAATGTAAACCGGCGGGTTGACCAGGACAGTTGGACGCCTCCGGTAATAATGGGTTTTGACGAGCAGGTGGCGGTTGGTATCAAGGAGCGCATCGGCGGTGCCGCAGTCGAACCATTTTTCGATCTTCGCGATCCGGAACTTCTCGCCCCTGCGTATCATAAGACGCAGACCGTCGGTGAGCTGGTACTCACCCCGGGTCCGGACACCCTTGCGGATGACCGCGGCGATCGCGTTATACACCTTCCGGATATCCCGGAAGTAATACAAACCTGTGATCGCGAGGTTCGTCTTCGGATGCTCCGGTTTTTCCACAACGTCGCAGACTTCCCGGCCCCGGATCTCAACGATCCCGAACCGCCGGGGGTCGTCGACCACCTTTACGGCCAGCACGTTTTCCGGTCCTGTGCAAAATTTCCGGTAGTCCGTATCGATGATCGTATCGCCGAGCAGAACCATGGTCTCGCCCTTCAAGCCGCGGGCGCCCAGGTAGACCGCGTGTCCCAGGCCCATCCGGCGCGGCTGCTTGACCAGCCGGAAATCGTAGCGGTATTGCTTGCAAAATTGTACGATCTGTTCGCCCTTGGCGCCGAGGACGATGACCAGCTTGCCGACCTTGAGCGGCTTTAGGCCGTCCAGGATATGACCTAGGATCGGCTTGCCCGCGACGTGGATCAGGCTTTTCGGCAAGAAATTGGTATGGGGCTTGAGCCGGACGCCTTCGCCGGCCACTGGTATGATGATGTTCATAATGATAAGTATATGGATAAATACCAAATCGTCAATATTCCAGCTAAACCATAAGTTAACTTTCAGACAGGCGTATTGTTATCTTATTTGATGATTTTACTAATCGCCGCCCTGGATATTTTAAAATAATTGGCGATATCGACCGCTCTTACGCTATAATTTTTCACCAAGCGTCGAATTAATTCGTGACGGCGTCTTCTTTTTTCCCTTCCTTGTACATTTTTGAATGCGGCTATATTCACCATCCACTTATCGCACATTTTTTCAATATCTGATTTTCTCCGGTCAGAATTGATTTTTATCGAATCCCAATCAACTGGTCCATCGTTTGCCGCCATCACGAAGTCCCGATAAAGGACGTAACCATTCTTTCCTTTTCCAAATTGACTCATTATTATAGCGGATTTGATAAAAGTATTCGGCTGTTTTCCTATATACACATGATAACTGGTCCAGGGGTAATGCTCTGGATCTTTAGCTAAACCCGGAGTAACCGCTTGCCGGTGAATATATCTGGTTAACCACATACCGTGTTCGTTGGCGGCAACTATTTTATTATTATAACGTTCACCGAACACATGCCCGACTCGACCCGCGGAACGGTTATAGTATTTTGCGTACTCACCGTGCAGATGAAACATAAAATCAGATATATTGTTGTTAAGGTCGTGTATGAATAAATGAACATGCCATTGCATCAAAGCGTAGGCGATTACCTCGACCCGAAATTTACGTGAAAAACCAGCCAAAAAAAGAAGATACTGATGATAATGCTGTGCGTTTTTAAAAATCGGATGCCGATCATTGCCCCAGGCGTATATGTGGTGAAATAAATCTTCACCACGAAAACGTGCATGCCATACCATTAACCGCCTCCTTACATCAACAGTATATCCCAAATTAGTTTCTGGTCAAGAAGCGGGGATTTAAAGGTTAGCGAAAGTTAACTTTACGCCTGTCTGGAAGTTAACTTTTGTAGGTTAATTTACCGAAGAATTAATATACTATTAAAATCCCTGAATCAACGTTTGTAGGTCCGGGTAAACCGCAACCGTATCGACCTTGATATCGGACGCGATCTTAACGACCAGGTCCTTCAAGATCTTTCCCGGACCGATCTCCAAAAATTTTGCGTGTCCCATTGCCTTCAAATTCTCGATAGCCTGGACCCAGTTGACCCGGGCGAGCATCTGTTTTTTGAAAGCTTCGCGGATCTCCTTACCGTCTTCGAGGATCTTCTGCTCGACCACGGAATAGAATTTGACCGGCGGTTTCCCGAAACCCAACTGGTCCAGGTATTGGCCGAACTCCTGGGACGATTCTTTAAGGAACGGGCTGTGCCAGGCTCCGCCGACATCCAGGGGAATGGACCGGCCGTGGTTCTGGCTGACGAACGGGGTTAATTGTTTCAACCCGTCCTTGGATCCGGACACGACGATCTGGCCGGGCGCGTTGATGTTGGCGACGACCAGCGGTTGATTGATCGCGGCGCTGAGTCGCTTACACTCCTGATCCAGCACCGCCAATTCGACATTAACGACCGCCATCATGGCGCCTACCTTGCCCCCCTTTTCCATCAGTTGACCGCGCTTCTGGATCATCCGGACCCCGTCTTCGAACTTCAAGGTTCCGCTGTAAACGAGCGCGGACGCCTCGCCCAGGCTGTGGCCGAGCGCGACTTCGGACACGAAGCCCATGTCCTTCAGCACTTCGGCGTAAGCCAAAGAAACGACGGCGATCGCGGGTTGGGCAATGCTCGTCCGGCCGCTGGTCGCGGCCGCGGCCTCGCCCCAGAGATTATCTTTTAGGTTAAAACCAAGGATCTCCGAACTCCGGTCTATGATTTTTTGCGCCGGAGGATACTTGGCGTATAACTCGCGGCCGACACCCGGTTTAAAAGCACCCTGACCATCGAATAGAAAGACGATCCCTTTCATTAAACCTCCTTTCACCCTCTCCCTCTCCCTTCGAGGGAGAGGAAACAAATGGGAGTGGATCAACCTTCCAAAATCACCACCGCCACGGCCAGTTCCTTGGTGTGGCTGATGGAAACATGAATTTTTTTTACGCCCAGGCCGTCCGCGATCTCCTTGGTCCGACCGCTGAGCTTGACATAAGGCGCGCCGGACGGTTCGTTGAGGACCGCGATATCCTTGAAGGTCGCACCCCTGCGCCAGCCGGTCTTGATCGCCTTGAGCAGGGCTTCCTTGACCGCGAAGCGCCCCGCCAGTTCTTCATACCGGACCACGCCGCGGCCGGACAATTTGACTTCGCCGCGGTCGTAGACCCGGTCCAGAAATCCCGACCTCCGGTCGACCGCTTGTTTGATCCGGGGGACCTCGATCATGTCCACGCCCAGCCCGATGATAGCCATTTTATACGGATTCCTTGACCCCGGTGATCGCCGGGCACTTGATCTTCACGCGCTGGTAAGCCCGGCCGAAACCCGGCTTGTCGACATAATAACCGCCGATCTCGATATGGTACTCGCCGACCGAACCGACCAGGTTGCCGTGCTGGTTCTCACGCCAGGAGACCGCATGCTTCTTGAGATTGATGGCGCAAATCAGGTTCAATTCGCCGATCGAAGTCGTGACCAGGTCCGAGGGCGAAGGTTTGACCGTAGCCGTGTTCTCTCCGAAAAGCGTGTGTGAATGGTAATCGCCGATGAACTCCAACCCTTCGGAGAATTTTTTAAGGATATCGTTGATGCGCTGGGCCCGCTTCATGTCGAGCGTGGTGTGCGCGAACCCACTCTCTGCGGTCAGATAGGGGATCGCGTACTCGACGCGGAACTTGTTTTCGCCCTTGAGACCGATGAGGTAGCCAATCGTCTCTTTGCGGAACGTCTCCACGGCCGAGGAAATCATAGCCAGAAACGCCGGCAGCTGAAGGTAGGCCTCATACGCGATCGGCTTGGGCGTGTCTGGCTTTTCTTCCGCGCGCGAATTATTTTCCGGCATGCGGCTCCTCGGATCGGGAAACGAACTCGTTGATCCGTTCCAGGCAGCGTTTCTTGCCGATCAGCTCCATGGCCTCGAACAAACCGGGACCGTCCTCGACCCCGGTGATAAACACGCGGAGCGGGTGGATGATCTTGGCCGGCGAAATACCGCGGTCCTGGGCGAACTGACGGAGATGCTTGTTCAAAGCCTCTCCGTCAAATATCCCCTGATCCGTTATTTTTTTTAGATCGGATATATATTCCTTGACCAGCGATATGGTTTCGCTTTTCAAATGCCTGTCCAGAGCTTTTTTATCATATTCGAAATCGTTGGTGAAAAAATACCTGACTTTCGTGATGTCTTTCAGGACCTTGAGCCGCGCCCTCATCAAATAACACACGCGGTCAACGCCTTTTTTGTATTCCCGGTCCTGATCGTATTTCCCGACATCGATCAGGCCGGCCTGGGTCAAATACGGAACCGTGAGACCGAGAAACCGATCGTCGGGCAGACGGTTGATGATGTACTGGTTGTTCATCCATTCCAGCCGTTTTTCGTCGAAGACCGCGTTCGAAGGATTGATCCGGTCCAGGGAAAAGTTGTCGATCATGAACTTCCGGTCCATGATCTCGACGTCGTTGCCCGGCGACCAGCCGAGCAGGGCCAGGATGTTGATGACCGTTTCCGACAGGTATCCCTCGTCGCGGTACTCCAGGACCGAGCGGGCGCCCAGGCGTTTGGAAAGCTTTTTCTTGTCCGGACCGAGGATCACCGGCAGGTGGGCGAATTTCGGCGCGGTCCACTTAAGGGCCTCGTACAGCAAGACCTGCTTCGGCGTGTTGGCGATGTGCTCCACGCCCCGGATCACGTGGGTAATGTCCATCAAACGGTCGTCCACGACGCAGGCGTAATTGTAGGTCGGCATGCCGTCGGACTTGATAATGATGAAATCATCGAGTTCCTTGCTCATCTTTTCAATCCGGCCATGGATCAGGTCTTCGAATGCAACCGCAGTGTTGTCCGGGATGCGGAAGCGCAGGGTCTTGGCCATGCCGGAGGCGAGTCGCTTCTTGACCTCGTCGGCGGTGAGCCGCAGGCATCGGCGGTCGTACTGCCAGCCGCCGGTTTTCATTATGCCCTCTTCCCGCTCGCGGGCGATCTCTTCGGACGTGCAGAAACACCAATAGGCATGACCGGCTTCAATGAGCGCGGGAACGTATTTGTGGTATAGCTCCTTGCGTTCGGACTGGTAATAGGGGCCGCTAGCGCCGCCTCTTTCCGGACCCTCGTCGTAATCCAACTCCAGCCATCGAAGCGCGTCCAGGATCACGTCGATCATCTCCTTCGACGACCGCGTTGCGTCCGTGTCCTCGACCCGGATGATGAACTTGCCGCCGAAACGCCGGGCAAAGAGCCAATTGTAGAGCGCGGTCCGGGCGCTGCCGATATGGAAAAACCCGGTTGGGCTGGGAGCCATCCTCACACGTATGTTATCTTTCATATAATAATTTTTATCCTGTAACCTGTAACCTGTTACCTATTAGTACCCCTGCGTCGCCGCCCGGTCGACCTTTTCGAAATCCTCGTAACCCTCGATCGAACCGCTGAAGCTGTGCACGTCGCAGTGCGCGGTTGGCTCGCTGCCCTTGATGAAAACTTCCTCCCTGGGCTGGGGGCAGTATTCGGTGGCCAGCAGACCGGACTGCTGACAGATCTTGCACCAGATCATGCCTTCGGGCGCCGGGAAATCCTCGGCGTGGAGGCTGTCGACGGAGCGCATGATTTCGCCCCAAATCGGCGCGGCGGTAATACCGCCGGTCGCGCCCCGGTAGATCCGCTGGTTATCGTCGTGGCCGATCCAGATACCGCAAGTGTATTTGGGTGTGTAACCGACGAACCAGTTGTCCGCGTAATTGTTGGAAGTACCGGTTTTACCCGCGGCCGAACCTTTGTAATACTTCCGGACCTCGAGGCCGGTACCGCCGTCAACCACGGCCCGCATCATATTGATGATCACGTAGCTGACCTGCGGCGAGAGCCGCCGTTCGGATGAGAACTCGTTCCGCTCGATGACCGTATTATCCTTGTTGGTGATCTTGCGGATCATGATCGGCGGGATCTCCTCACCGTAGTTGGCGATCGTGGAGATGGCGTGGGTCAGTTCGTAAAGGCTGACCTCGCAAGCACCGAGCGCCAGGGAGATGACCGGCAGGAGGGGCGACTTGATGCCCAGGTTGTGTGCGTATTTTACAACCAGATCCGGGCCAATGGTACGGATCAGGCGGACCGCGACCAGGTTACGTGATAGCTGGAGCGCCTTTCTAAGGGTGATCGGACCCATGAACCGGTTGTCGAAGTTCGCGGGCCGATAAATGCTGTCCACGCCTGGTATCTCCAGGACTATAGGCAGGTCGAGCACGATATCGGCCGCGGTGAAACCGTTGTCCATGGCCGCGGTGAAAACGAAGATCTTGAAGATGCTGCCGGTCTGGCGGAACGCCTGGGTTGCGCGGTTGAACTTGCTCTGGCTGAAGTCCCGGCCGCCGACGATCGCCTTGACCTCGCCCTTGTGCTGGTCGATGACGACGATCCCGCCTTGCAGATAGGGCATGACGCTCATGGTGTCGGTCAGGTAGAGCGAATCGGCCAGAGAGTCGAACTTCACCTTGGGCATTGAAAAATGGTATTCTTTTTCGATCTGGGCCAGGTGTTTTTCCAACATCTGTTCGCAGATCTTCTGGATGCGCAGGTCCATGGTCGTGTAGATGTTCGCGCCGCTCCGGTACAGGAATTCGCCGCCATACTTCATCTCCAGGTAACGCCGGATCTCCTCGAGATAGTATTCGCCGACGGCCTTTTCCGGCTTGTGCTCGATCACGTTCAAACCCTCGGCGATCGCCTGGTCGTACTCTTCCCGGGTGATGTAATGGCCTTTGACCATTTCCCCAAGGACTAGGTTCCGGCGGCTGAGCGCGCGTTTGGGCTGCTTGTAGGGACTATAGATCTCGGGCGACTTGGCGAGCGCGATGATCATGGCGCACTGGCTCAGGTCGAGGTCGGAAACCTCTTTGTTATAATAATAGCGCGCCGCGGTCTCCACACCGTAGCGACCCTGGCCGAAGTTGACCTGGTTCAAGTACTTTTCCAGGATCTCGTCCTTGGTGTAGGCGCGTTCGATCCGAACCGCCAGCGCCATTTCCTTGAGCTTCCGGAGCACTGTCTGTTCCTGGGTGAGAAACATGTTCCGCGCCAGCTGCATGGTGATCGTGCTGCCACCACCCGTGATCTTCATGTACAGGATGTTCTTGAGCATGGAGCGTATGAACGCGAACATGTTGACACCCCAGTGCCGGTAAAACTGTTTGTCCTCGATGCAGATGAATCCGTCCTTCAAGTATTTGGGTACCCGGTCCAGATTGGTCAGTTCCCGGCGTTCCACGAAGAACTCACCGACCAGGCTGTCGTTCTGGTCGAAGACCCGGGTCGCGACGGGCGGGCTGAAAAAGGAAATGGATTCGGCCGGAGGCAAGCCGTTCATCACCGAAATGTAGAAGCCGACGACCAGGCCGAGGCCCAAGGCCGCGACAAAGATCAGGAACCAGCGGAGCCGGTGCCTTTTAAGCGAGGGCGGTATCGGTTTTTCCATCGAAGAGATATATTTTCCGGGGATCGATCTTAAGGTTTAAGGTTTGGCCGCGGACCGCGGTCAGGCCTTCGGGTACGCGCGCCTGGATCGTGTTCTTGCCGGTTCTACCGTATGCGTAGACCGCGCTGCCCAGGAGTTCGGTAACGTCGACCAAGAAGACCAGGTCCGAACCCGTTGCCGCGGAAAAATCGTCGGGGCGGATGCCGATCGTTACGTCCCGGTCCCGATATTTTTCAAGCCGGTTGTCGAGCTCCAGCCGGAATTCATTATCCCGGAAGTAAATTTTGTTCCCGTCAATCCGGATCTGACCGGTCATGAAGTTCATGGCCGGATTGCCCACGAATCCCGCGACAAACTTGTTCACCGGCCGCTGGTAAAGTTCCGCCGGGTCGCTGACCTGCTGGATCCGGCCGTCTTTAAGGACGATGATCTTATCGCCGAGGGTCAGGGCTTCGACCTGGTCGTGGGTCACGTAAACGATGGTCGCCTTAAGCCGCTTATGGATGCGCGCCAGTTCGGCCCGCATCTGCGCCCGGAGCTTCGCGTCGAGGTTGGAAAGGGGTTCGTCAAAAAGGAAGACCTTGGGCTGCCGGACGAGCGCACGGCCCAGGGCTACCCGCTGCCGTTCGCCGCCGGACAGCTGGCGGGGTTTCCGGTCCAAAAGCCCGGCGATCTCGAGGATCTCCGCGGCCGTTTTGACCCGGTCCGCGACCTCTGACTTCGGCAGCCCGCGCATGCGCAGGCCGAAAGACATGTTGTCGCCGGCGGTCATATGCGGGTACAGTGCGTAGTTCTGGAAAACCATGGCGATGTCGCGTTTGCTGGGTGGAACTTCGTTGATAAGTTCATTTTCGATAAAAATTTCGCCGGCGTCGGGATCCTCAAGGCCGGCAATGAGTCTCAGGATCGTGGTTTTGCCGCAGCCCGAGGGCCCGAGCAAAACCGCGAATTCCCGGTCGCGGACGTCGAATGTGATGTCCCGGCAGGCGTAGACTTTTTTGTCAAAAACTTTGGTGACATTATTTAGCCGCAGTTCGGCCATTTTTTACGACCAGCGTGAGGATCTTGACCAGGGTGTTCCTCAGGTCCTTGCGGGAAACGAGCAGGTCGACCAGCCCGTGTTCCATCATGAATTCCGAACGCTGGAAGCCGGGGGGAAGTTTTTCGCCGATCGTCTGCTCGATCACCCGGGGGCCGGTGAAACCCATCATCGCACCCGGTTCGGCGATGATGATATCGCCCAAAGAAGCGTAGGAAGCCATGACCCCGGCGTATGAAGGGTTGACCAGGATCGAGATATAGAGAATTTTTTTCTGGTTGAGCAGAGCCAGCTCGGCCGAGGTTTTGACCATCTGCATCAGGGAGAGGATGCCTTCCTGCATCCGGGCGCCGCCGGTCGTGGAGATGATGATCAGAGGGACCTCTTTTTCCCGGGCGGTCCGGACCGCGCGCGCGACCTTCTCGCCGATCACCGAACCCATGCTACCGCCGATGAAACCGAATTCCATGGCGCCGAACACGATCGGGATCCCCCCGATGCTGGCCGTGCCGGTGATGATGCCCTCTTTCATGCCGGTCTTCTGCTGGGCGGCTTTGATCTTCTTCTTGTACTCGGGGAACTCCAGCGGATCCAGGGGTTCGATATGGGCGTTGAACTCTTCGAGCTTGCCGTCGTCGAGGAGGAGCTGGATGTACTGACGGCAGTTGATCCGGAAATGGAAGTTGCACTTGCTGCAGATCCAGAGGTTCTTTTCCAGCTCGTTGCGGTACAGGACCTCGCCGCAGCTGTCACATTTGAGCCAGATGCCCTCGGGCAGGTTCAGCTTTTCCGCCGGTTTAGGTTTTAAATCCTTTTTAAACCACATGGTATATATTATCCCATTTTGGGAAAAAGTCAAGATAATATACTAAAGATTTCCCCGTTTTTTTATATTTAGAACCTTTTTGTCTCATCAAACATCTTCCCCTCCCTTGACGGGAGAGGATTAAGGGGAGGGTGTAATAAAATTTAATCACCCCCGCCTCTATCCTCCCCCGTCAAGGGGGAGGAAATTGATCATTTTACCTATCCCGAGGGGTAACATTGACAATTTAAGCATAATAAGTATAATAGAATCCGGTCCAGTTTTTGGAGGGCTAGCTCTAACTGGTAAGGCAGCGGACTTGAAATCCGCCGGGAGCAATCCCATGGGGGTTCGAATCCCTCGCCCTCCGTAGATAGGTTACAGGTTACAGGGAACGGGTAACAGGTAATAAAATACAGGAAACAGGTAACAGGTTAAAGGAAGTAGGGGGTTAGGAGGTAAATTGAGTAATAAAATAAACGATTATAAAGACTTGGTGGTCTGGCAAAAAGCGCTTGGTGTGATTGAGAAAATAATTGAGTTGGTGGATCAATTACCCGGTGGCGCGGCCAGTGAAATAATCGGAAAGCAGATACTTGGCTCTTCAACATCAGTCTGTGCAAATATAGCTGAAGGCCATAGTAGCGGTAGTATTAAAGAATATAATAGGATATTAAAGATCGCTTTCCGGGAAGCAAAAGAGACAGATAATTGGCTACACGTAATAAAAAAAAGCAAAAAATTCGTACGGCCGAATATTATTAATATCGCGCAAATAATTGAGGCCGATAATTTGGAAGTAATTAAGATGCTCTTCTCATTGAAAAAGAGCATACAGAAATACGTATAAGAAAATTAGGAAACAGGTTTTTTTAATATTCTGCGGCCTGTTACTTGTAACCTGTTTCCTATGTTTGGAATATTTGCTTGATCTTTTCTTTTTCTGCGGCCTGTTACCTGTAACCTGTTTCCTGTTAAAAGGAGAGATGGCCGAGCGGTCTAAGGCACCCGCTTGCTAAGCGGTTTCCTATCGAAAGATGGGACGGGAGTTCGAATCTCCCTCTCTCCGTTTCTTTAGGTCACAGGAAGCAGGTTACAGGAAAACAGGTAACAAACAATACAAAAACTTTCTCGGAAGATAGGATCGCCACGGGACTTCGTCCCTCGCGATGACATTTTGGTTTTGCCTTTCTAATGCTGTTTCAGGACTTCA
>Ga0315279_10000694_pt1 | contig 62488 bp, 44 predicted proteins | sample YL17G06_20_MG_FD_203694 | JGI IMG/M metagenome (GOLD analysis project Ga0315279, IMG submission 203694) | Sediment microbial communities from Yellowstone Lake, YNP, Wyoming, USA - YL17G06_20 | ecosystem: Environmental > Aquatic > Freshwater > Lake > Sediment | place: USA: Wyoming | collected...
CCCGAATAACAGATGTTTTTGCCATGCCTGAATCTTTAGCCAGGCGTAAGAGTCCCGGCCAACAGTCATCATTTTGGCCGATGCGGTCGATCAGAACGGCAATGACTACCTTGGGTGAGGCCGAGCGTTTCTGAAGGTAGGGAGTTTTTTGTTGACTCAGGGCGGCTTTTTAGAGATAATACTTACGTACAGATGATACAGCAGGATTAGCTGAAAATGTGAACCTTAAAGCGTAAAGCTGTGGAATTCCACAGTTTTACCTTCTTAGCTTTTCGCTTTACGCTTCCAAGGAGGTCTACTATGCCCGTGGGCAAAAGAAAACAGAGTAGCGCGGTATTCTACGCGTTGCTGACGTTTGTGGGACTTTTTGTTGCTGCAACTACTGTTGCCGTCATATATTACGTAAGGGCGGAGAAATATCGGACCGAGGCCGCCAGGCTGCAGACCGATATGAGCGAACTGGCCAACCCCCAGGAATGGGGCAACAGAGGCAAGATCGTTGGAACAAGACAAAGTCGAAAAACCTATCTGGGCATAATGGTCGATTACCTCGACAAAGCGGTCGCTCTGGTCATCGGAGGCCCGGTTGAGCCGACTTCAGCGGAGGTAAAGGTCGCCAACGCCGTGCGGGACGTAAATGAAACGATCAAACTGGTTCAGCAGGACATCGCCGAGGCCCTCGATCCAAATAGCACTGGACTAGCATCAATAGCCCAGAAGCTCAAGGCAAAGCTGGACAGCACAATGAACGAAAAAGCCGCTGTCGCCAAAGAGTACCAGGACCTAAAGAGCACTTTCGATGTGGCAATCCAAGAGCAGAAGAAAAGGGAACAAGATCTGCTGGCTGAGAAGGATAAATATCATCAGCAGGTGCTGGACATCACTGGAAAATATGACGACCTTAAGAGTCTGATGGAAAAAACCGCAGACGAGCGGGCACAGACGTTAATGGCACAATTGCAGCAGGAAAGGGGCAATCTAAAGAACGCGAATGACCAACTGCTGAAAACCAACGCCGAGCTGGCAATGACTCAGGATAGGATGCGCCGCGCTTTGGAAGAACTTGAGAAAGTCAAGCCGCCGCCGCAGCGAGAGGCTCTGGCATATCAGCCGGACGGCAAAGTAGTGCTGGTTGACGAGCAAGCTGGCGTCGTCCACCTGAGTATCGGGTCAGCCAGCAGGGTCTACCGAGGTTTGACATTCTCGGTCTACGACAGAAATGCCCCCATCCCGACGGACGGCAAGGGCAAGGCTGAAATCGAGGTATTCAATCTGGAACGCAACGTCTCCGCGGCACGAATCGTTCGCAGTGAGAAAAAGAACCCAATTGCCCGAGATGACATCGTTGCGAACCTGATTTGGGGCAGTGATAAGGCTAACGTATTCGTGGTTGTCGGTGACTTTGACCTTGAGGGTGATGGGAATATTAATTTCGACGCTATTAGTAAGATAAGGACGCTGATTGAAAAATGGGGCGGCTCGGTGGCCGACAATGTCTCTGCCCAGACGGACTTCGTGGTTCTTGGCCAGGCACCATTGGTTCCGAAAGAGCCCACTGTCGCGGACCTGGAAGTAGACCCGATGGCCAAGGAAAAGCACCAGGCTGCCGTACAGAGGCTCAATCACTACAAAGAGGTCCAAAGCCGGGCTGAGGCGCTACGAATCCCCATCTTCAAATACGACAGATTCCTGGATTTTATCGGTTACAGCGAACAGGCGAACAAACCCGGAGCGTTTTAGTCGCAGGCCGACTTGGCAGGCTCCACGCCAATAGAGGCGACAAAAATCTCGCCCGTGTAATCGCTGGCGCTGCCTGGGAGTGTGAAGCCCTTCTTTACCGCCACGAAGGTCACAGTATAGGTTGCTCTGATAGCCGCGCCGAGCGGCTGACCCGTATCGCAATCAAGTCCTGACGGAATATCAACCGCCACGATGGGACGCCGCTGCGAATTTACACCCTCTATTAGCTGCCTGTACCTGCTGTCAAACTGCCCACTTAATCCTGTGCCGAACAAGGCATCGACAATCATATCAGTACGGCCGGCAAAATCCTGTACTTGGCCGGCGATGTCACGCCGGTCGAGGTCAAGGTTATGGATCGGCTGGCCCAGCCGTTCCAGGATATCCAGGTTTGTCTTTGCATCGCCTTTTATTTTGCTGCGGTCGCCGCAGATAACAACAGTTACTTGCAGGCCGCTATTTGACAGGTGCCTGGCGATTACGAACCCATCGCCGCCATTGTTTCCCGTTCCGCAAAATATGCAAACCTTTGGTCGAGCAACCTCACTCGATTTGCTGGCAATGAATTCTGCGCAGCTACGACCGGCGTTCTCCATCAGAACCACGCCCGGTATACCGAGCGTATTTATCGCCCAGTTGTCAAACGCCCGAACCTCATCTCTGCTCATCACCAGGCATTTCTTACCCGGCACATATTTCTGCATGGCCTGCGATTATACGTTGCGCCGCGAGGGCGTCAATTGACACAACCCTCATTGCCACTTACAATCTCAGGCAAGGAAATAAAACGATGGAGATATTGCTGACCAACGATGATGGAATTTTTGCACCTGGGCTGGCTGCCATATATAAACAGTTGGCCAAACTGGGCAATGTGATGGTTGTTGCCCCGATGGACAGCCGGTCCGGTACCGGCCATAGCGTTACGTTTTTCAAGCCGCTATTGTGCAGTAAGGTGGACATTAACGGGCAATTCTCCGGTTTCAGCGTGCAGGGCTCGCCTGCCGACTGCGTTAAGCTGGCCTGCATGCAACTGCACGATGGGCCGATAGACCTGCTTGTGGCCGGCATAAACAATGGTGCAAACGTCGGAATCAATGTTTATTATTCCGGCACGGTCGCCGCCGCGATGGAGGGAGCTTTCCTGAAAATCCCTGCTGTCGCTATGAGCTTAGCCCGCGAGGAAAACATGGACTTTGCAAAGGCCGCCTTCTACTGCGCCAAGATTCTGAAAAAATTGATGCCCATAAGAAGCGGCGACGTCATTAACATAAACATACCCCTGCTTTCACAAGGCCAGCCGAAAGGCGTAAAGGTTGTGCCTCAATCAACGGGCGGCCTCCACGAATATTATATCGCTCAAAAAGATGAGCAAAGCCAAACCCTATTCCAACTGGCTGGAGGCGCCCACCGCTGCGGAACAAACCCAACCGACACCACTGCCCTGGAGCAAGGCTTCATAACTATAACACCCCTGGTCGCTGATATGACCAACCACGGCAAAATGGCAGACCTGCAATCTCACGTAGAAGGTATCTCTCTAAGCTGAACAGATCAAGCATAGGCTTTGTCGTCCTGGTCCGGTAATTAGCCTAATCCTTAGCAGTCGATGCTTACAAGCAGGGAAATGTGTGCGGGAAATTTCTGACCATATTTGCATAAGCATAATTTTTCTGAAATCGTGTTCGTAACTTGCCGATAGCTCTTTGCAGCAGATTATATGCAGGGACCATGCGTCCTTGGGGGTTTGAACTGGGGGTATTCGATAGTTTTCAGGTTTAAGTTCTTAGTTCCTGTTTCAAATACGTTTCTGGGGGGCAGTGCCCATAGCTATGCAAAAAGTCTCTTTGACACAAGCGTTTGTGTTTCCACTGGTACTTTTGTTGGTTTTCAGCTTTGACATGCAACTATCTGCGCAGCAGCACGAGCCGAACAAGCACGAAGATTTCTTTGAGATGTCCATCGAGGAGTTGATGGAAGTGCCGGTTGTCGTTTCAGCCGCCCGTCAGGAGCAGAAAATCACCGAAGCATCAGTTCCTATAAGTGTTATTACGGCTGAGGATATCCACTACAGCGGCCTGACCAGTATCCCGGAGATACTTCAGTTCGCACCTGGAATGGATGTCCTGCAGATTGACCGAAACCGTTACGCGGTTGGAGTCCGAGGACTGCACGATTTCATCTCAGATCGTACACTAACACTTGTTAACGGTCGCATCGCCGACAGCCCACTGTTCGGCGGCTCAGAATTCCAAAGACTTCCAGTGCTTCTGGAGGATATAGAGCGTATAGAGGTGGTCAGAGGCCCCGGCGGAGCAGCGTGGGGCGCTAATGCATTTAACGGCGTAATCAACATCATAACGAAAAAGCCGCAAGACACACTGGGTGGTTTCGGCTCAACGACAGTCACTGAATTCGGAGACACGTACACACATCTACGCTGGGCGCAGAAAGACGGAAAATGGAATTGGCGTACATCCGTCGGCTACCAAGATATGAAGAGTTCCGATGACGCTGGTGCCGGCACTTATCAATCGAGCTTGCCTGCCCTTCTGAACAATCTTACGGGCTTCGACAACTTCTATTCGCAGGACCACTGGCAATTGTCGCGGTCCGACAGCGAAGTCACATACGACTGCTCAGACAAGACGAAAATATCCTTCGGCCTCGGATATAGCCAAACTGAAAGCGGAGACTATGAGTTTGGCGGCTACTACCCTATGGGAAGGATGCGGCTTGAAACAGCCCGACTCTATACGAAGCTCGAGAGCAGGTTCACAAACGACAGTTCCGGTTACCTCCAGTGGTTTGGCAATTTCGCCGATACAGACGTGACATCAGTTGCAACGTATGGGTCTTCTGAGAACGATATTGAGGGACAACTGAATTTCAAAGTTGGAAATGGACACAATCTATCTACAGGCGGCAATTTCAGGTTCAAACGCCTTGATGCCGAACCGCAGAATTCTCAGCAAATTGTGTTTCCCGGCGAGCCTTACGATGAACAATTGGCCGGTTTGTTCCTGATTGATCGCTGGTCAGCTACCGACCGCCTGACCTTGGAAGGCCAAATTCGCGGTGACTGGTACTCTGAAACGCAAAAAGACTGGGCAACTCGTCTGACAAGTCTTTATGCCCTGGATCAACAGAAGGACCATACGCTTCGATTTAGTTTTGCCAAGTCCTTCCGCACGCCGCTGGCTTCGTTAAGCGAGGCGCAGACCAATCGCATCTCTTTGGCTCCGCTGGGTTTGCCGGGCCTGTGGGCTTTCAACCTGCTGCCAGGCGGTGATCTGGAAAATGAAGAGGCCTGGGCACTTGAGGCCGGGTACACAGCCAGACTTGCCGAAGGGGTAATCCTGCGGGCCGATACTTACTACCAGCGCTTCGAAAAGATGATAGGCTATCTTGTGGTCCCCGACCCATTGCCATTACCCATGTCAAGAAGCATACGCCAGGCCGCAAATATAGATGGTGCAGATGCCGCGGGTATTGAGCTGGAAATAGCCAAAGAGAACAAGTGGGGCAAATTCTCAGCCTGGTATGCTTACAATGGATTTCAGACAGATGTCACAAACCAGGATCTGCGTTCCTACACCCCGGCCCGACACAAAGTGGGCTTAACAGGTCGATTGTTCCTCGAGGATGGCTGGGTGCTCAATGCAAACTATAGATATGCTGATACGACCTTCGCGACAGGCGTGAACGAAATGCTACTGGATGCCGACTTGACACACCGTCTGGACTTGACCGTTTCCAAAAAGATTGCCAGAGGCAAAGGCGAATTGATGCTTGGCGTCAGCGACGTGTTTAATGAGACTGAAGGTCCCAACACGGCAGTAGGTCAGTTTACTGCCCATGACGTGCCGGGCCGGATGTTCTTTGCCCGGCTGCAATTAAAGTTCTGAGTATTTATAGAGCCAAAATCATGTTCATTAAGAAAATAATGGAATGAAAATTAGACCTTACAACCTGATAGTTTTGAGTCTGGCATTGCTTGCAGCGCCTTGGGTAGCGCAAGGTGAGGATGAATCTGCCTCTAACCGGGAATATCAGGTTAAAGCAGCATTTCTATATAACTTTATCAAGTTTGTGGACTGGCCTAAAGAAAAGGTTGCCGAAAGCAATGAGCCGGTAATCATAGGCATCTTTGGCAAAGACCCATTTGGAAACGCCTTTGCTCCAGTTAAAGACAAGGAGGGCAAGGACAGAAAGGTTCTTATAAAGCGGTTCAAGCCTATCGAGGAACTTAAAAAATCGGGCGAAAAAGATAAATCTTTGCCGGAGCGAGAGATTGAGTCTCTAAGGAAGTGTCACTTATTGTTTATTTGTTCATCGGAAGAAAAAAGCATCAAGGAGATTATAAATTTAGTGAAAGATCACAGCGTTCTGACAATTGGAGACATGCAAGGTTTTCTCGAATCGGGCGGGATTATCAATTTCATTATGGAGGAGAAAAAAGTTCGTTTTGAAATAAATATGACCGCTGCCAACCGTGCTAAACTTAAAATCAGATCTCAGCTTCTACGGCTGGCAAAAAGATTGGTTGGTGATGACGGTGGCAAGAGCAATAAAGATGGATAGAGGAAAGATAGAGAAGAAACATTTTGGATTCAGGCAAATGATCATGCTTGTTTTGCAGAATATGACCATAGAACATAAGCTGATGTCCATCATCATGGCAACCTGCATAGTAGCACTGCTGTTAGCAGGGATCGTACTCATTTTATGGGAGTGGAGCACCCTTCGCGATACTATGGCGCGGAGTCTCTCGACACAGGCAGAGATGATAGCAGACAACTGCAAGGCATCTCTGACTTTCAACGATCCCCATGATGCAAACGCGACGCTAAGTGCCCTTCATGTGGAATCTTGCATTGTTTTTGGCGGTGTCTATAACAAGAAGGGTGAGTTGTTTGCAGGTTATTATCGTTCTGACGTAGGCGGAAAGGTCCAGCCGTCCGAAATTCAAAAAAGCGGCTATACTTTTGGTGAGGGCTTCCTGACAGTATTCAAAACCATTATTCTCGATGGTGAAATAATTGGGACGGTATGCGTGCGCTCCGATTTGCGTCCTATGTATGCGATGCTCATACGTAATATCAGAATAATCTCTGTCGTTCTGTTGCTTGCCTCTTTGGCTGCTTATGCTGTCTCATCAAGACTTCAAAACATAATCTCCGCTCCAATTCTAAGTCTGGCTGAAAGTGCCAGAAGAATAGGGAAAGGTCACCTTGATCAAAAAGTGGAGATTCACTCGAAAGATGAATTAGGTTATCTCGCCCAGTCCTTCAACAACATGGCTGAGGATTTGCAGACAACTACCACATCAATAGATAATCTCAACCGCGAAATCACTGAGCGCAAAAAGGCGGAGGAGGAGATAAAGACCCTAAAGCAACAAATTGAATTCATACTTGGCACTACAAACACGGGCTTAGATATTATTGATTCACAATTCAACATTCGATACATCGACCCGGCATGGCAAAAAGTGTATGGAGACCCGACAGACAGAAAATGCTACGAATACTTTATGGGGCGAAACAAACTATGTCCCGCGTGCGGAATTGTGAAAGCACTTGAAACAAAAAGCATCGCCGTCACGGAAGAAGTGCTGCCCAGAGAAAATAACAGACCTATTCAGGTCACGACCAGACCGTTTCAAAATGATAAAGGCGAGTGGCTGGTAGCCGAAGTCAATGTTGATATTACCGAACGCAAAAAGGCAGAGGAGAAAATTAAGCTATTTTCCGATGCTATCGCCAGCGCCCTTGATTGCTTTATGGTTATTGACACCAAGGGAAATATTACTTACGCAAATGAATCCGCTTTCAGGCTATTTGGATATACCCCTGAGGAATTCTTGAAGCTAAACATAACTAACCTCAGTGCCGATCCAAGGGTCACCCAAAAACTGCTGCAGGTGGTGGTGGTGGAAGGAAAATGGAGTGGTGAAGTAACCAACATCAGGAAAAATAAGGAAATATTTCCTTGCCTCTTATCTGCTTTTACTATCCAGGATGATAAAGGCAACCCAAAAGCAGCGATGGGCATTATTAGAGACATCACCGAGCGCAAGCAGGCAGAGCAGGCGCTTGAAAAACTGAACAAAGACCTGGAATTAGCCGTCCTAAATTTGGGGCGGTCGAATAAGGAACTCCAGGATTTTGCGTACGTGGTATCCCACGATTTGAAGGCCCCTCTGCGCGGTATAAAAACGCTGGCGAGTTGGATATCGACAGATTACGCGGATAAGCTCGACCAGAACGGCAAAGAGCAGATGAATTTGCTTTCGAGCCGGGTGGACCGTATGCACAACTTGATCGATGGAATCCTGCAGTACTCGAGAATCGGGCGTGTAGAAGAGAAAAAGGTTGTAGTTAATCTGAATGAACTTGTCGCAGAAGTCATTGATATGGTCGCTCCGCCCCAGAATATCTCGATTACTGTCGAAAATGAACTGCCGATAATTGAATTTGAAAGAACACGAATCACTCAGGTTTTCCAGAACCTGCTCAGCAACGCCGTGAAGTTTCTGGACAAGCCAGAAGGCCAGGTAAGAATCGGCTGCGCCGAAGAAGACGACTTCTGGAAGTTCAGTGTCGCCGACAACGGTCCCGGCATAGAAGAAAAATACTTCGATAAAATCTTCGAGATGTTCCAAACATTAGCACCACGAGACGAGGTTGAGAGCACAGGCATCGGCCTTACGGTAGCAAAAAAAATCGTGGAACTATATGGCGGCAAGATTTGGGTGGAATCAAAAGTGGGCCAGGGAAGTACGTTTCTATTCACGCTTCCAAAGCAGCAAGTGAGGATTGAAAATGCGGAACTCCAAGCCAGTATTATTAGTTGAAGACGACTCTGTAGATGCGATGACCGTTAGGCGGGCATTTAAAGACTTGAAGATTCTGAATCCATTGGCGCATTCAGGCAACGGCGAAGAAGGATTGGAGTATTTACGAAACCAAAGTAATGAAAAGCCCTGCGTCATCCTTCTGGATCTGAATATGCCGAAGATGAACGGCACTGAATTTCTACAAGTGGTCAAAGCCGACACCGATTTGCGAAAGATTCCTGTCGTAGTGCTGACCACCTCCAGAGAAGAATTCGATATAGTGCAAAGCTTTCAACTGAGCGTTGCCGGCTATATTGTCAAGCCGGTCGACTACAAAAACTTCGTGGAAGCAATCAGGACCATCGATTTGTACTGGACGTTGAGCGAATTGCCAGAGCAAAAAGTGGAGGGGTAAAAAATGCGAAGTTCAAAACCAGTGTTGTTGGTTGAAGATGACGATGTCGATGCAATGACCATTACAAGGGCAGTTGATGGTCATAAATTCGCAGGGCCATTGATCCGTGTGACCAACGGTGAGGAAGCACTAAAGTACTTGAGAAGCGCCGGCAATGAAAAGCCGTGCCTTATCTTTCTGGATATGAATATGCCGCGGATGAACGGCGCCGAATTCCTGAAGATCATCAAAGCTGACCAGATGCTCAAGAAGCTTCCCATAGTGGTTTTGACCACATCAGTTGAAAAACGCGATATAGCTGACAGCTTTGATTCTGGCGTCGCTGGGTACATAGTCAAGCCCGTCGAATATGAACAGTTTGTACAGACACTAAAAACAATTGACCTCTATTGGACATTGAGTGAATTGCCAAATGGAAGGTGGCAGAGGTATGGAAAACGCGAGACATCGAATCCTATTGGTCGAGGACGATAAAGTCGACCAGACTGCCTTTGAGCGGTTAGTGCAGTCTGAAGAGCTGCCCTATGATTACGTCATAGCCGGCTCTCTCGCGCAGGCCCACAGCCTTTTGGGCTCCGAGCAGTTTGATGCTGTGATTTGCGACTACATGCTTGGGGATGGCACGGCATTCGATGTCCTGGAACTGGTTAAGAATGTCCCTTTTATCGTCGTCACCGGAACTGGTAGTGAGAAGATAGCTGTCAAAGCCTGGAGGGCAGGCGCATACGACTACCTGGTCAAGGACATCGAGCGAAGGTATCTCAAAGCCCTGCCCATAACGGTTGAAAATGCCCTCCAGAACAAAGATATGGAAAAAAAGCTGCGATTGCTGTCCGGTGCCATCATGAGCACAGATGATAGCGTCCATATCACCGACCTACAAGGTAAGATCATCTTCGTCAATAAGGCGTTCTCTGAAACTTATGGATATAAGGAGCAGGAGGCTCTCGGAAAAGATAGCAGCCTGCTCTGGATAGGAAGACACGAAAATATCCACACACGAAGTGTCTTCCAAACTCAAACTACGCCAGGCACCTGGACAGTCGGTTTCTATCACAGGCGAAAAGATGGCAGCATCTTTCCAGTTTCTCTTTCCAGATCAATCATTAAAGACGCCAGCGGAAACAAGATCGCAGTAGTCTCAACGGCTCGCGATATAACCGAACACATCCTTGTGGAGGATGAGCTCAGACGGGCGGTCCGAGAACTCCAGCAGCAGAATCAACAGCAAAGCAAATTGGCGATGATGGTTGCAGAGGCGATAAAAAGACTGCTGTCCTGGGAATCTATCGACAACGCACACAAGCTCAGTCCAGATGTTTGCGCATGTCTGGAGCAGGCCAGAAAAATTGTCGCCGGCTATCTTGACATCGTACAAGCTGACGCAGGCCAAACGAAATCGGAGCCGACCGAGTCTGACCTGCAGGTGGTTATTGCGGAGGTTGTGCACGCACTATCACAAGAGGCAGCGGAAAAAGGTATTGAACTAAAAGCTTTCATCCCTGAGTCTGATCTTACCATCAATAGAAATGGATAGAGGATCAGGTTCATCCAGAGCGCGAATCCGTTAGATGATGCGCGCCACCTAATCACATCATCACCTAATCTCTAACGCAACGCTTGACGTTATTTCCGCCACGCCTATAATGGCGAATCCCAAAGGCAAAACTCTCTAAATAGAAACAAGAGTTTTGCAAAATGGAGATTAGGCACATATTATTTAAGGAAATCCGTTTCTTGATTTCCTTAAATAATCGAGCTAAGTAATTATCTATCAAATAGTTAATGTTTGAAAAGGAAAAACAAGACAACAAATTTTTCCTTTTCAAAGTGTGCCTAATCTGTATTTTGCAAAAGTTCTGATAGAAAGGCAGAAGGTTTTTATGGGCAGAAAGATTCTATTAGGCACAGCGGTATTAATGACAACAGCCGTAGTGTGCTGGGCGAATGGTAGTGGCGGTCTATCCCAGGAAAATGCTCAGCTCCGCCGCCGAGTCGAAAAGCTGGAAAAGGAAGTTGAACAGCTAAAGAAAATGGTTATGCAACAAGCCCAACCAGCCGGGGCTCTAAAAGACGAAACGAAATCTGTCGCTCCGCCGAAATTGGGCGAAATCCCGTTGCAGAAAATTGCCCCTGAGATTCAGAAAGACGCCGAAAACAAAAAACATGTCTGGTCCGGTTTGGACATTCAACTCTACGGTTACCTAAAGCTCGATGCTGCCTACGATACGTCGCGCATTGATAACGGCAATTACGCCAAATGGGTACAATCCGAAAGCAGCAACGATAACGACGACCAGTTTAATATGACAGCCAACGAGAGTCGCCTCGGTATGAGAATTAACGGGCCGCAGGAAGGTGACATGAATACAAGCGGACGCGTGGAAGTAGATTTCTATGGCGGCGGTTCCGAGAATAAATCTCAGATCATGATGCGTCACGCTTATCTGAAAATCGATTGGCCCCAGGAACGTTTCAACGTCATTGCGGGGCAAACGTCCGATGTGATATCGCCTCTATTTCCCCCTACGCTGAATTATTCGGTTCAGTGGTGGGCAGGCAATATCGGCTATCGGCGTCCGCAAATACGCCTGACAAAAAGTTTGGCACTACCCAGCGATGTCGATCTCACTTTGGAAGGAGCATTGGCTCGCACGATTGGAATCACTACAACTCCTGATTTCACTCCTGGTGATGCCGGTGAAGATGCGGGCTTTCCCGGCGTGCAGACCAGAGCGAGCGTGGCGTTTCCGTTGCTCGGATACAAGCCCACCACATTCGGCCTATCGGGACACTGGGCAACTGAAGAACTCGATGTGGATGCGACCGGCAATCACAAAGATTTCGACAGTTGGTCGGTTAATCTTGATTTGGAGCAGCCGGTCAACAAATGGCTCACCGTCAAAGGCGAACTGTTCACCGGCGATAACTTAAGCGCCTATTTAGGCGGTATAGGCCAGGGCGTCAACACTGCAACGTATGAAGAAATCGGCAGCCGGGGCGGCTGGATTGCCGCGTCTTTAGGACCCTGGAGTAAGTGCCGGTTCAACGTAGGCAGCAGTATGGATGACGTCGATAGCACTGACATCAACGCAGGTGGCCGCACGCTGAACCGCACCCTTTTCGGCAATCTAATTTACTCACTTGGCAAGAATACAGAGATTGGCTTGGAGCTTTCGCACTGGCGCACAGAATATAAAGCCGGCGGAGATGCCGACAGTTTGCGTGCACAAACATCGCTGATATACAGATTCTAAAAGATTTTCCCCTTGACGGTTTGGGCGAAGATGGGTAAAAGTCAGGTCTTTTATTCTGCCTGCATCCGCGGCCGCGTTGGATACACTCTTGCGGTACCCAGCGTAGATTAGCCAGTATAGACAGGATTCATTAAGGTATTGGGTTTTTAGATTGGCAAGAAGGAGATCGCTATGGGACAAGAAAAAGCTATTGACTCCCTTATGATTGAAAAGAGGACCTTTCCGCCGTCGCGAGCGATTAAGGCGAGCGCATACATAACCAGCCTTGAGCAGTACCAGCAGATGTGGGAGCGTTCGCTTAGTGACCCGGACAGCTTTTGGCTGGAGCAGGCAAAAAGCATCAGTTGGTACAAGGAACCGACCGAGAGCCTTCGCTATAACTGGGATGTCAAAAACCGTATAATTGAGCACACGTGGTTCGCTGACGGTCAGTTGAATGTGTCGTATAACTGCCTGGATCGGCACCTCGGCACCCCGACCGCAAAGAAAACCGCAATCATCTGGCAGGGCGAAGCAGAGGACGCTGTCAGGAAGCTTACTTACGAAGAATTGCACCAGGAAGTCTGCAAATTCGCTAATGTCCTCAAGTCGAAAGGCATCGGAAAAGGCGATCGAGTAGCCGTTTATCTGCCGATGGTGCCCGAGCTTCCGATCGTCATGCTTGCCTGCGCCCGCATTGGCGCTATCCACTCTGTCGTTTTTGGAGGATTCAGCGCAGAATCACTCCAGGGACGCATTAACGATTCAGATTGCAGAATGCTGATCACTTCCAACGTTTCACTCCGTGCAGGAAAGCATATTCCTCTTAAGAACATCGCGGATGAGGCGCTGCAGAATACGCCCAGCATTGAGAAGGTTATCGTTGTTAAGGTCAATGGCGACCCCTGCAATATGAAGCAAGGCAGGGACACATGGTATCATGACGAGATGGCCAAAGCTGCCAAAAAGTGTGAGCCGCAGCGCATGAACGCTGACGATCCGCTCTTTATCCTTTATACATCCGGCTCGACGGGCAAGCCAAAAGGTGTGGTCCACACTACGGGCGGATACTTGGTGCAGGTCAGCTTCAGTCACAAAGTCATCTTCAACATTCACGATGACGATATTTACTGGTGCACCGCTGACATCGGCTGGGTGACCGGGCACAGCTACATCGTCTACGGTCCGCTGGCAAACGGCGCGACATCGCTGATGTTTGAGGGCGTTCCGACCTATCCAGACGCAGGGCGTTTCTGGCATATTTGCGACAAATTTGGCGTTACGGTTTTTTACACCGCACCAACTGCAATTCGGGCATTGATGCGGCTTGGCGATGAATGGCCTGCTAAGTACAAGCTGAATTCACTACGCGTCTTGGGCACAGTGGGTGAGCCGATAAATCCTGAAGCCTGGATATGGTACTATGAGAAAATTGGGCGCAGCCAGCGCCCGATTGTCGATACCTGGTGGCAGACGGAGACGGGCGGTATTTTGATCACGCCCCTTCCCGGCGCCCATACGTTAAAACCTGGCAGCGCTTCCCGGGCCTTCTTTGGCGTGGACCCGGTCGTCTTGCGCGACGATGGGACGCAGTGCGCTGTAAACGAGGGGGGCAAACTGTGCATCCGTAGACCTTGGCCGGGAATGATGAGCACAATGTGGGGAGACCATGACAGGTTTATTGATATGTACTTCACTCTCTTTGAGAACGTCTATTTTACTGGCGATGGCTGCCGGATCGATGAGGATGGTGACTACTGGCTAATGGGCAGAATCGATGATGTCGTTAATGTATCCGGTCACCGTATCGGCACAGCGGAAGTCGAAAGCGCTCTAGTCAGCCACGGAAAAGTCGCTGAGGCCGCAGTCGTGCCGATACCTCACGAGATTAAAGGCCAGGGCCTGTACGCATTTGTTACAGTCAAAAGCGGCGTCCAGGAAAACGAAGAGTTGAAAGGCGAGCTTGTTAAGCATGTCCGCAAGGAAATCGGAGCGATTGCCGTACCGGAGGCAATTCAGTTTGCTCCGGGACTTCCAAAGACCCGCTCAGGCAAAATTATGCGCCGAATCCTGCGCAAGATAGCTGAGAAAAGAACGGGTGATTTGGGCGACATCACTACTCTGGCCGACCCGGACGTGGTTCAGTCGTTAATCAAAGGGCGGGGCTGAGAAACTGAAAGATTAAAACGTAAAATTAAAAACCGTTCAGTTCCACAGCTTTACACTTTCAGTTTTGAGTTTGGAGTTCTTATTGCGCATATAGTAAGGAGCCTGTACATGGACAAGGATGCAGTTGCCGGCGTAACCCAGATTAAAGATACTACAGCTAACCCTGCGCCCCTCGGATTGATGGGTTTTGGCATGACCACCGTACTACTGAACCTGCACAATGCAGGCCTGTACAAACTCGGGGCAATGATCCTGGGGATGGGCATTTGCTATGGGGGCGTCGCGCAAATAATCGCAGGGGTAATGGAGTGGAAGAAAAATAACACCTTCGGCACGACGGCATTCTGCTCTTACGGCCTTTTCTGGCTGTCCTTGGTGTTTCTGTGGGTGGCGCCGAAGGTCGGATGGGCCGATGCGACCGAAACCTCTGCGATGGCGGCGTACCTTTTTATGTGGGGGCTATTCACACTGATTATGTTTGTCGGCACGTTGAGATTCAACCGTGCGCTGCAGATAGTATTCGCTTCATTGGCGTTGCTATTCTTCCTGCTGTCTCTTGGTGACATCACCGGCAGCCCCGCCGCAACACGACTTGCAGGTTACGAGGGAATTTTCTGCGGCTTCTCCGCCATATATACGGCTTTAGCCCAGGTCCTGAATGAAGTCTACGGCACGACCATACTTCCTCTGGGGCCAGTCAAAAAATAGCCTTCCCTGACGTTTAGCCGTCGCCGTGCCGGCGACGGTTCTTCTCTATCGGGGTTGACGAAACTACAGGCCGTGGATCGGAAACAGCTTTGCTTTTAGCGTCTGGATCGTGGCCTCAACCACAGGCATTACGGTTTTCTGCTGTTGAGTGCTTACGGCCAGAAATCTATCTCGCAGGCCGCCCTGCCATTCCGTGTTTTCCAGCATCACGCCGGCGACCGTGGGGTTCGCATCCTGACCTGTCGGCACTCCACACAAGGTGGCCCAGTCAAGAGCCCAGGCTCTGACCGTATTGTCTACATTGTATCCGCCGCCGCCAGTCGCAAGAATGGGTTTATTAAAGCGTAAAAGGTGATTGATAATATCGGCATAGACATTGTTGGATAGATGCAGATGTGCCAGAGGGTCGCCCGCCAGGGCATCGGCTCCTAATTGCAGGACAAACACGTCGCCGTTGAAAACGCTAATTAGCGGCAGCGCAATCTCTTCAAACGCCTTCGTATATGCCTGGTCGTAAGTGCCGACCGGCAGAGGGACATTTACACAGTAGCCCTTGCCCTGCCCCGTCCCGATCTGGTCCTCGAACCCTGTTCCGGGAAATAGAACCTTCGGCGTCTCGTGCAGTGATATGGTCATCACGTCAGAGCGGTCGTAGAATGCCTCCGCGACTCCATCGCCGTAATGGACGTCCACATCAAGATACAACACCCGTTTTTTCCGCTCTGCCAGGATGATGCAGGCAAGAGCCACGTCGTTGATATAGCAGAAGCCGGACGCGATCTGCGGTCCTGCGTGATGAAAACCGCCGGAAGGATTGAACGCCACGTCGGCTGAGCCTGCAAGAATGAGCTTTGCGCCGATAAGTGTTGCCCCGCAGGCCAGGGCCGAATATTCATACATTCCTTTGAAAACGGGACAGTCGCCCGTGCCTATTCCCAGTTCAAGCGCCTCTGGATCCCATCGGCCTTTCGAGGCGATTTGCAGGGCGTGCAAATAGCGAGCTGAGTGAAATTTTTTCAGGACTATTCTTTTGGCCGGCGTTGGCGCTACTTCAGCTCGTTCATCGCCCGATAGAAGGGCCATGGACGCCAGAACCTGGCGCACTTTTCTGGCCCGGTCAACACTAAACGGATGATCAGGCGGATAATTATACTTCTCAAGCTCCTGCGAATAAATAAAGGCAGCCTTTCTCATTGATGTGTGCAGACCTCGTTTCTACGACTTTGTCAGATCGTACGCTATGTTATAAACCTCGCCGTCGAATTCGGTGTTTACCTTATAGCCGGAGCTGTAAAAAATAGCCAGCATCGGCTTATTGTTCGCCAGCACTTTTGCGGAAAAGCTCTTTACGCCCCGCTGCTTGGCAACTTTGGTGATGTACTCCAAGAGCAGAGTCCCCATTCCTTTTTGCTGCCACTCATCCTGCACGAGAAAGGCTACTTCGGCGACCTGCGTCTTTGGATCAAGAAAATACTGCCCGATAGCCACGATCTGGTCGCCAGATACTCCCGGAACCACGCCCACGATGGCCAGGTCTTTGTGGTAATCGATATTGGTCAACTGCTGGACGTCTCGGTGGGCGAAGGCTCTTGTACGGGTCATATAGCGTTTTTGAACGGATTCTTCGCTGAGCGAATAGAGCATATCCGAAAGTGCCGGCTCATCGCTGGGCTTGACAGGCCGAAAGAAAATTTGAGCGCCATCCCGCAAAGTATCATAGTGCTCCAGTTCCTCCGGATAGCGCAACTGGTCCCAGGCCAGCTCGATTTGGTCTTCGTAAATATAGTTATGAGTTTTGGCTGCCTGAGTCAGCTCCTTTCTGAATTTCGGATGGGCGATATTGATCAGTTCCAGAGATCTTTCTCTAATGCTTTTACTGTGCAGATACGCGGCTCCATACTCGGTGACAACGTAATGGACGTCGCCGCGGGTAGTGACAACTCCTGCGCCCTCGGTTAGGTGGGGAACGATCCTGCTTACCTGGCCGTTCCGGGCGGTAGAGGGCATGGCAATAATTGCCTTGCCCCCCCTGCTTCGGGCGGCGCCGCGGATGAAATCGACCTGCCCGCCGATGCCGCTGTAGAACTGATAGCCCAGAGAATCGGCGCAGACCTGGCCGGTCAAGTCTATTTCCAGCCCTACATTGATTCCCACCATTTTCTCGTGCTGGCTGATGATATTCGGATCGTTGACGTATTCGGTGGGATAGAATTCAAAAAACGGATTGTTGTCTATATAACGGTAAAGCCTCTCTGAGCCCATACAGAAGCTGGCGACGACTTTTCCGCGGTTCAGCGTTTTTCTATCGCACGTTATGGCGCCGCACTCGATCAGGTCGATAATCCAGTCGCTGAACATCTCGGTGTGCACTCCGAGGTCCTTTTTATCCTTGAGGAATTCCGCCAACGCCTGAGGCACCCGGCCTATGCCGCACTCAATTGTGCTTCCATCCTCAATCAGCCTGGCGATATTCTGCCCGATACGACGCAGAACATCATCGGACTGCGGTACAGGAAGCTCGATTATGTCCTGGTCGTAGGGCACCAGCATATCGAGCCGGTTGGCGTGGACCAAACTGTCGCCGAAGGTTCGAGGCATTCTGCTGTTGACCTGCGCTATGACGTGGCGGGCGTTGGCGATGGCGGACTTAACGATGTCCACAGACACGCCGAGACTGCACAGACCATTGGCATCAGGCGGCGTCACGCTGATTAAGGCCACATCGACCGGAATTCTGCCACTGTCGAATTCGCCCGGTATCTCGGATAGAAATATGGGCGTGTAATCTCCGATGCCTTTGTTCAAAGCCTCACGAACGTTGTCGCCCACGAAAAAGCAGTTCATCTTGAATTTGTCGCGGAACTTCTCGTCTGCGTAAGGTGCTTCGCCCATAGTCAATAACTGAATGATATGGGCCTCGTAGATATGACCGGTGTGCTCGACCAGCGCTCTGACCAGATGCTGGGGCTGGGCGCAGCCGGTGCCGATGAAAATAGTGTCGCCCGACTTGATGGCTTTCACTGCCGCCGCTGCGGTTCCTATTTTATCGACGTATCTTTTCTTCCAGTCAAACTGTTGCATAAGGTTTCTAAGTTTGACCGTTGTCGTGCCGACAACGGCTAAACTCTTCCTCTAATCAGATTTTCTCCACGCTCATTCGGGCATCGACTGCGATGGGAGTAGTGCCCGGCGGGCCAACCACATACGGGTTTATGTCCATCTCCTGAATCTGCGGAAACTCGGTGACCAATTGAGAAAGTCTCTGCAAGCCTTCTGCTATGGCGTCGATATCGACTCCCTCCTGCCCTCGCATGCCGGTGAGTATTTTATATGTTTTTGTGCTCGTCAGCATTTGCTTAGCCTCATCCTCCGTCAGCGGTGCCAGATAGAAAGACACGTCCTTGAGAGCTTCGACCATTATCCCGCCCATGCCAAACATCATCAGCGGGCCAAAACTGGGATCACGATTCATTCCTAAAATAACCTCTCTGCCAATCTTATACATTTTTTCCACCAGGACGCCGAGTATCTGTGCGTCCGGGCGTTTTTTGGGTATTCGATACATCATCAAGTCAAAGGCATCCTTTACCTCCTGTTCGCTGTTCAGGCCCAGCCTAACGCCGCCCACGTCCGACTTGTGCACGATTTCGGACGACCAGATTTTAAGCACCACCGGATAGCCGATCTGCTGCGCTATGTTCGCCGCCTGCTCCGGAGTAGTTGCGATAGCGCCTTGCGGCGTCTTGAAACCATACGCCTCAAGAATTTCCTTTGAGTCGGTCTCGCCTATCTCGCGGTCGCTGCGGCGAAGATGCCTTTCGATGATGTTTTCCACCTTTCTCCGATTGACGGGAAAGAGTTTTACGACCCTTTTTGGCCTGTTTCTCCAACGGACATAATCGGCCGCAACCTTGATGGCAGCAACGGCACTTTCAGGCGAATCGTATTGCGGGATTTTGCCGTTACGCAGAATCCTGATTCCTTCTTCGACTCTGGAAGCTCCCAGGAAACAAGCCAGCACCGGCTTTGCCGGCTTTTGGCGCGCCGTCTTGACGGTTGCCCGGGCTGTGCCAGTAGCATCCGTCATCGCCTGCGGCGTCAACAGTAGCAGTATGACGTCCACATTTGGGTCATCCAGAACAATGTCCAGGGCAAATTCATATCGGTCGGCAAGGGCATCTCCCAGGATGTCGATAGGATTATGCAGATTCGCAGCCGCCGGCAATTTGGTAGCTAATCTGCCGATGGTTTGCTCTACAAGTTTGGCAAAAGTAAGCCCTCTTCGTTCGATGGCATCGGCAGCCATTATTCCTGGTCCGCCGGCATTTGTAATAACGGCGACGCACGGACCGGCAGGCAGCGGCTGGTCGCCAAAGACCCGGGCGTAGTCAAACTGCTCCTTTATGGAACCGCAACGGATGATTCCTGCTCGGGCAAACGCGGATTCGTAAGCCACTTCGCCGCCGGCAAGACTTCCGGTGTGCGAGGAAGCCGCCTTTGCGCCTGCGGGGGTGCCGCCGGATTTTATCAACAGTATCGGTTTGTGCAGGGAGATTTGCTCGGCCTGTCTTACAAACTCGTCGCCGCCGGCAATACTTTCCAGATAGCCCGCGATTACTTTAGTGTCGGGGTCTTCTCCGAAGGCTTTTATAACATCCAATTCATTTATGTCTGCTTTGTTGCCTATGCTGACAAGTTTGCTGAAGCCGATACCGTTTGCGTTGGCCATGTCCAGTATAGCAGCAAGCAGCGCCCCCGACTGCGAAACGTAGCCCGTTACTCCTTCTGCGGGCAGTTCCGTCCCGAAACTGGCGTTGAGCATATTCTTCGGCGCGATTACTCCCAGACAATTTGGGCCGATGACCCTGATGCCGGCTCGTTTTGCGATTTGGACGACCTGCTCTTCGAGCTGCTTTCCTTCCTTGCCAATCTCTTTGAAGCCAGCGGTAATAATGATGACGGACTTAGCCTTGATCTTTGCGCACTGCTGCATAACCGCGGGAACAATGTTGGCCGGCACAATTATTATAACCAGGTCGGGCACTTGCCCGATGGACTCAAGGTCGGGATAGCATTTGAGCTCTTCAATCGTATCCGCCTGTGGGTTGACAGGAAATATCTTGCCCTGGTATCCGGCTGAAATCATATTGGCCAGGATTTCGTAGCCAACCTTTCCTTTCTGCCGGGACGCACCGACAATGGCCACCGATTTAGGATTAAAGAAGCTCTCAAGGCCCATAATTTGCAATTGTAAATTGAAAATTGAGAATTGTAAATTGACAACCGGAAGTCGAAAATTCACAATTGAAAATTGAACCAGCGTCATCGGCTGGTCAACAAAGAACCAGGAGTACGCGATTGAATTGGCTAAGAGCGCATTTTCGCAAGCATCGCAGCAGGAGTCCCTGGGACTTCTGCTGGCGAGTGGCAATTGAAGGCCTGGTAGTCAGTCTTATAGTCGTGGCTATTCCGTCCATCCTCCTTGATGAGCCAGGGCGTGACTTTTTAGACTGGCCCATTCATCATACGCTGATTATTATCGTGATATTGGCTCCCATATTTGAGACGCTGCTTTTGCAGGCATTGCCTGTGGCGATTGCCAGATGGCGCAAAGCGGGATTTAAGGTGCAGATTCTGGCTTCGCTGATACCTTTTACATTAGCGCATCTACCCGAAGGTGTTGCGGTCGGAATCGGCGCCGGCTTGATAGGAGGGTTTTATCTGGCGTTCAACTATGTGCATTGGCGGGAAAGATCAATCTGGACTGCTTTGTGGACCACCACACTCGCCCACGCAATAAGAAATGGCGTCCCAGGATTACTATTAGTTTTAACTTGGGCGTTTGCGAGAAATTGAAGGTTTTCAATTGTCAATTGCTATTCTCGCAGCGCTGGCACGTCCGGCTCGACGTGAACAGTGATATTGACCGGGCGGGTAAGCTGTTCATCCAGCGCATCTTCCAGATTTTGGGCAATCTGGTGGGCGGCAGCCACGTTCAAACTCGGGTCAACCAAGATATGAAGGTCGAGAAAAACCTCTCTTCCTACGGTGCGAGTGCGGAGACGATGGTACTGACGGATTTGGCCGTTGGCCTTGATTATGCCTTCAATCTGGTCGATCATCGAATGGTCAACGGCACGTTCAGTTAGCTCACCGAAGGCGTCTGCAATAATTCTGGCGGCAACCACCACAACCATAATGCCGACGACAATAGCGGCAACTTGGTCGCCATGGTTGAATCCAAATTTGTGCGCAACGACCCCGGCGATGACGGCCAAAGAGCTTAGGGCGTCGGCCCGATCGTGCCAGGCGTTTGCAAGTGCTGCCGCACAGTGATGTTTAATTGCCACTGTCTTTGTAACGCGATAGACCACCTCCTTAACGGCAATGGCTCCGATTGCCGCCACCAGCACCAGGTTGCGTGGACGCGTAACTTGGTCTTTGGCAATGGCAAGGGCTGCGTAGTATATCATTCCCAGGCCAACGCCGAATAAGCTCAGTGCAATCGCAACAGCCGCAAGTGTCTCCAGCTTGCCGTGTCCGTATTGGTGACTGGAATCGGGCTTTTTTGAGCCCAAATAAAGACCCAGCAGGACTGCCCAATCAGTCAGCATATCCGATACCGAGTGAACGCCATCCGCCAGCAGGGATAGCGAGCTGGTGATATACCCTACCACGAACTTGACGGCGATCAAAAATACGTTGGCACCGATGCTGAGATAGGTGACAAGCCTAAGCTGCCTTGCGGCTATTTGTTGTTTGTCTTCGTTCATTAGTGTATAAATGCTTTTGCCTGGATTATCTTGTTGATATATTCTTGAGCGGTAGGCTGGTCTTTTGCCTCAACGATTACCCTCACCACCGGCTCGGTGTTACTGGCTCTGATGTGCACCCAACTATCCTTAAAATCGAATCGATACCCATCAATGTTGCTGACTGTCGCATCGGTGAAGACACTTTTTGCAGATTCCAAAATCTGCTGTACCCGCGATTGTTCAATCATAAATTTATCCTTAATCATATAATAACCGCGGATTTCGCCGACCAACTGGCTGATTGTTTCTCCGGTCTGGCCCATCAATTGCAGCACAAGAGCAATGCCAACAAGACTGTCGCGGACGGGACATACTCGCAAGTCAATCACTCCGCCGTTGCCTTCGCCTCCGATTATGCAATTGTGTTTGAGCATTGCTCCGGCGACGTTTGCCTCGCCGACAGCAGTGCGGATAACCTGACAGCCGGCCTCTTGAGCGATGTCCTCAATCATTCTGGAGGTCGAAAGATTTGTTGCTGCCTTGCCCTTTTTTTTGCTGAAAATATACTTCGCAGCCAGCGCCAGCGTATATTCTTCGCCGATGTAAGTTCCGTTTTCGTCAACGATCGCCAATCTATCGGCATCGGGGTCCTGTGCAAAACCAACATCAGCTCTGTTTGCTTTTACTGCCTCGCACAGACTTTTGATGTTTTCGGCAGTTGGTTCGGGTGGATGCGCAAATATGCCTGTCGGCTCATCGTTTATAGCTGAGACCTCGCAGCCAAGAGCCACCAGCAGCTTTTTTGTGACCCGCGCACCTGCGCCATTAACACTGTCGAGCGCCACCTTGAATTTCTTTGCAGCGATTGTTTTCTTATCGATGATCGCAAGAACCTTAGCGGTATGCCTGGCATCGGTTTGCTCGTTCGAGGTCACTTCGCCACATTCGGTCGAATCCACAAGGGCAAAATGTTTCTGGGAAAAATACTGCCTGATTCGTTCTGCCCGCTCGACCGGCGGAGCGATGCCATTACCTAATAGCAGTTTTATGCCGTTGTACTGGATCGGATTATGGGAAGCGGTAATGACGACGCCGCCGGCACAATGAAGCTCCGTCACCATAATGCTTACGCCGGGCGTAGTCACAAGTCCCAGATCGACGACGTCGACTCCAACTGCGCACAAACCTGCGGCCGTAGCAGATTTGAGCATTTGGCCGCTCGGTCGAGAATCCCGGCCAATGCACACGCTCAACCTCGTGTTTTTGGCCGTAGAACCTTCTTTCAGAAATGTGCCGAAGGCACAACCATACTCAGCGGCAATTGTGGGCGTGAGATTTTCGCCCACTATCCCGCGAAGGCCGCTAACGGAAATTATCAATTGCTCAGCCATGCTAAATCCGTATTGCGTATATCGTATTGCGTATTGCGTAAACTCACCACGCACGACGCAATACGCAGCACGTTAAATCAGTCCAGCTTGCAGACGTAGATTTCATTCACGAAGTCAAGTTTGCTCAGCTCGTCGACCACTTTTGCGTCCGGCTCTTTGTCGAGACTGACGGCCAGGATCGCCTTTTGCTTTGCCGGTTTTTGGCCGACGCCCATGGTACAAATATTGATGTTATGCCTGCCGCAGATTGTGCCAACGGCGCCGATCACGCCAGGCTTGTCGTCGTTAAAGATCACCACCACAGGTCCTTGAGGCGTCATCTCGATATTGAAGCCGTCAATTCCAATGATACGCGGCAAATTTACGCCGAACACCGAACCGATGACGGTCCGCGTAACCTTATCGGTGACAACTTTAGCGCCCAGACTTGCCGCCACATCTTTGGCCTCGGTGTTCCTCGTTTCGTTTATACTAATGCCCCGCTCTTTGGCTAAGACCGGCGTGTTGACCATATTGAGCGGCATATCGAAGTGCTTTTGCAGCAGGCCGACGGCAAAGTTAAGGGTGACGGGTTCGATAGCCATTTCAGCGATTGACCCGCGGTACTGGACCTCAACGTCCTTGATGCGGCCCGGCGCGATGGTGCTGAGCAGCGCGCCGATTCGCCGGGCGAGTCTGGCATATCGGTCCAAAACAGGCGGCAAAACTCCAGCTATTGCCGGTGCATTGACGGCGTTTCTGACTGGGCCACCCTTTATCGCATCGACCAGAATCTGTGCCGCTTCAACGGCGACCTCAATCTGCGCTTCCTCTGTGCTGGCGCCCAAATGAGGCGTGACCAAGCAATTTTCAAACTCGGCAAAGCGAGTGTTTTCCGGCGGCTCTTTCGAGTAAACATCCAGAGCTGCGCCGGCGATCCGCTTTTCAGCAAGGCCGTTATACAGGGCGTCTTCATTAATGATCCCGCCGCGAGCGCAGTTAATCAAACGCACAGTAGGCTTCATCATTTTGATCTGCTCAGCGTTAATCATATTCACCGTCTGCTCGTTTTTCGGCACATGGACGCTGATGTAGTCTGCCTCCTTAAAGATTCGCTCCAGATTATCAGTTACTTCCACGCCGAGCTTTTCCGCCTCTGTTGGAGCGGCAAGCGGGTCATAGCCCAGGATTTTCATATTGAAACCCCTGGCCATCTTAGCTACCGCCATACCGATTCTGCCCAGGCCGATTAGTCCCAGCACCTTGTTGTTGAGCTGATTTCCCACATATTTCTTTTTTTCCCAGATGCCGGCTTTCAGACTGTTGCAGGCGGGAACGACACTTCGGCTCATCGCAAGGATTAGGGCCATCGTATGTTCAGCGGCACTGAGGGTGTTGCCGCCGGGCGTATTCATAACCAGGATTCCTTTTCTGGTGGCTGTCGGCACGTCGACGTTATCTACGCCGACACCGGCTCGCGCAACGGCTTTCAATTTGCCGGGATTGGCCAGCACTTTCGCGGTGACTTTAGTAGCGCTGCGGATAATCAAGCCGTCATATTCGCCGATAATTTTCGCCAGCTCGTCTTCGCTGATGTCGGTTTTGACGACGGCTTCAACGCCATCCATCGAATTCAACAGGTCAATTCCTTCCTGCGCGAGTTTATCTGTGACCAAGACCCTAATCATTGTGGAACTCCCAAAGACCGCTCCCTTTACTTACTCTTGGGTGGTTGCCGCCAATGCCCGGGCCAACGTTACGGCCCAGCCGGCAGCAATAATTACCACCAGAGCGACAATCACGTGCCTAATCTTGACTTCACTGACAAGACGGTCGAACAAACTGAAATATATCCCAAAGACAGCTACAAAAAAACATAAAAACGCTGCGACTACCATAAGAGAACACAGAAAAGCGGCGACCGGCTGGATGTAAAACGCCTCCAAAATTTTGCCTTGCGAGAATGCAAGCGTCGCTGTGGTCATTCCGCAGGTTGGGCACGGCAGGCCATATCTTTGCTTGAATCCACAGTAGCCCAGCCACCGGCCCATATCGACCTGGTAGTGCCCTGCCAGGCCGAATCCTGCGAATGATCCAAATACCGCAAGCGAAATAAGCGCAGCGATGGCCCGCTGGCGAGGCGACGCCCTGCGGACAGTTTTTACCTTTTTTAACTGTTGGCTTGCCTGCATCACTTAATTACAATATGCGCGTTCGTCAGTTCTGTCAAGGTTATAGAGGGGCAACGAAAAATGGTATTGGAGCAGCGAAACTTAAGGGCGATGCTGGAAACCGCAATCGTCGCGGCACGCTTAGCTGGTCAGCGGGCGATGGAAGAAATCGACTTTGTAAAAACCGTGCAGAAAAAAAATCAAGAGGAGCTGGTTACTCAAACCGATGCCCGGTGTCAGCAGATAATCATTAGTCATATTAAAGAGACGTATCCGGATCACGGCTTTGTTGCTGAAGAAGGCGACCAGGGCAAGTTCTTCAAGCAGCCGCCGAGGGGGGCCGAGCCTGTCTGGTGGGCCATCGACCCGATAGACGGAACAAACAATTTTGCATACAGAATACCTCTGTTCACCATCAGCATAGCGGCGATGCACGAAGGTGAGCCGATTGCAGGTGTCGTTTTTGAGCCGGCCACGGAGTCGATGTACGCCGCTGTCAAAGCAGGCGAGGCACAACTAAATGGAAGGCGGATAGTCGCCGGCGAACGGGCGATGGATGAGTTTTCCAGCGTCGGTCTTGACAGCCATTTTGGAAGTCCGGTGCCAGCCTGGGCCGGCGAGATTATGACCCGGACGAGATTTCGCTGTCTAGGCTCAACTGCTCTGCAATTGGCTTATGTGGCCAAGGGCAGCTTTGTTGCCACCATTCACACCAGCCCTAAGTTGTGGGACATAGCAGCCGGCGTGCTGATTGCCGAGTCGGCTGGGGCAATTGTAACCGATTGGCAAGGCGGCAAGATTTTTCCGATGGACGTAGACAGCTACGAAGGCAAAAGGTGGCAGATAATAGCTGCCAACAAAAAGGTCCACAAAGAAGTCCTGGAAATCGTAAGTCATTGACGATTTTCGATTTCCGAATGCCCATTTTAGCCATTCAGTGTCGAAAATCATCTTGGGTCGGGAACGGGCTGTAGTGCGACAACTTGTACCTTGTCGGTGGCGGAATTGACTAGACTTCTGTCGAGTATAGCCATGACCCTTTTCTGAGGGCCATCCAAGCCGATGCGAACAAGTATATAGGCGGTAAAGACGTCACTGCGCACCGTAACAAGATTGCTCGCGCGTGCGAAAATCACATCCCGCTCCTCGAAGTCGTCGACCGCCCCATCCCGCGGCGTCAGATCGGGCAAACCTGCTACATCGCTTGAGTCACGCGCATAATAGTTGATACTATAATTGGGATCCGGACCAACAACATTACTCAAATCGGCGATGCTTCTAAAACCTGGCTCGCCTGCGCGGCTGGTATAGTCCGGGCCGCCGGGCAGCGGTGTTTTATCCCTGTAGGCGACTATCGCCTGGGCAATCGGAGGTCTCATCCACGGCAACTGGGTGATCACAAACCACGGAGCAGTGTTGATGTTTATCCGCCCCTTTACCCTGGTTTCGGCGACCGGGCAACCGTGCTCTGCCGGGTCAATAACAGTCAGATATTGAAAGATATTTGCAAAGGCCGGACTTGCCAAGTCAAGACGGATAAGCCCTTCGGCAGGCTCTGGCGCAAGCCGCACGCCAATCATATCGCATGGGTCCGTGCTCGGGCCGACGATAAGTATTTTTCCAATGTCACCTGCCGTAACGACACGCCCTACGGAATTCTCAAGATTGTAGTTTTTGCGGTTGGCAGCTAATCCATTGGGCCTACCCAGCGTATTCGCTGTGGGCTGCAAATCTTGATAGACGACATTCCAGTTAGTGTCAGGCCTGCCATAGAACTGCGACCTTCCCTTAGCAGTATCCCAGGCAAACCAGGCGTCCTGGGTTTTTTGCTGATCCAGATAAAGGTCGGTAGCCGCAACTGTTCTGAGCAGATAAATGTCGTATCTGTCGCTCAACGCGTATGTCGGCGGGTCCGGACTTACCAGAACATACGTTGCCAGCACCAAATTGCCGTCTTCTTTGCCGAGGCCCGCTGATATTAAGGCGGTGACACCAAACTGGTTGGAAGCAGTAGAGCTATTGGTTATCACAAACCGGCTATTAGCCGCTATCGCACGCCCTGCGAGAGTTATGGTGCTGACCAGAGCATTATTCCGGCGAAGCTCCAGCCTGAAATCCCCCAGCGGAATATCTACGCTGAACGGATTATATAGCTCAAGTGCGAAATAATTGTTGGTCCTAACGGAGGGGTCTGTTGCGCTGATTTGGAATGCTATCTCACTTATAAAGGGCTGTGCCTCAAACCCATAGTAGGTCCTGCCTGCTACGGGCAAGGTAGTAACACCTACATCAGCATCCCGATAATCCACAATATTGACTGCTACTTGAGCGGCAATCTGATCACGGTCCACACGGTTGATGCTGCTTAGCAACGCCTGCTGTATTTGGCTCGGTGAACCGGTGTTCACATTGACCATCTTCTGCCCGGCAGGGTCAATAATCCGGTCCATGCTGCAGGTGGTAGCGAGGTGACGGTAGTCGTAGTTGGGGTCGATGCTGCCAGGATGATACACTCTCTCGAACCAGGCATCCAACTGCTGCCCGCCTGATGTCACGGGGGTGGATAGAGTAGTCGACTTTCGGAATTCACCGCCCCACGGCTCCAGCCGTGTGTCTATGTCACTTTGGTTCAGGATGAATCTATACCGCAGCTCAAGCTCATCGGATATGTCAAACGGCGTGTAAGGCTTGTTGGGTGGACCATAGCACCAAACAACGTTTTGCTCATATTGGTCCAAATCAAACGCAATGGCGTTGTCGTAGTTTGCTCTGGCCTGCAGCAGGGCTGTCTCTTCAGCCGATGTGGGTGGATCGGGCGGCACAGGCGGCAATGCGAGTGGATTGCCTTCTCGGCCGGCCAAAGCCATAACATTTATCTGCATCTGGGTGGAGCCGTCAATTCTTCTGATGCCGGCACTTGGATCCATCTTAAATGCCGTGTTGACGTTTAGCATCCCGCAATTGTCGATAATCCTGACGGCCGCATAAATGGGCTTGCCCTTACCGGAGGTAATATCGGATAGTTTTACCCATTTGGAATCGCCCACGCCGTCGCCGTCTGCATCGGCGGTGGCAACCGGCGTATTGAAATCAGCTATCTGGTCGTACTCTCGCACGACGCCAGCTCGTACGTTCCTGGCGTAGCTGCCCAAGGATCCAGTGACATCGCTTATCTGCCTCCAGTAATAATTGTTGCCCAATCTGGAAGGCTCAAGCGATCCCAGCCAGTTATTGTACTGGTCGGGGTAATCATAGTATTCCTGGCCCGCCACACCGGGGACATCCAGAACCAATTCCTCGGATATTTCTGCAATGACGGTATCGACTGCGGCGTCCAGTTCCCTACTTTCCAATGTGGCTGAGGCTGCAATCTTATTCACGCGGGCGACCATTACAAACAGCACGCCGACAATAGCTAACAGGGTGGTCAGAACCACTGCAAGAATAAGCGCTGAGCCAGCCTGCGCTCGTGACTCGTGACTCGTGATTCGTGGCTCGTATCTTCTTTTCATTTCTACATCAGTGAACTGAACAATGAACTACTCACTACTGCCTAATCTCCGAGATACACAATGTGCGTAAAGGTTCTACCGTCTTTTATAATGCCTTTGGAATCGTATAGCGTGAATGTGAACTTAAAAGCCTTGGTGCTGATACTCTGCGGTACGCCTTGCGGGCTTCTGGTCCACTTAATCTGGCCGGTCGGGCCCCACTCGGCAAACTCTATCGTGAAGTTGTGAACGCCTTTGGCCATGAGCATCACCATATAATCCTGCAGATTATTCGGGTTTATCAGCGGTCTTTTCACCCAATCCTCCGGGTCGGCAAAAGGACGAACTACTCTCCACTGCGACAGAGATTCCCTATAGTATTCACCTACAGGCGAACCAGCGGCAGGCGCATCGCCCGTTAGAATTGTTTGCCTTCTGAACAGCATGTTTTGCTGCGGTCTGGGCGGGCCGCCGAAAGAGTTGGGGTCCGGCTGGCCATAGAATACGCAGGCGACATTTCCTGCCATTGTTCTGCCGCCGTATTGTCCGGTGGATTGAAAACTGCCGCTGGTGAAAAAGGCGATGCAATCCGAATTCACCTGCACACTCTGACCTGCAATATTGAACGTGTCGGTGTTAAAGCCTATGTAGCCGCCATATTCATATATGACGCTCCTGAAGTCGCCGTCAAGCTGGTCGGTAATAGCGCGCAGCTTCTGCATAATCTCCGCGCTTGCGATTGCGGTGCGGTGCGAATTTATGCTGACCTTGAAGATAACGCCGGCAAATGACAGCACCATCGCCATGATCCCAACCGCAACCGCCAACTCGAGTAGAGTAAAGCCTTTAATGGTTCGTTGTTCGGAGTTCATTGTTCATTGGGCCAAGGACCGTTTCAGACCGCTCAACATTTTCGACAAATCTGTCAAATCGTTTCTAAAATCAACAAACCTTTTTTCATCAAGATACGATTGCCTGAATGATATGTGCAGCAGTGTAACGCACTCAAAAATTGAGCCTCGGGCTATATCTATGAAATGACTGAAATCCTTTTTTCTTCGAGCTGATCCCTCTGAAACATTTGAAGGTATAGAAACCGCGGCTCTCCTTAGCTGGCTGGTTAACCCGAACATCTCCGTATTTGGAAATCCCTTTGTTAACAGGTAGACTTCAGTCACTAAATCTATTGCTTTTTTGTAAACGTCCAACTCTTCAAAATTGAATCCCATTAGTCAATCCTTTCGTCTATGAACACTTAACAACGAACTATGAACTATGAACTATGAACAATAAACTCTTGCTCAGAATCTCATGACTTTCTGATATATTGTTATACAAGGGTCTTTGCCGCTGCCGATCGGCGGAGGAACCACCCAAACGGGGCCAAAAGGTCCACCTTCCCAGGGCCTATCAAGTTCAACGCTGGAGTAATTAGGCGAAAAATCAGGAGGGTCAGGCAGTCGTTGCACCACCCGATATATCTGACCTGTTTGATCGTCTACAATCCTACAGCCATCGTTGACCCATGTTATGAAGGCCGGACTTATTGCGAGCACATTGCTGCCGCCGGTGCCGACAGCTCTAAAACTTGCCTGCATGGGACCGGGCCTTCCTGCGACATCTCGAAATAGATATGAAGCCGCACTGGCAGTTTTTCTGGTGACAAAAACCGTTACCTGCACGAGTCGGCTGGCAGCGTTTGGGTCTACACGCCGGCAAAGAGCAGACCAATAATACTGCTTTTCCGAGATGTCCAGCCCGGTTGATGGATAAGCGAATTCCTCTGCAGGTACAGGTCTTCTGGCCGCAACGTCTTCAAAACGTTTGAGCTGCCGACGAAGCACATCGGGGCGTGCGGGATTGGGACTAAGCAGATTAGGGTCTGTGGGATTAATCCCGTAGAGCTTTATCTTTGCAAAGGCCTCGTCTGCCACCACTGCCGCTGTTGTTCGCTCTGCGGCCACAGTTGTCAGGTAGATGCCGGCCAGGAACGTGCCTGCTATGAAAAGCATTCCGATGGCAAGTGTAGCGACGGCCAAAAGGACCTCAGTAAGAGAAAAACCACTTTCTTTCAGTTCATTGTTCATTGTTTTTAGTTCACTGTTCATTGTTCTGAGTTCATTGTTCGTCGACGAACTACGAACGATGAACTACGTTACCGATTTATTATCGTCCCGGTATAAGGGTTGATATAGATAGCTTCCGGCGACAACTTTACCAAGTATTCCGACCAGGCCCTACCCTGGGCATAAGCCCGCTTGAATTTCTGCTCTTCGTAGACAATAAAGCTGTTGCGACTTGCTTCTTTGCCCAGGCCCAATTCCGCGTAGTCATCCTGGATGAACATGCCCGTGTTATAATTTATGATGTTTTCCTGAGAGTTGAAGGTATCGTCCGCGGACTCGGTGGGATTTGCCGGCCGATAAATGCCCTGCCTGTTTCTGACGCGCACATCGTGTATCACTAGTTTTCCGGACGGCGAAAAAATTATCGAAAAAGAAGTCGTATCCTGCACCTCAGCGGGCTGATCAATCTTAGTGTCGTCATCAATAGGCTCGTCCCCCGCGTACGTTGGATTTATATTGGTTCTGCGTCTCAGGTCCATCACGCCTATTGTTTCAGGCAGTCTTATCGGCTTTAGTCCCGGAACCGCCCGAAAGCCATAAGCCAGCATATCGGGGTCCTGCACGATAAAGATCAGATATTGAGGCGCCTTGAGCGGACCTTCAGGATGATAGGCTTTTTGGAATCTGATGCCGGCGTATCTCTGGTTTTTCAAAGCGATAGTGCGGGCTGAAGCCAATGCCGAGCTTACCATACCTGTTACGCTGCCTTGAGATTCAAACGAGTCCAAAAGTGCTCGCAACGCCGGCAGTCCCAGGCTCATAAGCAGCGCTGCTGCTACGATAACCACCGTTACCTCTATCAGCGTAAGACCAGGTTGTAGGCGATTTATTTTCATTTCGCTTTGTGGAAAGAAGCACAGGTTGTCATTTCGAGCGAGCCGAAGGCGAGTCGAGAAATCTGCTCTTGAATAGATTTCTCCGCTCCGCGATGCTTCGCATCGCGTCGGTCGAAATGACAGTGAGTCGTTTCTATAGAGCATTTTTAATTATGTTTTTTACTGCTTATATCATCGCTGCTAATTACGTCATCAGCGGTACCGAATCTCCCGTCCAGACCTGGTGAATTAAATCTTCTGTCCGGGCCCGCTGATATTAACTCGGGGAACGTTTCGCTGGGGACATATCTATAATCCATCAATGTTCCCCATACATCGTATATCTGCGCCATATCAACGGCAGCCGGGTTGTTCTTTATTAACGACCTATCAATATTCTCCAGTATTTTGCGTGAACTTGGCGTCGCCTGGAGCTGGCCGTAAAGGGCCGCCGAGTGCGTCAAGTAGGGCGGCTTATTCGGGTCAGGAAATACGCTCCAATACTCGTAATATTCCTGCAACGCACTTTCCAGCAGCGAAAAAACGTTTTCCAGGCCCTTTTCTTTGGCCTGAGTGCCGATCCGAGCAGCCAGGGCAATTACCATAGTGGCCAGCACTGCGATCACAGCCACGACAATCAACATCTCCACGAGCGTTAAGCCGTATTTTGGTTCCTGGCTTTTCATAGCTTTAACAGACAGGCAGGTGTAGAGGGCGGTCTAATTTCTGAAGTTGCAAATGTCGTCGGCTGTTCCGTACTCGCCGTCCGGACCTGCTGAAATCAATATGTAGGAGTCAGGTCTGTAAGGCCAGGGCCTGGCTGTTATCTTCGGGTCTCTTATGTACTCATAGAAGAAATTAAAATCTTCAAGTACGTGCCTCCTACGAGCCGCCGAGGGCTTGTTCCAGTCCGCCAGTTTCCCCAGGTTAATGAGGGGAAAATTGTCACGAGGATTATAAATCTGGTCTTGATAATTGCCAGGACTGCCGGTCGGAACGATACTCTTACTCGAAGTATTTGCCCGATAATACAGGATGGGCGTCCCGGCATGTTGGGTAGTCGTCTCAGATATACCTGGCTTTCTGAAGGTAATCTTTTTTACGCTGAACACATCACAAAGCACAAATGTATCTGGTGCCAGCAGAGCAGTATCGATAAATAGGCCCGGTTTATCCGGCGAGATGTCACCCAGTCTAAATACGCTGGCGCTTGCCAGCTCCAGGTAGGGTCCCTTTCTTTGAGCCATCAAGACGGCGTCGTTCGGATTGTACACGAACAGGCCGGCGTCATTCGCGCCGTTCGCTCGAAAGTCGGACTTGGGGTGGAATCCCATCAGGTCCCAGCCCACCAGAGCCTCCGACAGTTTCTGTGCCCCACAATAGTCACGCTGCGTCCCAAATGGAGGCGCAGGGTCCCACCAGTTGGATGGTGGATAATCTCCGTAGTCGTTCCTAAAAGCCGTCAGACCCATCTCAATGGAGGCAAACTGAGCTTTCTGGGTGACTTTTTTGGCGGTAAGGCGCACAGCGGTCACAGCCGGAATGAGAAGGGCAACCAGCATCGCCATTATCCCGATGACCGTCAGCAACTCCACGACCGTAAAGCCTGATTTTCTGCGCTTCATAGCCAGATTCTTTCACAAATCCGTTATTCTTACCCCGGCAACTTATTGGCTCTGACCTTCCATGTAGCTGCTGCCGAGCCAGTTGTCGGCAAACACTCCGAAATCATGAAAATTGACAATAGCGTTTGGCTCGACATCATCACTTCGGAACAAATTGTGTTCATCATTTAGGTCTACTTCTGCCAACCACTTTCTTGCGAACGCGGATAAATCCGAGATACTGCCTTTCCAGATGCTGGCGTATGCTGCAAAGTCAAGAAAGTTGATTGTGCCGTAGCCTTCTACATCATCGCCCCTGAATATATTCTGCCTGTCGTACGGTTCTACTTTGCCCAGCCATGCGTCCGCCACGAGTTTCAAGTCGTTCACATCAACATAGCAGTCGCGGTTCAAATCGCCGGCTAAGAGACCACCTCCGCCGCAGTATAAAGTACACCTTATGGAATCCCAGTGCGTAATATAGCGGTCCCACAACTGCTCGGCTGCATTCACGCGGACACCCAGCGATAATTTGTGCAAGCCCGGCGTTTTGTATTTCTCGCCAACGGTAAAGGCCTGGTTGCGGTATTCGCCCCTTACATCTGTCCCTGTGCTTTTCGATTCCCAGACCACCTCATCATCAATCAGCACAACAGCAGTGCACTTGTTAGGGTCCCACGGGCTGAAGGCGTAAGTCTCCAGCTTCAGGTCAAAGCGAATTTCATTAACGTCTGCCAGATATAGTTGCTGAGAGACTGTCGCCATATCTGCTGGAGCAAATGTCTGCCAGAACTCCGAATACAGCGTCAAATTGTAGCTGCCGTCAGTCCGCCAATCCGAGCTTACGTACCCGCGGAACTTGTCCGCCGGCACATTTGCCGTCCAGCCGTTCGGGTCTTTTACGGCGATGTTGCTTATCCAGCCGTCATCTTCGAAGCTTCCGTTTACGATCTGGCAAACATCCGCCTGTGCCGAGTTTACAGCCAGCAGTACAACCATGGTTACTCCGAAAACTATCGTTCTCTCCATCACCTGATTTCCTGTCCTTTCAGCAAGGTTAGTTCAACATTTGCCAAGTGGTTTCGACGCTCGTGACTGCTATTCTATGTACTTCCAGTTGAAATTGCAGATATCGTCAGCCGTGCCGTACTCGCCGTCGAGTCCTGCAGAAATCAGAATAAAACTGTCTGCCCGGTAGGGTCTGGGTGGATATGGGATTTTGTGGTTCCTGGTATTCTTGTAAAACCTTTGCGGATCAATAAGGGCGTGCCGAGCCGAAACGCCTTGCTCCCAGGGTTTACCGAGCATCACTAACATCTGGTTATCCCAGTAGTTGTAGATGTTACCTTTGCTGTCGGTTGTAGTAGGATTTGTGTTAGGATCGTGCAGGTTGTTTGACAGATCGGCCTTGTAATAAAGTATGGGCATGCCGCCTTTGGCGCCACTTTTGTACGAGTGGTTAAAGACGTCACACAAAACATAACTATCCGGAAGGAACGGGTTTGTATTGCCCGCACCGTAAATCTCTGATAGCTTCTGGACGTTGGCATTTTCCAACGGCAGGTATGGTTTTTTTCTGGAGTCAAGAGTTGCGGTAACGTATAGCGGCCTGCCTGCACGGTCAAGTCCGTCGCGAAGGAAATCCGAGTCCGGATGAAAGCCCATCAAATCTTGCCCCATCATCGCCTCGCACAGCTTAAGCGCACCACAGTACGGCCGACCCGCACCGTCAAGTGCCCCTGAAGGCGGATAGCCATCGGACTCGCTGCTAAAGAACTCAATCCCCGTGCCTATGGTAGCCAATTGAGTCCTCTGCGTTACCTCCTTGGCATATTGCCTGACCCTGCTTATGGCGGGCACCAATAGGCCGATGAGAATCACAATGATGCTCATAACGGTCAGCAGCTCAACGATGGTAAACCCCACTTTTTTCTTGCTGGTTGCTTTAGTGATCGACTTCATATTCTTCTCCTTCTTTCAGCAAATGGCATTTTATTGGCTCAATATTGTTCTTATGCGGCACTGCTTAGCGCCGAAATAATCGATATCATGGGCAAAAATATTGACAGCACGATGGTCAAAACGACACAGCCGAGCACGACAATTATAACCGGCTCCAACAGGTGCATTAACGAGCCAACCATTACCTCAACCTGCTCGTCATAATTGTCGGCCACTTTCAGAAGCATCTTGTCCAAGTCGCCTGTCTCCTCGCCAACCGCAACCATGTTGGAGATAATCAGGTCAACGGTTCTGGACTGCCGCAAGGGGCCCGCGAAAGTATCGCCCTGCCGGATGGAATTGTGAACGTTGGCCAGCATGTTGGAGAAAACCTCGTTTCCTGCCGTCTCGCGAGTAACGTTGAGGGCATCGAGGATCGGCACGCCAGCACTAATCAGTGTTCCCAGGGTTCTTGTCCATCGTGTGACAGCGACCTTCCCGCTGAGCTGCCCAAGCACTGGTATCTTCAGTTTGACCATATCAAGGACTAATCTGCTGGGTCGAAACCTCTTGCCGAATCGCAGCAGAGCAATTACTATAAATGGTGTTGCCACAAGGACGATCCATCCACCAAGCCGAACCGTCTGTCCCCAAAATGGTATGGTTATGCTGGGAGACCACTCCGGCCCGTATGCTATCCAACTGCTTATGCCAAGCACTATTTGCGTTATCTTTGGTAGTTGTGCCCCCTCACTCATCTCAGTGAGGACTGCGCTGAAGTTGGGTATGACGAAGGTCATCAACAATATCAGCATGGTAAAAGCCGCCGACAGAACGACCGCCGGATAAATCATCGCACCCACGACGCGAGCCTTAAGTCTCTGAGCTTTTTCCATAAAGTCAGCCACGCGCGCCAGGATAAGGTCCAGCACGCCGCCCGTCTCGCCGGCCGCAACCATGTTGACAAAGAGCCGGTTAAAGGCTCTTGGGCATCTTGCCATTGCCTCTGAAAGCGTTGAGCCGCCCTCTATGTCGTCAGCCACATAGCCGATAACCCTTTTGAAGGCTCCTCCCCTTTGCTGTTCCTGAAGGATTCTAAGTGATCGCAAAATAGGCAGGCCCGCGTCCTGAAGCGTGGAAAGCTGCCTGGCGAACTGACTTACGTACTTTGCTTTGACCCTGCCGCCGGCGCCGCGTCTGTGCTGTGGTCTGGCAACGGCTTTTGCCGCTGCTGCTCTGGCGGCCCGTGAGCGGACCTTGGTGGGAAAATATCCCATATTCCGTATCTTGCTGATTGCTTCCTTCTCACTGAGGGCCTCAATTTCGTCTTTCATTTCCACGCCCTGTGAGTCCAATGCTACATACTGGTAAAGGGGCATCGCAAAACCTCCCTCTGGACCGCTAATTCCTATTTTCTACTATTTGAGCGTCGACAAAACCCTCGACTTTTCTTACACTTCCATAACCGTTTCTTTTACTACTTCGTCTATGGTAGTGATGCCGTCATAGATGACGGCCAACCCGCTGTTACGCAGTAGCTTCATACCGGCTTTTTGAGCCGCTATGCGCAGGAGATTCGTCGAGGCACGATTCATTATCAACTCACGGATCTCGTCATTCAGGATCATAATCTCGAAGATGCCAGTCCGGCCCTTGTAACCGGTATTGTTGCACCTGCCACAGCCTCGTCCGTAATAGAACTTTTTGCCCTTTATATCGTCCTCGGTAAGCTCCAGCTCTCTCAATTGGACTTCATTCGGCTCGTAGGGCTCTTTGCAATTCTCACATATTTTCCTGATTAACCGTTGTGAAACGATGCCCTCCAGGGTAGCAGTGAGAAGGTAAGGCTCTAAGCCCAAATCCAGCAGTCGCGCTATCGAACTGGGAGCATCATTTGTGTGCAAGGTAGTGAACACGATATGGCCGGTAAGCGAAGCCTGGGCCGAGATTTCCGCCGTCTCCAGGTCACGAATCTCGCCAACCAGAATAATATCAGGGTCCTGACGCAGGATGCTGCGCAGACATCTGGCAAATGTCAATCCAATATCCGGCTTCATCTGAACCTGAATGAGACCATCAATGTCATATTCCACCGGGTCTTCGGTTGTAATTATCTTCCATTCAATGCTATTGAGTTCACTCAAAGCCGAGTAAAGAGTTGTGGTTTTGCCGCATCCAGTAGGCCCCGTGACGATGATAATGCCGTTGGGTTTGTTAATAAGCTGGCGCACTAAGTCTTGTTGATCGGGCCTAAGGCCAAGTTTTGCCAAATCGAAGCTCATCTGCGACCTATCCAGGACACGCAACACGACGCTTTCTCCAAACATTGTGGGCAGAACACTAACACGAAGGTCCACTGGCTTGCCCTCGACGGTCAGTGATATTCGCCCGTCCTGAGGAAGCCTTCTCTCAGCGATGTCCAGGTCCGCCATGACCTTTATCCGCGAGCTAAGTGCCGCCGCAATATACCTTGGTGGCGGAATCATTTCGTAAAGCACGCCGTCAATACGGTATCGCATCTTGTATTCGTGTTCAAACGGCTCGAAGTGAATGTCCGAGGCTTTGTCGCGGATTGCCTGCAGAAGAACCAGATTCAACAGTTTCTTAACCGGGTTAGACTCGGATAACTCCTTAAGCTCATCAAGGTCTATGCTCTGATTTCTACCCTCAAACTCAGCAAGGAATCTGTCGCTCTGTATTTCATCGATGAGTTCGTTGATATTCTCGTCCTGCGTCTCATAATACTTGGATAGGGCGGCTCCCAATGTCTCGGGGTCCGTTATCTTAGCGCTGACTTTGAAGCCCATTAGCGTGCTTAGGTCATCGGTTGCCCTGAAATTATCGGCGCTATCCAGAGCAACCGTCAGTTCATTCTGCGCTTTGTCGTATTCGATAGGAACGATATGATAGCTCTTTGCCATCTGGGCCGGAACCTTGTCGATCACGTCGGCAGGGATGTTAAGCCCATCTATATCGACATATTCCATCCCCCTTTGGGCGGCCAGTGCAAGTTGCAGTTGGCTCTCGTCCACCAGACCCAGTTCCAAGAAGATCTGCCCTATCTGAACTTTCCCGTGCCGCTGACTTTGAATCTTTAGGCATTCATGAAGCTTCTCTCTTGGCAAGACCCCCATTCTTATCAGTATTCTGCCAAGCGGCCGGCCCTTCAACTGTTCTACAGGAGGCAACTTCTGTACGGCTTTCATCTTCGCCATCTGAATCTGTCCTCATAAAGGATTCCATTCTGCACTATTGTATTATACGACACTAACACCTTCTTGGCAAACAAATTATGAATTGGACACTTAGTTATTAAGACAGTGGCAAGTTACAATTTACTCACTTCAGAAGTCCCATAAGGCTGAAAAACACCGATTCACCGTGCAGAGTCACTCCTTCCAGACCAGTTACGTCCGCAGGATTGGCCCGATATCCTCCATTTCCTGGGCAACCGCTGCCTTTTTGGCGGCCTTTGCTCTTCCCTTTATGGCGCTCATCTTGGCAAGGGCTTTATCCTGCAGTGCACCTGGCTGACGGCTCTTATCCATCATTTCCTCCAGCGTGATTTTGCCCGCATCGTACAGTTGCCACAGGTGCTCGTCGAGAAGCTGCATACCCAGCTTCCTGCCCGTTTGAATGCTCGAATCGATGCGGTAAGTCTTATTTTCACGGATCAGATTCGCAATCGCAGGCGTTACCACCATGAACTCGTAAGCTGCCACTCTTCCCTTGCCGGTAGCCAGCGGACATAGAGCTTGACTGAGCACAGCAATCAAATTGCTGCTCAACTGAATACGGATCTGCTCCTGCTGGTTGACAGGGAAGATGTCAATAATCCTGGTAATTGTTCCTGCGGCGCTGGTGGTGTGCACCGTGCTGAAGACAAGGTGGCCAGTTTCGGCAGCCCTGATACCTGCTTCAATTGTCTCCAGGTCTCGCAGCTCGCCCACCAAAATAACATCCGGGTCCATTCTCAATATACGTCTTAACGCTTCGCCGAAGCTGGGTACGTCCACTCCGACTTCACGTTGGTTGACGATGGATTTTTTGTGGGAGTGGTAGTATTCTATGGGGTCCTCGACCGTGATGATATGGCGGTCAAAGTTCTCGTTAATGTAGTTTACCATGCAGGCCAGTGTGGTGGTCTTGCCGCTTCCGGTGGGGCCTGTAACCAAAAATAGACCCCTCGGTCTGCGGCACAGTGCCGCTGCAATCTTGGGCAAGCCTATCTGCTCAAACGTCATGATTTTTGAGGGAATAAGCCGCAATACCAGTGATATGTTGCCTTTTTGCCGAAACACCGACACGCGGAATCTGCCCTCGTCGCCAAAGGCAAACCCAAAATCTGTACCGCCCTCTTCCTGCAGCTCCTGCTGATTCCGATCGGGCGTAATGCTCTTCATCAGAGCCACGGTATCGTCCGGCTCAAGGACCTTAGTCTCCAGAGACCGCAGTCGCTCGTCTATTCGCAGCACGGGCGGGCGGCCAACAACCAAGTGTATATCAGAAGCACCTTGCGTCACGCAAGCGTGCAGAAGTCTATCCATGTTAACGGTTGCCATTTCAGAGTCCTCGTCAACAACTCTACTTCGATTATTCCACCACTACGCCTTCACTCTGCGCTATTGTCGCCACTTCAGCGGGCGTTGTTATTCCCTTGAATATTTTGAGTCTGCCGTCATCTACAAGTGCTCTCATTCCAGATGCCTTGGCCGCTTTTCTCAGTTCTCCGGTGGGTGCCTTCTTGAAAGCAAGCTCCCTCATCTCATTGTTCATTTCTATCATCTCGAATATTGCGAGCCGCCCTTTGAATCCGGTATGCTGACACTGGCCGCATCCGGCTCCTTTGTAGATGGTGTATTTCTCCAGTTCTTCTGGGGTGATGCCCAGCAGCCGCATGTAGTGCGGGTCCGGGTTATGGTCAACTTCTTTGCACTTGTCACATATAACCCTGACCAGCCGCTGCGCCATAATGGCCTGTATTGAGCTGGCCACCAAGAACGGCTTAACGCCCATATCGATCAGACGTGGGATTGCACTACAGGCATCATTGGTGTGCAAGGTGCTGAAAACCAGGTGCCCTGTAAGTGCCGCCTGGACCGCGATATCTGCTACCGCGCTATCTCGAATCTCGCCGATCAGGATAATATTGGGAGCTTGCCTGAGCATGGACCTGAGTATCCTTTCGAATGTCAGGCCGATGTCTTCCTTGACCTGGCATTGATTCATTCCGTCAAAATTGTACTCGACAGGATCCTCGGCGGTAACAATCTTCTTGTCAGGCTTGTTGAGTTCCTGCAATGCAGCATACAGCGTTGTGGTTTTGCCGCTGCCGGTGGGGCCTGTAACCAAGAAAATACCATTGGGCCTTCTAATTATATGCTGAAACTGCTCATAATGGTCCTGCTCAAAGCCCAGTGCCTCGATGCCGATGTTGACCGACTCACGGCGCAGAATTCGCAGCACCACGCTTTCCCCGTGGTTGCCGGGCAGTGCTGAGACACGAAAGTCCACGTCCTGGCCCCCTATAACTCGCTTGATACGACCATCTTGCGGCAGTCTCTTCTCGGCGATGTCCATGCCGGACAAGATCTTTAGACGAGTAATCAGCGGCGCCTGCATATTCTTAGGAATGTTGTCTCTTTCCAGGCAGACGCCGTCGACTCGGTACCTTACGCGCACCCTGTCGGTCATCGGTTCGACGTGAATATCGCTGGCCCGCATAAAATAGGCATTATCGATTATCAGATTGACCAGCCTGATAATGGGGGCCTCACTATCGTCATCGCCACCTTGAATTCGAAACGCCTCTGCCTGTAAATCGCTGCCGGCCTCGGCAAGCTCAGCGGCCGTTGCGTCAATACTGTGTTTGAGCTTATCGTCCTCTTCCGTTTGCGTTTTGTCGAAGGCCCCTTCAATGTAAGCGCGGATTTTCCGAGGATTTGCTAGATAGCACTCCAGTTCGGTGTTCAGCCGAAATCGGATCGCATCCATAGTATCAAAGTCTGACGGATCGCTGATAATCAGTTTCAGTTTGCCGTTGTTCATACTTAAAGGCAGGACATTATGCCTTTTTATGAGTTCTTCCGAGATGATTTTGGTTGCATCAGGCGGTATCGTGACTTCGTCCAGGTTTATGTACTGCAGCCCGAACTGCTTGGCAATGGCCTTGGTCAGCGTTTCTTCGTTGATCAGGCCTTGCTCGAGCAGCACCTGGCCGAGCCGCTTATTGTTGGTTTTTGAGGCCTTGATCGCATTGACGAGAGCTTCCTTCTGCACCAGCCCAGCTTTGTAGAGTATTTCACCCAAATGCCTGCGTTCTTTGGCCATACAACCTCATGCTTAAGCTTTTCCGATCGTAATTATAACACAATCAGAACGTTCAGTCAAATGCAGATTTTCAGGCGTAGCATATTTAAGGCCATTTGCGCTGCTCTACGTCGGTTGGAGTCTCTATCGTGTGAAAAAACAAATCGTTGAGTTTGGCATCCGCTGACAGAGTCCACACTAATATATACCAGCCCGACAGGTTTTTGTTCGCTCGCTCCGGTCGGTCCGGCTATGCCGGTTATGCCGATGGCAAAATCTGTGCCGGCCTTCTTTCTGGCGTTTTGAGCCATAGCCTCTGCTACCTGGCCGCTGACAGCCCCGTACTTTTCGATCAGCTCAGCCGCTATACCGAGCTCGGTTGTTTTGGCGGCGTTGCTATACGTAACCCAGCCATACGTAAAGTATCTGCTTGCACCGGGCGTGTCGGTTAGCAGCTTGGCTAGGTAGCCGCCTGTGCAGGATTCCGCTACGGCGATGGTTTTATTGTGCAGGGCTAAGTTTTCGCCCACGACATCGGCCAGGGTCTGCTCTTCGATTCCATACACCAATTCTCCCAGTGTGCTGCGGAGCAGCTTTTCATCTTTTTCAGCCAGTTTTTGGGCCTGCAGTTTGTCCTTTGCTGTTGCGACGACGTAGAGGGTAATGACGCCGTGCTCCACAGTGCAGTTGATTAGCGGATTTCTGCCTCGCCGCATAAGGTCGCCGAGCAACGCGGCGATTTCTGATTCGGCTTTTCCGAAGCATTTGAGCTTGCGTACCTCTATGGCCTGGTCGCCGGCAAACTCTCTGGCCTGGGCAAGGACAGAATCTTGAAACATCTGCTTCATTTCGCCGGGCACGCCGGGCAAAGCAACCAGCAGCTTACCTTTTGTCTTGGCCATGATGCCTGGGGCGGTGCCGAGTCTGTTGGCAATAGGCTCGGCGCCGGCTGGTATGTATGCCTGCCGTTTGCAGTTTTCCGGCATTTTCCGGCCCCGGCTGACAAAAAAGACCTCGATTCTCTCCACTAGGTCGTTGTGAAACTGTAGTTCGCCGGCGAGAAACTTCGCAAATGCCTGGCGGGTTACATCGTCATCGGTAGGCCCCAGCCCGCCGGTTACAAGTACGATGTCTGCATCGTTGCTTGCCAAGCCGAGCGTCCGCACAATCGAGTCTATATCGTCACCGACCGTGTAGAAGCTGTCAACTGGGATCCCAACCGAAAGTAGTTCTCTGCCCAGATATGGAGCGTTAGTGTCCGCGGTTTGACCGCTAACTAACTCATTGCCGATGCTGACGATACTTGCCTTTTTCATATTGAGTCACCTGCCAGAGGATTCGAGGATGAGCCGATTTGTATTCTGCAGAGACTTTACGCGCGCCTTCACCAATTGTCTGAAGCTGGTGCATAACGGCGCGCCACATAAATCGACTCCACAGACTCCAGAATGTGTCGCCGTCTGATATAGTTCTCACTTTTTTCGACGGATTGACGCTCCACAAGGTCCACATTGCGACCCAAAATCTTGGACAGTTCCTCTTGAACTGCGACTATTTGCATCAGATCAGGCTCGTGCCCCTACTCAAAGTCGGCCAGCACATCGACATCGCTATCAGGCCGAAAATCGTCTCGCAGAACAGAGCCGAACAGCCACAGAGCACAAATATGATGTCTACAACAGAATGCCGAGATTTTGTCTCTATCCACTTCGATTTGAATACCCATATTCTTACCTTTTTGCTGCTGCCGCTTTTAATATAGCAATAACCATTATCGCAGAGCAACACTTAAACCAGGCCGAAGAACCCACAAATGATTAATCTACGCTATGTCCATGTTGTCAATAACTAATTGCGTGGCCTTTGTTCGAACAGCAATCAATAGGTTCACAAAAGAGGAATCTTCGCAGGGTTTCAATAATCGGTCGGTCGTAACGGTAAGTTTTGTAATCAAGTTATCATCCTCAAGGACGCAAAAGAAAGGATCTTCGCCCTCTCTTGGAATATCACTTTTTGGAATTTCTTTTTCTTCCTTTGGCATTCTTAGAGCATCAAAAAGTGTTTTAAGGCGGTTGTCAATGTCCCCACCTTGTGTAACAATACATCCAGGGGGTTCTGGCCTAAGGAAAGTAATGGCCAATTCTGCGACTAAATGTAACTTTGAACAGACAAGAGGCGCGAAAATAAAACGGCCAATCTTTTGTGTGATTGAAGTGATCCCGGAAGGCGGTTCATCTATTGTTAGGATGTTCTCTAATAATTTGGTATTACCTCGCATACGACCAGAAAGCGGTTCCTGTTTCCATAGTTCTACCAGTTGTCTATGAAATTCACGGCGAATATTCTGTTTGTCTATTATGCTACCATTGGCTTTTAACGGTCCTTGGTATACTAACGTAAATTCCATATTGGCGCCTCCCGCCTTCTGACTTCTAATCCTTTCTTCTCTGTGTGGTCTGTAACCTCCGTGGTTTAATATTCTTCTTTCCTCCGTGGCTTATTTTAATGAAATGGTCTTTCGCATAAGTTCAGTGTTGCCTTCTTGGCCGGTGAAGAGTTTGAATTGGGCTAAGGCCTGGTTGATGAACATTGATAAGCCGTCGATTGTTTTTGCCCCGGCTTTTTTGGCCTGTTTTAGCAACATAGTCTGGGCTGGATTATAAACAGTGTCGAAAACAACCATACCTTTCTTCAAGTATTCTTTTGGCAGTGGAGTTTGATTAACGTTCGGGTGCATTCCAATACTGGTACAATTTATCAGCAATTTTGCATCCAGATTTGCCAGATCGTCCAGACCCGCGAACTTACAGCCAAACTCGGCTGCAAGTTTTTCTGCCTTTTCTACCGTGCGGTTGTAAATCTTGATTTTAGCTCCGGCGTCGCTCAGGCCGGCAACTATCGCCCTTGCTACGCCGCCTGCGCCGATAACTGCGATAGGCAGGGCTTTCAATTCGGCTCGTGATATACCCATCCCGGCAGTAATCGCATCCAGAGCAGCGGTATAATCGGTGTTGTAGGCACTTAATCGTGGCTCGTGAATCGTGGCACGGCCATCCTGGCCGTGGCCCCACGGGCTGGAAGCCCGTGTCACAACCAAGGTATTAGCTGCACCGATTTTTTCAGCTAATGGCTCAACAAAACCCTGATTTGCCTGTACATATTCAAGAGCGTTCTCTTTGTGCGGGATTGTCACGCTAAAGCCGCGAAAGTCCAGCCATTGTCTGGAAAGCACGTTATCTAAGAATCTGTCAAATTCGTCCCGGCCGCCCCGCACCAATAGCGGCAGGTACAATTTGTTCATACCCTTTTCAGCAAAGCAGGCATTATGAATAGCCGGACTTAGCGAATGGCCTACCGGGTCAGCAATCACACCGAAAAGCTCAGTGTCAGAACCTATGCAATCATAGCGGTACAACTGTTTTACCTGCTGTATTGTTAACTGCCCCGGCGCGGTTGCGCTTTGCTCATCGAGGCTGGCAAAAATCACAAAACTATCCAGCTTTTTTGCAATAATTCTGCTGATGAGCCCCGCTTCGCCCATGCAAAAGATGATTCGCTCGCCGCCGGTCTGATGCAGCAAATCAAACACCTTAAAGCAATCGTTGATATGATTGGCCGTGTAAACTATCTTTGGGATGGCGGCTGGAAACACAGTCAGCATGTCGCGGTATAGCTCCCTTATATCAGCAAATTTTGCTGCGAAATTATGGGCGGACAAAATCAGCCGCCCTTTTGAGCTCTGCGACAGCGCCAATCTTATCTTTTCCTGAGCTTCTGTCCGGAGGAAATTCTCGTACTCAAGGTCAATAAAATCGACGCCGCTCTTTAATGCTACGGCAAGCACATTGATTCGCAATTGTTGCGGATACGCAAGCGTGCCGCCCTGCTTTTTGTCACGACAGGTTACGATTATAGGTACTTGCCGACCGCCAGCGTTTCTGACCTCGAAAATCAGACGCCTAACCAGTTCGACGCTAAGGTTCTCCAGATAATCCGTCCGCAGCTCTATCATCTCAGCGCCCGCAGTTAGAGCCGTCCTGACTTGCTGACTTGCCTGGCTTAGATTCGCCGCCGCAATGGGAACGGTTAGATATGTCATGGTGGCCAAGATATATATCCGCCCCGCAATGCAAAAGCAAGGGCAAAAAATCCGAGGAAAGCCTCACTGCGAAACAATCTGGCAGGCAGAAAGAACGCACTTTTTGCGGAACTATTGTCTGGCGGGCACCGAGCTTGACAATTTACCACGAAACTCTATAATGAACTTGTGTAAGAGGTTGTCTTTGCGAACGTTAGGATTGTCAATATAGAGTTGCCTTATGAGTCCGGATCAACCGCTCGATACGCACATAACGCTCGACCACGAGCCGCAGTTGCACAGGTACTTCAGAGCAGCTATCAAGACGCAGGCGAACGACCTGCACTTGAAGGTCGGCCAGCCAGCAAAACTGCGCCACAAAGGGCAGCTAAAAAGCACCACCGGCGAGATAATGACCCAGGCGAAACTCGAAGAGATGATATTCGAGATACTCAGCCCCATCCAGAAGGAGTTTTTCCTCGTACACGGCACTCTTGATTTCGCCCACGAAATCGGCGATGAGCACCGCTTCCGAATAAATATATTTCGCCAGCGCGGCATGATTAGTCTGGCCGCAAGACGGGTCAGCGCGTTTGTGCCGTCATTCCAAGAGCTGCACCTGCCGCCGATACTGGAAAGAATAGCCGACACCAATCAGGGACTTGTGCTGGTGGTAGGACCTACCGGCTGCGGCAAGACCACAACCATCGCTTCAATGATAGACCATGTGGACCGTACGCGCTCGTGCCATATAGTTACGATCGAAGACCCCATCGAGTATCTTTTTAAGGACCAAAAGGCAATAGTCTCGCAAAGGGAAATCGGTATTGACGTGCCGGACTATGACGATGCTCTAAAATACTTGATGCGGCAGGACCCGGATGTTGTATTCATCGGCGAAATGCGCGACGCCAGAACCGTAGCAGCCGGCATGAGAGCCGCTGAGACGGGTCATCTTGTTTTCGGAACGCTGCACTCCGCCAATGCCTCGCAGGCCGTCCACCGCATCTTGGACCTGTTCCCCCCGGCAGAAAGAGACCTTACCAGGCAGACTCTAAGTTTAGCAATCAAGGCAATTGTAAGCCAAGTGCTGCTGCCGTCAATCAGGGAAGGCATCGACAGGGTGCCTGCGGTCGAGATTCTTCTTGCAAATGCGGCGGTCAGGAAACTGATCTCGGAAGGACGCGAAAGTGATTTACCAAGTGTTATCCGCAGTTGTGTGCAGGAAGGTATGCGGGACTTTACCGACACCCTTTGTGAGCTGGTGAAGAACGGTTCTGTCGACCCCAAGGACGCATACCAATACGCCCCTAACAAGGACGAGCTGAAAATGGCGCTAAAGGGCATCAGAACTGTCGCCGAAGGTATTCTATGAACCTCGTTGGGAATGTCGAACATCGAACAAGGAATATCGAAATTGGAAATTCGTCATTCAATATTCGATATTCGTGCAGGGCACGGAGCATTTTATGCCTGATTCAGTATTGTTGGCCATCCAATATGGTGGTTACGTATCCATAATCAAATTTGTAGTCTTTGTGGCGTTCCTTTTGCTGTGGTTGCTGCTGCTTAACTGGGTCTACCAGGACGCAAAAGCGCTGGAGGCCAATGCCGCTTCCTGGGCGGGCATTGTTTTCGGTGCAGCCGCGGCGGCAATCATAATCTGGATGCTTGTGCCCATCTTCATAATCGGGATACTGCTCTACATAATCGCAGTCGGGACAACAGGACTGGCTTACGTAAAACACCGTAACGCCAGAGTTCTGGATTTTGACCGCGTTCTCACCGCCGACCACATCAAGGGCTTGTTCGCCGCCAAAGACAAGAAACTACAGGAGCTGCAGGGCTTTATTTTCGTAACCGCCAACAACAACGAAGTTCCCACGCCTGAGCCTAAAACGCCGGACTTTTTCGGCTTCAGGACTGCTTACGAAGTCTTGAAGGACGCCACCTGGCGAAGGGCAAACATCATCGCTCTTACCCCGGCATCACAAAATTATGACGTGACTTACTATATTGACGGGGTAGTCATAAAACAGCCGGCCATGTCCAGAGACCAGAGCGAGTATCTGATCCGATTCTTGAAGCACCTGGCCGATTTGGACGTCAACGAGAAACGCAAGCCTCAAAAAGGAAAGTTCAGAATCCGCCAGAACAAGGAAAACGCCGACTGGGAACTAACGACCGCAGGCTCAACCGCAGGAGAACAGGTCCGCCTCAAGCATATATCCAAGCAAACTTTGCCGAGGCTTAACGAGATCGGGCTAATGCCGGACCAGTACGAGCAGCTAAATAAACTTCGCGAGCTTCACCAGGGTCTGTTTATAATATCCGGCCCTGCAAAAAGCGGCATAACGACAACCTTATATGCCCTGCTGAAGAACCACGACGCATTCATCAACAGCATAAACACGGTGGAGAGGCGGCCTGCCGCCGACCTGCCGAACGTAACTCAAAATGTTTTTACGCCCAGCGACACCAGCACTATGACTTTTGCCAAACAGTTGCAGGCAGTGATAAGAATGGGCCCGGACATTGTCGGCGTGGGCGACTGCGAGGACGCCGAGACCGCTCAGGTCGCGTGCGCCGCAGCCAAAGACGGCAAAATGGTCTATGTCACGCTCAACGCGGACAGCGTGGTGCAGGCACTGGGTAAATGGATGAAACTTGTCGGCAACCGAAACCTGGTCACTGAGACTCTGCTGGGCGTCAGCAACCAGCGCCTGCTGAGAAAACTCTGCAACGAATGTAAACAAGCGTATGCTCCGAACAAGGAGCTTTTCAAAAAATACAACATCGCGGCAGAAAAAGTAAAAGCCCTTTATCGCATCGGCAAGGTGATATACGACAAACGCGGCAAGCCGATGCCGTGCGAAAAATGCCAGGAAACAGGTTTCGTCGGGCGGACCGGCATATTCGAAATGATCACCATGAACGATGACTTGAGAAAAACTGTAAAACAATCGAAGTCACTGGCTGAAATAAGCTCGGAATTGAGACGCGCTAAGATGCTCTATTTGCAGGAACAGGGCCTTAGAAAAGTAATCAATGGAACAACGGCAATAAACGAGATGCTCCGCGTGCTGGCGCCGCCAAAAAAGCAGCCGGAAAAGACGCCGCAGGAGAAAGCATGAGTATTTAGCCCCGCAATCCTTCGACCCGGCTCAGGACGAGTTCATTGCGGGGTTTTCCCGTGGAGAGACCGTTATGTGGATTGTTAATTTATCGGTGCTCTTAATCATCGCCGCCTGTGCTGCATACCAGTATCTGAAAGGCACAGTGGTAAAGGCGTTCGCCACGATAGTCATCACCATCTGTGCAAGTGTGGCCGCTTTCGGCTATTTTGAACTCCTGGCGAGACTTCTGGTCGGCTACGTGCCTTCCGTGGCGATTTGGGCGCAACTTCTGTCTTTTGTGCTGCTGCTTGTCGTAGTCTTTGCCGTCCTGCAGACAGCCGTAAGTCAGTTGATACGCCAGCCTGTTGACTTGGGCGTTTGGCCCGAGCGCGTCGGACGGATTGGCTGCGGCATTGTCCTGGGCGTTCTTGTTTCCGGCTTGGTGCTTACGGCCCTTCAGATGGCGCCTCTTCCTATCAAGTATCCTTACGAGCGATTTGGCCCGGCCCGCCAAAAAGTCCTGCTTAATGCCGACGGCCTGGCAACAGGACTATTCAGCCTCCTGAGCAAGGGCAGCTTTGGCGGAAAGGCGAGCTTCGCTGCATTGCATCCGGACTATCTCGACCAGCTTTTCCTGAATCGCTTGTTCATCGGGGATAATATACCGATTGTCACCGACTCTGACGCGATAGAAGTGCCGGGCAAGGCAGCCGCCTGGCCAGCCCCTGATGCTATAAGAAGCCAGGTGGAAAACCAGCTTTCCCAACTAGATTCTCTGCAAATGCCAGGGCGTGGGGCAAAGCCTCTTCTCTTGCCGGGCTGGCAAAAGGGCGACCATGACCTGACCGTCGTGCGAATAGGAATAAACAGAAAGGCGTTAAAGCCAAACACACCCGCAGATGGCGGGCTCTTTGCGCTGTCGCAATTGAGACTGATTTGCAAGGAAAGAGGTACCAGCCAGGACTCGCTGGGCGGATCAGGCGTACCCGTCTATCCCATCGGGCATCTGAAATCCGCTAACGAACTACAGACCAGCCTTCTGATACAACTGACGAACGCCGACTTCGGAGATCAAGCTAGGGCAAAATATATCGACTTTGTCTTTTGTGTGCCGAGGGGTTTTGTGCCCGCTTTGGTTGAGTTCAAGCTAAATAGTGTTGCCGAGGTGCCGCCCCCTGTGCCTGCCGACCAGGCGCCGCAGGTGATGCCTTTTGTTGCCTCCGAAGTCAAAGTTGGATCGGCTGTGCCTGATAGTTCCTCGCGCCGGGAAAGTGACCAGCCATCCAGACAGCCAAAGCCCCCTTCAAAAAAAGACCGATTCGGGGAACTCGAATAAGACGACTATTGCATGTTTAGCAGTCGCGGGGACGGCGACAACTAAATGGAGCTTTAGCTGCACAGAACCAATTCTTCCAGGTCCAGCTCCATCAGATGCTCGAGGTAGGCGGAGAGTTCCTCATGCGAGAAACTGTCGAGGAATTCTGGCTTGGCGGTTCTATTGATTTGGCAAATACAGTCAATCAACTCCTTTTTGTCCATGATGGCAAATATCGTCAGACAGCACTCTATTTCTTTAGCCTACAAGCAGGAGATTTACCCAACGCCCCATAACTGCGAAGTCGTTCTCCTGACGATCGAGTTTGAGCGTCCAATAAAATCAGCACTAATACTTCAGAGACAAGAACCAAGAATCTTCTGCCAAGGCCGCCAAGGCACTGGAAAAAGGATAATATGTTTGATATAATGTTTTAACAGTGCTGACGCCCATAAAAGAGCACTTCTGCCTGGAGAGTATTATGAGAAGACTAAGAAGAGCACAACAAAGACACGTCCGTGAGGGCAGAATCTTCAAAAGACGAGCTCTTGCAGCCGGCACCGCGGTGGCAATTACACTGGGAGCGGGATTCGCGCTGAATAAAGCCGACGCCGCGAATGTGCCCGATAAGCACCAACTGGTCGTCAAACAAGATGCCGACACAGATTTGCTCGCCGACCGCGAAGAACTTGCCATCGGGTATCGTCCGTACGACGGCGACCAGAATCGCAACGGCACGCTTGATGGGCTGGAATTAGCCACACGCTGTGCCGCTATTATTGGGCAATTGCCCTGGCAGGCTGACGCGGCACCAGGCGCAACGTATAAATGGCACACAGCCCAAAAAGGTATAGAAACCTGCGACATCTGCGGCGAAACCGTCAACATGGGTCCGGCAGGAATAGTCAACCCGAAGCTGGGCCTAAATGTGGATTGTCCCCTTATCGCTCTGCACTACATGGAGCACGGCTCATTCAGCTTTGCCGGCAACGTGCACACCAGCAGAATAGATATTCCGACATTGATGCGGGCGCTTGAAGTGCGTTTTCCCGGTGAGCCAGATGAGCACCAGTTGCCGGTTGCCGGCGATGACTTAGATGGTGACCTTTTGACCGACAACGAAGAGCTGGCGGCAGGGTACAGCCTTTATGATGCCGATCAGGACAACAACCTTGTTCCGGATGGGATCGAGCTGGCCAAGCAATGTGCAGAAGTAATGGAGGCTTTGCCTGTGCACGAACCTAACGCGCCGGGCGTTGATGAACTATATAAGGCAAGCTTCATGCAAAGGGGCATCGAGCTATGCGAAATATGTGGCGAGTCCGTCAACATGGGCTACTGGCAGGTCATAAATCCGAATCTCGGTCTTTCTCTTGATGTGCCTGACATTGTGTGCCACTATATGCAGCACGGCTCGTTCAGCTACTGGGGTGACCGTCACGGAAAAGGCAGAATTGAAGTGCCGCTTCTGGCAAAGATTCTCGAAATGCCCCGGCGGTGCGGCGATTTGGGCACCATATTCGCCCCATCAGACATGAATCAGGACTGCAAAACCGACCTGTCGGACCTGGCAAAACTGGCAGAAAGATGGCTGGACAGCACCGAGCCCAACCCGCAGTAAAACCACAACCGTCGCCCCGTTCGGCAAGCTCAGGGCAGGCGTGCCGGCGACGGCTAAACAAGATATTTAGCCCCGCAATTTATTGCGGGGTTCCTATCGCGCGCAACAAATGAAGGAATACGTAAGGGCACTTAAACAAATCGACTTCGACCTGGCATATCTTGCGCTGCTCACGGGCGAAGGAATAAAGCCATTAAGCAGATGGGAAAAGCCTTTAGATAGTCACGACCTTGAACTGCTGCAACAACTTGGCCTGCTCACCAAACAAATCCGGCGCAGCGTTCAGACCGGCAAGGAAATTATCGAGACGATTTTCAGCCGACTGCCTGGCTACATCCAGTTATACGGCGATCGCTTTGCGGATACGCCGATAGATAAATCGCCCGAAACCCAGCGGCTTGAAGGCTTTCTCTTTGGCTACCCGGCCTGCTGTGTGGACGCCTACATTCGCCGGCCTTATGCCCCAAACGGTTTGCCGGAGCAGGACCAGAAGATTTTATTTCACTGGGCGTGCAAAGATTGCAGAATCACCCCCCTACTCCTGCCCGCCTACAAAAAGCTGCACGATATGGTAACTGGCTGTTAGGAAAACACCAATATAGCCCGTTATTGCCCGAAATGGGCAAAAAATTCCTTGTCCTTTGCACCGTTCCGAAATATCATACGCGGTCTAACTGAATCAGAATCAAATGCGAACCTAAAAAGTGACTTATGGAGGTCAGAAAGTGGCTAATAGTGCCGACATCCGTAACATTGTTCTCTTGGGGCACGGCGGCAGCGGCAAAACCTCGCTGGCCGAGGCAATCCTGCACAAAGCCGGCGTAACAAGCCGGCTGGGCAGCGTCGATGACAAAACAAGCATCTGCGACTACTACGACGAGGAGAAAGAGCATCAACACTCAATACAATCTGCTGTCGTTCACGTCGAGCACAGCGGCAAACTCATTCACATTATAGATACACCGGGCTATCCCGATTTCATAGGCCCGGCCATCAAAGCGATACCGGCTGCCGACACCGCGGTAGTGGTGATAAGCGCTGCTGCCAGCATCGAGACCAACACGCGAAAGCTCTTCGAGTTAGCCGGCAAGGCCGATTTGCCGCGCCTTATAGTTATAAACAAAATTGACGCTGAAAACGTGGATTTAGTCGAACTGATAAAGAACATCCGGCAGTCGTTCGGCTCACAATGTCGCTGTGCCAACTTGCCCGGGGCGGACAAGGCGTCGGTCATCGACTGTATTGAAAACGACGCCGGCAAATCGCTTCTGATGGATGTGCCCGCCGCACACACAGAGCTGATAGAAAGCGTCATCGAGGCCGATGACGCCCTTATGGAAAGCTACCTTGGCGGTGAAGCAGTCTCCACTGAAAAAATAGCTTCCGTATTTGTCAAGGCGCTAAAACGTGGGACGCTGATCCCCATAGTTTTCACAGATGCTCGCAAAGAAGTCGGCATCACCGAGCTTCTGGATATTATTGCCAAATACACGCCGTCGCCGCTTGATGCAAAGCCGCGGCAGCTTACGGACGGCGATAAGATTACCGAGCTCAAGGCAGACCCTGCCGGACCGCTTGCCGGACTGGTCTTCCGGATCGGTTTAGACCCACGCTCGAATATGAAGTACACAACCATCAGAATTTTTAGCGGCAGACTCACCTCGGATACGAGTCTGATACGAAATGATGAGAAAAGGGCCGTTCGGCCGGGACATATCTTTAGGCCGCAGGGCGGCGAAAACCAAGAAATCGACTCCGGCGCTGCGGGCGACATCGTGACCCTTGCCAAGGCGGAAGAGCTGAAGCTCGACGACCTTATTCACGACGGGGCCGCGGCCGGGCGATTCAAAGTGCCGACTGTGCCTGAGCCGATGTTCTCTTTGGCAATTGAGCCGGTCGCCCGCGGTGATGAGCAAAGAATAAGCGCCGCCCTTGAAAAGCTCAATGAAGAAGACCCATGCTTTAAGGTCACCAGAGAAACCCAGACAAAAGAATTGGTCGTCAGCGGACTCGGTGATTTGCACCTGCGGATTATGCTGGAGAAACTGGAGAAACGCTTTAAGCTTTCGGTGCGCACCAAGACGCCGAAGATCCCCTACCGCGAGACAATTACCGCCAAAGCCGATGGTCATTATCGCCATAAGAAGCAGACCGGCGGAGCCGGCCAGTTCGGCGAAGTCTACCTTCGTGTTGAGCCGGCTGATCGCAATTCCGATCCGCCCTTGCAGTATAGCTGGGATATTTTTGGCGCCTCAATACCTGGGCAGTATGAGCCTGCCGTGTTCAAGGGCGTCAACGATGTGATGCAAGCCGGCGTAGTCGCGGGATTCCCGATGCAGGATATAAAAGTCTCGGTTTACGACGGCAAACATCACCCTGTTGATTCAAAGGAAGTGGCGTTTCGTACGGCCGGCAAGGGCGCATTTATCGACGCGGTTCAAAAAGCCAAGCCCGTTTTGCTTGAGCCGATAGTGAATGTTGAAATTACCGTGCCCGCTGAGAACGTCGGCGACATCGCCGGGGACTTGGCTGCAAAACGAGGAAGAGTATTGGGACAAGATATGCTGCCCGGCAACTTTTTAGCCATTAAAGCGCTGGTGCCGCTGGCAGAAGTCACCCAATATACGAGCCAGTTGAAGAGTGTAACCGGCGGACGCGGCAGCTACTCTATGTCGTTCAGCCACTATGACCTTGTCCCGCCGAATGTCCAGCAGCAGGTCGTCGCCGCCTACGCCAAAGCAAAAGAAAAAGACGCCGATTAATACTGCGTAATCTGTAGAATCTGTGCCGGCAAACGGAGCGATGGTTGCGCCCGGGCGGGGGCTCGCGATTGTTCATTCAAACACATCAAAGAGGCCTTTTTTGCGCGTTTTTGAGGTTCAAAAATAAACCGAAAAAAATTTTGTAAAAATACGAATTGTTTCGTTGACAGTACGAAAGTGTTCGTATAATTTGACCGATGAATCAAAAGGGAACACTCTTAGGAGAGCAATATGGCAAGGCACAAGACTCTGCGACCGACAGATAGAGAGCTGGCCATCCTGAGAATTCTATGGGATAACGGGCCAAGCACCGTTCGCCAAGTCAACGAAGCGATGAACAAAGATGAGGATACCGGTTACACCACAACTCTGAAGCTGATGCAAATAATGACCGAAAAACACCTGTTGGTCCGAGATGAGTCCGACAGGCAGCACATCTACGAACCCGCGTTCTCAGAAGAAAAAACTCAAAAGCAGTTAGTAGGAGATTTGCTGGAAAGAGCGTTTTGCGGCTCAGCGGAAAAATTAGTGATGCGGGCACTTTCAGCCAAAAAGGTCTCAGCGAAAGAGCTGACCAGAATTAAGAAACTACTGGATGAACTATAAGGAGAATAATCATGGCAGCGCTGGCAAATATCCTTTCACCGCAAATCGTTCAGAAACTCGGCTGGACACTGCTATACTTCGTCTGGCAGGCCGCCGCAGTGGCTCTAATTCTGGCAATTCTGCTTAGGGTGTTGCGAAGATCCACAGCGAACTCGCGCTACATAGTTGCCTGTTCAGCTTTGGGGCTGATGGTTCTATTGCCTGCGGTCACGATTCACTTGGTGCCGGTCTCAGCATCCTCCTCGCCGGCAAATATCGCAGCTTTTGTCCTACCGGCAGAGCCTATGTCGGAAATTTCTCCGGCAGAAACGCGGGCGTCGGAACAACTGCCCGAGCCACAAGGCGTCGGCGTAGCATCCTGGAAACAGCGTGCTGCCGCACTGCTCGAGCCAGCATTGCCCTACGCAGTCCTCGGATGGTTGATCGGGGTAGTTCTGCTCGCTGTGTGGCATTTGGGTGGCTGGGCACAATTGCAGCGCTTGAAGCGCAGAATAGTCAACGAGGCGGACAGCCCACTGACCGGTAGAGTCAGCGAACTGGCTGACAGCCTGGGCGTCAAGCGCGCAGTGAGGTTGCTGGAATCTGCTTTCGTTCAAGTCCCGACGGTCGTCGGCTGGCTGCGGCCAGTCATCCTGCTGCCGGCCAGCGCTTTGACCGGCCTGACTTCTCAACAGTTAGAGGCTCTCCTTGCACACGAGCTGGCCCACATCAAAAGACTGGATTACCTAGTCAACATGCTGCAGACGGTAGTGGAGATACTCGGCTTTTATCATCCGGCCGTCTGGTGGATCTCACATACGATTCGCGCTGAAAGGGAGAATTGCTGCGACGATATGGCGGTCAGCATCTGCGGCGACTCCAGGCAGTACGCAAAAGCTCTGGCGGAGATGGAGAGAATACGCTCCGGCGAGGCGGAACTGGCCATTGCAGCCAGCGGCGGAAATCTATCCAGCCGTATATCTCGCTTACTGGGCAAGGATTCTGCCCGAAAAACCCGCGCCGGTTGGGCCCCTGCTGCTGTTGCCGCCATTCTGATCATTGTCCTGGTAATACCTGCAAGCCTTGCGCTTTGCGGCCGCAGTCCCGAGGACACACGCGCAGCCGTTGTCAGGGACCTTCTGATGGAGACCACCTCTGCCCGGATGCTGCCCCCGGCACCCGTTCTGGCCGACATAGCGGGTAAGACGCAAATAGACTTCGACTGCAAGGTTATCAAGGTGCCCGGCGATTCTGAGTTCGTCAAGGGCAAAAATCCGGGCGACATAATCATCCGGCTTGATGGAGAATTCAGCAGCCGGCTGGAAGCGCTAATCAGAGCGATCCAAGGCGCACATGTCCTCGCAGCCCCAAGAGTAATCATACTCGACGGGGAGGACGCTATGATGGCAACAGGTGAGCAGCGCCCATGCATTACCGGCTATGAGCCAGGTGCCGGTACGGGCGGCAAGCCAAAGCCGATCATTGAAAATGTATTTTGCGGCCTGGAACTGAAGATTAAAGCTAACGTGACCGAAGGCAACGCCGTTCACATGGACATACATCTTACTGTGCGCTCAAACCCGACAGAACAAAAAGATGCCAGCGGCCGCAAAATTCACGTAACAACTAGTAGTGACTTCACCACTGAGATCACAGTCAATGACGGAGATACCATCATCATCTGCGGCCCAAAGGATGCAGATAGACCCAATCGGACTCTGGTCCTGCAGATTACCCCGCACATAAGCCGCCCTGACGAGCGCGTCAACATACCAGCAAAGGCGGGTGAATACCCGGTTACGATGGCAATAAGGGCGGTGGATTATGCCAAAGCCAGCAGCGCTAAGGCGGGCCAGAATTCCCTCGGGTTGGCCATCCGGGCAGTGCTCGACTCTATCGACCAGCTAACGGCTGCCGGCACACAAATCGATGACCTCGGCGAAGTCCGCAAAATCCTATCGGCACAAGGCTTCACCATTGACGCTGCCAACTTTTCCGGCGACAAATGCTCCCTTCTCATTAGTAAACCCATCGACGATGGCATAAAAGGACGGTTGGCCTGCCGCCTGACAAAACAAAACGATAGATTGCTTATCGACCGAATCGATTTTGAATCGGCTGCACCTGCCACAGACGCACCTCCTCCAGTCGAACCATCGACATTCCAGCCAACAGAAACGGCGCCGCCCACCGCTGCCGGCGAAAGTCAGCAAGCGCCCGCAGATACGGTCGTCCAGATTTTCAAACTTCAATACGCTGATTGTGACGACGTAGCCGCCATATTGAGAAGCCTGCTCACCTCGGATCGAAAAGTAATAATCGTGCCCGAGGCCCGCGCAAACCAACTGATCGTGCAGGCAACTGCACCCGACTTGCAACAAATGGAGCGGCTGATCGCCGAAATTGATGTTGTCCAGGCCCAGACGCCGCGTGAGACTACTGGGCTGGACATAAAGCCCAGACAGGACCGCCAGACCATAACGATCCAGCAATTACCTGTGCTTGAAAAAGAGCGCCAGGCTCTGGTCGACAAACTGCAGAGCCATCGCCAGGCGATCCGGCAGCTGGCTCAGGAGTATGGCACGGCAGACCTAACCAAGCACCAGGAAATCAAGCTGCAGCGCGTGGCCACCTTATTGGATACACTCACCAAGACCGAAGCACGCAGGATGCAGCTCGAGACTGAACAGACGTTACTCGAAAAGACCGGCGAGCAGACTGCTACGCCGCAAGAGCTGCTCAGAATGCGTCAGGACTACATAAATAACGATCCAACGATAAAAGCCCTGGCGGAAAAGGTCGCCCAGGTGGAAATGGAGCTTCTTCTGGCGCGCCAGACATCGACAGAATCAAACCCAGAAATAGCAAAGAAAACGAATCTACTGCAAGCCTTGAATAAACGGCTCGATGGGTTGAAAAACGACGTTGGCCAATCGTTTGATGAACTCATGGCTAAGGAAGCCGCCAAAGGCAAGCAGCAGAAACTGGCCAGATTGCAGGCGGAATTACAGCAGTTCACAGAGTATGAAGTGCGGCTGCGGAATCTGCTCAGCCAAGAAGATTCGGAAATCGTCAAGTTAGGCCGTAAGCAACTGGATATTCAGGACTTGCAGCGCCAGATGGACCTGGACCAACAGGCGTATGACACCCTCTGCCGCCGCATCAAAGACCTTGAACTGCTGCAAAAGAATACCTCCGGACAGGAGAGTCCTGCCCAGTTACCTGTGACCGCCCCGATGCTGGTTGTACCTGGTACTGCCGAGCCTGCTCCAGCCGCTCAAGAAAAGTAGGCAAATTGGCCGCAGCCTGGCGACGGCACGATCTATCTTCGCAAGGGGCTTGAACACCTGCCAGGGAGCCGGCCACACTTTGTCCGCATTTGGCCTGATTCGACTCGCAAGGCAGGCCGCGCAATGAAACCTCACAAATCATACGTCGCACACCACTATAACGATGGACCAAGATAAATATCCTAACTTTATCCGACATTCCTCTTGCAAGAAACATAGCTAATCTGGTATAAATAGGGTTGCTCGGGTCTGCGATCTGACAATTTGTGAGTATGTGTGGCCAGGAGTAGTCCGAGATCCGCCAAAGGCGGACTCAGTGTGGACAGAGGCTATCCTGGCGTGTGGTTGATGTGCAGCCATTTTTGACTTTTTTTGAGGGAAAAAGGCTATGTGCAAGAAACTATTCTACGTAATTCCTTTTGTGTCGCTCTTGTGTTTGATGGGGAGCGTTGCGAACGCAGGCGCCCTGGTCGGGCACTGGAAATTGGATGAGACTAGCGGGACTACTGCTCGTGACTCAAGCGGCAACAACTTCCACGGCACCGTGACTGGTACGCCGCAGTGGGTGGCCGGTAAGATAGATGGTGCCCTGCAGCTTAACGGGACCACCGACTATGTAACTACCCCCAATATTAACCTCAATTCAAATACCGTCACAATTACGGCCTGGGTAAAGCGAAACGGCGACCAGATCAATTGGGCTGGCATAGCGTTTTGCCGCACCGGTGCTGCTTCTGGCCTGGGGTTTTCTGGAAACGCGGTTAATCAACTACAGTACCACTGGAATGACGCTGCTGCCACGTATAGTTTCGTTTCCGGACTTACGGTCCCGGATAATGTTTGGGCCTTTGTTGCTCTTGTAATAGAGCCATCAAAAGGGACTCTATATCTCAATGGGTCGGCTAATTCGGCAATAAATGCCGTAGCAAATACTGCTGGAACGCTGGGCGTGATCAGTATTGGTCAAGATACTGCTGATACTACCAGGCGTGTCAAAGGTTTGATAGACGACGTGCGGATTTACAGCCGGGCTCTAACGCCCGCCCAGATTCAAGATTTGTTTAACGGCATCCCTCCCACGTGGCCAAAGGCGGAGATTCCCAACCCGCTCAACGGGGCTACCGGTGTGACTACGCCGCTGCTGGGGTGGACGGCCGGCGAGGGCGCCGCGTTCCACGATGTGTACTTTGGCACTAATCCGACGCCGGGTCCGGCTGAGTTCAGAAGCCGGCAGGGCTACAACGTCTATTGGCACGGTGCTGGTCTTACGCCAGGGACAACTTACTACTGGCGGATCGACGAGGTGGAAGCCGATGGTGTCACGATACACACCGGCGACGTGTGGAGCTTTACGGCTGCACCACTGACCGCCTATAACCCCAACCCGCGTGATGGCGCCAAATGGGTCGATACTGAGGCCGACCTTAGCTGGTCCGCTGGCGCCACGGGAATTAAGCACGACGTCTACTTTGGCACCGACCAGACTGCTGTTACTAATGGCACGGGCGGCACATTGAAAGCCAGCCAGCAGACAATGGTAACCTATGACCCCGGAACCCTTACGAAGGACACCACTTACTACTGGCGGATAGATGAGTACGACTCAGGCGGTACAAAGCACCCAGGCGCTGTCTGGCGTTTCAGAACACTGCCCGAGATACCTATTACCGACCCGACTCTTGTCGGGTGGTGGAAGCTTGACGAGGACTCAGGCACTTCCACTATTGACTGGTCTGGCCATAATAATCACGGAGCCCTCAGGGGTAACCCACAGTGGGTGGCCGGATATGGCGGCAATGCCCTGGCGTTTGATGGGGTCGACGACTATGTCGAGATACCGCACGCCGCCAGCCTGACGGTGACCACAGAAGTTACTGTAATGGCGTGGATAAATACGTCCAGGTATAGGGGCGGCCCAGTAGGCGGGGCAGACTGGCAAGCGATTCTTGCCAAGTCTAATGATCCACGCTCATACAGCTTTTACACCTATACGGATGGTACCCTTCACTTCAGCACGACCAGTGGCGGCGCTTATGTCGGCTCCAACAGTACCGGAACAGTGCCGCTAAGCGAATGGGTACACGTGGCAGCAATGGTAATAGGCGGCAGACATAGGTACTACATCAATGGAGAACCTGCCGGCGAGGGCGGAGGAGGAATTGTCTTGGCAGGGGCAGCAGATACAGCCACGGTTATGATCGCCGCGACCCATGAGGGTTCTAACGGGTTCCTTGGCATGATTGACGATGTCCGCATCTACAACGTGGGGCTGACACAAGCCCAGATTAAGGAAGCTATGAGAGGTGACCCAACCCTTGCCTGGAATCCAAAGCCTGCCGACAAGGCGATAACGGATATAGACCGGGCGGTGCCCCTTACCTGGTCGCCGGGCGAAAAGGCGGCCCAGCACGATGTGTACTTTGGCACCGACCAGACTGCGGTGGATAGTGCTACGACGGCTTCAACAGGCATATATCGAGGTAGGCAGGCTGCCGCCAGCCATACTCCGCCGGAAGGTCTCCTGTGGGGCGGTGGGCCTTACTACTGGCGCATCGACGAGTACAACACCGACGGCACTGTCAGCACAGGCAGAGTCTGGAGCTTCACGATAGCCGACTACCTTATTGTGGACGATTTTGAGAGCTACACCGACGATGTCGGCAGCAGAATATTCCAGGCCTGGAAAGACGGATGGGGATACTCTGAACCGGCGCCCGGCTATCCTGGTAACGGAACCGGCTCAACGGTGGGTTACGCTCAGGCTCCCTTTGCTGAGCCGACTACAGTTCATGGCGGCATCCAGTCGATGCCGTTAGGTTACGACAACAGTGGAACCGGCGGCAAAGCCAGGTACTCAGAGACCTTCCGCGAGTGGGCATCGCCACAGGATTGGACCAGATATAACGTTAAGGCATTGACGCTGTACTTCTATGGCGCTGCTGCCAACGCTGCTGAACAATTGTATGTGGCGATGGAAGACAATGCCGCCCACGTAAAGGTGGTCAACCATCCTGATATAGAGGCAGTTCAGAAAGCCGGCTGGCAGGAATGGAACATCGAGCTATCGCAATTCAGCGCTGCCGGCGTGAATCTGAAGACTGTCAAGAAGATGTACATTGGCTTGGGCAACCGAACCAGCCCGAAGGTTGGCGGCACGGGCACAATATTCATCGATGATATGAGACTGTATCCCAGCAGATGTATTCCTTCGATTGCCAAGCCCGCTGCTGACCTGAGCGGCAACTGTGTTGTTGACGCGGCTGATGTGGATATTCTGGCTAATCTGTGGCTGGATACCGGCTTCCAGGTTACGCCGGCTGATCCTGGCACTACTGGTCTGGTAGCGTACTATCCGTTCAATGGCAACACCAACGATGTTGTTGGTGGCCACAATGGCACAGTCGCTGGTACGCCGACCTATACGACAGGTAAGATAGGTCAGGCGATTCAACTGAATGGTGTGGATCAGATGGTGGATGTTGGCTCTGTTGGCATCAGTGGAGCAGCCCCGAGGACAGTCTCCGGCTGGGCCAAGTCAAACTCTACTGCGATGCCTGACTGGACAAACATCTTTGGCTTTACCGGCACTGACGACGCCAATCTGAGCGGTAGAAGCTTCGATATCGAGCTTCGAGGTGGACAGTTGCGGTTCTGCATCCATGTGTACGGCTGGGAGGATAACATTCTCCCGCTCGATCTGGATTGGCATCACCTCGTGGCTACGTATGATGGCACAATGATCAGATGGTACGGTGATGGCCGGTACATCAACAGTTATGAGCGTAGCGGCGCTAACGCGCTCAACACTGAGGACACGGTGCACATCGGTCAACGTGGTGACACCGGCGAGGCCGTCAACTTCTTCCCAGGCAAGGTTGATGATGTGAAGATCTGGAACCGCGCATTGACCGGGGCTGAGATTGCCTGGCTTGCCGGCTACACCTCGGTGTTGTCGATACCGGCTGACCTGCGCCAGGACAACGTGATTAACTTCAAGGACTTTGCGGTATTGGCAGATTCTTGGCTTGAG
>Ga0315279_10000695_pt1 | contig 62445 bp, 50 predicted proteins | sample YL17G06_20_MG_FD_203694 | JGI IMG/M metagenome (GOLD analysis project Ga0315279, IMG submission 203694) | Sediment microbial communities from Yellowstone Lake, YNP, Wyoming, USA - YL17G06_20 | ecosystem: Environmental > Aquatic > Freshwater > Lake > Sediment | place: USA: Wyoming | collected...
ACCCTGCCACGGACGCGACGTGAGATTCAGCGCTTGTTATTCACATGGACAGGTCGCTGCGCGTTCTGCGGCTGTGCCGTGGAAAGAGGCTCAAGAAGTCCTTAGATACTTAACGTAGTAGTACTAGTGTAGTGTCTGGCCTTCAATTTTATCAAGGAAATGCGCGGCTTCACTGCGCACAGGGCGGGGTTGCGGGAATCGGTAGAGGCGGTAAAATTTAGGTGCGGCGAGAAATCGCCGATTGAAAACGAGCAACGACAGTTCTAGTTGCTATGCCGGAGGAAAGTCCGCGCCCGAACTCCGGCGAAACTTCCCAAAAGGAAGCGCGCGGCGGCGGGGGGATTCCGACCTCGGTCGGAATGGAGGTTCAAATCCTCACGCTAGGGACGAACTCCGATGCGCCCCCGCCGACTAAGAACCTTGAAAACAAAAGATTCAGATAGTTAGCACTTTATACTAATTTTCTGAATCCCGTGAGATGGTAGAAGCACAACCACCTCACGAACCGTAGATAAGGGACTTTGTAATCTACGGTTCCACCACCTCACCGAAAGGTCGAAAGAAAATAAAACGATGAACGAATCAACAAAAATCGCCATAGTAACCCTCGTAGGTGTTCTTCTTGGGGCTTTGCTAGGGTATAGCCCGACGATAGGCAAGTACCAAGTGCAAAGGGAAGTTCTCGACACTTTGTGTATCGGTATCGGATACAACGAGGCAACGAAATGGGAACTCATCGGTAGAAATCCGAGGGTACGATGCACAGGAGACAATGGTTCAGAGTGGACAACCCTTTATAAACTCTAGCCCACCTCACGCCTAGTCGGTTCCCGAAGGGGCCAGGGTAGCGGTCTGGGAAGGGTATACGCTTTATCCTCCCAGCGTAAGGAAATGGTGCGCCGCTACCCTTGTGCCTCCGGCAACCGAATGTCGGATGTCGAGAGCTGGTAAAGACTGTGAGCCTGCCGCCTGAATCCTATCACTGGGGAAAACGGGACTATCTAACCAGTAGTCTTGTCCCGAAGATAGCAGGTAGCAGTCGGCGGTGGTTCCGCTAAAACGTGGCAGGCAACCAGCTCCCGGCAACCGAATCCGGGCAAGTAGCGAAAGCGAAATCCCGAATGCCGTATGCCGTGGTTCTTTGAGTGAAGTTGACAAGCATGAACGGCTCTAATGGTGGGTGAAGATGGAAACGTCGGATAAATCGGCAAATCCAATTTCACTACGATGGAGGGTTAGCCGTCCTCCCTACTTCACACAGAGAATCATGGTGACTAGGACTGCCGGACGGATGGAAACCCACCAGAAGATTTTTGTAATATGCGCCGCCCTCATCGTCATCGGTATCCTGATTTTTGTAATCGGGTGGATTTTGAGGAAATCTGCGCTAGGACAGGCCGAGGCCGCGATACAAGGAAATGCTCTTTTTACCTCTCCCGAACGCCCCACGGCGCGAAATAAGCCCCTTAAATCGCTTCCTAGTGACCCTCCGCCTATGACCGCCCTTATTTCCGACCTCCAAAAGACCGTCGAGGAGAACCGCGCCATTCTCTCCGATTTCCGTCAAGTCAGGGAGTGGGCCATCGAGGACGGGGTGAAATTGCCGTCAATGAGATGAAGAAGCATCGCATCGTGGTCTGTCGAGAGCACAGGCAAAGGAACAAGAATCGGCCGTGCTATTTTTGTAGTCGGAATAAAAAAACCGCCTAGCGGATTGCATATCGGCGGCCCGGCGTCCCGACTTACGTTTGATAGTAAAACGCAGGGATTGACAAAACGTTACCAAATCTTCTTGACGAACTCCCCGAGCCGTTCCTGTCTCGCCTTTGAGAAGTGCGCGTAGTATTTTTCCGTGATCCGCAGGGAAGAGTGCCCGAGGAGGATTGAAACGTCCTCGATAGGCACGCCTTTTTCCAAGAGCGAGACCGAGAACGTGTGCCGGAACATATGGGGATTTCCGTTGATGCCAGCGATTTTGAACACCCGCCGGAGCGCCCGCTGCCAATCAGCCGTGACGCTCTTCCGGTTTCCTTCGCCGCTCCAGAAGAAATACTCGCCGTTGCCGATTTTTTCCATAGCTTTCAAAGCGACGGGCGGCAAGGGGAGCCAGACAGGGACGCCGGATTTTTGCGTGTATAGCTGAAGGTTCCCGTCCTGCACTTTGTTTTTTTCGAGCGTCGCCGCGTCTTGAATCCGAAGTCCCGAGTAGCGGAGAAGGAGAACGAACGCGCGAACCCGTGCCCTGTTGTCATAGCCGAATGAGTTTTTTGACGGATAGTTCTCAACGGCCTCCATAATTTTCGACATCTGGTCGGGCGAGAAAAACTTGACCGTCACCCGCCGCTCTTTTGCGGGCTTCAGTCCCTTCGCCGGATTCTTTTTGAGCCAGCCATTCTCGACGCAGAACGAGAAGAAGGTTTTGAGCCGTTCGAGCCGCTTGTTCCCGGTCGAAGCCGCGTCCGGCCACTCCTGGCGGTACTTCGCAACCTGCTCGATTCCCAGCTGCGAGAGGAACCGGATACCCTCTTTTTCACAAAAACCGAGGAGGGATTTTTTGAGTTGCCGAATTTTGGTGATCGTGCCCGGCCGGAGGTGGCGGGCTTCCTCGGCCAAAAGATAGTTCTCGCACGCCTCGGAAACGGTGAGAGCGAACGCGGGTTGCCCCTCGGCTTCCCACTCCCTGATGAGTGATTGCGCCACGTCCCACGAGGAGAGATCGAGCGACTTGCGGATCGGGATACCCCGGAGGGTTCCCTCGACGTGGATCGGGCAGTGGCAGTTCCTTCGTTTGCGTGTTCTGAAGCCGCAGTCTTGTTTGTGCCGACGGAAGAGAGTAAGCATAGCGGGCCATTCAGTACCACACGTAATGGCCCCGCGTCAATATCGTTTTTCTAAGTCGTTGATTCTAAAGAAGTTATATGGTGGAGGTGGCGGGAATCGAACCCGCGTCCGAAAGCCTTCAGCTTGTAGAGCCTACATGCGTATCCGATTCGTTGGGTTTCGCGGACGCTCCGTTCGAACCGGCAAGACCGTATCGCCGCTAGCCCCTAAGATTTCGGCTCGGACCTCGGAGCAGTGGCCCAAACCTAGCCTGCTATTGGACGCCTCGACCCGACCACGCAGGCAAGATCGGCGAGACGTGACCGCTTAAGCGGCCAGTGCTAACTGAGTGTCAGCAGTTATGTTTAATTCCACGATTTTTACGAGTCGCGGACAACTCGGCATGCCTCTACAGCCTCTTGACCCCCGTCGAATCCAGTTCACCCCCATTCAACTCAGATTATAGTCCCCACCGAGGAGAGGAGTCAAATAGTTGGGGAATCCTCACCTCATGCGCTCCGGAACAGGGGCCAAGGGCATTCGAGCTAACTTAGGACGTTGTGAGAGTCCCTGGGGACGTTTGCGCGGAAGATTTGTGAATACCTGGTGCCGGCCATCAGGCCGGCGCATCCCGGGGAGCCGGATCTTCACGCCCCTGTTCGGTGGCATTTCTCCTCTCGCCAGTCGACGGCGAGAGGATAAAACGCGGGTCTGATGACCCCCATCACAGACAATGGGCACCAAGTTAGGGCATACTGGGGATGTGGTTAGGAACCAGCGGACCCGGATCAACGGCTCGGAAAAGGAGCACTAAGGGGGAAAGAGAGCAGAGAATCGGCGCACTTATTGGCAACTGACGGCATTTCTCGCGCCATGAGTCGTCAATGGTACCAATCCCACTTTATCCTCTCGTGCCATCCGCTGTCCAATACAGAGTAGTCTGCCCTTTGTCCCCGGTCCCTGATCCCTGGCCCCCGACCCCTGGATTCAATTTTTTGCATTAAGATGGTTGACAGGATTCCTTCCCCCAAATAGAATGCTCGCTATCTATCCGGTACTGTGATCTCTGGGCTGGCTGGCATTCATACCCTGGCAAAAGCCGGCTCTTGTTCTTTCATAATAGGAGGGAGTGGCTGATGCTCCTCAATAAAAGGTTTTATACCTTTATAATCGCAAGCCACGCGGACGCTAAGCTGTGGCGCCTCTCATTGCCATATCCAGTCCTTCTCGCGATCGTTTTTTTTGCAGTCGTTGGAATCATTTCCGCATGCGTGGCCTCATACCATTACAGCCGGATGATCCTTAGAGTGGAAGAGTACAACCAGCTTCTGTCCGAGAATGACTCCTTTCGCGCTGAGAACCACAACTACCGTATCCAGACTGCGCAACTTGGCGAAAAGATCGACTTCCTGGAAACTCTGGCACATAAGCTGTCGATTGTTTCCGGTATGAACACAGAGAAAAGCGTGGGTGGTGTCGGCGGGTTCTCCCGCGAGAGCTTCAGTCAACCGCTCCCTGCATCTGCAGGTACGCTGCCGTCCATCGATCGCTACAACAAGTCCGTTAGCGCCCTCGAAGATCAATATCGAGGAATGAGCGAATTCCTCTCTAGAAAGATCCTTTTGGCATCCGCCGTCCCCGACCGCATGCCGGTGAGAGGCTACGTGTCTGGAGCGATGGGGCCTAGGGAAGATCCGTTCAATAGGTCCATCATCGAGCACCACGCCGGTTTGGATATTTCGGCGCCCTACGGCAGTCCCGTACATGCTCCCGCCGATGGCGTCGTGATTTTCGCCGGCCAGCGTGAAGGCTACGGAAACATTGTGGTGATCGACCACAAGTTTGGAATAGTGACCCGCTACGGTCACCTTTCCAAGATGAACGTAGATGTCGGCCAGCGCGTCTCGCGATCGGAAGTGATCGGATATGTGGGCACCTCGGGCAGGACCACAGGACCCCATTTGCATTACGAGGTCTGGCACTACAGCATTCACAAGGATCCCAGGCAATTCTTTTCTCACTCTGAAAACGAGTAGCAAAACCCAGCGCCGTCTAACGCAATCAAAATAACCACAGAGACGAAGAGACCACAGAGGCCTTCGTGTCTTCTAGGCCTCTGTGGCGACTTTTTTGAGGATTTTTCCGTCGATTGACTCGACTTATCGCATCTGTTAAATTACGAAATTTATATCCGCCCGGAGATCTTCCTTAATGTTCAATGCGATCCTTACGAAGATTGTAGGCAGCAAAAACGAGCGGGACATCAAGAGGATGCAGCCTGTCATCCAGCGCATCAACGAGCTGGAAGTCGAGATGTCCGGCCTCTCCGAGGTGCAGCTGGCCGAGCTGACTCCGAAGTTCCGTCAGCGCATGGCCCAGGGCGAGACGCTCGATGATCTGATCCCTGAGGCTTTTGCTGCGGTGCGGGAGGTCTCCAAGCGAGTCCTGTCCATGCGGCATTACGATGTCCAGCTTATTGGCGGAATTGTTCTGCACCAGGGAAAGATCGCCGAGATGAAGACTGGCGAGGGAAAGACTCTCGTAGCCACGCTTCCTGCCTACCTGAATGCGCTGGAAGAGAAGGGCGTTCACATCGTCACCGTGAATGACTACCTGGCCGGCCGTGACGCGGAGTGGATGGGGAAGATCTATCGGACGCTCGGCCTGACGGTAGGCTGCATTCAGCACCCACTAACGGATGCGGAGCGAAAAGTTGCATACGGGGCTGACATCACCTATGGCACCAACAACGAATTCGGGTTCGACTACCTCCGCGACAATATGAAGTACGATCTAGCGGACTGTGTCCAGCGCGGATTCCAGTACGCCATCGTGGATGAGGTTGACTCGATCCTGATCGATGAAGCCCGCACGCCCCTCATCATATCGGGACCTGCGGAAGAATCCACCGACAAGTACTATAAGATTGACCGCATTACTCCCAAGCTACGCCGCGATGTGGACTACCAGGTGGATGAGAAAGCCCGCACGGTGAACCTTACTGAAGAGGGGGTGGAAAAGGCCGAAAAGCTGCTAAACGTCGGCAACCTCTTCGAACCTCAGAACATGGACTGGGTACATCACATCTACCAGGCACTGAAGGCTCACCTCTTGTTCAAGAGGGACGTGGACTACATGGTTAAGGACGCCGAGGTCATTATCGTTGATGAGTTCACCGGCCGCCTTATGCCTGGAAGACGTTACAGCGACGGCCTACACCAAGCCTTGGAAGCCAAGGAAAACGTCAAGATCGAGCGGGAAAACCAAACGCTGGCCACGGTCACCTTCCAGAACTACTTCCGCATGTATTCGAAACTGGCTGGCATGACCGGCACCGCGGAGACCGAGGCGGAAGAGTTCTACAAGATTTACAAGCTCGAGGTAGTGGTCATCCCGCCGAACAGAACCCTCATACGGACTGAATATCCCGACGTCATCTATCGCACCGAGCGCGAGAAGCACAACGCCGTCGTCAACGAGATTAAAGAGCTTTACGAGATGGGAAGGCCGGTGCTGGTCGGAACTATCTCCATCGAGAAGTCGGAGAAGCTAAGCACCCTGCTGAAGCGCCAGAGCATACCCCATGTCGTATTGAACGCCAAGTATCACGCCAAGGAAGCCGAGATCGTTGCCCAGGCGGGCCGCAGGAAAGCGGTCACCATCGCCACCAACATGGCCGGACGAGGCACGGACATCCTCCTCGGCGGCAATCCGGATTTCCTAACCCTCCAGACGATGCGCGAAAAAGGACTAGATCCGCTGACACTTGCCAAGCATGAGCATGACAAGATCAAACAGCACTGGCTCGAAGTGTGCAGGAAGGAGCACGAGGACGTCGTCGATTTGTTCGGCCTGCATATTCTCGGCACGGAGCGGCACGAAGCCCGCCGAATCGACAATCAGCTGCGGGGCCGCGCGGGTCGCCAGGGAGACCCAGGCTCCTCCCGCTTCTACCTCTCGCTCGAAGACGACCTGATGCGTATCTTCGCCAGCGACCGGATCTCGGGGATCATGCAGTCACTGGGCATGGAGGAAGGCGTTCCCATCGAAAGCAAGCTGATCACCCGCCAGATCGAGAGGGCTCAGAAGCAGGTGGAAGGCCGCAACTTCGAAATCCGCAAACACCTGCTTGAGTATGACGACGTCATGAACAAGCAGCGTGAGGCGATCTACGCGATCCGCCGTGACCTGCTGGAGGGCACCGATCAGCGGGAATACATCCTGGAGCTGGCGAACGACATCCTGCTGGATTTCATCGATCTGTATGCGCCCAAGGACAAACAGCCCGAGGATTGGGATGTCGAGAACCTCCGGATCAGCATCGGCAATCAGTTCGGCCTCGACATCGCCACGCTGGGTATCGATCTGAAGGACATTGATCACGCGGATCTGATCGAGAAGCTCAGCGCTACCGTGCGGCAGATTTACGAGGATAAGGAGAAGCGCGTTGGCTCCGAATACATGCGCTACCAAGAGCGAATGATCATGCTCCAGGTCCTCGACGTGCAGTGGAAGGATCACCTGTGGGCCCTGGATCACCTCAAAGAAGGCATCGGGCTGCGCGGCTACGGGCAGCGGGATCCTCTGATCGAATACAAGAAAGAAAGCTTTGACATGTTCGAGCAGCTCAATTCTCGTAGAGAAGAGGAATCAGTCCGCTACTTATACCTCTTCGAGCCCATAAGTCTGGAGGAACAGGAAGCCCGCGAGAGGGAACGGGAGGAAGCACGGAAAAGGCAATTGAGGGAGCAGAACCTCGTCTATAGTGCCGGTGATTTCTCTCCCGCCGCACCAAAGAAACGCGACGTCGCCAAGGTTGGCAGAAACGATCCCTGCCCGTGCGGCAGTGGCAGGAAGTTTAAAAAGTGTCACGGAAAGTAGGAGTTGACGATTTACGATTTACAATTGACCATTGAAAAGCCCTGTTGTTCAATCAGTCGTTAATCGTCAATCCGTAATCGTCAATCCTCAAACGGGGATTATGCAAATGGTAAGAGACCTGAACTTCAGGGAAGCGCTTACATTCGACGATGTTCTTCTGGAGCCCGCGAAGAGTGATGTCATTCCTTCCGAAGTTGACATTACAACCTGGCTTACCAGAAACATCCCGTTGAATATTCCCCTGCTGAGCGCAGCAATGGATACCGTGACTGATTCCCGGATGGCGATAGCTATTGCCCAACAAGGAGGAATGGGAATCATACACAAGAACATGTCCATTGAGGCTCATGCGGATGAGGTGGACAGGGTAAAGAGGTCCGAAAGCGGGATGATCGTGAATCCCATCACAATGTCGCCCGACCAGAAGATCAGCGAAGCTATGGAAGCGATGAAGAAGTACAAGATTTCCGGCCTACCCATCACTCTAAAGGGCAAGCTGGTCGGCATCCTGACCAACAGGGACCTCCGATTCGAGACACGCCTCGATCTGAAAATCTCGGACCTCATGACCAAGGACAACTTGATCACCGTGCCCGTCGGGACAACGCTGGAGAAGGCAAAGAGCATCCTGCATCGCCATCGCGTCGAAAAGCTTCCCGTGGTGGATGACAAGTACCGCCTCAAGGGGCTCATCACCGTGAAAGACATCCAGAAGAAAATCGCCTATCCGAATGCCTGTAAGGACCATCTGGGAAGGCTCAGAGTCGGAGCGGCCGTCGGCGCCACAGGCGATTTCCAGGAAAGAGCTGCTGCGCTCAAGAAGGCGGGAGTGGATATCCTGGTGGTGGACACGGCCCACGGTTATTCTTCTCGAGTAATTGCGGCTGTTAGACAGTTGAAGCGCAAGTTTCCCGAGTTGGAAATCATTGCCGGCAATGTCGCCACCAGCGAGGGGGCACTGGCGCTCATTCGCGCGGGCGCAGATTCTGTAAAAGTTGGGATGGGACCCGGCTCCATCTGCACCACCCGAGTCGTAACGGGATCCGGGGTACCGCAAATCACGGCAGTACTGAGCTGTTCGAGGGTGGCCCGCCGCTATCGAATACCTGTGATTGCCGACGGAGGAATCAAATATTCGGGCGACATAACCAAGGCCCTTGCAGCGGGAGCTGACTGTGTGATGGTCGGGTCTCTGCTTGCTGGTACGGACGAAAGTCCCGGTGAAACGGTTCTTTACCAGAATCGGAGCTACAAGGTTTATCGCGGTATGGGATCCCTGGAAGCAATGAAGGCGGGTAGCCGCGACCGATACGCTCAGGAAGGGACCTTCTTCGAGGGGAAACTGGTTCCGGAAGGCATCGAAGGCATGGTTCCCTACAAAGGAAGCATCGAGGTTATGATCCCGCAGCTCACCGGCGGCCTCCGGTCCGGCATGGGTTATTGTGGCTGCCACAACATCCACGAGCTGAAAACTCGTTCGCGTTTCATCCGCATCACGAGCTTTGGGCTGAAGGAGAGTCACGTACACGACGTCCTGGTGACCAAAGAGGCCCCTAATTACCGTACCGAGCTGTGACATTGAGCCATCGGGCCATCGAATTGAGCCATTTGCGATTGAGTTATGGATTCATCGGCGCATGGCAGTCGTCGAGTAAGGAGGCACATGGGCTATTGCTCGGTCGTGCAAATCAGGTTGGGTTGTTAAATGAATAAATGGTTCGATGGCTGAATCACTCAATCCAATGGATCGATGACTCAATCGCAAATAAATCAATCCCATACACCGGTTTTTCCCACATCTCTTTAGACTTTCTGCCTGGAAACAGCATCTTTAGTCCTGTCAGCCTTGACCGAGGAATCACCTGATGATGCAGTCAGAAGAGGCTGTTCTTAGATTTCTCGAAGGCGATGATGAGGCGTTCGACCTGCTCGTCCGGCAATGGGAATCGAAGGTTTACAACCTTGCCTGGCGCTTCCTCGGGAATCGGGAAGACGCGCAAGACGTAGCCCAGGAGACCTTTCTCTCTGTCTTCCGGTCTATCCGGACCCTGCGCGAACCCAGGAGCTTTTCCACCTGGTTGTATCGAATTGTTCTGAACCATTGTCGAGCCCGATGGCGCTCCCAGAGTCCGGAAATTTCCCTGGACGATCCAGTTCCTGGCAAAGAGGGAAGCGAGAGAGAGCCTTCCTTGGCGCTCGTTGCGGGCAGGCGGGAGCAGGATACGTTGGAGATCATCGACTTGATTCGGAAAGCTCTGAGCGGCCTCAGCGAGGAACACAGGAGCGCGATCATTTTGAAGGAGTATGTTGGCCTCAGTCTAGAAGAAGTCGCAGCCGTTATGGGTTGTCCTCTTTCCACGGCCAAGTCGAGGCTTTATCACGGGCTGCGCGGCGTGCAGCGTAATCTCGGCCGTATGGGGGTCAAAGCCTCCTAATAGTCTGTGAATTGACGATTGACGATTGATGATTGATCAAACCAGGCCAGTGGGCAGTCTGCTGCAGGCAGTAGAATTGTCACAGTCTCTTGCCGATTGTTCTGCATTTTGGAGTACCTACTGCCTTCTGCTTTTCAATCGTCAATCGTAAATTTGGAGAATCGCTTATGCGATGTGACGAGATTCAAGATCGGTTCATAGATCTGCTTTACTGCGAGCGCGGCACTCCCCCCGCAAATCCCGAGTTACAGGCTCATATTGATTCGTGCCCGACCTGCCGAAAAGAACTTGAGGAGCTCAAGACTGTGCAAGGGACGCTGCGTTTGTGGAAAGACGAACCTCCGCTCCGCCCAGTCGGCCTCGGCCTGCTTCGCCACGACTATTTCTTCCGTCCCAGAAGGCCTGCCCTCTGGAGCGCGCTGCGCTATGCCGGGATCGCTGCCATGCTGCTGATCGCCTTGCTTGTCCTGGCTAACCCGGAGATCAAGTGGAACAAGGAAGGCTTTTACTTTAAGACGAGCCTCCCATGGGGTGTTTCCAGGTCGGATTACTATACGAAGGCGGAAGCGCGCAACCTCATCAAGCGTGCACTGAACGACAGTGAAACCCAAATGACTGAGACTACTCGCCTGATGATGGACCGGTTGCTTGATACCATCGATCAGGAACGCTGGATGGATTTTCGCCTGGTCCGGCACCAGGCCGCACAGAACCGGAACAAGAATTGATTTCCGAGTCTGTCGGAGGTGAACTTAATGGGCACCACTATCAGTGGGGCAAAGGTGAACAAAATGGATTGTCGAGTGAGAGTTTTTGCTACAATTTTTATCTTAGGGTCACTGAGCGGATCCGTGGCGGCTGAGACGCCGCGCCCGCCGCAGCAGGGCTCCGAAATCAAGGTGGATTACGCCGCGACTCGACGCGAGATACAGTACTTCGAAGGAATTCTTAATGATGTTATCAGTATGACATTCCGTTCCAGCCCGTTCGCCCTGGTACAGAAGCCCAAGGGGGTCTACCTGCCGGGATATGGTGTAACCCTCAGCTTTCTCATTAACATTCACCGTGCGGTGCTCAATACTCCGTTTGGTGAGGTTCGACAGGGAGCGGATATTACGCCGGAATTGAAGAAGCGGCGCATGGAGGATCTGAAGGAGAAACTGATCAAGGTTTTGCTGGATAACGGTGATAGTCTTCGTCAGCTCAGGAAGGATGAATTTGTTACGATCGTGGCCTTTTTCGAGGACAGAAACTTCCCGGATGAGCCGAACGAGAACAAAACCCTCGTTTTAAGCGTCCAAAAGAAAGATCTGGACGAACTCGCGCACAAGGACGATCGCTGGAAAGAATTCAAACAGAGGATGAGAATCGTTGAGTATTAAAGTCGGTGCACTCAAATCGCGAAAATTGATTGGCCAGGTTTTCCTCGAACGCGGCCTGGTGGATGAGGAAGAGTTGCACACAGCTCTCAACCTGCAAAGCGAATCGAGGGAGAAGATCGGCAAACTGTTGGTGGACTTGGGATATGTGTCAGAAAAAGACTGCCTTGACGTCGTATCCGAGCATTTGAACATACCGACCATTTCCGGCCCGGACTATCCTCCGGGGCCGGTGCTCGAAAATGTGCTGACCCACCGATTCATGAAGCAGTGCAAGTTCGTGCCGGTTTCTCTCGAGAATAACGTCCTTACGCTCGCCATGACCGACCCTTTGGACCATGCGACCCTGAATTCGGTTCAGCAGGCAACGGGGTACCAGGTGAAGGCCGTGCTCGGGGCCGAGAGCGAGATCATGGACGTTATCGAGAAATTCTATGGTTCGGCGGCAAGCACTCTCGGCCGGATCATCGAAGGCATCGATGAAGCCGGCAACATCGAAAACCTCGATGAAATAGAAGATATAGAACAACTGAAGGATCTGGCTTCGGAGGCGCCCGTTATTCGCCTTGTGAACCTCATCATCTCCAAGGCAATCGAAGGCAGGGCAAGCGATATTCACATCGAGCCTTTTGAGAAAGACCTCAAGGTGCGGTACCGGATCGATGGAATCCTGCATGACGTCGAGTCCCCTCCGAAAAAACTAAAAGCCGCCCTGATCAGCCGCGTCAAGATCATGTCGAAACTCAATATCGCCGAGCGCCGGCTGCCTCAGGATGGCAGAATCAAACTGAAGGTGCTCGGAAAAGACATTGACCTCCGTGTCTCCACGCTTCCCACGATGTACGGCGAGAGCGTGGTCATGCGAATTCTGGACAAGAGCAACACGAGTCTGTACAACATTCAAAGCTTGGGCTTTCCCGAAGACTCGCTGAAGGACTTCGAGGCACTCATACGGCGGCCGCATGGAATCTTGCTGGTAACCGGGCCGACCGGAAGCGGAAAAACCACCACACTCTACAGCGCACTCGACACCATCAACCTGCCCGACAAGAAAATCATCACAATCGAGGATCCGGTCGAATATCAAATGGACGGCATCAATCAGATCCACGTCAACACCCAGATTGGCCTGACCTTCGGGTCGGGCCTGCGCCACATCGTCCGGCAGGATCCGGATGTCATAATGGTGGGAGAAATCCGCGACCTGGAAACGGCGGAAATCGCCATCCGTGCGGCGTTGACCGGGCACCTTGTCTTTTCCACGTTGCACACGAATGACGCCCCGAGCGCCATCACACGGCTTGTGGACATGGGTGCGGAAGACTACCTGATTGCCTCCTCGCTGCTCGGAGTTCTTGCCCAACGACTCGTTCGGGTCATCTGCCCTCACTGCAGGAACGAAGTATTTCCCGTGCCGGAGATGCTGGACGAGATCGGTTTCCGGCGCGGAAACGGACACCAGCCGGACCGCTTCTTCGAAGGGCAGGGCTGTGAGAAGTGCAGCAACACCGGTTTCATCGGCCGACTTGGAATCTATGAGCTCATGATCATGAACGACGACTTACGCAAGCTGACAGTCGGGAAGGCGGACTCGAACCAGATTCGCAAAAAGGCTATCGAATGCGGCATGCGTCCCCTGCGTGATGACGGTTGGCTCAAGGTCCGGCAGGGTACCACGACGCTGTCTGAGGTTCTGCGCGTCACCCAGGAAACCTAAATGATGCATGACGAATTACAAATGACGAATGACGAATACTCCGCGGCTGTTTTTATTCGTCATTCGTCATTCGTCATTCGTCATTTTTAACCTTGATCTGGTGCCTACCCCCTTTTTGATAGGCGACACAGAGAATTACCAACACCGAAAACGTTTATGGCGGCTTATATCTACAAAGCGAGTACGCTGGAAGGAAAAGTGGTCGAAGGCACTATCGAGGCATCCGACAACGGCTCCGTGGCGATCAAGCTCCAGGACATGGGGCTTCTCCCCATCAAAGTCGGGCTTGCCGAGAAGAAGACCACCCTTACGCGTGAGCTGAAGTGGCCATGGAGGAGGAAGCGAATCCGGCGCAAGGACCTGCTGGTCTTCACTCAGGAGCTTCACACGCTCGTGAAGTCGAGTTTTCCTTTGGATCGAAGCCTCACTGTTCTAGGGCAGCTGGCAGAGACACAAGCCCTTACGGAAGTCATCCAGGACGTTCTGAAAGAAGTAAAAGGAGGGAAGTCCTTCTCGGAGGGATTGAGTAAGTATCCGGAAGTCTTCCCCAAAGTCTATGTAAACATGGTGAAGGCCGGTGAAGTGGGCGGCGCCCTCGAGGAAATCCTGGGCCGCCTGGTGACATTCCTGGAAACGAGTGAAAACCTGCGCTCCTACATCATGGGAGCGATGATTTATCCCGCATTGCTCTCGGTAGTAGGCCTCACGAGCGTAACCATTCTGACGCTTTTTGTGGTGCCGAGATTTGCGTCGATCTTTCAGGACATGGGGGTCCCGCTGCCTCTTCCGATGGCAGTTCTAAAGGGACTCAGCGATTTCATCTCCGGTTACTGGTGGTTGGTGGCCGTATCGATCATTCTGGTGAGTTACTACCTGAAGCGCTCTCATGCGAGTCCCGAGGGGCGGCTGAAGTGGGATCGGTGGCTGCTGCGCATTCCGCTGGTCGGCCCTGTGCTGCGCAAGGTCGAGGTCGCCCGGTTTGCGAGAACCCTAGGTACTCTGCTTCACGGCGGAGTTCCACTGCTTCAGGCCATGATGATCGTGCGCGAAATCATCGCGAACCAGGGCATCGCGACGGCAATTGAGCCGATTCGCAACGGCATCAAGAAAGGGGAAGGAATTGCCCTTCCGATGAAGCAGAGCGGGGTTTTTCCTCCACTGGCTATGCACTTGATTGAGGTCGGGGAAGAATCGGGCAAGCTCGACACCATGCTGGTGCAGGTGGCGGAAACTTATGACATAGAAGTTCGGAACGGCATTAAGAACCTGATCGCCTTTTTCGAGCCCGCATTGATTTTAGTGATGGGCATTGTCATCGGCACCATTGTGGTATCGATGCTGCTCGCGATATTCAGCATTAATGACATTCCGCTCTGACGGAGCGGAAAGAGCGCATACTGGGAGTCGATTCATTGTGATGGTATCATTGGGAAACTCCGTCGCGACTCGCGCTCGTGGATATTCCCCGTCAAAAAAGCTGATTCCAGCCATGCGACACGCAAGGGCCGTGAATTGGGAGGCAAATATGTGCGCCGTTTTGGAAGAGCGAAGGTCTGAGAGGGGATTCTCTCTCATAGAACTCATCGTCGTCCTAGTCATCCTTGGCCTGCTGGCTGCGGTAGTAGCTCCCAAAGTCTACGACAAGCTGGCGAAGGGTAAAGAGCAGATCGCGAAGATCCAGATCAAGGAGCTCGAAGGCGCCCTTCAGCTGTTCTCGTTCGACATGGGCCGCTACCCGAGTACGAGCGAAGGTTTGGATGCGCTGGTACACAACCCGGGCAATCTCGACTCCTGGAAAGGGCCTTATCTCAGCAAACCCGATCTGCCGAAAGACCCATGGGGGAAGCCCTATGTTTACCGCTGTCCCGGACTGCATGGTGACTATGACATGTTTTCTTACGGACCCGATGGGGTTGAGGGTGGAGAGGATGATGTCGCGAGTTGGAAGTAATCCAGCCGATTGCGAATTGCGGATTGCGAATTGCGGATTCGGATTTTGTTTAATCCGCAATCGGCAATCGGCAATCCGCAATTGCGAGGGCTTCAATCTACTGGAACTTGTAATCGTGGTTCTCCTCATCGGATTGACAGTGGCTGTGAGCTTTCCGGCATTGTCCAGAGGTACTGCAGCCTTTCACTTGCGGGCCACCGGCCGGGACGTACTCAACACACTCCGTTATGCCAGAGAAAAAGCGATCACGGAACAAAAGACCATGAAGGTAACGGTCGATCAGGAGACGCAGAAGGTGATCCTGTCCGATGAGGTTGGTGACGGAAGCCGCGTCTACAGCCTGCCGCAGGATGTTAAAGTCCAGCAGGTATGGTTGGCCGGGCAGGAGCTGAAGGAAGGACCTTTAATGATTCGTTTCATGCCGAACGGCAGCTGCGAAAACGCTGCGATCCTGCTCATTTCCGACAAAGGCGGCCTGCTAAAGGTGGTGACGGATCCGATCACCGGAGGCGCGCGCGTTCAGACCCCCCAGGGAGAAAACGTCCCATGAGATCTGCTGGCCGTTCGAGAGAATCGGGCTTTACCCTGCTTGAGGTCCTCATGACACTGGCCATCCTGGCAGTGGGCATTACCCTGACGCTTTCTCTGATTTCGGGGACGCTGGCGAACATTCGGAAGGTGCAGCTGCGAACACGAACCATTCAGCATGCAGAGACGGTTATGGAGCTCGCGCTTCTCGATGGTTCTATTCGCCGGCCAACCGCGTTCGGCGGCGATTTTGAGGATGGCACACGATGGTCTGTCCAGGTAGGCGAGTTTCAGATCCCGGACCCGCGGCCGCCCAATCCCCAGCGGCGCGAGCTGCCGGTAAAGTTGTTCGCATTCACCGTCGAGGTCAGTGGGCCCGATTCCAGAGTGCCGGATTTTCGGATCCAGACCTTGAAGATCATAAATACACAGGAGCTCAACCGACCCGTTCGGTTGCCGTAATGAGCGCGGAGCCGCAACCAATTGATATGTGCCGCATGATGAATCACAGGGCAGGTCTTGCATTGACGCCTGAAGCAGGCCGCAGGCCGCAGGCAGCGAGCAGTCTGCCGCCGAGGCGCCGGCTTTCAGCCAGGGCTTTTGCCGAGGACTGCCGGCGGCCGACTGCCAACGTGTCGTCCCAGGAGCATGGATTTACCCTTCTGGAGATAGTCGTTGCCGTCACTTTGGTGGCGATGATGGCGGTGGGCCTGTGGGCCGTACTGCGCATCAGTGTTGTGTCCTGGGCTCGAGGGACGGATTTCATCGATGCCAACCAGCGCAATCGCAGCATTCTGGACATGATCCAAAAGCAGATGGCTTCTATTTACGGGGTGATCGCGCCGGTCGACCTGCAGACAGGCGGGGTAGTTTATCCGATTTTCGCCGGCGGAGAAACCAGCGTTCAGTTCATCAGCCTCAGCTCTCTCCGCTTTCAGGAAAATCCGGGGTTGACGATGGTTTCCTACGACGTGGTTCGCGACCGGGTAGGAGCCTTCGCGCTGGCGGAAAGAGAAGAGCGTTACCTTGGCATGGATCCTGCGAGGCAGAGCTTCCTCGACCGCAAGGACGTGCAGGCGACCACGCTCTTTTCAAACCTGATAAGCTTCAAGTTCGAGTATTTTGATCCAGCATACGGCGATCGGCCCGCGCAGTGGGTTACGAACTGGAATGCGCCCGAGACCAGGCGTCTGCCTGCCGCGATTTCGATGACCATGATTTCCAAGGACTCGAGAGGTGGGACGTTCAGCCGTCAAATCGTCGTGCCCGTTATGGCCAAGCCCTACGATCCGCGTCTGAACTTTGTCAGTCCTTTTGAGTCGAGGCCTCAGAGGTTGAATCCCTATGACCCGCGTTTGCCGCGATAGCAAAGGGGTGATTCTAATCGCCCTGCTGTGGATTTTGACGGCGCTCTCCGTAATAGCGCTCAGCTTTTCCAGGGAGGGGTTCGTCGAAGTTGCGGCCGCGCGCAACACGCGGGATCTCGCAGACGCTTACTACATCGCACGTGCGGGATTGATGGCTGCCGTTTACCAGATCATGCAGCGTCAGCTCAATCCCGGCGTGCAGCAGCTCGAACTGCAGAATGCGCCCGATCCGATTGATCTTGGCACAGTCACGGGCGGATTTGGCGACGGAGAGTACCTTGTCGATGTTCAGGATGAGTCCGGAAAGATAAATATCAACTTCGTGATGGACGAACAGCTGCGGACATTGCTCGATGCAATCGGCATTCCGAAGCACGATGCCGACATCATCGCTGACTCGATCATGGACTGGAAGGATGCGGACTCGGATCACAGGCTCAACGGAGCGGAAGACGACTATTATCAATCGCTGAATCCTCCATACAAAGCCAAGAACGGAAGGCTGGACACGGTCGAAGAGCTTCTGTTAGTGAGAGGCGTAACACTCGACTACTTTTATGGCCACTCCGAAAAAACTCTCGACGGATCCATCATCTATAAGTATGGTCTGTCACGTTACCTCACTGTTTACTCGATGACGCCGAGCACCAACATCAACTACGCCCCCGTCCAGGTGCTGATGTCTATTCCCGGAATCTCTCCTCAAGTGGCCCAGGCGATCTACGAGCGGCGCAAGGTCAGGCCTTTTGCTAACGTGAACGAAATCACCCAACAACTGCCCGTCACCATCGGCCCGATGTCCATGCCTTTCCTCTCGACGAACCGGACCGGAATCTTTACTCTCACCGCAAGGGCGCACCGCGAGAATTCCAAAGTGCAGCGGGCTGTCCGTGCCGTGGTAAGTCTCGATGGGAGGGAAGTGAATCAGTTCAAGATCATCTACTGGAACGAGAACGTACCGAATTTGTGAGACAGGTGTATATGATTTATCTCAGAAGCAGCGTGGGAATTGAAATCCGGCAGGAGGACCTGCTGATTTCCTGCCTGCAGAGCAATTTTTCCGCCGCGGTCTTCACGCATTTCAAACGGATCGTGAATCATCGCCAGCGTGACAGGGAGGAAGTGCGGAAGGAGATTGACCAGTTTTTCAAGTCGCACCGGCTCGACAGGAGCAACGTGGTGCTTGGTATTCCGCGCGGGGATATCATTATCAGGCATCTGGATTTGCCCATTGAGGTCGCCGACAACCTGAAACAGGTCGTTCTTTACCAGGTGCAATCTTTCGAACCAACTGAAGAGGAGAAGTTCTACTACGATTATACGCAGCTGAATTCGAACCAGGGCGCCAAAAGACTTCTTGTGCTTCTGGTGATGATCAAGAAGTCCGTCTTGGATGCTCACCTGGAAGTGTTAAGAGAACTCGGCATCAAGCCCACTTCGGTAACCCCCAACTCGGTGGCGCTTTCCAATCTGTTCCTGCAAGACCACAGAGAACTCCTGCCAAAAACGTTTATCCTTGCGCAACTCACTCCCTCCGGAATCGAGATCATTGCATTGCGGGACGGAGGTCTGGCCTACTCGCGTGAAACCTCCAAGGAAGGCAGCACGAACTGGAAGGATCTCCTTCTTCGGGAAGTTGAGGAGGCCACAGGAAAAGTCCGGATGGGTCCGGACGACACGATCGAGAAACTCATCCTTGCGGGAGATGGTGCCGAGGCCGCCCAGCAGGTGTTGAGCGAGGAGATTCCGGACTGCGAACTGATCGGCAGTGCCGTCCTATTCGAAATGCCTCCCGAGAACAAAGGGCATATCCAGGAAGCGGCCAACTCGCTTGGCCTTGCTTACTCGGGTCTGGTCAGACGCCCGCCGATGAAGCTGAATCTTCTGCCGCAGGAGCTGAGAATTCACCAGACGCGCTGGGCCTATGTGCCTTCTGTCATTCTGGGCCTTGTGATCATAGTGCTCCTTGCTGGGCTCTGGCTACGGCCGGTTTTCCAGGAGAGGATTCTGGCTCGGAGACTGGATCAGGAAATTCAGTCTTTGAAGCCCAGGTTCGAAAGGGTTCAGACGGTGAGATCCCAGGCAAAGGCGCTTCAGCAAAGAATAGATTTCATTGAAGGGTTGCTCCGCAAGCGCGATATGAACCTTGAGATCCTGCAGGAACTGACGACGCTTCTGCCGCAGGACACGTTTCTCTATCTGTACCAGAACCGCGAAGGCGCCATTCAGTTAAATGGAGCAAGTCCGTCGGCGCCCGATTTGATTCCAAAGTTGGAAGCATCGCCCCTGCTAAAAGATATCGTCCAACGAGGAACGATCTTCCGGGATCCACAAACCGGCAAAGACCGCTTCTTTTTCGATGCAAAGTTGGAGAGATAGCCCATGAAAGTGACCGCACGGGAAAAGAGATTCCTGTTGGTGGGTGGCGCCATTTTGGCCGTAGCGCTGACTGTTTATGCCGTGGTTTCGCTTGTCCCAAGCCGCGAGACCTTGGCCGCCGAAGTCGCGACCAAGAAGAGGACTCTCCTGGCGCAAAGGGAATTGCTCAGCCAAGAAGAGATATACAAGACACGCGTTGAGCAATATCGGAAGAGGCTCGAACAGGACAGGACGCGTCTTCTGCCGGGCGACAATCCGAACGTAGCCGGTGCCGAGCTGCAGAAGGTTTTGAAAGATCTCGGTGACAAGAACGGCGTGGAGATCTCTCGCAAGGACATTCAGCGGGAGCAGAAAGTCCAGGACAACCTAATCAAGGTGTCGGTACACATCGATACGAACTGCAACCCTGACCAGTTGGTGCAGTTTCTCGCCGCCATTGAGAACTACGACAAGTTTCTTACATTGGACGAGCTGACGATCAACGGTTATAGGATGCAGAAACGATATGAAATTCGGCCCGGCTTGACCGTTTCCGGCTATATAGCAGGACCGGATGCCAAGCCGGCGGAGAAACCTGCCGCTGCTCAGTAGGGCTGGAGAAAGGAGGGCTTATGACTAAAAACTGGATTGTGGTTAACGTGGTACTGCTCATCATCTCGTGCCTGCTGGGCTGGCGGGTGGAGATGTCGGTGGACCGCTTCAACGCCGAGAACGACCTGGGGAAAATATCGCCGGTCGGGGATGTGAAGCAGAGGCTCACGCTCGAAGCAGGCATTCCTCCGTCTCAACCGCCCCGCGCTTATAACGCCGCGGAATTTGCAGCCGTCCCGAGTAAGAACGTCTTTTCGGAAACTCGTGCGCGTGAGGAGACGGAGCAGCAGGTGGCCCAAGTGCCGGAAATTCCACCGCTGGCGCAGAAGCCCATTTACGTTGGGGTGACGATCTTTGAGAATCAACGCATGGCTTCCATCATTGATCCAACCAACGCGGGGGGTGGACGCAAAACCCAAACGAGACGTATTGGCGATGTTTATCAGGGATACACGATCACCGACATTACCGAAAGCCAGATGATTCTCGAAAACGGCAACCGGAGGGAGATCATTCCATTGCACGATGGGGCGAAGCGTTCTGCCCAGGCGGGCAAAACGCCCATCCTTGCCACGCGCATTGTCGCTATCGGCGGTGCTGCGGGCGGCGGCGCTCCAACGCCTCCCCTCGCATCTTCTCTGCCTCCGGGTGCTGTGTCTCGCACTGGGGGGCCAGCTTCGGCCATAGTCGGTGGGGCCGGCCAGCGCACGATGGCCAATCCGCCGACAGCCATCCGATCCGTGCCTCCTCAAGTGCAGCAGCAGGGAGCCCCTGGAAACTCGAATGAAGGGACGGACGCTCAGGGGAGGCGCGTGATTCGAACCCCGTTTGGCGATATCGTCCGAGACAAATAAACCGCAATACACAACTTAGTCAGACAAGAAAAGGAAGTTGCCTGTTCATGTGCACTCAAAGAGCATGGATTCCCAGTTTTATGCTTCTAGCCGTTTTGATCGCAGACGGCGTGACAGCAGCTAAGCCCAGTTATCAGGAACCGGCGCGCCCGCCGCTTTCGGATCAGGAGAAGCGCAAAGCGCTGGAGCGGATGATTGACAAGATGCAGGAGGCCGAAAGAACGAAGCAGGCCGCTGCTGCGGCGGCATCGGCGCAAGCTCCTCAAGCGGGGCAAGCGGCTACGCCTCAGGCTCCACCTCCGATTCCCAGCGCCGTTCAGCGTGCTCCCATGGCGAGCGGACAGGTGCAGCTGAGCTACGACAATGCCGACCTTTTTGATTTCATAAATCAGATCACGAGCGCGCTTGGGATTACTCCGATTGTGATCGATCCCGAGGTAAAAGGTTCGGTCACAATTCAGAGTACGGCACCCATGTCGAAAGAGGATGTATTCCCACTCTTCAATCTGATACTGAAGAATAACAATGCCGCCTTGATCAAGCATGGGGACATATACCAGATCGTCTCCATCTCTTCCGGTTTGAAGAAGGGGCTGGAAATCGTGGAGCATTTGCCTGTCGTTCCTCCGGCCAAACCCGCGGAGAAGGAGCCGGCGAAAAAGCCCGAGACCACGCCCGTTGCACCAGGAAAGCCCCAAACGCCACCGCCTCCGGCGCCCCAAGCTGCTCAGTCTGGCCCTGCACAATCGCAACCGGCCGTGCAGCCTGCTCCCGCACAGGCTCAGCCTGCTGCTGCGTCTGCCGCAGCTGCGACCCGAGCTTCCGAAACAGAGTCAAGCAAAGCACCAAGGCTTGCCACCCATGTGATTCGGGTCGAGTTCATGCCGGTCAAGGATCTGCTGGATCCTATCAAGCTGTTCATGACTGAAGGCGGGGTGATCATGCCCTACGAGCGGCAGAACATGCTAATCCTCACGGACTATAGCGACAGTGTAAACAAGATCCTTGAGATCATTCACATGCTCGACAATAACTATCTAAACCCGGACTTGCTCGAGCTCATTAAGATCAAATACAACGCCCCCGCCGACGTGTTGGAAGATCTGAAGAAAATCTTCGGAAGCGGCTCGAAGGATTCCTCAACAGGTATCAACTTCGTCTCACTGGATCGTCTCAATGCGATACTCGTCATGGCTAACTCCAAGCGCGCACTCGAAGAAGTGAAGCGCTGGATAAAGGAGCTGGACGCCACGACCGGCCGAAGCCTTCAGACCTTCGTTTACACGGTGGAAAACTCGACGGCCTCCAATATCGCAATGATCCTCACGGCTTTGTATGGAGGAGGAGAGGGTGGAACCGTCGGGGGCGGGATGGCACCCACCACGGGCGCGTTCGGCGTCGGCCGCGCCCAATCAGGCACACAAGGAGGGTTCGGCGGAGGCGGTACTTTCGGGTCCTCGGGCCTTGGAGGCACCGGAAGTGCGTTCGGCGGCTCTGCGGGCGGTTTTCAAAGTGGAGCCGGATCCTTCCAAGGCGGTGCCGGCTCCGCTGGCGGCTTTCAGGGTGGCATGACTGGCGGTGGAATGTTCGCCGGAGGGCAGCAGCTCGGTCCTCGCCTGAATCAGCAGCCCTCGATTTTCTCCCAGGTGCTTTGGGGTGGAGGGTTTTCAGGCTTGCAGGATAACGTCCGAATCGTTGTCGACGATCTCAACAACTCGCTGATCATTCAGGCAAGCAGTGCGGACTATGCGCGTATTTCCGAAACCATCAAGAAGATGGACGTGCTTCCGCGCCAGGCTATCATTGATGCCCGCATCTTTGAGGTGGATCTTACCGATGCCTTCCAATTCGGCATTTCCGCGAATCTACAGGCGGCTTCGGGACAGCATCTGACAACCGCACAATTTGCAAACGGCGGGGCACTCTCCGCGAATACCTTTGCTTTTGTAGGAAATTCTCGTGAGATCCTCCTGGCTTTGAGCACTCTGCGCACGAAAACAAAGGTCAGAATTCTCGAAGCGCCGTCGGTGCTGGCTCTCGACGGCACTACGGCCCACATCGTTGTTGGTTCAGAGTACCCCTATCCGGGCGCGAGCTATATCAGCGGGGTTGGAGGGGCTACTTCGAGCGTGCAATATCGAGACACGGGTATCTCCCTGATTGTCATGCCCCGCATCTCGGCGTCCGGGCATGTGACTTTGGATGTTGCACAGGAGGTAAGTAGTCCGGGTGCCGCCGTCACTGTTGGTAACGGTTCAACTGCTCAGGCATTTAACAAAACCAGCGTCCAGACCACACTCTCCGTGAAGGATGGGGAGACAGTCGCCATAGCCGGACTGATTCGCAATAATACCACCGTGGGTCGCAGCGGTGTGCCGATCCTGTCCGATATTCCACTATTGGGCAGTCTCTTCGGCAGCGTCAACCGTTCGGCGAACCGCAGCGAGCTGCTCATCCTCATCACGCCCCACGTTATCCGGACTGCGGAACGCCTCCAGGAAATGACTCAGGAGTTGCAGGATTCTCTCCGCAACGTGCGCAAGCTGGCGGACAATGAAGAAGGCAAGCATAAGGATGACATGGAGGACGCTCGCGAGGATCGGTCCCGCAAGGAAGCGAAGCGCATTAAGAAGAGCGAGCCGGAGCAGCCGCCGAAGACTCCGCTTCCTCCGCAGCAGTAATCAACACGGAGACTCAGCGCGGCCCAACGGTCGCAACCAAAATCAAGGACAGGGATTTTCACAGATCTACACAGACCGGATGATCCTTTTGCTGCCTCGGTTGCGGCGCGAAGCGCTGGTCCGTGCGCAAGCAGCAAGAGGCTGGTCTAGCCCGTGTGAGTCTGTGCGAATCCGTGGAAATCCGTGTCCAGAGATATTGGTGTCAGAAAAGCAAGAGTTCACCCTATTTTGTGCAGAGAAATCCCGCTACATCAGCCTCTGTGTTCTCTGCGTCTCTGCGGTTTTTAATCTGAATTACGGATGCGGAATGGCAAAGCCAAGTACCAGGCGGCCGTCGTTGTAAAGATCCCCAACAATGACGTAAATCTTGGTTCCCGCCAAGACGTTCAAAACATGCATTAGCTGGTTCTGACGATTGTCAACGTTGAGCGACAGGCTGGACCCCAGAACCACTGCGTTCAAGCGTCCGCTCCAGCCCTGGGAGGTGGAAAGCGTGGTGTTCAGAGAAGGCTGGTAGTCGAACTTCCTTCCCGAAATCGTTCCGTCGGGCTGGCTGAAATCAATAAGCACCGTACCGTTGTTGGTGAAATCCAAGCCGAGCAGATCAAGATTTCCTGAGCCGGTTGTGTCGGCTGCCAGAATGTAATCCCGGTATTCGTCAATATTGAAGGATTTGAATCGATAGATCTGGGAATCTTTGAACAAGACTGTGATAATTCCCAAACCAACCGTGGAAAATGCAAGATCCATCTGTCCGTCGCGGTTAAAATCTCCAGCCGCAAGGACTCGTTCAGCATGTCCAATGTCGACGCGCAGCCCCTCGGTGAAGCCGCCGTCTGAACCGCCATAGAAGAAACGAACGAGGCCCTGCAGTGGCACATAGTAAGCCACATCGGGATAGCCATCGCCATTAAAGTCCGCAACGGAGATGCTGCCGGAGAAGTCGGCCGTGTCTGCAAACCGCAGCAGAGGCAGGTTCATGACACCGATCTCAGAAGCCTGAAAAATTCCCGGGCTAGGCTGGCTGATCGGCACTGCATGGAGAGAGCCGTCGTCCCCCACGCTCAGCAGGAGGTGGGGACGCGGCCCGGAACTGGAACCTATGGCTACGGGAGTGGGGGTCGCGTTCTCCTTCGAGGCGTGCTGCGTCGTTTGTTCTTTATTGGCTTGCGCCGTCTCCGATCTCACGTCAGCAGGCGTATCGTGCTTCTCGGCAAGCGACTCCATGACCTTCGAAAACGGGTTCTCTTCGTGCTGACTCATGGCAGCAAGTGCAGAATCACGCTGAGTGTTGCCGAAGAGGTTTGAGTAGAAATTCTTAAACGACCCTCCCACTCCCGATTGAATGGCCCTCAGGGTTTCCAGATCGGAAAAATGAGCGCGCGTGTTCTTTGGGAGTAGTGGGCCGAGCGTCAGCACTCCATCGCTTCTTCCCTTGACGACAAGTACACCTTCGCTAACTCCTTGGGCGAGGGCGGCTAGAAACGGATCTCCCTTCGCCATTATCATTTCACGGCTAGCGCTCGTGCGGAACGGATTGTCCGGGTTGTGGATCGCAAACTCCGTTTGGCCTGCGCTCGCGGTGGTTTTGATAAAACCGGCTATCCATGATCCAGGCGCATCGTGATCCTCTTTCGAACTCAGCGTTGCGATTTCTGGTGAGGAGACTGCGCCGGGCGATTCCGCTGGACTTGCCGCATTCCAGTTGTGGCAGAAGATTGCGATTGTGGGTATTGAAATGAGGATAAGAAAGATGAGAGACGCCAGCTGAAACCTGCGGCTGGAGGTGCTTCCAGCAGAACTATTACCTGATCTGTGACTTGCCGCCATCAATCCGAACCCCGCTCTCGCGTGAACCTCAATTCAGCCGGCAAAGACCTGTCTCTGGCATCGTTTACACTGAGGCCCAGATTCATGCTCGTTTATAAGGTAATTGAGGGCCTCGTGTAAAGTAATTTTTTAAGAACCTTTAAAAATCTAGCGACCGCGCCGCGACTCGAGCTCCAGGGCTTTGCGCCAGCTTTCTATGGCTTTGTCGTTGTCGCCGGCTGCCAGATAAAGCCGGGATTTCGTTTTGAGAAGCTTCACTCGGTTGGCGTTTTGCTCGGTAACCTTTAAAGCCTCGTCGAGAAGCATCTGGCTTATGTCAAACCTATGGACCTCAGCTAGCTTGTCCGTGATGATGCTGAGACTTTCGGCTACATTTTCCTCGAACTCGGTGGGGAGGTGCAGTTGGATGATGTGACGCGTAGCGGCTACCGCCAAATCCATCTCACCCTTTTTTATGCAGGCAAGAGCAAGGTTGTGGTAGTCGAACGCGTCAGTCACCTTCTGAGCTAATTGCGGATCTACGATCTGTAATTGCGAGGCTGGAGCGGAACTCCTATACTGCGCAAAACCTGCGAGTGGAACAAAAGCGAGCAGGATCGCGAGGACGCATCCGACGATAGCTTGTCTTTTACGTTTCATCAACTCGGGACTCATTGGGGAGGCTCCCTTTTGCTGACAAAAGGCTCAAGCCCCTCTAAGGTATAGCAAATGGGTTCGATCTATCATCCTGAATCTGAAATCTCGTGAAAGGATTTTCAGTTTGAGCGGCTGAGGGGCTGCGAAATGGATTGTCCGCGGATTCTATGCGCTGCCGCTCGGATTCGGAGTATGCAACAAGCGCCCCAAACTGATTCCTTTCAATATACCGGTGATACTCCAACACTGACAGACTCAAGACAACAGCCAGCAGAGTGCCTAGGGCGAACTTCCAGGCTAACTGCCGGGGTTTAAAGGCTTCGTAAACTCGTTCCCACCATCCCATGGCAGGCTGAGACTCCTCTAGCCGCGTCCGAATGCGTTCCCACTGGAATGGCGGCGCATCGATCTCGAATTCCCGGGAGCGGAACACCGCGTCCACAGACTTGAGGAGCCGGATTTCTTCTCTGCACTCCTGACAGGATTCCACATGCTTTCGCAACTCCTCGTAGGTCTTATCGGCCGTATCGTCACCGTCGATAAGGACGAAGAGGTTGTTTGGATGGTCTCCTGCCGCTCTCATCTCTGTACTTCCAGGTATTTACCCAGTACCTTGCGGGCGTGACTTCGAGCCCGAAAGATGTCCGTTTTTACTGACAACAGTGAACGCCCCACGATATCCGAAATCTCCGAATAGCTCTTTTCGTGAATCACGGCAAGGACGAAGACTTCACGGAGTTTAGGCGGCAAGGAATTCAGCACTCTTCGAATTGCCTCTCCCAACTCCTCATTAAGGATACTATCTTGCGGTGTTGGTCTTTCGTCCCGCACTTCAAAATCCAGATGCTCCCCCTCCTGCGTGGGCGACAACAACTCATGAGGGGTGGCTTCGCCGCGCCTCCTGCGAAATAGCTGATAGACCTCGTTCCTGGCAATGCGGTACAGCCAGGACTCGAACCGTTCGACGTTCTGAAGCCTTCCCAACTCGTGGAAGGCCTGGAGGAATACGTTCTGCGTGAGATCTTCGGCGTCCTCTCTACTGTCGAGCATCCTATAGATAAAATTAAGGATGCGGCGACCATATTCCTCGTGGATCTGCCGGAAAGCCTCCAGATCCCCATCGCGGGCTCTTCGGATGATTTCGGCCTGTTCGCTCTTCAATCGGAGTCTCTAAATGCTAGGCTTTCCGTCGCAGAGCCGAGTAGCAAGATGACCTGCAAGGAAAAAAGTTGCAAAAAATCTGATCCCTCGGCTGCCGGATTTTGCAACCTTGCGGGGGCCAGCGGCGTCCTGTATAGTCACCGGTGCCCGATCGGCTGCCGGGGAGTTCAATAAATATCACAAGCGGGGTGCAAGCGCCATGATCCTTAATGTAGAGTACTTTCGTAGGAGAGTATGCCGGGTTTTCGTGAGGGGCATGCTTTTTGCGGGCATCTTTGCTCTTGTCTTGTGCAAGGCACATGGACAAGCCAAAGCCGAAGAGGCCGAGGAGCGGGTGCGAGCGCGCCTCTCCGGTTTTTGGCAGGCGATGCAGGATGCCGACTATGAAAAAGCGATAACGTTCATACATTCTGATTCCCGCCGCACTTTCAACAAGCTTCCGAAATCGCGTGTCATCCAATTCAAAATCACAAGCCTGAAATTCAACAAAGATTACACTGAGTGCGATACAACCACAATCGCAAGCAAGCCTATGCCGGAGGGGGTATTTGACTGGCCGCTGCAAAACCACTGGCTGCTACAGGACGGTGAGTGGTATCTCACGATCCCATGGGGTGAGAACGAGAATCCAATGTTTCGGCTCTTTAAGGAACAGCGGGCTGTCACAGAGATGATGACGAAGCCGTCTGAGAGCACCGCTCCGGCACCGCGGCCTGCAAAGACAGGCAACATCGTAGCTATGACGGAGGCGATGAATCGGCTGAGGCCGGATTCGTCAAATCCACCGATCGTTCATTTCGGTGAGAAGGCAAGATTCCGATTCAGTTTTTCCAATGAGGGGAAGACGCCCATCCGCATTCTGTCGGCTCACTCCGACTGCCATTGCACGGGTGTGCAAAGCGAATATCGTGAAGTACCCCCTGGGCAGTCCGGAACCCTGGAGGTGATGTTAGATACTTTCGGCCTTCCGATGGGCAGGATCGAGAAGCATGTCATCGTACAGTTTAGCGATCTGTCCTTTCCTGTGGATTTGCCCATTTTGGTGCAGAATGCCCCCAACTACAAAATTGTTCCGTCTTCAGTGGATTTTGGAGACGTCAAGATGGGAAAGCCCGTGGAGAAATCAGTGCGAGTACTCAACGAGAGCGGCCGCACAGTCAAGATTCTCTCGAGGTTGAAATCGGATCCGAGACTGGAGTTTTTCCTGGACAAGAGCAGCCTTGCTCCAGGCGCCGAGATGACCGTTCTCGTCCGCTACGATCCGGCATCCCCCGGCGAATTCCTTGACACGCTGATGCTATATACAGACCTGTCGGCAGAACCTATTCTCAACATTCCAGTTAGAGGTATGGCGAAACCCTAGATTAGGTCACATCCCGGGAGCCAACATTGCAGCTTGAATAGGTGGTAGCTTTGTTGGATGGCCGCCGGTTGCCACGGTCCGCGCGTGGCAAATGGTTGATTTGCCAAGGCTAATGAGAGAGCCTGCTTGCGCAATTCTGAGCATAAGCTAAGTCGTTGCCCTCTGTCGATAACGTGAAACCAGGACGAAGATGATTGCCCAGGAATATGATTTTTGTCATTTTTCGCGCAACTTTTTCGCGGTATCTGCATCTCTGGAAATGTTGTTCGTGCCTTTTGGAGCCAGGAGGCGCGTTACGACACAAGAAGCACCCCGAAATTTGTTGACATTTGTCGCGCTCGTTGATACGTTTGGCGCGCCAGTATAGGCTTTGAAAACGTTGTAGCGCATCCTTCGCGGTGAAGGTACATAGGCTGGCTGAGACTCGCACTACAACGAGCCTAGCTTTAACTCGATCAAATTCAATAGTTGAAGTCCATCAGGCTGGACAGTCTGGTGGACGTTACCGATGTCTCAACTTTATTCTACACGGAGAAAGCGTATGACATTAACAAAGGCTAGCAGAATGCCTGTGCTGGCGGCTGCGTTGTGCCTGCTGCTCATGGGCTTTGCTGGAGCTTCCTACGGTGCTGTGCGGTATGATGTCGTTCCGTCGCCCACCGAGGTGATCAACACCGGCCTATCTGAAGTGACCGGTTCGTTCAACCTCGTAGTTCGAGGCACAGGCAGCTCCACCGGTACCTCCACTGGCGGGGATGCGCAGATCGGCATCATTTACAACAGCAACGGAACGTTTATGCCGATCGACAACACGGTCGGCACGGGAATCGTGATTTTCTTCTCGCATGGGTTCACCACTGCGAATCCTTCGATTCTCTCTGTATTTAACCAGACTATTAACGGCAAATGCTCTGGCCAGTTAACTATCAATATGCATCCGGGCTCCTCCCCGGCTGAGGGCGACTTCATCCGCGTTGAAGGTATTCGCGGAAGAATCTCAGCCAGTTCTGGTTCCACTCAGGGAACCGACCTGTACGCCTCGCTGCAGTCGATCAACGACCCGACTGCCAACAACTTCACGCCAGACGCTGTACGCATTGCGAAGTCGTTGCCCGGCATGGTTATCGACATCAAGTCGGATAACTTGCTCCTGTGCTTCCCATCACTTGGCAAGTATCCCCCCGCAACCATAGCCTATGCTATAAAAATCACTGAGGGCTTTGCGCGCGCGTTTGTTGACCTGGCCGCCAACGTCGTCGGCGGTACCACTCCCGGGGTCACTTCCCTCGACCGTACCGACAGCGGCGGGCTGAGTGGCCTGTATGTGCCTGGCACTCCTCCGACCCTTTCTGTTGCTGGCCCACTCGGTATTCCGAACAACTCCACTCAGTTCACGGTATATCTGGACAGTATTCCTGCCAGTGTATCATCCATCGGCTGGAGCGATTCCACCACAAGCGTCAACACTGGTGGAGGTACTGCGTACCTGCGGCTCGTCAGTTCGACTACAGATGGCGCCGGCAACGCCTCGGCCATTTATTCTTATGAAACGACAAACCAGACCAACTCGAGCGACATCACAGTGGAAACTTTCACGGTCCAGCCCATGATATATCTGAATAGCAACTCCACTGCTACTGGCACTGTGAACGCTGCTGTGACGTTGTCGCCGAACGGCGGATCGTCCGCCTGCGAGATTCCGAAGAAGTCATCCAAAGACGTGCAGCCTCGGTTCTCGCTGGTACTCATGTCTGACACCAATGTGGCCAATGAGGTGCCGGGCGGAGGTGAACCATCGAAGCCGTATGCCGTGATCATCCGCTGCAACTGCTACATGCTGTTCACCTACGTGACGTACTCAAAGGACGTAAACGGCCATGACCTCTACAACACCGGAATTGCTGTCGCCAATACCTCGCAGGACACTCAGGTATTCGGCAAGTACGGTGCTGCGCCGCAGACTGGAAATATAACCTTCTACTTCTACTCTGCGACAGCGGGCTACAGAGGCTACTTCACGACGGGTGACGTACCGTTTGGTCAGAGCTACATTGCGACGTTGTCGCAAATGTTGAACACCACCACCATGCCTGACACAGTTTTCAGCGGCTATGTCATTGCCCAGGCCCAGTTCCAGTATTGCCATGCGATATCGTACATCGCTGACGGTACCTTCATGGTTACTGCTAACGGCTACCCTGCTCTGATTATTCCTGATCCGACGATCAAATCCGCCGGATTCAGGGTGGCAGCCGACGCAGGTGACCTCACTAACGTGCCTGCCGGTGAAGGCCTTAACAACTAAGGTTTGATTCACCAAATGGAGATTGGGGTAGTCTCAGAGATGGGACTACCCCAATTTTTGTCTGGGCACCACAGAGAATGGGAATATTCCGATTTTCCGGCTCTTGCGGGCTGATAGGCAGTGTTCCGCCATCCGCGTTGATCCGTTAAACTTGAGAAGCAAAACCGGAAAATCGGAATGTCCGTTTTTTCTCTGTGGTGCTATCATCGATCCCTGTGTACCGGAATCGCACCGTCACCGTCGTCACACCTTGCCTCAACGAAGAGAAGGGAATTGTCGAAGTTCTTTCTCGAATGCCTGCATTTGTCGATGAGGTAATCGTCGTCGACAACGACTCCACCGACCGAACCGCCGAAGTGGCGCGACTGCACGGCGCGAGGGTGATCCACGAAAAAATCCGCGGCTATGGCCGGGCCTACAAGACGGGTCTGATCGAAGCCAAGGGTCAAATCGTCGTAACCCTGGATGGCGATCACTCGTATCCGGTGGATGGTATCTCCTACCTTCTTGAGGTATTCCTTCGCTCAAATGTCCGGTTTTTATCGGCGTCTCGTTTCCCTCTCAAGAACCGGCAGGCCATGTCCTTTAAGCACTGGATGGGAAACAAGATTCTCAGCCTCATTATGTCGATTCTCTACTTCCGTTGGGTGCGGGACTCCCAGTCCGGCATGTGGGTCTTCGAGCGTGAAAGCCTCAGCTGCATGGACTTGGTGAGCGATGGGATGGCTTTCAGCGAGGAGATCAAGATTGAGGCCATACGCAGGCGGGAGATAGGATTTAAAGAGATCTATATCGACTACTCGAACCGGATGGGAGAGATCAAACTGCAACCCTGGAAGGACGGCTTCCGAAACCTGCTGTTTCTCGTTAGCAAGCGGTTTGCCCGGCGTCGGAAGGCCATTCCGCTTGCCGGTTCGCCCCGGGATTTGGAGGGGCAGGTTTGAGCTCTGAATCGGCCGTCACAACACACGGGACTTTCCCTGCGCCGGGACCTGAACCTTCCTGCCCAATCTGCCTGCGTGGTGGCGCAAAGTTTTTTGCAGAGGGTTCTGACCGGCTTTTCGGTTTCGCTTCTGGGGATTTCAGGCTCTTCCGCTGCTCGTCCTGCGGGTGTGTTTTTCAGTATCCGATGCCCTGCGACTCCGCCATAGCGAGTTTCTACCCGGAGAGCTACTGGTGGGAGGAGGATCGGCAGTCTTCCACCCGGATCGCACATGCGATAGCCGTGCTGGAAAAAAACTATCGTGAATTCGTTTTGATGGATCATGTGCGCTTTGTCGAGCACTGCGCACGCCGAGCGCAAGGCTCAGGCCGGATGCTGCTGGATATCGGCTGCGGCAGCGGCGCGTTTCTGCACCTCGCGCGCCGAAGAGGCTTCGTGGCGCACGGCCTTGATCTCTCCGCTCAGGCGGTCGCGATTGCGCAGCGACGGTACGATCTCGACGTGCGGCAAGGAGGTACCGACAGCAAAGCCTGGGAAGGATACACTTTCGATTTCATTACCATGTTTCATGTGCTGGAGCATCTAACGGATCCCAGAGGGACCCTGATTTTTGCAGCTGAGCATTTGAAACCCGGAGGGAGCCTGATCATTCAGGTGCCCAACGTAAGCTCGCTCCAGGCTCGCCTCTTCGGTACGCGGTGGTACGGACTGGACGTTCCCAGGCACATCATCAACTTCACTCCGGAAGGCCTCAACCATCTCCTAAGGAAAGCGGGGCTCGAAGGGAAAACGGTAACCCGGTTCTCGTTGCGCGACAACCCCGCCTCGCTGGCCTCGAGCCTTGCCCCCAGGCTGGATCCGATCGGACGCAAAGCACGCAAGCTCAGGGCCGGCGCGATCTCAAGAGCGCTCACGGAGATCCTCTATTTTGCGCTTGTCCTGACGGCCCTCCCTTTTGCTTGGCTGGAAAGCGCCCTAGGCTATGGTGGTACCCTGTGGGCGCAAGCCAGGCCGGCCTGATACCTGAAGGCAGGCAGAAATCACGGAGCCTGAAGATACGCTGGCGCCCTCTGCGCTACTAAGCCGTGATTCTTGCGCTTCTTGGCATAGATTCCGGTCGCCTCAAGAAAAAACATTTGGCGAGAAGCAGGCAGTAGGCAGTGAGAGCCCAGAAGGAATCGACATTTGGATTGGATACTGCCTGCTGCCAGCCGCCTACTGCCGGCTTGAGACTACGGTCAAGAGTCTCACGAGACTGACTGGATGCCACCGTTTCGGTTGCGGCCGCTAGGCCGCGCTAAGGCGTGATGATGTAAAAGGTCGCTGATTGCGATAGGAGTGGCGTATAAGGAAGAGGATGGGAACTAGAGGAGAGAAGCGGAAACCAACACGATTCGATGATCGCCACAGCGCGTGGTGGAGCATGGATCAACTGGAGTGGTGGCATTTCACTGTCATCGGCGTGGTCGCTCTTCTGTGCTATGTCCAGACAGCGGGATACGGATTTATCTGGGACGATAACGTCCAGATCAGCCTGAATCCGCGCATTCGCAGTTTAACGAACCTCGGCAAAGCATTCACCGAGAACTTCTGGGCATTTCGAGGTCCTCAATACTACACGAACTACTTCCGCCCCATGCATACGCTTACGTACATGATCGGTTATGCCCTGGGCGGGCTGTCTCCCGCCCCATATCACTGGATCAGCATCATTCTTCATGTTCTGACGAGTCTGACGGTTTGTTTTGTGGGCGCGGCTTTCCTGAGGAGTCCGGCCGCGGCGTTTTGGGGCGCCCTGCTGTTTGCAGTCCATCCAATGCACACGGAGAGTGTGAGCTGGGTTGCAGGAATCACGGATGTGGGTTGCGGTCTGTTTTATTTTCTTTCTCTGGGCGCTTTCGTTCGCCTGCGCGAGAGAAAGGGACCCACTGCATACTGGTGGACCATTACGCTCATCTCGTTCTTTCTGTCGCTGATTTACAAAGAGATGGCACTGACGTTGCCGTTGGTCATCCTCCTTTTGGACTTTGCTTGCGACACGGATGAGCGGGGCCTGCGCCTGGTCGACAGGCTCAAGCGTCTGTTGCCATTTCTCGCGGTCCTGGCGATCTATGTGGTCCTTCGTATCCATGCGCTGGGTGTGTTTTCAAAAGCGCGCGTGCCCCTGCCGATGAGCTTTGTGGACAGGTTGCTGACTATGACCTACTTCGTCGGGCACTACATCCAGGACCTTCTGATGCCGGTCACGCAGAGCGCCTATCACGTTTTTCTGCCTTTCTCTCGCCTTGCGGTCAAGGATTGGCTTCTGCCGTTTGCTCTCCTGGCAGCTGGAGCCGGGCTTGTGTTCAAGTACCTGCGAAACGACAGAAGATCGCTTTTCCTCGTGCTGGTGACCGTCCTGACTCTTGTCCCGATCCTCTACCTCGGCGGTGTTGGGGACAACAAATATACAGAGCGGTATCTCTACCTGCCGTCGATGGGGTTCTGCCTCTTGGTTGCTTCTCTGATCGAGCGTTACCTTGGAAAGAAGAAGGCTGGGATGGCCTTGTGTGCGCTGCTGGTTCTGGCGCTGGCCTTCCTCACGATACAAAGGAATCCCGTTTGGAAAGATGAACCATCGTTCTACCGGACGACCGTGGCGGCTTCTCCCGACGCCGTTCAAATGAACTACAACCTGGGTGTGCTTCTGCTGAGTCAGAGGAATTACCCTGCCGCTCGAGCGCAGTTACAATCCACCCTGGACGCAACTTACAAGGTCTTCGCATATGTTCCCCTGGACCGCGCAAAGGTTTATCTTGGACTTTGCGAAGCAGAAAACGGAATGGGTCATCTGCAGGCCGCGGCGGAATATGCGGAGAAAGCGCTGGGCGTGATGCCCGATCTGCCGGATGCCTGTCTTAGGCTGGGCACGCTGAAGGGTAGGCTGGGAGACTACGCCACAGCTGAAAAACTGCTCAGGCAAGCCTTGACCTCCATGCCCGAAAATGCCTTGGCTCATTTGGATCTTGGCAATGTCCTGTTCTACAAAAAGGATCTTGCGTCGGCAGAGCAGGAGTACCGGAAAGCAATCCAGCTGGATTCCGGATTCATGAGCGCGCGTATCTCCCTAGCCCTGCTCCTGGCGCGAACGGACCGCGGTGCGGAGGCGATTTCCGTCCTGCGGGAAGTCCTCACTCTGAATCCGGCCAATCCGCAGGCCCGCCAACTGCTGGAGCAGGTTATGTCGCGTGCATCGCAGTTGCACTAGGATGAACACTGCACACCACAGAGAACGAAGATCACGGAGGCCCGATCTCTGTGAGCTTTGTGTCTCTGTGGTGGAGTCCTTGGGTTATAATCTCAACCTTGCCAATGCTTGGGGAGTGATGTCATGAAGAAGCGGTACTTAGCGTGGATAGTGGGTCTGATCATGTTGTCCGGTCCAGCCATCTCCCAGCAGAAGAAGACTAAGGCCCCTGCGGCTAAGCGGCCTCCCGCCGCGCAAGAGCTTGTACTGCAGGGGAAAGTTGCCGAGGCTGTCCGCCTTGCCGCGAAGACGCCGAACGGCCCAAAGGACACCCTTAACGTGCTTCTGGCAATGGTCGATCTCAAAATCACGGACCTGCAAATTGCCAAAGCGGGAGCTATCCTGGAGGCGGCGGAGAGGTTCGTGGACGAGTGGGCGAAGGTGAAAAAAGGTAAGGAGCTACCGCGTGACGCTATAAAAGGTCGAAAACTCCGCCTGCAAGGCATCGAGCTGAGCGATCAGAAAGAATATGCAAAGGCGGAAGGGATTCTGAAGCAGGCATTGGAGATCAGCAAGCAGCTCAAGGATTCCGTGCTCGAGGCAGGAGTGCGGAATAATCTCGGGTACGCGCTCCGCTTGCAGCAGAAGCTGGAAGAATCTGTGAAGGAATTCGAAGCTGCCCGGCAGATGGCCGAGTCACAAAAGGACAATCTGCGAGCAGCTTCATACAACTTGAATCTGGGTAACGTGCTTCTCCAGCTCGATCGGACGGCTTCTGCCATCGACGCATTCAAGCGCGCTGAGGTGCAGGGCAAAGCTGCTTCAAAGTCAAACGTGGAGGCACGGGCAATCCTGATGCAGGGGCTGGCTCAGACCCGAATTGTTTCAACCGTACCCGAGCCACTTCGGCAGGAGCCGATTCGGCTTATGGAGAGAGCCGAGAAGATGTTTGAGGAGCAGGGTGACGACCGCAACGCCGGGTGGGCGTTGTACCTGATCGCAGATCGCATAGCCTACAGCATGAAGTTTGCTGACGCTGCAGCTCTCGGTGAGCGCGCCATTCCCTACCTTTCCAAGGTCAAAGACAAAGAGGGGCTGCGCAAGTGCTACTTCCTCTTGATGGATATGTTTAACAGGCTTGGCGATACTGCCAAATCGAGCAAATACAAGAAGCTCTATGATGAGACAGAGGGTTAGGGCCTGCCACAGAATAACATTTACTCTTTGCTGCTGGCCCCCAGGCCCGCTGGCGAGGCGCGAGCGACGAGCATACCCGGGGCGGTATGTAAGGAGCGAGCAACAAAGCCAGCGGGCCTGCGGGCCGCAGCCCGACGGGGCGCGGCGGCGGGCGGGCATCTGCTTCGTTGCCGCTCCTCGACGATGCACACCGACATCGCCTGCGTCGCGGCGCCTCGCATCTGCCCGCCCGGCGCTCGCGCCAAAGAGCAAATGTTATTCTGTGGCAGGCCCTTAGGCTGACGCAGCTTTGCAGCAGTGGCCTGAGCGGAACGCCTGATCCTCACGGCATGATTTAGATGAAAAGCAAACTCTCAAATGCGCGGGTGCTGGTTACGGGCGCGGGCGGCTTTGTCGGCAGCCACCTCTGCGAGTTGTGTCTTGCGGAAGGGGCTTCCGTGCGGGCCTTCGTTCACTACAATTCGAGAAATGACTGGGGAATGCTCGAGGATCTCGACAGGAACAAGCTCCGCGACATTGAGGTGGTAGTCGGCGATCTGCGCGACGCTGCAGCCGTACGAAAAGCGGTAAAGGGTTGCAGGTACGTCTTTCATCTGGGCGCACTGATAGGAATACCTTATTCCTACGTTAATCCCGCCGACGTTGTGAGCACGAACGTGCTTGGCTCGCTGAACGTTCTTCAGGCAAGCCTGGAGTTTGAGGTCGGCCGGATAGTCCAGACTTCCACGAGCGAGGTATATGGAACCGCACAATATGTGCCAATGGACGAGAGCCATCCGCTCTGCCCGCAATCCCCTTACGCAGCCTCCAAAGTCGGCAGCGACAAGCTTGCGGAGAGCTTTTATTGTGCCTACGGCTTGCCTGTAGTCATACTCAGACCTTTCAATACCTACGGACCGCGGCAGTCTCCTCGGGCCGTGATTCCCACGATTATCACGCAAGCCCTCCGTTCTACGACGGTGCGTCTCGGCAGCCTTTCGCCGCGCAGAGATCTGACTTACGTAAAGGACACCGCGAGAGGCTTTGCCGCCGCGGTTACGGCTTCGGGAGCCGAAGGGCAAACCATACAGCTTGGCTGCCAGAATGAGATCTCGGTTGCAGATCTGGTCGATCTTGCCGGCAGGATTCTTGGGAAAAAACTGAGGGTTGTGGTGGAAAGTCAAAGGAAACGCCCCGAGGCAAGTGAGGTCATGCGACTTTACGCTTCCAATCAGCGCGCCCGGGAAGTTCTCGGATGGGAGCCCAAAGTAGCGCTGGCCGCGGGTATGGAAAAAACGATAGATTGGTTTCGGAACCGCGCTGCTCTCTACAAACACGACCTTTACCATATTTGATCCTAATGAAACCGCAGCCAAGAATAGTGGTCGTCCTGCCCGCGTACAATGCCGCGAAGACACTCGAGAAAACCTACGTCGACATTCCCAAGGAGAAGATCTCAAAGATCATTCTCGTCGACGATGTCAGCCAGGATCAGACGGTGGAAGTGGCACATGCCCTGGGTCTGTCGGTAGTCATACACATCCAAAACCGGGGATACGGAGGGAATCAAAAAACCTGCTATCTCGAAGCGCTCAAAGACGGCGCAGATGTCGTTGTGATGCTCCATCCCGATCACCAGTATGATTCTCGACTGGTGCCCGAGCTTGTTCAGCCCATATTGGACGGAAAGGCCGACATGGTAATGGGGTCCAGAATTCTCAATGGCTGCGCGCTCCAGGGTGGCATGCCCATTTGGAAGTACACAGCGAATCGCGCTCTCACGACTTTCGAAAACCTGGTGTTCGGCACAGATCTTACCGATTGCCACAGCGGCTTTCGCGCTTATAGTCGTAAGCTGTTGGTAACCGTTCCGTTCCTTCTGAATTCCGATGATTTCGTCTTCGACTCGCAGATGATCGCCCAGGCGGCATTCCTTCGGTTCCACATTGCGGAGATTCCTGTGCAGGCCCGCTATTTCCCAGAGGCCTCCAGTGTCAACTTCCGCGTAAGCACGATTTATGGGTTGAAGACGTTGGGCGTGCTCTTGCGCTTTGTATTGCAGCGGCTTGGCTTGATCCATTTCCGGATCTTTGCTAAGACTCTGCCGGAAATTGTCAGCAAGTATTATCACGAAACGATTTTCCGCTGAAGAAAAACCGCAAGGTGATCACGATCCTCCGGCTTACAGCCGCGAATGAAGAAGGGAACAGACACGATACTGCAGGCGGGGGCAATGGATGACGAATACCTCGACTGCAGTTTTCATTCGTCATTTTTGGCCGTAATTTTGTGCCTGTCCCAAAGGGGCGCTTAGTTTAGATCACGCTCCTTCTGTCGCCCTCCAGGGCGGCGAGAGCATAGCCGGAGGTGAGCGAAGCGGCCGTCTCAAAACTAGCTTTGAGTTCTGTGAGGACGGGCTTCAGCCCGTCCGCATGACTTCATGGATCAGGATAACCATCAAATGCAAAAGCGTCTTTTTCAAACAGATGCGGCACTTGATAAGCTCGTTTCTATCTTGAGGCTATAGGGGCGCGGGCCAAAGCCCGCCCCCGCAAGGTGCTTGTCTTGGGGATTTTGAGACAACCTCGAAGCGAACCCCCGGATAGTCCATAAAAAGCTCAAAGCCCTGAAGGGGCGAAAGAAAACCCGTGAGCTTGACTAAGTGGCATTCGTGCCTGTCCTTTTTTACTCAGAAAACACAGAGTTTACAGAGATACTCTTTGCCGTGACTGCCATCCCCGGTTTGGTTTCCATCATCGTTGTCAACTGGAATGGTATGGCCTACCTCGGCGAATGCGTGGAATCGGCCTTGCGGCAGTCCTATCCCTCCAAGGAGCTGGTGGTCGTCGACAACGATTCGACCGACGGTTCCCGCGAGTGGCTGCGCGAAAACATGGCCGGAAGGCTTTTGTTGGTGGAAATTCCTCGCAACATCGGTTTCGCCGGCGGAGTGAACGCCGGTATACGCGCGTCTCTCGGAGAGTACGTGGCCCTCCTGAACAACGATGCCGTTGCGGAATCCAACTGGCTGAGTGAGATGGTTGCTCAGTCGAGTGATCCTGGGGTGGGGATGGTTGCCTCGAAGATTCTCTTCTATGACAGGCGAAACGTTATCGACAAGGCCGGGCATCTGCTCTACCCGGACGGGCTCAACCGCGGCCGCGGAGCCGGCGACCTTGACCGCGGCCAGTTCGATGAATCCGGAGAGATTTTTTTTCCGGATGGATGCGCTGCGCTATACCGCCGTTGCATGCTTGATGCCGTTGGTCTTTTTGACGAGCAGTTTTTCGCGTACGGAGATGATGCAGACTTGGGGCTTCGGGCGCGCTGGCAAGGATGGAAATGCACCTATGCACCAGCTGCCAGAGTATACCACCGGCATTCGGGAAGCCTGGGCAAGTACTCTCCCGAGAAAGCCTTTCTGGTGGAACGGAACCGGTTTTGGGTTGCGGTCAAAACTCTTCCCTGGCCCCTGCTTCTGCTCTCGCCCCTGCTGACGCTGTGGCGATTCTTCTGGCACGTTCTCAGCATGTTTTCGAAAAGGGGATTGGCCGGCGGAGTCGCCCGCGAGTATAGCGCCTGGAGCCTGCTGGTCGCCACGATTCACGCCTACCTGTCCGCCTTCGCGGGGATCTTCAAAATCCTGCAAAAGCGACGAGAGGTTTTCAGAAGCAGGAAGATCGGAAACGCGGAGTTTTACCGGCTGCTCTGCGCCTATCGAATTTCTGCGCGGGAACTTGCTATCCGGGACTGATGCATGAGTTTCAAAACGATTTTTCTCACCGGCGGGACGGGATTCCTGGGGAATGAGCCTATGCGCGCGTTTCGGGACGAGCGCTACGAAATTCGCGCTCTTGTGCGCAGTGAGCTCGGCAAAGACAGGTCGGGAGTAGCGGAGCTCGGGTATACTTACAGATCGCTGGAACGAGGTTTGTGTGAAACGCTCGCGTCGATGAACATACAGATTGCGGATTACGAAGTGCGGATTGGGGATTGAAGGCCACGTACTACTTAGAAGCTAATCCTTCGCTAGCGGGAAAGGGTTTTTTCACCGCCGAGGCGCCGAGCACGCAAAGAAATAATGGGACACGGATGAACACTGACTCACACAGATCCTCCACAGTAGATAGGTTCGGCGAGCTTTTGCTTCCACTGCATGGGCTGGCTCCGGCAGACGTCTTTTCCCTGGTTCCGTCGGGAAAACGCGCTCCCTTCAATGTGCCGAATCGGAATTGGAACCCGAGCGCGCTTTCCCGCGGAACCAGGGAAAAGACGTCGCAGCGCGAAGCGCTAGCCCATGCAGTGGAAGCAGAAGCCCGTCAGATCCGTGTGGGTCAGTGTTCAGCTGTGTCCAGTTATTCCTCTGCGTTTCTCGGCGCCTCTGCGGTGAGGTTTTTTGGGTTGCGGCTTTGCCGCTCCAGGGCTATCGGGATGGGAATTCGCCCGAGGTCTGGAACGAGGTTGCACCAAGTTGCACCCCTCTGTCAGTTCGCAGTTCGCAATTCGCAATTCGCAATGGAGCGAGGACTTCTTGCTTAACCCACGTATTAAAACGCTGGCCCAAAAAGTGCTGCCGCGATTCCTGCTCGGCTGGCTGGATCCCGTGGAGCGCATCATCCGCACCGAGGTATCTGCGGTCGCGGATGGCGCAGGTGACAGTCAAATTGTTCTCGATGCCGGTGCGGGCGAGGCGCGCCAGCGAAAGCAGTTTGTTCGTGGCAGGTACGTTGCGCTCGATATCGGCACCGGCGATACCTCGTGGGATTACTCTAATCTCGATATTCGAGGAGATCTGGAGAGACTCCCTTTGCGCACCGGTTGCGTGGACTATGTTCTCTGCATGGTCGTCCTGGAACACACGCGGAATCCCCGGCAGGTCTTGCAGGAGTTTGCCCGTGTTCTCAAGAGCAGGGGATCTTTGCGCATGGTTGTCCCCTTCCTCTGGGAAGAGCATCAGGCGCCGCACGACTACTTTCGTTTCACGCGCTATGGTGTCCGCCTCCTGTTCGAATCTCTGCCCTTTCGAATCGAGCTGCTCAGGCCGCTGGGAGGCTTCTTCTGGGTGTGCGCGCGCCGTTCAGTCAGCCTCCTGAGTTTTTTCCAGGGGAGCTGGCGCTGGATTCTCTTTGCGCTGCTGGCGCCCTTCTTCGGCTTGCTGATTCCTCTCGTCTTGTACTTCATGGATGGCTTGGACAGAGAGAAAAACCATTCGCTTGGATTTCAGATCCGAGCAACCAAGGAAGGATGATTGCTTCAGGACAAAATGCAAGTGAGCTCAAATAGACGCGGGCTGCTTATCGTCTGTCTCCTTGCAGCCGCACTCTGGGTTGTCAACGGCCTATGGCTGATGCGCGACACCCGGCCCCCCGTGTGGGACATAGCCATGCATCAGGGCTACGCGCTGAGATACCTTGCTGGGGGCGCCGTTACACCGCGCGGAGTGCTTCCTCCCTGGAGTCTGTCCGAGAACTACCCTCCCTTTGTTCACCTTCTTATTGCTATCTGCTATCTCGTTTTTCATCCCGGCCCACACGTTGCGATCCTCGCAAACCTCCCGGCAACTCTACTCCTGTTTTGGGCCATTTACGAACTTGCATTGGATCTGGGCGGCGCGGCAACCGCGAGATGGGCGTGCATATTCGCGGCCCTGATCCCGTACCTCATCTGGCTGTCCCGGGAAACAGTTCTGGACTACTGGCTCTCGGCGTGGGTTGCCGTCAGTCTCGTCCTGCTTCGGCGCACGCGTGGCTTCGAATCCCATTCCGCGAGCCTCCTCTTGGGAGGGGCCCTTGCTTTGGGTCTGCTGACCAAGTGGATTTTTGTCGCGTTCCTCATCTTTCCTCTTCTCTATGTCTGCCTCGAGTACAAGGTCTGGCGGCAGCCGGAAAGAAGCATACATCTGGCGGATTCGCTCATTGTAGCGGGCGTTGTCTCCGGTTTCTGGTATGTTCCCAACGTTTCCAGGCTGATCCGGTATTTCGGCGAAAATGCGCAGATCGGTGCGAGAGAAGGAGAACCGGCAGTTTTTTCCTTCCAGTCCGTGATCTATTACCTGCGCCTGCTCGAGGGATACCAACTATTCGGATTTCTTTTCGTTTTGGTTTGCCTTTCCTGCTTCCTCGTCTACAGGAAAAAAGCGCTCAATAACGGGCGCTTTCTGGCCGTGGCGATCATTGGCGGCTGGTTTTCCATGACGCTGCTGCGCACGAAGGATCCGCGGTTCACGATGCCTCTGCTCGGTCTTTTCGCGATTTTTCCCGCGGCCTGGATAAAGTCCTGGCGAGACAACTGGCGCACGCGCACGGCAAAGATGCTGATTGTCGCCGCGCTTTGTCTTCAGGCCTATGCAGTAAATTTCGGAATTTCCTGGCTGCCTCGTCGGGTCGTGCTCGCGAAGGGATATCAGGGGTCGCTTCGTTGGGACTGGAACCTCTATCTGCAGGACTATTTCAATATACTCGGACGGCCGCGTCGTGAGGACTGGAAGCAGGCTGTGATTCTTCGCGGTATAGCCCAATATGCTGCGAAAAACAAGGAACCGGTATCCCTGGCCGTCGTTCCGGATCTTCCACATTTCAATGCAGCCAACTTCGATCTCATGGCCAAACTCGCAGGAATGCGGATACGCGTGGATCATCCGCAGTCGGCTGCCGATGGAATTCGCTCCTTCGATGCCTATAACTACGTATTAATGACCGAGGGAGAGCAGGGCATGCCGTGGACAACATCCGCAGCCAGAGCTCTGAATCAGATCATCGTGGATGAACATGAGATTTTCCGTCTGATTGAGCTCTACCCGTTGCCCAACGGCGATTACGTCCGGCTGTATTTCATCAAGCGCGAAGAGAAAGCCGCGGGTTAGGTCGACATGCGTCCTTTCATTCAAAATCCAACGCTGAGGAGCTACCAGATTCACAGGGATCTGGCGATCCTGCTTGTGACGGTCGCTGTCTGCGCGGTGCCCTTTCTCAACTACCCTTTCCATATGGACGACAACTTCTATATGGACATGGCTCGCAATGCCCTGGTCAGGCCGCTCTATCCGAACGACACTTCGTACGTCTTCGGAGGGCATTACCATCCAGACATGGGATCTCACTCGCATCCCCCCTTTCAAACCTACTTTCTGACTCTTCTTCAGCATTTCTTCGGGGAGGGCGCGGGCAGGGAGTGGATCTACCACATGTGCTCTCTGGTCTTCCCAATCCTGGGGGTACTGGCGTTCTATTTTGTGGCGGCGCGTTTTCTCGAAAGGCCGTTGTGGCCTTCAATGGTGCTGGCCTGCTGTCCGTTGTTCCTCGTCATGCAGCACACACTCATGACCGACGTGCCTACGCTGGCCTTCTGGCTGGCCGCGATCGCCTGTTTTCTCTGGGCGACCGATCGCAGGAGCACCGCCCTCTATGCGGCGAGCTCATTGTTCCAGTTTGCCGCGATGTTCGCCAGCTACCAGTCCATTGCCCTCACTCCCTTGCTCGGTGCTTATCAACTGAGGAAGAAAGCGGGACTCAAGGGCTGGTGCTTTCTGCTGCCTGCGCCACTGGCAATGGCTGCGTGGTTCGTGATGAACTACTTCCATTACCATCGTTGGCTGCTCATGGACACCATGGGCTACATTCAGTCGCGGCACGCCGGCTCGCCCGCCATGCTGTGGACCAAGCTGCTCGCCATTGTCGAGTATCAGGGCTGGTTGATTCTGTTTCCTTTCTTCTTTCTCTATGTTTTCGGTAGAGGCCTGAGGGGGCGATTTCAAGCGCTCGCCGCGTTGACCGGGGTATACATCTGCCAACTCCAGATCCCGGAGTATCGATTCGTAGACAAGGCCATTTTCGTCTTTGGCCTGGTAACGGGCATTTTCGTTATCTGGCGAATGGCCGCGTTTTTCGTTGACTCCTTCCGGGAGGGGGAAAAGGCGCTGGGAGTCGTGCCTCCTGAGGCGCAGTTCCTGGGACTGTGGTACTTCGGCGTGATAACTTACTGTCTCTTGCTGTTTACCGAAGGGTCCGCTCGGTACATCCTGCCCCTCGTCCCGCCTGTGATGATCTGCTTCTTTCGCCAGTTGGAGGTGTCGGAGGTGTCGGAGTATCGATTACCTTCCCGTCTACTCCTCAACTCTGCCATGCTCGCGAGCGGCAGCCTCGTTCTATCGCTGGCGTGGGGCATGACTCTCTCCCAGGCGGATCAGGAATTTGCCCGCATCTATCCCCGTGCCGCCTATGAGTTCTCGCGGATCACGAATGGCATGACTTCCTACTATGCCGGAGAATGGGGCTTCCGCTACTATTTCAGCCAGAGCGGCGCACGGCAGCTGCCTGTGGACGAATCGCGAGTTCGCGGCGGCAGCTTCCTCGCACTGCCCAAGCTTGCGCTCCCTTATGAGATTCCCGCGGATTTGCGCTCGATGACCATGCCGCTGCAAGCCCTTACTTATGATCTGGCGACGCCGTTGCGCACGCTCGATTGGCAGACTCAGGCAGGATTCTATTCCACGGGTTGGGGCCTGATACCGTTTTCCTTCTCGCGCCGGACGCTCGAGGAGGTCGAGATCAGCCAGGTCAGTTTTCTGGTGGAAAGGCTTCCTTGGAGCCGCGTGGACAGTTCAGCGTCTGTAAAGCCTTGGCCTGGGTATCTATTGATTCAGGAAAAATCCCCTCTTGCCGTTCTCGCCAAGCCGGGAACGAGCATTATCTATCCGTGGACCGAGCCTGGACCGCTTGTTCTCGAGATGGCCTGTGGCGTGGGGCCGGATGCATATACCGAGGGATCCGATTCCACTTTCACATTTTCGATTCGAGAGCTCGGCTCGGGAGGCAAGATCCTGAGCAATTTCAGCAGGACATTGAAACCAGGCATGCGGAAGGAGGACCGCGGGTGGTTCCACGTGCGGTTTTTATTGCAGGGCAGGGAGCAGGGAGTGGAGTCGCTCGAGCTTGTCTATCAGAGTACGGAGAAGGACTCGGTCGGCACGGGAGCTTTTGCGGAAGGGTTTCTCCGCCGACCCGAGTGAGGATCGCATGAGCGTTGTCGCAACGGGGGAGGGGACAATGAATGACGAATTACGAATTACGAATAACGAATATTTCAGCGGTTATTTTTATTCGTCATTCGTCATTCGTCATTCGTCATTTTTAACCCCAGTAAGGTGCCTGCCCGCTTTTTTCATAGGGGGCACCAAGAGTGCAAAGAAACGCAAAGCTGACTGGTTTCTGCTTGCCACGCTGGTTCTCTGCCTGACGAGCGGCTGTATCGCCAAGTCGCCGATACAGGGGAAGCAGCATCCCTCTTTCCTTGATTTGACCTCGCGCTTTTTTGCGCCGGGCGCCCGACTCAAAGGGTCGGGCACGGGAACCTTCGATCCCCACTATCCGGTTGGGCGGAAAGGCCAGCGCAGAGATACCATGCTCCTTATAGCCCCCGTCACCGCTAAAGCGGAGGTGGGCGGGATCGCGGGCAGCTATTTTCTGGAGGCCTTGTGCACCCAGGTTTTCAACACCGGCGATGGGATTCAAATGGACGTCTATCTGACGGAAGGAAGTGAGCGCAGGAAGATCTACAGCCGATACTTTGACGCGGGTCGTCGGGCTGAGGATCGGGACTGGGTTCCGGTCAGCGTTCCGCTTATTCTCGGAAAGGCGCGGGATTCGCAGGTCGAGATAGAGGCCTCCGCTGGACCTCAGGGAGACCTGACCAGTGACTGGCTGGCGTTGAGCTCGGTGCGCTTGGTGCCAGGAAAGGAGGCCCGATGAGTACTCCGGAATTCACCGGTGAACGCTTCATCCCCGGGAAGGGAGGAGCGCAGATAACCTACGAGCACCTGCACCGCTATCTTTTTGCGGCCCGATGGGCGCGCGGGAAGCGGGTGCTGGACGTGGCGACTGGAGCCGGTTATGGAGCCGCTCTGCTGGCACGATGCGCGCGCCTCGTTTATGCGATGGATATCGACGAGGGCGCAATCCGGTTTGCGCGCGGCGCCTGGAGCGAATCGAATCTGACGTTTTTCCAGGCAGACGCCACCCGGATGCCTTTGCGCTCGGCATCCGTGGGACTGGCCATCGCGATGGAGGTCCTGGAGCACCTGGCAGATCAGGAAGGTTTGGTCCGTGAAATTGCGCGCGTCTGCAGCCCGGAAGGCATTGCGCTCATATCTACACCAAACAAAGCCTCCTACTCCGACGCGCGGGGGTACAGCAATCCATTCCACGTGCACGAGTTCTACCGCGATGATTTCCTCTCGCTGGTAGGGCGTTACTTCCCAAGAGTGCGGCTGCTGTTCCAGCAAGTGCGGGCAGGATCTCTCATCACAAGCGACGCCACGGACGCGGATTTGCACCAAATCATCACAAGCCCGATGCCGGACAACTGTGGACCGATAGTCGAGCCCACGTACTTCCTTGCAATCTGCAGCCATCAAGAGCTGAGCGAGCCGCTGCCCGATGGCTCAGCCTACCTGGATTTAACTGATAATCTGCTTCTGGAATGGGAGCAAAGGCTGCAGGACTCAATCAGCGAAATCAGCAGGCTAAACGACGAAATCCACAAACTGGGCAATTGGGGAAAAGATCTTGAGGAAACCATAAAGCAAAGGGACGAGACTCTGCGTCAAGCCATTGACCGTTACGACGCGGAGCTTAAGATGCGTGACCAGACCATCGTGGCTCTGCAGGAGCATCAGGAACAGATGCGCCAGGAAATCGAGCAGCGCGACGAGTACATCCGGCGGCAGCAGGAGGAGTATGATCGGTTGCGTGTCGAGTTTGACGATCGTGGGCGCTGGGCGAACGACCTGGAAGCCCGGGTAGCCGACAGGGACGCGATGCTTCGACAAACCAATGAGACTCTGGACAGAACCGATACTGAGCTGCATCGCGTCGCGGATCAACTTGCCCGAATCCGGCACTACCTGCTGTACCGCATTCTGTGTCGAGTCGGCCTGCTGCCCCGTTAGGACTCAGTTAGCTCTGTGTCTTTATGGTGAGCCGAAGTTCCCTTTCGTTTCCGAAACCTTCCGAAACGGCAGCTTGCTCAGCCGAAAGATGATAGGGTATGCCTCGACACTCGCGGAGACGTGCGAAACGACGTGCACCCAAGAGGCTCAATCTTCTTACTCGCCTGATCAAAGGGCTTTGGAAAAGACGCTGGGTTCGGACGGGGTTTATCGCCCTCCTTCTTTTCGTCGTAGGAATCAATCTGGCGGTCCGTTACTTCGGAAGGAGCGATGTTTTTCCCCTGTCTCCTTTCCATCTGGTGGACAAATCAAGGGCACTGGCTGCGCTGGCCCGGCATCGGGCAATCGGAGTAGACCAGCCGACGGAAAGAGAAATCAGGCATCTGCTCCGTCAGACCGCCGGACAATGCCAGCTTCCACCGCGGCTGGTCCTGGCCATCGCGGAAGTGGAATCCAGTTTTATGCCATTACGTATCAGTCCGGCAGGAGCTATGGGACTGATGCAACTAATGCCGGGCAAGGCCGCCGATCTTCGGGTGAGAGACCCCTTCGATGCGAGAGAAAGCATCCGTGGCGGGGTCCGGTATCTGGCCAATCTGTGGGCCCTGTACCGCGGAGATGTCCGTCGGGTCGTGGCCGCCTACAACGCAGGACCCGGCGAGGTTTCCGCCTCAGGCTCCCTTAAACTGAGCAGCGAGACCTCTGCCTATGTCGCGAAAGTTCTGCAAAGGTATGCTTTTTACCAGTCCTCGGAATCCGATCGATGAGCTTCGCAGGTGCACAAAAGCGGATCGACGATGAAGTAGGATTTAGTGACGCAGGCAGTAGCCCTGAGCTGCCTTGAGATAGGCTTCGCGTGCAATTAAGAGTGAGAGTCAATCTCGCAAGTGACAATACAGAGGGATAGCGCGGCTTTGCGGTCGCAGCCAAAAAGTAAACTGCGAAGGGCCGGAGAACGCGGAGACCAAAATCGGACACGGACACGGATGTCCACAGATCGGACGAGTTCCTGCCTCCACCGCATGGGCCAGAGGCGGCCCATGCGGTGGAGGCAAGAGCTCGTCCAACTCCCCAAGAGTGCAAATCCGTGTGAGTCCGTGTAGATCCGTGTCCAATGAGTGTTGTCCTTAGCATGACTCCCACATCCAATTGCACCCATAGGCTTCCTCGGTTTTCTTGTCGTACCAGGGCTTATGATGGAATAGGACTCCATGGCCGAATAATATGGATCGAGCCGGGGCGCTTACCACGCTTGTTGAGAATCTCTTTGTTCAGCCCTTTTCCTTCAACATGACACAGTCCAGGCAAGATTCCCTGAATCACACGCGGTCATAGCATCCGAGAACGCCGTTGATCTTTGCCGAGTATCGCTCTTTAATCAGGCACGTGGTTTCTGCGGACAAGGGAGATGGCGATGGCAGTCAAATATCCTGTCAAGTTAGAAAAGGATGACAATGGGACAATCCTGGTCACATTTCCCGATTATCCGGGTGCTACTTTTGGCGAAGACCGGGAAGAAGCATTGTTGCGCGCGGTTGACGCTCTGGAGACCGTATTCATTGGGTATATGGGAAAGCGGCAGGATATCCGCGAGCCTTCAAGGGTGGGCAAAGGGGATTTCATAGTCCTTCCTCCAATAAGTGAAGCCAAGGTTGAACTCTACAAACAGCTGCGGCGCCAAGGGGTGCGCAAAGCAGAACTGGCGAAGCGATTGGGTTGGCATTTGCCGCAAGTTGACAGGCTCTTGGACCTGCGTCACGATTCGCGCATGGACCAACTGGAAAAGGCGTTTGCGGCTCTAGGGAAGCGCATTGTCATCAGCATTGAAGACGCAGCATGATTTCACTTGCCGACCGAAAACCAGGGGCTCTGGGAGAAACTCGGCAAAAAGCGAATCCTGCTGAATGAGAACCAGCACCGTCGCTTGGCCATCAAAAGTGAGGTTCTCGAACGAACGGTACGCCTGAGTAGTCGCGCCATTGCAGGATGCCTCGGCCTGGATGAGAAGGCAGTGCGGAAGGGTTTTTGACGCGACTCATCTTGCACAATAGCACGGCTTCGGCGGACCCAGCCACGCCGGATAGCCTGGTCCTCGGAAGCGTTGCCCTGAATTCTTCACCTACCGGCAGTTACTTCAACCGTCACGTCGTTTCTAGTCTCGCATCGGCCGAGCCAATCGCAGGCGAACAGGTAGTAAGACGTGGTTTGAGTGGGACACACACTCTTGGACGATAGGCCGGTAACATTCCACACCTCACCAGTGGTTGAGTACAGCGTCACCCTCACCGCGTTTTCTACCACCCACGTCAGCAGCGAACAGTTACCCCTCTGAATGGCATTCGGATTCGCACTGAATTCCTTAACGTTCAGCGGCCTGTGCACCTGCACAGTCACGTTCGCGCTGACGCACTCGCCTCCAGCACTGCAAGCGGTCAGCGTGTAGACCGTGGTTTTCGTCGGCTTCACCTGCAGGCTACCCACCGGATCAACCAGCGGTGAACTGACGTTCGTCAACGTCACCCGGTCGGCGTTGTCGACTTTCCACGACAGCATCGAGCTGTTGCCTTCAGAGATTTCCGGGGGATCAGCCTTGAACGTGACGATCGTGGGGAGCGACTTCACCGTCACCGTCACGTTGGCGCTCACGCACTCGCTTGCCGCATTGCAGGCGGTCAGCGTGTAGACCGTGGTCTTCTTCGGTGACACCGGGTAGCTAGGCACAACCGACCTGACCTCAACAGAATTCCTGTTCTCCCCGTTCGTCAACGTCACCCGGTTAGCGTTTTCCACTTTCCACGACAGCGTCGAGCTCTTGCCTGCAAGGATTTCCGGGGGATCAGCCTTGAACGTGACGATCGTGGGGAGCGACTTCACCGTCACCGTCACGCTGGCGCTCACGCACTCGCTTGCCACATTGCAAGCAGTCAGCGTGTAGACCGTGGTCTTCGCCGGCGTCACCTGCTTGGTGTCCTTCAACAAAACCGGGTTGGTCGTCCCATCCGCCCCATTCGTCAACGTCACACGGTCGGCGTCCTTCACTTCCCACGACAGTGTGGAACTCTTGCCCGCAAGGATTTCGGGGGGATCAGCTTTGAATGTGATGATCGCGGGCCCGCACGGCTTAACCGTCAGCGTCACGGTGGCCGAGACGCATTCGTTCACCACGTTGCATGCCGTGAGGGTGTAGGAGGTGGTGTTATCGGGCGACACCGATCGCTGATCCACCAGGTTGAAGGGCCCGCTGAGGTTTGTAATCGCTATGGTGACCGTGCTGGCCGGGTCTTGCTTTGTGACCTTCCACGCCAGCGTCGCGCTGTTCGGCTGGCAATCGCCTTTTTTATAAATAGTGGAGGGCGTCACAGTGAACGCCTCGATCACCGGCAGATCGATTCTGAGCGTGGTGATCCTCACTCTGGATGGATCGCTCTCCAAACCATAGCTGTCCTTCACTACCAGTTGGAACTCGTATTCCTCCCCGTTCTTCGCTGTAAAACTTGGATTGACGGCATTGTTATTAGGTATTAAGTCTACATGCGGCCCCTTTTGCTGACTCCACGTATAACTAATAGCGTCGCCGTCGGGATCATGAGATTTGCTGCCGTCAAGTATGACGTCGCCTTTGCGCCAATCCACGTTCAACTGATCTGGACCCGCGTCGGCAACCGGCTTGCGATTGCCCAGCCGCACCAACCGGGTGAGGGTCTCGTAGCGGATGCTGGGTACCATTACCGGAACGGGTCCTTGAACCAGTCCATTCTTTTGCACAAAGGAATTCAGGGGGAGCCATTTTCCGAACCGTACTCCCATGGCCACGCGCAACGAGTTTTCGCTACTCCGGATGTAACTTTCGTTATAGCCCGCCTCGACGGTAAACGAGAGCTTCGACAGCTTCTTGCTCAGCGTCTGCCCCGGAAAAACGTAGCGCAAGGTGCCGCCCGCGGCACCCTTTGCCTGGGTGGGTCTCAGGTAGCCGAGCGTGCCCTCGATATAGCCGGCCTTCTCGGAAATCGCCAGCTGGAAGTTCACGCCCACCTGGTCGGTGACTTTCAAATATGTCTCTTCGAAGAAAGCTTGGTCGAACTGGACAGTCTTGACCACCGGCTCGTCCAAGTTGGCCTTGGTGGCGAAGAAACCGACTTGACCGCGATTGAACAGATAACCGGCATTGAAGAACCACTGTCCGAGCAACCCGCCCTGGTCGAAGCTGTCGCGCTTAACATATCGCAGGCTTTGCATCACGGCAAACTGGGCGCGTCCGAACCGCAGAACCGGCCCCACATCAAACTGGCATTCCTTGCTGCTGAAGTCGGTCAGCCCGCGCTGCTCACGGGGCACGAACTTCTGCCCGGTCAGCACCTGCAGGAGTCGGTCGAGGTCAAGGAAATCGCGCTGCTTGTTGAACTCGAATTCTCCCTGGGTCTGCAAGGCCAGATGCCGCCCGAATCTCTGGAACATCCGCCCGCCGATAGCCCCCTCCAAAGCCTGCGTTTCCTTGTTGGTGCCAACGCGGAAGTCGAGCAGTTTGAACTGGGGACGCAGGTCCCGAGCCGACAGCCGTGTCTCCGGATGGACCGCTGTCACGTCGACCAAGCTCTCGCCTTCGACCTTCCAGTTAAAGCGCAGAGTCTCTGCCGGGTCAGAGGGTTTCGGCACCGTCAGTGAGGTGCCTTGAACACCTGAGAGGTTTCCCATGTAGATTAGGTAATCGCCTGCAGGAACGTGGAAGCTGCCCTCTAGCTCGCCACTCTTGTCCTGTTTTGCGAACCATACCCCAGATTTCAGATGAATGACCGGTTCACTCGCGAAAGCCGCTTCTTTCTTGCGAATCCATTCGGCCGTGCCTTTCCTGTCTGTGGGAGTCTCGAAATAGTCCTCCGGGCGGATCTCAATGCCGAGTTTCTCCGCTTCGTCGCGGTAGTATTTAATGAAATGATTCCTAACAATCGGGTATCTTAGTTGTAGAGTGAGAGATTCAGCGAAGCGTCGAGGAGTGCACGATACCGTGCCGCTTCTCACGGTCAGGTTGTTGATGCTCCCCGGCCTCTTCGACTGGTCTAGAGTGAACTCGCATTTGGTGGACTGCCGAACATAGTCACCCCTGTTTTTCTCCCAGGACTGATAGCGTTCCCACAAAGTCGTCCCACCGATTTCGACATCGGGCTCGCCAAGAAGATCCTTCAGAGTTCCGCTAGCTCCATAAACATAGCCTGCGTTGGAGAGATACCTTTTCATAAGGAGATCGTGCACGTCGTAGAGATCAGGGTAGTCGATGATCACGGCGGCGGACTTCATCATCGCGTGGATTTTTGCCAGCAGCTTCGCGTCCTCGCTCGCAGCGTCATGGGAACTGCTTAGCCTCGCCCATAGTTGATCAGCTGCATTGCACTCTATCTGCATGGCAGCGACCACGTCATAGGCATTCTGAACTGGGCAAGGCTCGCCCCCCTTATCTATCAGTGCAAAAGAGCCCTTCAACTTGTTCAGCCCGTCCTTTAGACTTACATTAGGGGCTGACTGCCGGGCCGCCAAGTGCGGGGCAGTGATCAGAAGAAGTGATAGAATTACCAATGCCGAAACGACTACCAGTCTTCTTCTTTGCATGGACTCATCCCTCTGGAGAGAATGAACCTTCCGACATCCTCTGATTCTTTTTTAAGCCCTTCCTCAGTTACCTTCCCGCCGGAACGTTTGAGGTAATGTTCATAAGGCCGGTCGAGCAAGTAGTTCGCCCGCGCCAACATAGCATAGATCCCCTTCTCCTCAGCTCCAGCGTCCTTGAGCACTTCCTGCTTATCATCCACGAACTTTGAGGCAAAGCATATGAGGTCAGCAAACCTCATATCAGCCGCGAGCAAGGTGGCATATCTGTAGACACGCGTACAAAGCTCTCGCCGTGCGCCTTGCAGGTTCTCCTCAGCCTCCTTGGCTGTATGGAACTTGTCGACATAGAATCGAATACCATCATACAGCACCTGCGATGAAGCCACGATCAGCCTCGCTCGCTCGGCATCAACAAACGGTTGACCCTTAGAATCATCGTATAAATCCAGTAGGACGTCGCTGTATTGCTTGAACGGTAACCAGACTCTCGACTTGTCATGCAGGAGGCGTTCGCCTTCCAGTAAATGGGTCTTGATTCGCTCTTTCCTTTGCTTAAGGACACTTATGCGCTTGAGAATGTCGTCAGCTTTTAGCGCCTCGCAGATGAGTCTCTGAGCGACATAGAAGTGCGCCGTAGCCGCGAGGTCTCCGTTATCCAGATCGACCACCATCTGCCGCAGTCCTCGTAGAGCAATTTGAGTGTCCGTGTATTGCGATTGGGCATGACCCCAGGCACCATTTGCTCGCTCTAGGACACTGCGAAGGCTGGTACCCAAATCCGCACCTAAATCGGGGTATTTAACCACGAGTTCCGCGGTTGCAAGGATAAGATCTTCCAAATAGGGGTACGCTTTTAGGGGATCCATCTCTCCCATGGCCTTTGCGAACCGCGCAAAGCAGTCGCGCAAGAACTTCCTGCTCTCCGTAGCCGAACGGTCCGGGAACTCATCGAGCAATGCGCATCGCATTGAAGCGCACTCGCAAATCAACTTGTCCTGCCCACCCATGCGGTCGTAGTCGGACAACTGACATGCAAAGAAAACAAGTTGATAACCCCAACCGGGCGGAGAGTCCACTGGGCTGCCGCGCAGCGTCTTGTACAGCATTCTTGGAACCAACGTGGCGGGGAGGTTCTTCAAGGCGGAAGGTCGATCCTTTGCCAGACGGCTCGCTTTGAGAGAGCTGAATAGGGAGGGTGGACTCTCGGATTCGTCGAGGATCGTCCTTAGCTTGCTGATAATATCCTTGTCAGGATCCTGATCGCTTGGGGAAGGTATGACCTCAACGGCCTTTGGACACTGGCCGAAAAGTTCGTTGTGGTTCTGCCCGAGCACAAACATTATCGCCAAGGCCACCACGCCTTTCAGTACCCGTACATTCGGTCTGGCCACCATCGATATCAATACTGCCTCCTGTTCACCTGCCATCCGCTGATCTTCGTCTGAAATGGCATCCCTACTACCGTGGCCAACCCAGCGCTGCACTCAGCGCTTACGGGAGGCATCTTTCCCAACCTTCGCATCCTTCTGCTCACCTTGCGCCTGCATGACTGAACAGCAATGTAAAAGAGCTACAGATATTTTCTTTTTTATACAAGCCGCGCAGTTGGTAATCCCCTTTCTGAAGATCCTGCGGCAGCTCTAATCCCTGTTTGTCTGGGGAAACTGTAAGGTCACGTGGTTTGAATTGAGCGTCACCAACCTTCAGCAACGTGAACTGGAGCTCTGATTTGGAATCCATTGAAAGCAAACTGCGCAACTGACCCAGTTTAGTCTCCTCCACCTGCATTGTCTTCAATACAATCTGCCCTGGGCACTCCTTTACAAGGTCGGGGAGACTCTTGTCGAATTGGCCCTCGATGGTTAACAAGCCGATTCTTCGACGGATTTGAGCCCACACCGAGTCAGAGTCCGTTTCAAAGCACTCGTAGCTGTCAACTATGGGGGCCAGGAAATTCCTCCACTCCAAGTTAGTCATGGCAGTCCAGTCGGCTTTGGTCCCCTTAATGTGCTCCTTTAATTCGTTGTTTCCAAAGAGTGCACACGCTATATACTCCACCTGCTGCCTCAGTTTTAGAGGTGAATTGCCACAGCCGCCCTTGCCTTGTACGGACGGTTTCGCCACGTTGGTCAGTGCCGGCTGTTTCCCCACGCTGCCAAACCAACTTTCAGTAAATGCCGCCCTAGGAACAGCGCCAGCCAGACGAACATCTTTCGTGTCGGGCTGGTCTGATGAGGGCTCCCACCAAGGAATTCCGACAATGTAGGAGCCCCGTAAGGACCCACTCACGCTTGAGATGTCTTTGATGCTTGCCAATTTCACAGCTAGGCCTTCGTTTGCAGGAAATCCGATGCTACGTGGATGGGGCGACTTTTCACCCGCGGGCACCTTTCCCTTGAGGCCTTCCCACAAAAATGTCACAGACACATTTTCAAGAGTGGGCAAGCAGACGTCTCTCGTCTGCTGACCTTGTTTATCGACACAGCAGCTTTTCATCGATAAGGCTTCTATATCGACAAAAAGGCGGATTGTCACGTTGCTCGTGCTCAGCTTCTCTGTGTCGCAGTCTTTATCATTGCAGTTGTTGCCGCCATTTTCTTCGCACTGCCTTTTGTATGCTTCTTTACATACTTTCAAAAAAGTCTCGTCCTTGAGTACCAGCCTGGTTAGTTTACTCTCCAGGCCAGTATCACCATAAGTGTTCACCTCGACAAGCGCGGTAATTGGAATCGTATTGGTTTTGTCGGCACTAACGGCACTAGAACACATCCCTCCGAGGATTAGCAGCGCCAGTCCTAATTGAATACAAGCGCTGCGTTTTGCACAATCCATCATTTGGTTCCCCTCCATGTGATCCAAACCGAAAATACTTTAGGAGTGAAATCGTCGGTCACGCGAAGCGAGAGCTTATGTGTTCCTTTAGCCTTTAACTGTCTACGGTATGCCATCTTTGAATCTGTTATCTTTAAGCGCCAGCCATTCGATTGTGCGAGGTCATAGTGCTGGTAATCTTCTCCCTCTTTGACGATTTCCATTCTTTGAGGTATCAGAGAATCGACTCCATCCGGGTCGACGATAAACTTCTCCATCATAACGAACTCGTAACCTCCGTCCGAACCGGTTTCGTACATGTCGTCGTCGTAATAGATTTGGACCTGCGGTTCTGTGCCTGGTTTTACGGCATATATTGGGCGAGGCGGCATGTTCTTTTGCACCATGAAGGAGATAATTAAATCGTGTGGCTTTCCGCCGTCTTCATCTTTATAATTTGCTATCAACTCATAATTGTTATTTCCAGAGGGAGAGTATTCAATATCAATTGCCTCGAATCTCTTTTTGTCGTTGTTTATCCATATCCATGTGTCTGACCCATTAATCAGAGTTTGTCCTTCTCTCACCCAAAGCATCCCAGTCTCCCCCTCTTTTTTCCCCTTGAGTCTTTCTTGGAACCTCCTACTGCTGTTATTCTTATTTCCTGGATACTTGTTCAGCAGACTTTTTCCGTTCAATCTTTTAACCAGATTCTGAGGAAAGTCGACGAAACGCGCTTCCATCAGGGATAAATCTCCGTATCTTTCCTGAACCGGCGGGGGGGGGGTCACGCAACTGAGATCGATGAAGTTGATACATGAATTCTGAGAGGGCTGGTCGATTGTAGGTTGGCCGTTTTGAATACAGTCTTCCTGAGGAGAGGGCCAACTCCCAAGGAGCTTTTCCGCTGACGAGTAGAAGCTCACTTTATATACGGCGCGGTATTTCCCCTCATTTAACGACGACCCAAGCATTTTGTCGAGGTTAAACCCCTTTACAACTATGGGATTTGCGGCGGCGGTGCGCTTCGGATAAGGGAATTCTCTAGTGGTGTTGGGATCGGCGGGGAAGCCAGTGGCGCTCTGCGTTGGAGCCCAAACTCGTTTCCAGGTTGCTTCCGAATCATTGGGGTGGAACACCCCCGTGATTTCAACGACTCCTTTCTCATATTTCATTCGCGATAACGGTACGAAAGGTATCACAAAGCTATAATTGGGGCGCATGATGATCTGGCCATTGAATGTGGTGTTATTATTCTGCCCTGATTGATTATTTGACGCTTGGCCGCTCTCCCGACCGGCAGCTCCGAAATCATAAGATCCCAATCTCAGCACTTCTATGGTCAACCTCAGGATGTTAATTCCTAGCTGTTGGGTCAGCACCTGTTGATACGCAAAGACCAACCCGATCAGGAGCTTAGCAAGATTGAGCCAGATATTGACCAACCCGCCAGTATCAGCAGATAAAGTATATCTCATCTGTTAGATCCTCCTTCGGTCCGCCGCCAAGCAGCACCGGTCTGCAGCGCCACACCTCTACCAGCCATAGGTCAATTGCCACGCCTCTTTCTCTTTCTTCTCGATCTGTCCCCTTTTAAATCTAAAATACATGTAAACTAGGATGCTAGCTATCATGATCCCTATAAGAGACATCTGAACCGATTGCCACAGATTGGGAATCACAAGGGCCGTAATTCCGCAGCACACGCCAAAGGCGTTGCAGATCACCCCCTTCGTCTCAAGCACCTCCTTTTCGTGTGGGTTGGGTGCAGCAGGGGATCCCGAGAGCCATAGGATGAATCTATCTAGCTCTGCTCTACCGTTTTCTGACGGGTCGGTCACAGAGGTGATTTCTACTCCAAAGTACGGGAAGTTAGGATCAGATCTAAAATGCGCGACCTTGCCAATTACAGTCCAGGTCTTAGGAAGTTGTTGGAGCCGGCAAACATCACCCATCACGCTAAAGGTTATCTTGACCTCTTCTTTCTCTTTAAGGACCTTGGAAAGCTTTGGCAAGCCAAGGCCGTGCTTGCTCAGGCTCACCATGCTGATTTTATTGGATTCATCCGGGGGCTCCGGCGGCTTCCCTGGCCCCGCTATCCTTTCTATTCTTAAGTATTCCACTTCAAAGGGATGTCGTTCCCTTGTCCTAGCCCAAGTTTGTGGAGACATGGCAACTCCTTCCTCAATTTAATCACGTTCGTGAATTCAATCGACTCTAATAAACTGTGTACTTATTTATGCGCCACCACTTTTGCCAAGCTTCCAAACCATCTACTTTCTTCCCCTCCAGCTCCGCGCCGGGGTATAGCATGTGCAACCATGCGTTGTACTTGATCCAAGGTGTATTGAGCATAAGAAACGGCAACTCGACGAACCCTTTGCTCGACGTGTGATGCTGGCGCTCCCACGCGGCGAGCAGCGAATCGGCCAGGAGCCATAGCTTGGGACCCGGCACCTTCGGCGTCATTTTTGATTTCTGGATCCTCTCGCGAGTATACTTCTCGAGTTGCCAGAATTCCTTACTCTCGGTCAAGATCGGATCCCCAATCGCAGCGATGAGGGCGTCCAGCATATTTCTGTCAAGACCGTAATAAAAGTCCGGCTCAACCGGCAAGCCCTCTTGGACCTTCACCAGAACCGCAAGCGAAGCCTGCTTGAGTTCCTCCTTGGGGCCGGAGCGCAGGAATCGCACAAGCCGTTCCAGCAGATTATTGCGGCCGGTTCCTTCCGCGAGGACCACCGCGGTGTGGGTTTCCAGGAAACTGAGAGCACCCATGATCTTGGCATCGTCCAGGTCCTCATACAGAAGCGCATCGGCGAAGCCTCTCTGGACAGCCTCCTTCCAAAGTGGATCGGTCGCCTTCTGTCCCTTCTGGTCCCATAGCGTCTTGAGCAGTGTCGTCTCGTTCTGGGATACAGCTTTCTGCACGGCGCTGCGGATTATCTCGAATTGGTCTTCATGCGGCGCAACATTTAGCACCGCATTAAGGACTCTGCCGCGGAATTCCTGGAATTCCTTGAGTTGCTCGTCGGGCGACTTGCCCGCTGACGGTGTCTCGGGGATTTTGCCGTGTTGAAGGAGCAGCGCTACAAATCCGGCGCGTAGCTTCGCTGCCGACTCCACTTTCTGCTCTCCCTTTGACTCGGCCGTCGGGAGCAGCGCAAGCAGGAACTCTTGCTCCGCTTTGGTGTCGCCGCCCGCCTCGATGCGCGCCGTAAGGCCTTCGATCAGTTTGAGCCGACAAGAGTGAACTTCAACCAACTGCTTGGTCTCGGCACTTAGCTCTCCCGATCCCTTGGCGCATTGCTCGCACAATAACTTCGTTACCTGGCTCGACATCGTCGGGTCCTGGAGTTTATCGGCGATCGTGGAAGCGAGGGCCAGCCTGACTTGCGCCAACAATGGGTCTTGTTCGTTCTTGCGCGGATAGATATCCTTGTTGGCCAGCTTGCTGAGCCAAGTGCCAACGCTTGGTGGATTAGGCGCGCCCGCCTCAGGTACCAACACCTGGTGGACCACCGCCGCAAAGATGATGGGCACTTCTCTCACATAGTTTGGTTCGCTCTTGAAAGCCTCGATCACATGCCGAACCGGATCGTACCCCCCTGCCTCCGCACGAAGAACTCCTGCCGCGATGCTGTTCTCGACGGCTGGCCGCGCACCGGCATAAGCCGGATTTTTCAACATCTCGAACAGTTTCGGCGACAACCTACCCGTCGCCTTGGCGCAGTGCGCCAAGGCCCAAGCGGTCTGCCGGATCGCCTCACACCAATCGGAGCCGGCATGCAAGCAAGCCTTGCCAGCCAAGGCCCCCTCCAGTTCCCGGCTGATCTTATCGCATTGAGGCTTGGCGGCAGTCGAGTCGCACTTGCTTGCGAGTTCTATCGCCGCCCGGCCACTCACGACCGGATTGTCAGCGCGCAACCTCTCGAAGAGCACTTTCACATCGTCCGCCTGGCTGCGGACGTTCACGGGGAGCAACAGAGGGAGCAAAGTGACAAGAGCGAGGACGCGCGGAGTACTCAGCGCCAGATTCAAGGGCCCGCGCAGGAACTGCCTGACAGGAGCGCGAGCTATTCGGTTTCTCGCCGACGCACGAAAGGGCTGACTGACCATTCCGCTTTGCCTCTCCTGGACTTCACCCGTCAAATGGGGCACTCAGTACCCTCGATGGCGCGATTGGTATGGCATGCTGCACGACCAGATCAGGGAGCCTGCAGACAAACCGGCTTGTTACGACGGACCAAGCTCTCCGTCCTCACATGGCCTTGCACGAGGTTCACGCGAGTATTGTGCCTCTAGGTCCATGCAGGCCGGATACGCGTCACCAGCCTACTCACGGGCACGCCACCTGTCAACACAATTTCCCAACCAAGAACGTGCTCAACTGGCCCCCAGATGATTCAAAAATCGATTCTCCGCGGAGCCAATACAACTCCCCTCATATACACCTGGCGGCGGCCCTAAATCATCAGTTGGCCTCCTTTCAAAACGTCCCTGCTGCTTATAACTGACCTGCCATTTCTCCCTCTTCCACTGCCCTTTCCTTCGTCCTCTTTTTTATTGTCCTCTTTTTCCTCCTCTTCTGCTTTATACTTGTCGCTATCCGTTCACCTTCGTGGAAAAGATCCATCGCTATCTTTTTCTTTTTCTCAATCGTCAGCGGTGTCCCCGGTGGACACCTCTTATCATTTACCGGATCAAATGTTCTATGAACTATCGTCGCCCTAATGCCAATTTTATCCCGCCCAGCTTTCACACTAATCGTGTTCAATGCACTATTTAATCTCGCTCTAAGCCCCTCTGCTCCCTCCCCAGGAGTATTCGGTAATACAATGCAAAACTCATCCCCTCCCTTTCGAATCGCAGGCTGACGGAATGCTATATCCTCCCCACGAATCGCCTGCTTTAGTTTTTGTCCTACGGTAGAAATAACATGGTCGCCCGCTAAATGGCCATACTTTGTATTTATTCTCCTGAAATTATCCAAATCTAAATAAACTATGGAAAAAGGATGTCTAGTACGGAGGGACTGATCAAGCGCTGAGGCCATCTGATTTTCAAATTGCCGTGCACTGTGCAAGTTAGTGAGCACGTCGAACGTAGCTTGTGACCTAAATTTATTTTCAAAATGGAATTCCGCACACACACCAGCATAAGTCTGGAGAAATTCTTTTTCAGAATCTTTATAAGATTTCCTATCTCCGCCCCTTTCCGATAGGCAAATGACACCGTAGACCCTCGACGGATCACTTGATATCAGCACAGGTATATAAACCTCTATATCGCCTAACTGCTTGAGTGCTTTAAAAAATATCTTTCTCTCTCGCTCATCAAGTGGTCCATTTCCTCTGGCTTTCAATTCTGCTGTATCTAATGTTCTCCGTTCCTTCTCTAAAAGCCTAATTATGTGATAACCTTCATCAGAGAAGTAGTCAGCACCCTTGCGAGCGGCTTTCTGACTATCGATTTTGATGTTGAATCCCCTAAAAGGTTCATCTATATTTCTTAGGATACAAAAAGTTAGCTTACAATGATGCAGCTTTTTCATAAAATCAAGCATACGTTGAAGAATGCCATACGCTTTGATCGACTTTTGTGGCAAATACATATAGGAAAAGACATCTACAGATGTATCATGATGTAAATCAATCAATTGGTTTATGCGGTTTACAAGATCTTTAAGCAGGGCCGATGACTTGGCCTTGAATGTGATATGTTCCCAAGGCCGTCCAGATGTTATCGAGTCCAAGTGATTTAGGACAGACTTCAATTCAGGGATTAGCTCATGGATTGGCGCTTCCATTTGTGTCAACCTCCATTTAAGATGATCTGAGCTTCATGCAAACGCTGCAGACTAAAAATGCTGCCGGTGCGGGATTTGAGACGGCAGACACGAGACCGTAGCCTTGAGAAATCATTTGAGTGTATACGGAAGTTCCCATACAGCTTGTGCCTTAAAAAAGGCTGAGCCTATTGCTAAATAAGGTGCAGGAACATGGCAATCGATAAAGGATTGTTTAAATAGTTGATATGATTAATGTCTCTAGGCGAAGCATTCAGAAGGCTTGCGGTGTGTGTGGAGGGCTCATTAAACAACGAAATGGGGGTACCGCAAGCCGATGTTGAAAGCTTGACGCCACGGTTGGGGCAGGTGTTTTTCACCTCGCGTCTGCGATGTGGTCGCATTTTGTTGTCAGAACGGGCAGCGCCTGATTTCGATCGGCGAAGCAACTTGTGTGGATATCCGAAGTCATCGCGGTCAGGCGCAGAACGATCCCTTATAGCTAGAATCTCTACAATGGTCAAGGGCTAAATTTCTATGAAAACGCAGAGGTTAGGTAGGGAAGGTTTTGGGGCGATCTTAATAAGTGCAGGATACCGGAGACAACCTCATGTCATAGGGTGCGCCGATTTCGACTCGTTGCCGTGCTGATGATTTCAGGTGATTCTCGAAGCGATGTTGACAGCTCCCTATCTCAGGAACTTCGATTCCCTGAGATATTTCTTGTCATTGAAATACATGAACAAGCAGGAGCCGCCTTTGATGGTGTCAATCACTTCTCTGGCAATCTTCGCGTCAAGCACGGGGCAGCCCCAGCTTCTGCCGGTACGCCCGTACTGTCTCACGAATTCCTCGGAGACATACCACGCACCATGCATGGATCACCATGTCACGTGCTTCCGCTTAGTAGTTGAATCCCTCTTCATGACCGATCAGCCGTAGGGAATGGCCCTGCAGTTCAGACAGTAGGAAGCGTCGGCGGCAGGCTCCCAGCACGCGCCGTCTGGGCGCGGGCCTGACCGCATAGCTTGCCTCATTCATTTCCCTCAAAATGGAAATTTCTTTTGGACATCATTT
>Ga0315279_10000696_pt1 | contig 62441 bp, 56 predicted proteins | sample YL17G06_20_MG_FD_203694 | JGI IMG/M metagenome (GOLD analysis project Ga0315279, IMG submission 203694) | Sediment microbial communities from Yellowstone Lake, YNP, Wyoming, USA - YL17G06_20 | ecosystem: Environmental > Aquatic > Freshwater > Lake > Sediment | place: USA: Wyoming | collected...
TTGCTTTCTCTACCGTGGCTGCCACACGATCAAGTACCACTTTCACTTCAAGACCCATTTGAATTATCCTGCCTTTTGATTTTATGCCGTGTGGGGATCAGGCCCACGATAGCCATGCCGATCGCGATACCCCACGCCAAACACGAGATAATCGCTCCGGCCATCAGGTCGCGCGGCACAAACTCAAAGTGCACTGTGTGCGAACCCGCCGGCAGACACACCGCGCGCAAAACCGTATCCGCCCGCAAGACTTGTGCCGGTTGCCCATCCACTTTCACCTGCCAGCCAGGGTAATCCACCTCGCTCAACACCAACAAGCCCGCGCTGGCCGAGCGCGTCGTCAGCTCCAGGTGGTTGGGCGACTCACCCTCGACCTGCGCCGTTTCTCCGGCAGACAAGTCAACCGGTTCCAGCGAACAGGGCGGCGCGGCGGGCAGTGTCACTGTGCGGCTGATCTCGAAATTGGCTGCATGCAGCGCGGCTCGCGCTTCTGCGTCGCCCGGCACAATCTGTGCGTTGTGCACGACGAACGCGCGCGGCAGTGGGTTGGGTCGCCGGTAAATCCTCAGGTCTTCCCACTCAAAACTGACCGGCAGCTTGGGGCCGCCCTCTTTGAATTCGAGCGGATTGCGCGCGGCCACATACTTGACGTTCAGCACATCATACACGCGGTCAAAATAATCGTCTGCGGAATCAAGCAGCGCCTGATAACGTGCCAGCACCAGCGAATCATAGCCATAGTGACCACGGATGCGATAGACCAACGGGCCGTTATTTTGGACAAACTCTGAATCGCCCGCCGAAGCGACTCGATATTCCAGCTTTTGTTGCATGAAACTAGCCGCATTCAACCAAGCTGGAGCCTGCGGGTCGCTGCCGGGTCGTATACTCTTGAGGCCATACGACCACAGATCGAACACCACGAAAGCCACAGCTAACACGTTGACAGTGCGCTGCGAAAGGCTGCGATTTCGCCAAGCTGTGAACACAGCCATTACCGCCCAAAACAAAACCATGAACTGTGTAAGCTGACCACCCAAATGCCAGGTCCACGCGACGTCAGCCGTTTTGAAGGCCGCGTAGAAAATAAAAGCGACCAACACCGCACAGAAAGTCACCCCGGAAACGACCCAGACCACGGTCTTGCTGAAAATACCCAAGAGGCGTTGGACAGTTTCTTGTGACCCGCGTTCCAACTCACTCCACACCAGCCCAGCCACAGTGATAGCGGCGAACGTGTAGATCAAGCCGGCCCTGCCTGGCGCGCGTGTTGCAGCAATGCCCGGTACAAAGCGGTAAAAGAACATATACAACACGCCATCAGGCCCCAACTGCAAAATGAGCGCACCCAACCCCAAAGCCAGAAAGAACAAGAGACGCCGGTTGTGGGTCAACTGCACACCGACGAGCGCCAAAAAGAATATCAGCACGCCGACATAGTGCGTGATCTCTTGCTGCCCCATCACACTCCAACTGCCAGTGCGGATCACTTCGCCGAAAAAGTTGGGCACAACCAGCGTGATCAGGTGACCGATGGGGACCGAGAAGCTGGACGAAAAATCGAGCGAAGGCGTATTGACGCGCGCCGAGAGCCGGCTAAAAAAAAAAAGGGCAGGTACTGCACGGCAGCGAGCGCTGCGCTCATCACACCTGCCACTGCCATCATCCCCAGCACGCGCGCCCCGTCCCCCCAGCGCCCATTTTGCTTGTAGGCTGTCACGGCTTCAAAAAGTGTGTATATACCCAGCGCTACACCAAGCAGCAAAAACGTAGTCGCGTGACTCGAGAGCAATCCCATCGCCAGCGGCACGCCACTCAAGATAGCCCAGCGCCACGAGCGCCGGTCAAAGGCAGTGCGCAGCACCCAGAATGAAAGCGGCCACCAGGCCAGTTGCAGGGCAACGTTGTACTGCCCTACGCCCAGGCGCAACGAATACGTGCCCGTGAAAGCAAAGGCGACACCCGCCAGAAAGGCACCCGCGTGCGTCGCCCCCAACGCGCGCAGCCAGCCATACATCCCCATGCCCGCCAACCAGACATGGACGACCAATGTCAATGCCATGGCGCGCGTGAGCGGCATTAACAACCCCAGGTATGTGAACGGGTAAAACATCATTGTTTGTGGATTGGCCGCGAAAGGTACGCCCGAAAACACATAGGGGTTCCACAATGGCAACTCGCCATATTGTCGAAGTGAGTCGAAGATAAAAGTCGGCCAGGGCGCGAACTGGGTGGCAATATCGCCGCCGGCTAAGAGTTTTTCGGCAGACCAGGTGAACAGCGGATCCCAGAAGAAGAGGATAGCGGCGACCGCCATAAACAAAGCCATCGCCATGTACCCTTCAGGTCGGATCAGTTTGCGCAAGTTCATAATGACACTCTCACACAGGTTATGAAACTCACTTGACATTTCAAATTCGAGATTTCGCGTACTCGCGGGCTGCGCCGATATTTGGCCTCAACGCCGATACACGCGCAGCGGGCGAAGAAACACTCGATCGCCCATCTGCGCGTCACCGTCATAAACGGGCAAGCGAGCGCCCGTGTCCTGCGAATAAAGGCCCACTTCGACTTCATACCAGCCGCGCTCGACGCTATCCGGCAATTGCAGAGAATGTACTTGCAGGAACACATCGCCTGGTCGCAGGCTGGATGATGTAATCGCCAGGTGATCGGCCTGCGCCATAATGTTCGTGCCGGTGATGACGTGCGTGAACAATGCCAATCGCGGTTCCGGCGAAGCCGTGACGCGCCAGTAAGTCGTCACCGTAATGGCGGCCCCCGGCGCCGCGTGGCCCTCGACCTGATACGCAGTCAATTGCAGCGCGTGACCAAAGTCAACCGGGAGTGTCGCCAACTGATTTCGCGCGACTTCCGGCGGCCAGGTGACCGGTCGCAGATCCCCTTCAAGGGACAAGTCCCTTGCCAACCGCATCACCTCAGCCGACCATTCCGGCAACGCATCGGCACGCACAAGCAGACCTCCGCCAACCTGTTTTGCGTCCGACGCGGCGCGTACCCATCGTGCGATGGGAAACCCAGCCAGTTGATCGGGCGAGGTCACATCGGGAAAAGCAAAACGCGACCCAGTTCCTGCGGGAATGACAGCCGCTTCAGCGCAGTCATACCAGCGCATATCGCGCTCGCTTTGCGGTGAGATGTAATGCCAGATCATCCATGCCGGCCGCCACCACTCTAGACGTTCGTCAATCAGCCGCGACGGAACACACACAGCGACCGGACCCTGTGGCCCTTGAGCGTTCAGCGCATCCGCCAACTCTTTCAAGCCAGTCTGCATCCACCAGCGCGTCGCGGGCTGCGTCGGCCACACAATGAAAAAATCCCGCACTGTCCAGACCAGGTTGCCCAGCAGCAACGCTGCCAGCGCCACCATGCCGACGCGTCGTCCGGCTTGGCCCCCTCGCGCAGTCGCCCCTCGCCACACCACATTCACGCCGATGCCAGGCAGAGCGAATACAAACACCATCGCGCCGACGGTGTGCGCATAGTTCGGCGCGGGCTGGCTGAACATCCCCGGCAAAAGTGTGACAATCAACCCAATCAACACAACGCCATAACGCGGGTCACGCCAGCGCCACAGCGCCACTGCCGCGCCGATCAGAAACAAAGCCGCCCCCACCGGCTCGAACAGTGGTCGGCCCGGAATGTTGAGGGCCGGCAATGGATCTCCGGCGAACGCAAACATCCCCAGCGTTTGCAGCGTTGTCTTGATCGCCAGTTGCGGCTTGCCAGCCAACAAATCAGTCACGGGCTGATCGGCATTAAAGCTGGCATAGCTCAATTGCTTCGCGCCGGGATGCATGATCAGATAAACCGCCAGCGGCAAGCACAAGACAAATGTCACGGCAAACGAGGTCAGCAATCCACGCCAATGCCGGCGGATCACGTCGCGCCGGACGAGGGCCAGATAAACTACGAGAGCAAGGAACAAGAACGGCATCACGCGCGCAGCCGTGTAAGCGTTAAAGGCCAGCGCAAAGAAAACGCCGGATAAAACAAAGTAGAGCGTGGAGCGTGAAGCGTGGAACGAAAACACCGCCGATTTCTTCGCCGCACGCTCCACACTCCACGCTGCACGACTCAAAAAATACACCGCCAGCGCCAACGTCGGCACGACCGCGATGACGTGCAGCGTGATGCGTCCCAACAATACACTCCACCACGAAACACTCATCATCGCCAGCGCCACACCGGCCGGCAGTGGCCCGAACAACCGCCGTGTTAACGCCCACACCGCGCACAACGCAATCATCGCCAGGAAAGCCGACGGCAATCGCAGCGCAAAGATTGTATGCCCCAGTACCACGCCGAACGGCGCAGACCAATACATGTATAGCGCCTCATGGCCGGTGTCTTCTGGGAAAAAGACAGCGAGCCGCCCGCTCATGGCCGTTTCCACGGCATGTGCCAAGGCGACTTCGTCGTTGTGGTATCCGGCGGGGTAATCTTGCAGCCGATAAAGACGCAGCGCGGCTGCCAACAGCAGCAGACCGATCACGTACGCCAGTTCAGCACGCCCCAGACGTCGTTGCGGCGACATTGTCCTTGTCACAGCTCAAAACTCCGGCGCGAGGCCGGGGACAACCGTTTGCGTAACTGCTCAGGGGTTTCACACCCTTGCGAAGGGTTACTCGAGATTCGCAGCAATACCGGTGAAAACCTTGGCAAGGGTGAGCAGTGACGCCAAGTGAAAGCATTATAACTGCCTGCGGTGGACTGTCAAGAAACACTTGACCTGTCCCGCCCCACGTGCTATGATGGGGGCCACGCCAGGAGGCGCACCTATGTACCTCGGACGCCCCAAACGACACACTCAAAGTCTCATCCGGATCGTCATACTCGTTGGGTTGATCGGCGCGGGCGCTTATATTTTGAGCCGTACCGGCGAGACGACTCCGCCCCCCACGCCCACCCCCGCCCCCACGCGCACTGCCGCATCCTACATCGCGGAGGCCGAAGCGGCCGTCCAGGCAGGCAGGCTTGATGACGCCATCCTGGCATACAAAGTCGCGCTCACGCTCGAGCCAGATAATCCCACGATCACACCTCCCCTGGTGCGGCTAATCATTTACCAAAGTCAAGGGCGCAAGGATCGGCTGCAAGAAGGGCTGCGATTGGCGCAACGAGCGACGCGCGTCATGACCGATAGCGCGCCCACCCAAGCCGCGCTGTCGCTGGCCTTGGACTGGAATCAGCAAACGCTCGAAGCGATCAACGCTGGCAAACTGGCAACCCAGCTTGACCCGAATTATGCCGAGGGGTTCGCGTACCTTGCTGAAGCGTATGCCGATGGGGGAAACTGGCCGCGCGCCAAGGATGCTACCGAGACCGCCGTCCGGCTCAACCCCAACAGCGTGGATGCGCACCGTGCGAGGGGCTATGTTTTGGAACTGCAAGGACGTTACGGAGAGGCCATCGGCGCGTACCAACCCATGCTGACATTGGCGCCCAATGTCGCCTTCTTGTACCTCACCATCGCCCGCAGCTATCGCCTCGCGGGCAACTTTGACGGCGCCATCAAGATGGTCCAACGCGCGCTCGAACTTGAGCCCGACCGCGCCGATGCGCAAGATGAGCTGGGCTGGAGCTATTACCAGTCCTACCTCACTTACGGTCGGGCGGCAGACCTGGAACGCGCGATCAAAGAATTGGACAAGGCCACTCAAAGCAACCCGGATTATGCCGATGCCTGGGGACACCTGGGAATGGCTTACTATAGCCGGCGCAATTACGAAGATGCCATCCCGGCACTGCAAAAAGCCATCGAGTTGGGCGCCAACAAAGTTGACTATTACAATGACCTCGGACTGGCGCACTTTTACATGGCCCAATGCGACATCGCCATGCCCTTGTTTCAAAAATCGCTCGCGATTGATCCGAATGACTTGACCGCGCAGGGCGGCATCAACCTGTGCCTGGGCGTGACCGCCACACCACTCCCCCCGACCCGTAAGCCATAGCCATCTCAGATTGGACAGACACTTGACGATATTCAATGCGAAATCTACAATCTGAAATCATCGGAGGAGACCATGAAACTCATTCTAGCCGTGATCCAGAACGAGGACGAAGACGCGCTGACCGAGGCGGTGGAGGTCGAAGGACTGAGCGTCACTCGCATCGGCTCCAGCGGCGGATTTCTGCGAGCCAGCAACGTCACACTGATGATGGCCGTGGATGACAACCAGATAGACAGCGTGTTGGCGCTCCTGGGCAAGCACTGCAAGCGGCGCACTAAGCACCTGCATCCCTGGGTGCCCAGCATGGAAGCGCGTGAGCGCTTCCTCGGCGCGATCCCGGTCGAAGTCGGAGGCGCGGCCGTGTTCATCCTCCCGCTGGATCGGATGGAGAAAATCGGTTAGCAAACTGCATTTAAAAAGTGCCAAAAAAGGCCGCATTGGTCTTGACAAGTTAAGCGGCGTGTGGTATATTTAGACCGGTTAGCACTCTCGACCCAAGAGTGCTAACCGACACTTGTTTAGAACAAAATCACATTCTAGGAGGACAAACAATGGCAAGCAAGTTTAAGCTCAATCTCAAACCATTGGGCGACCGCGTGGTGGTTGAACCGACCGAGAAAGAAGAACGGACCGCCAGCGGTATTATTTTGCCGGAAACGGCTAAGGAAAAGCCCCAAGAAGGCGAAATCCTCGCCATAGGCCCCGGTCGCCGCGACGAGGACGGCAAGCTCATCCCGATGGACGTCAAGAAGGGCGACACTGTGCTGTACGCCAAGTACGCCGGCACCGAAGTCAAGATCGAAGACAAAAAGTTGCTCATTCTCAAAGAGAGCGACATTCTGGCAATCGTGGAGAAATAGGAGAGTAAAAAATGGCAAAGCAACTCGTTTTCGGCGAAGAGGCTCGCCGCAGCCTGAAGAAGGGCATTGATACACTCGCCACAGCCGTCACCACGACGCTCGGCCCTAAGGGCCGCAACGTGGCGTTAGACAAGAAATTCGGCGCGCCCACTATCACGCACGATGGCGTGACCGTGGCGAAGGAAATCGAACTCAAAGACCCCTACGAAAACATGGGTGCGCAACTTTTGAAGGAAGCCGCCAGCAAGACCAACGACATCGCAGGCGACGGTACCACCACCGCCACCGTTCTGGCCCAGACCATTGTGAACGAAGGCTTGAAGATGGTCGCCGCCGGCGCCAACCCGATGCTGCTCAAGCACGGCATTGAAGCTGCCACCGAAGCGATTGTCGCGTCCATCAAGAAGCAATCCGTCGAGGTCAAGGACAAGCGCGACATCGCCAACGTGGCCGCCATCTCCGCTGCCGACACCGAGATCGGCGAACTCATTGCCGAGGTCATGGACAAGGTCGGCAAGGACGGCGTCATCACCGTCGAGGAGAGCAAGGGCCTGGTATTCGAGACGGAATACGTCGAGGGCATGCAGTTCGACCGTGGTTATATCAGCTCCTATTTCGTGACCAATACCGAGACGATGGAAGCGGTTCTCGAAGAACCCTACATCTTGATCCACGACAAAAAGATTTCCGCCGCCAGCGACATTGTGCCGCTGCTGGAAAAGCTCGTCCAGAAGGGCAAGCGCGATTTGGTCGTCATCGCCGAGGACATGGATGGCGAGGCATTGGCGACGTTGGTGCTCAACAAGCTGCGCGGCATGTTCAACCTGCTGGCCGTCAAAGCGCCGGGCTTTGGTGATCGCCGCAAGGCCATGCTGGAGGACATTGCTGTCCTCACCGGCGGCGCCGTCATCACTGAGGAATTGGGCCGCAAGCTCGAGTCGGCGACGCTGGAAGACCTGGGCCGCGCGACCAAGGTGACGGCGGACAAGGATAACACGACCCTCATCGAGGGCGCGGGCAAGGACACTGCGATCAAGGGCCGCATCGAGCAGATCAAGGCTGAGATGGAAAACACCACCAGCGACTATGACAAGGAAAAGCTGCAAGAGCGGCTGGCCAAGCTGGCCGGCGGCGTGGCGATCATCCGCGTGGGCGCAGCCACCGAGACCGAGTTGAAGGAAAAGAAACACCGCGTGGAAGACGCCCTGTCGGCTGCCCGCGCCGGGGTCGAAGAAGGCATGGTGCCTGGCGGCGGCGTGGCGCTCATCAATGCCATTCCCTCGTTGGACAAAGTCAAGATGGACTATGACGACGAGCAGACGGGCGTCAGCATTGTCCGCCGCGCGCTCGAGTATCCGATGCGCGGCATCGTCGAGAACGCCGGTATGGACGGCGCGGTCGTCATCGAGATGGTGCGCCAGAAGCAGAAGGAAGAAAAGAACAAGAACATCGGCTACGATGTGCTGGCGCAGGAATACACCGACATGTTCAAGGCCGGCATCATTGACCCGGCCAAGGTTACGCGCAGCGCCGTCGAGAACGCCGCGTCCATCGCCGCGATGATTCTCACCACCGAAGCGCTCATCACCGACATCCCGGAGAAGAGAGAAGCTCCGCAAATGCCGCCCGGTGGCGGGATGGATTACTAAGTCGGAAGTCGGAAATTAAAAGTTGGAAGGCCCCTCGAATCTGAGGGGCCTTTTGCTTTCGCCTTGTCAACCTCTCTCCTCTGCGGTATGATGGGATTTGAGATTTGAGACGCCTGCACTTGCGCCGGAGCGCAGCGCAGGTGCAAGTGTTTGAGATTTGAGACTTGAAGCCCTGGCATATACTGCTAGCCTCACTCTTGCTCATCCTCTTTGCCGCGCAAGTTGCGCTTGGCTCGCCAGCCAACTCGGCCGCGTTCGACGAGGAGTATCATCTGGCGGCGGGCTATGCTTACCTGCGCACCGGCGATCCACGCCTGGCCACCGAGCATCCGCCGCTGGTGAATCTGTGGAACGCGCTGCCGCTCGCTTTTCTGAACCCAAAGCTCCCGCTCGAAAGCCCCGCCTGGCAAAACGCCATCCCAGACGATTTTGGCGACGTGTTCCTGTGGCAGGCCAACACCGATCAGGCCGTGCGGATCGTGCTTCTGGGCCGCCTGCCGATTATGGCGCTTGGCGTGTTATTGGGCGCAGTTGTCTTTCGTTGGGCCACCGACCTGTTCGGTCCCAGCGCCGGATTACTCGCGCTGGCACTGTACGCGTTTGATCCAAATCTCATCGCGCACTCGCGCCTGTCCACCACCGACCTGGGATTGGCCGCCGCCATGACGTTTGCGATGTGGCGACTATGGGCCTGGCTGGAAAAGCCCACGCGCTTGAACCTCGTCCTGGTCGGCGCGGCGGCAGGCGCGGCGATGACGGCCAAATTCACCGGCCTGATGCTCGCGCCAATGTTTGTCCTTGTCGCGTTGATTCACACCCCCCTACATAGCCGGATGATGTTTCGCCGCCTCCTGAGCCTGGTCATCGCAGGCATCATTGCCCTCCTGGTCGTATGGGCTGTGTATGGCTTTGAAATCCGCGCTGGCCTTCCGGCGGCAACCTATTGGCGTGGCCTCATCAAAATCTGGACAGAATACTCGCAAGGCTATCCCACCTTCTTGCTGGGACAGGTGCGTCGCACCGGCTGGTGGTATTATTTTCCGGTGACGTTTGCGCTCAAAACACCCTTGCCCACGCTGATCCTGCTCGTCACAGGGGTAGCTTTGAGCATCACACGCGGCACATGGCAACGCGCTTCCGCCGTGCTCATCCCGCCTGCCCTCTCGATGGCCGCCGCGATGTTCAGTCCGCTGACCCTCGGCTATCGTCACATTTTGCCGGTACTGCCGTTCGTCATCATCGTTGCAGGAAATACCGCAAATTTCGGCACAGTCTGGCTAAAGCCAGACGAGTACGCGAAAATTCAAATCTCGTCACCTCGTCACCTCGTCACCTTGTCACCTTATCTCCTTGTCACCGCACTCCTGATATGGCAACTGGCAAGCGCCACCCTTATCTTCCCGCACCATCTCAGTTACTTTAATGAATTGGCGGGCGGGCCGGCGAACGCCGACAAAATCCTGGTAGACTCGAACCTCGACTGGGGCCAGGATTTGCCCGCGCTCAAAGCATGGATGGACACAAACGGGATTGATCACGTGAACCTTTCCTATTTCGGCACGGCGCTGCCTGGCGTCTACGGTGTGCGCTATTGGCCGCTGCCCGGCTTTTTGCATTTTGTTTCCAACCCGGAAATGGATTCGTTCAATCCTTACACACCCGAGCCGGGCTGGTATGCCATCAGCGCGACGAGCCTGCGCCAGGGGCTGTTCTACCGTGAGCAAGACCTGTACGCCTACTTTCGCGACAAGACGCCCGTCGCGCGCGCGGGCTATTCGATTCTGTTATATAAGGTGGATTATTCGCCCGGCACGCCCGTGGACCGCGCAGTGGTCGTCGGCGCGCCGACGTACGACGTTCCTCCGCAAACGCTCGGCGTCGCGCCAGGGCATCGCCTCACTGTCAAGTGGGCAAGCACTTCTGACGTGTTCATCTTTGCGATGAACGGCTCCGCGCGGTACTTCGCCCCTGATCCACTGCCATTCGACCGCAGCCTGCGCAAAGCGTTCCGGTCCGCCGCGCAAAAAGACGGCGACGCCCTCATTGTGGACGCGCGCCCGCTCGTCGAGTCGCGCCTGGCCGAGTGGCGCGCGACTGCACAGCCACGGTTGCCAGATGGCGCGCCCCTCGACTTACCGGCTAACTTTGACGGCAAGCTCGCACTCATCGGCTATCGAATCGAGTCGCCCCGCGCCGCACTGGGTGGCGCGCTCGACCTGACGACGTACTGGCGAGTGACCGGCGAGATGGGTCATTCGCTCGCGTTCTTTGCGCACGTCATAGACGCTAGTGAACGCATCGCCGGGCAATATGATGGTTGGGGCACGGCGCTGCGCGGGCTGGAAATCGGCGACGTAATCGTGCAGCACGTGAGCGTGCCCATCAAGCCTGATGCAACGCCTGGGGCATATGTCTTGCAACTGGGCGTGTACGTGCCCGACACGATGACGCGCTGGACGGTGCGCTCACCCTCCGGCGACCCCGCCGACCGCGTGTTGCTATCATCCATCACCGTGCGTTAGAGTACCTGCGGTTGACGCTCCCCTCGAAAACAGTTATACTCTCTCTGCGCCTCGCACACCATCGAACAAGAGGAACTCGATGAAAGACTTTACGCCACCCGTTCCCGATCCGTTTGACTATCCCGGCAATTCTGTGGGCGTGCTGCTGATCCACGGATTTACCGGCAGTCCGTCCGAAGTGCGCCCCATGGGGCAATACCTGGCCGGACAGGGCTACACCGTAGTCGGGCCACTCTTGCCAGGGCATGGCACCGACTGGCAAGACATGGCGCGCCGCAAGTGGCAAGAATGGGCAGACGCTACGGAGCGAGCCTACCTGGGACTCGAGAGCCGCTGCCGCATCGTTTTTGTGGGCGGTGGCTCGATGGGCGGGCTGCTCACGCTGTACGTGGCCGAACGCCATCCTGAAATTGCCGGCATCATCCCGATGGCGCCGGCTCTTTTCACGACAGATTCGCGAGCCGGTTTTGCGTGGCTATTAAAGTACTTTATCAAGTTCAACCCTTATGATCCAGTTCGTGATGGCGACGACCTCACCGACCCCGAAGCGCGGCAACGTTACCTGTGGTCATACATGGGTACACCCGAGGCCGCTGTCGAACAACTCGTGCTGCTGCAGCGTGCCGTGCAGCGAGACCTGCACAAGGTCTCCATGCCAACCTTGATCTTCCACGGCACGCGCGACCAGAGCGTGAAGCCGGAAAGCGCCACGTTTCTTCTGAACCGTATCGCCGCGAAGGACAAAGAGCTGATGTGGTTGAACAATTCGGGGCACTGTTTGTGGGTAGATAGCGAAAAGGACCAAGTCTGGCAAAAGGTGCATCAGTTCGTTGCAGCGCACTGTTGATTTTCAGCCGGCGTTCACCCCGCCATGCACTATGCACTCCGCACCATGAACACTCACACCTCCCCACCTCTTCAGTTGTCACGTCGAGCGACATGGCTCATCCTCGCGGCGATTCTGCTGACGGCCGCGTTCCTGCGCCTGTATCGGCTCGACGCGATCCCGCCCGGCTGGACTCACGACGAGGCCGGACACGGCCACGACGCGGTCGCCATCCTTCACGGCGCTCGTCCCATCTACGAAACGGTCGGCTATGGCCGTGAGCCTCTGTACGATTATGTGGTGGCCGGGTTGATGGCGCTCATTGGCCCCACAAGCCTTGCACTGCGCCTGGTCTCTGTGATCTTTGGCCTGGGGACCCTGGCTATCACTTTTGCCTGGGTACGGCTGGCCTTCGATAGCCCGACCGCGTTGGCCACTGTGGCGCTCCAGGCAGCTTCCTTCTGGTCGCTTGCCACCAGCCGGCAGGCTCTGCGCTCCAGTCTCTTGCCCGCGCTGTTCACATTCGCCGTCTACTTTTTCTGGCGCTCGATCTATAGGCCCAAGGCCTCTCCGGGCGAGTTGCCGCTGCGAGCCAGTCGTTGGCCGATGGTGTTGTTCGCGCTGTTCATCTGCGCGACGCTGTACACCTATCTTCCAGCTCGCGTGATGTGGATGATCTTTCCCGTGTTCCTGGTTTACCTCAGCTTCTGTCATCGTGCGACCTTCCGGCAGGTCTGGCTCGTTACACTGGTGGCTATAGGGGTTAGCCTGCTCCTGTTCACGCCGCTGTTACTCTACCTGCAAACGCACCCCGGCGCAGAGCAACGATTGGCAATGCTTGATGCGCCGCTCCAGGCGTTGCAAACCGGAGATGTCGCCGTCATTTTGAACCGCGCCCGGAGCGGCGCGGCGGCGTTCTTCATTCCCGGACAGGGCGATGACTTCCTCGCCTACACCATTCCGGGCCGTCCATTCTTTGACCCGCTGATCGGTACGCTGTTTCTGGTCGGGCTGGTGATTTGCCTGCCACGCTGGCGCGATCCAGCTCACGCCTTCTCGTTGATCTGGTTCCTCATCGGCATCTCGCCCACGCTCGTCACCGGCGCGCCCGCCAGCATCACACGCAGCATCGCTGCGCTGCCGGTTGCGTTCCTCTTTCCGGCGCTGGCCGTCGTGGAGGGCGCGCGCTGGGCCGCAACGCGCTGGGGCGCGCGGGCGACGCGGCTGATCTGGCTCGGCTGTGTGGCGCTCGTCATCATCACGACAACCATTTCTGCGCGCGATTACTTTGCCTGGGGCGAGTCGCCGGATGTGCGGGCCGCCTATCAACATCCGCTCGTCGAAATCGCGCGATACCTGGCTGCTCAACCCGAAAAGGGAACCGTGGCAATTTCGACCGTCTACCCGCAAGCGCCGCATGATCCCTACGTGTTCGAGATGAGCCTCCGCCGCAGTGACCTTGCCACGCGCTGGTTCGACGCGCGCACGGCGATCCTCATCCCATCAGAGTCAACAGCGCGGCTGATCGTCCCCGCCAGCACGCCGCTCGATTCATATTTCGCGGACCTAGCCGGCCTCCGCGTTCGAGAGCGTGTGACACTGCGCCCCGATGATCTCGATCCGTCTTTCGTGGTTTACGATTGGGAACCCGCCGTGACACTGAGAACACTGCGGGAACGCGCGCAAAGCCAATCGGTGAATCTGGGCAACGTCGTGCAACTCATCGGCTATGACTTGCGCACGCCCCACGTGAAACCCGGCGACGCCATCGAGTTGACCACGCTGTGGCAAGTGACCGATCCACAACCCGTGCGCGATACAGGGCTGGTGTTGTTCACTCATGCGCTGAACGCGGCGGGCACTGTCGTGGGCCAACAAGACCAACTCGACGCGCCAGCCTGGGACTGGCGGCCCGGCGACGTGATCGCGCAATTGCATCGCTTCACGCTGCCACCCGACACGACAGGAACGTTGACGATCGAGGTCGGCGCATACAAGCCGACTGACTTGACCCGCCTGCCTATCCTGGTGAACGGCGTCACTGCAGACAACCGCATTTTGCTCACACCCGTGGAGGTTCAGTGAGCAAATCTCAAATCAAAAATCAGAAATCTAGAATCGAATGGGGAGTGCTTGTTCTCATCCTGTTGCTGGCTGCTTTCTTGCGCCTGTACCGCCTGGATTCGGTTCCACCCGGCTTGACGCACGATGAGGCGGACACGGGTTATTTTGCCGCCTCGGTCTATCGCGGTGCACCTTCGCAAGCACAAGGGCCATATGGTTATATCAATGAGCCATTCACCCAGCACTCGGGTGCGCTCTTTATGGCGTTCTTGGGTCCAACCGACTTGGCGCTGCGCGTCCACTCGGCATTTTGGGGAATGGTATTGTTGATCTTTGCGTATCTGTGGGCCAGGCGGGTCTTTGGTGTGGCAGTCGGCCTGGGCGGCGCGGCGATGGTGGCCGTGTCGTTCTGGACGATCAGCAACAGTCGCTTTGCGCTCAACTCGGAACCGGCCCCGGCGTTGTTCACGGGCGCAGTGTATTTTCTTTGGCGCGCGATGGACAACGAGCGGAGTCGGCACTGGTGGGCCTGGGGATTGTTTGCCGTGTTCCTGGCCGGATCGCTTTACGCTTACGAAGCGGCGCGCGCGGCGACCCTGGCCCTCGGTGTATTCTTCCTCTATCTTGCGCTGACGAATCGTCCCGGCTTTCGCCTCCACGGTGCGTGGTTTGCGGGTGCACTGGTGCTGGCCGGGGCACTCGCCGCTCCGCACCTGCTCAACCCGAATGCGTGGGGACGCTCATCCACGCTCTCTGTGCCGTTACAAGCCGCGCTTCGCGGTGACTTGCCGCCGTTGCTGGCAAATCTCATCAGCGCGCTGGGCACAATCAGTTTCAGTGGCGATAGTTTCATCACCTATAACCTGCCGGGTCGCCCCATCCTCGACCCAATCGCCAGCCTGTTCTTTTATGGCGGCATTGCGTTGTGTCTGTGGCGTTGGAGAAATCCCGTCTATGCCTTCACGCTCATGTGGATCGCAGCGGGGCTGGCGCCATCGCTCGTCTTGGGCGAGTGGACCAGCACTCTGCACAGCAAGGCCGCCGAAGCGCCGATCCTTGTGCTGCCGGCTGTGTGCGCCGTCGAGGTCGGGCGATGTGTGGCCGCGCGCTTTGGATCGCGCTGGGCCAAAGCTTTCACCGCAGGCTGCGTGGCATGGTTGGCCGTGATCGCCCTATCCACCGGCTATGACTATTTTATTCGCTGGGGGCAATCGCCCGCGACACGAGCCGCCTACTTTCACAATTTATCAGCCATCACCGATTACCTGAACCGCACACCTTACAGCGGCGCAGTGGCGCTTTCGTCCCTCTTCCCCGACCTTCCGCTCGATCCCTTCATCGCCGACCTCCGAGTGCACCGGAATGATCTTTCGCTGTATTGGTTCGATGCGCAACGGGCGCTCATGTTTCCAGATGCAACGCGCAGCCTGTTGATCGTGCCGCCGAACACGCCGCTCGCGCCTGAGCTGGCCGGGCGGCTTGATCTGCGAAAACTTGAGCGTGTGAACCTGCGCCCCGACGATGTTGACCCGTACTTTGACGTGTTTGAATGGAGTCCCCGTGACGCACTCGCGCGCTTCAAAACCAATACCCAAACCATCGTCGCGGGCGGCAGGACGCATGACCTGCCGGTGAGCCTGGGCGCAGTCGAACTCGTCGCCTACGAGTTGCCGGCGCAAATCGAGCCTGGCGAAACGATCACGCTGATGACGGTCTGGCGCATCCTCGACCCGACGGCGCTTGGCCCCGTGCCCGCGCACGACTATGGACACTCGCTGGCGATTTTCGCGCACCTGCTCGACGCGAACGATGCCGTCGTCGGCCAGGAAGATCGACTCGATGCGCCCGCCTGGAACTGGCAGCCGGGCGATGCTTTCGCGCAACTGCATCGCTTAATCGTCAAAAAAGACTTGCCGCCTGGTGACTATCAGCTCCTGATAGGCGTGTACCAGCGTGACACGCTCAAGCGATTGACCGTGTACACGGGCGACAAGATTACAGACGACCATATACTGCTTGGCTCTGTGCGGGTGATCGGCGGGCGATAGGCGTGAAGCGCAAAGCCGGTGGAAAAGCTCAACGCAGCCAACTGCGCGCCGTCGGCCACCTCTTGCTCCACATTTACCAGGCACACTTGCTCGTGATGGAGTGTTACCTCACATCAGTCCGGCGTGAGCGACGGGACAAAGTGCTGGTCGCTGCGCCGGTAACGACTTGTCCAGCAGTTGACGATTTTGACTTTCATGAAGCCACCTCAACGGCCAAAGGGTCACGAGAGCCCCCTCGAGCTTGCTTCTGGATTTGCTGGATTGCGCCACGACAAAGCCACAGTGGAATAATGCCAAACACTCCAAACGAGCAATCAACCAAGCGCCAGAAAAAAGGAATGCCCCGGATGGAGCCGCAGATCAGCGCCAGCGGCACCACCAACACACACGCGATCATCCCAAGCTCGATCACCCAAACGTTTCGCACGGGGTCTTTGAACGGCCCCCAGAACGCAATCGCGATGACAATGTGCGCAAAGGCTAACCAATCAGTACCGTAGGCCATAAAAGGGTACTGCTGATAGGTGTTTTGCACCCCTGTGTTGACCCATGCGATCCAGCCAGCGAGGTCGGGCCATAGAGCAGGCAGCGGCGAGCCAGGTCCTGTTACCAGACGATTGAGTATACTCAACTCCCATTCCAGTGGAAACGCCGTGATTCCACTCGCCAGCAAGGCAGCGATAAAGAACAAGATCAAAAGCCTGACCTGCTTGTAATAAGCTTGCGTATTCATCGCCACATTCACGCTTCTTTCAGACCCGCGATCAACCCGGCACCCACGATCAGCAAGACCAAAACGATCAGACTCAGTCCGCCGATCCACATTCGCGACCCGCTCCACTCGATTTGCTGGAGGCCCGCCACACGCTCGAACACGTGGCCCACGTCCACATACAAGTTGTCGCGCGAGGGCTGCAGCCATACAAACGGGCGCGCCGGATCGCCCACGAACGGGCTGAGCCGCCAGGCCATCTGCGAGCCGACGAAAGCATACAGGACAAACCATATTCTCATCAAGGCCCGACTCCCCTTCGCCGACGCGCGCTCGTTGATCAGGTTGACTCCCAACATACCACGCCATAGATACCACGCGCCAATGCACCCGCTGATCACCACGGACGCGACAGTCAGCAATTGAAAGAACGGGTAGCTGTGAGAGCTGAGGACAAAAATCAACGTCACCGGCGCTAGTCCCAGGAGCAAAAAAGCTGTCACGCCGATCCCGGCCAGAATCACAGCGGCGACCTGGGCCAGCCTGAGCGGCGTCCCCAACGCCAGGGCGAAAAAGTACAACGGCAGCAGACCGGCGAGGCCGGCACCCACGAACAGGATCGGCATCTTGATGGCCGATGAGAGTGCCTGCCACGGGCTATGGGCAAGCCCTACCACGCAACCGTAAGCAGCCAGGCACAGAATGGATGAGATAGCCAGCCAACCACATTGAAGTTCAAGATTCCTGCCCCGCCGGACGCTCGCAAAGAAAACGTCAGGGGCGCGCAAAATGCGTGGCACGGTAGTCAAAGAGTCGTTCATGGTTCCTCCATTTGAGTGTGTGGATGACTCAATTTCGAATTGAAGGCATCTACCTTCTTCCATGGCCATGCCGCCATCAAGCTGGGCAGCGCCATCATTGCCAACGCGACCAGGAACAGCGGCCACTGAAACGGCCCCGGCCGCAGCGTAGCCCAATCCGCGCGACCCTGCAACAGCGCGCCGAGTGAGTCGGCCATAAAGACGTACAGCGCCAGCAACCCGCCCAGCGCAACAAGGCCCACGCGCGTGGGCGTGATTCGCACCGGCTCGCCGCGTTCCATCCGCATGACGGCCAGCACTGCCACGACGCACATCAGCGCGGCGATCAGCATCGGCGCGAGCACCGGCCCCCACCACGTCAGCGGGATCAGGAACAGCGTGTCCAGGCTCAGCAGAGACGCGGGCCAGTCAAGCAGCACTTTGAGCCAGACATAGTACCCAATATCCCACATCCCAAAGGCGAACCATCCATAGGCCCACCGGTCGAGCCGCTTGCGCCCGGCCAACCAACCCACGCTGGCGAGCATTACGAGCGTCGCCACCTCACGCCAGGTCTCCATCGTCACATACGGCCCCAGCGCAACGTGGTCATTCGTGATTTGCAGCAGCCCGCGAATGTAAACGACGACCACCGCTTCCAGGAACGCCATCGCAATCGCATAGGTCGAGACCCACAAGAACCGCTTGCCGATGTTGTGCATGCCGCCTCCATTTTTAGACTTCAGAAGTCGCTGATTGACCCAGTATACGCCGAGAAACATAGTGGATAAAGCGATTACGTGCACGCCGCGCCGCACTCGTGTGCTTGACACCCGTTAGCGCGAGGACTACTATAAACCCGGGGCATAACAACGAATTCAGGATCAACCCAATGAATGACTGGGTTTTCCAATTCGGCGTTTCCAAAATTCGTTATGGTAAGCACGCCACCACTCGAGATGGGCAACGAGTTCGCCGGTGAGCTGGGCGGTGGCGCAGGAGCGGCGGGACAAGGCGGCAAAGGCGGCGTGGGCAAAACCACCCCCACCTCCTAGGACTTGACACCACCAAAATTTAATGCTATCATATTTACGAGTATTTACACGTGTAAGGTTATACGTGAAAAACTCGACGGGTAAATCGCCAAAGCCCGTTTTCACCTCGTATCGTCCACGGTAACACAAACTTAAGCCAACTGCCGCATAACAATGAAAAGACCAACCCAAACTGACGTAGCGCGCCTGGCCGGTGTATCAAGGGCAACTGTTTCGTATGTCCTGAACGGTCTGGGCAACGGCCGGGTACCCATCTCTGAGGAAACCCACCAGCGGGTTATGCAGGCCATCAAGGAACTCGGCTACGAGCCAGATGCCCGTGCCCGGGCCCTACGTTCTGGCAGTACGAAAACAATTGGCCTAATCATTCCAGACATCCGCAACCCACATTTTTGGGAAAATGCCGAGGGAGTTGAGCAAGAGGCCCGCGCCTCAGGTTACCACTTGCACTTATCCAGCCTGGGTCTTGAAAATGAATATGGCGATTACATCTTCAAGAACCTGACAGGCCAACGTATTGATGGATTGATTCTGATGGGTTCTTATCTTGACGAATCAGAAGAGGCTCAAAATACCTTAGCACGGCTCCTCAAGCGACGGCTTTCGATTGTGGAAATAAGTGATCGTTTGGATGTGGACCACCATGTAGACCGTGTGGTGTCTGACTATCGCCAAGCAACGACGGAAGTGATGTCTCACTTGCTGTCGTTGCAGCATCGGCGAATTGGCTTGATTTACGGGGTAGCGATGCCCGAGCTAGCCTTGGATCGTCTGCAACCCTACCGGGACAGTCTCCAGGCCGCCGGTCTGCCGGTAGATCAAGACCTGATTGTCAATTGCGGCCCGGCCATCGAGGATGGTTATCAAGCCGCCCTGCAACTCCTCAAACTCCCCGTACGGCCCACGGCTGTGATTGCGATTAACGATTTGCTCGCCATCGGCGCTCTGCGCGCCGCTGGCGATGTAGGGCTGCGCGTCCCCACAGACCTATCGCTGGTCAGCTTCGACGATATTCCTATGGCAAAATACTTGATGCCACGCTTGACCACGGTCTCTAAAGATGCGTCAAGGTTGGGGCGAGAGGCTACCAAGTTGCTGCTGGCGCGCATCCAGGAGCCTGACCGGCCTCGCCAGAAAATCGATATTCCGGCCCGGTTAATCATTCGTGAGTCAACGGGGCCAGCCCCAGTTTTGAAGGCCGGACCGGCGGAAGTGAGTGTTGAATCGAGTAGATGATAAGAATCTAGAGTGATTATGATGGAGTGAAACTATCCAAAATAGAAGGAGATACCGACTATCTTGGCGGACGGCGGTATCTCCTTCAGGGCGGCATACAGACCGTCTTGCACTTGTGTTGCAGTGCAAGGTTCCTGCTTGCCATTTTGCATCATACTATATTTCAACTTGCTTGACAAGCTTTGAGAAATCCCAGGTCGCATACCCGGATACGATTGGGCCATTCGTTGATGACAGAGTACATATTCAGACCTTTTCAGAAGAACAGGGTGAGAATGGTCAAAACCGGGCTCATTTATCCCAAGGGGATATTGTATGAGGAGGTGGACTATAAGCCAAGTTTCCCGATGTCTGAGGATTGTGTTTCCCATTGCGTTCCAATGGAGGAGAGGAAGAATGTGCTCTGGTCTTCTCTGCGGCGCAATATGGGAATCGGCTCAGTCGGCAAGATACATTCAGGTCTACCGACCCGATGCAATCGCTGACTAAGTGGCAGCATTTCGGCCAGGCAAAATCAACTCTCGTTCCTTGAAAGGAGTCAGAAAATGAAAACCCGAATTCTGCAACTCTGCAGTGTCGTCGTGATCCTGGGCGTGGTCCTGACCGCCTGCGCCGCGCCCCCGGCTCAGGTCATCGAAAAGACCGTGGTCGTCCCACAGACGGTCGTAGCGCAACAGACCGTTGTCGCGAAAGAGACCGTTGTAGTGCCTGTGACGGTCGCCGCACCAACGGCCGCACCTATGGGCAAGTCGCTGCTGCCAGTCAATGTCCCCCGCAAAGACCTGTTCGTGGTGGACCAGATTTTCCGCTACGGTGTGGCAGGCAACTACAACATCTATACCTTATCGGGGCTCACGCCGCACCGCCATGCGCTGATGAACGAAACCTTTTGGTACCGTGACCAAGAGACGGGCAAACGTCTTTACGGCGCCGCCAAAGCGGACCCAGTTTACAACGCCGACTTTACTCAGATGAAGGTAGACCTGCGGGACAACATTTACTGGAGCGATGGCGTCCAGTTCAACGCAGACGATGTTGTCTACACCGTCGAGACGATCAAGGCGAACAACCAGTTGCAGTGGAACGCAGATCTCAATCAGTGGGTGGACTCGATCCAAAAGCTGGGCGATTTCAGTGTCCAGTTCAACCTCAAAAAACCGAATCCCCGCTTCCACTCGCTGTTCGAGGCGCGCTGGAGCGGCGTCTATATAATGCCGAAGCACATCTTTGAGAAGGTGCAAGACATAGCGACCTTCAAGTTTGAAAAGCCGGTGGTGCTGGGCACGTACCTGCCGACCCAATTCGATCCGAATGGGTTCTGGGAGCTGTATCAGATCCGCGACGACTGGCAAAAGACGCCGGCCGGCATCACCGTCGGCCAGCCAGGACCCAAGTACGTGCTGACCATCTTTTACGGCGACAGCACCAAGAAGGCTATCGCTATGTCGCGTCATGAGCTGGACGTGTTCTTTGACGCGGATGTCGAGGCGTTCAAGTCGGTGATAGGTTCCACGCCCAGCTTCCGCTCGTGGTACAAAGATTTCCCCTGGGCTTACCCGAACGAAGTGGACGCCCGTCACCTGTCTTTCAACCTCGACGATCCGTACTTTAAGAACAAGGACGTGCGCTGGGCGCTGACGCTGGCGCTGAACGTCGTGGATATGGAGGAGAACTACATCGGCGGCGTTGCCAAGATCACGGTGATACCGGTGACGCCTACCGGGCCGCTGATGAAGCTGTACCATGACCAGTTGGAAGATTGGCTGAAAAATCTAGAGATCGAGATCGAGCCGGGCAAGAAGTACAAGCCCTACGACCCGACCGTGCCGGACCAAATCGCCGCGTGGGCCACCAAGCAGGGCTATACGGTTCCGGGCAAACCCCGGGATGTGTTTGGCACAGGCTGGTGGAAGTATGCGCCCGATGTGGCGGAGCGGCTGCTGATCAAGAATGGCTTTAAGAAAGACGCTAAGGGCAAGTGGCTCACACCGGATGGCAAGCTCTGGAAGATTGATCTCCAATCGCCCCCCGATGAGCCCGACGCTTTCCGCATGGCTAATGCCGCCAAAGACCAGTGGTCCAAGTTCGGCATCAATGTCAACCTGCTGGGCCTAGAGCGCGACACCGTGTGGACTCCAAACAATAACGTCGGGCAGTTCGGAATCACCACGCTCTGGTACAGTTTTGCTCTTGCCGATGGCGACGCCTGGCCGAATATTCGCGAGTTGCACCAGAGCTATTACGTGCCCGTCGGCACGAGCATCCAGACCAAAGGGGGTAGCTGGTTGGCCGCCCTGCGCATCAATGACCCAAAGGTCAGCCAGTCGATCGATGCCATGGCAAAAGTCGGTCCGAACAGTGATGAGAATTACCAGTTGGTACGCGACCTCGTCAAGTACTGGGTGGAGAACGCGTACGACATCACTCAAATCGGCTTCAAGAAATTTATCACCTGGGACGAGCAATACTGGACGGGTTTCCCGACTTCGGAAAACCCGACCTACCAGCCGTTGTACTGGTTCCATGGCGGCAAGTTCACCTTCGAGGTCATCAAGCCCAAGTAATGCTTGAGTTGCAATAGAGGGCGCGCACATTGGGGTGTGACCCTATGGGGCGGGTTTTCCTGGTCCGCTGGCGCGAGCCAGGGCGGGCAAACCCGCCCCTAAAATAGCCACCCATTGCAGCCGCTACCCAACCTTACCACCAAGACGCCAAGAACACAAAGAGATAGCTGAGTGACCTTTGTGCCTTTGTGTCTTGGTGGTAAAATAATCTCGCGGACAGAGCCATGATTTAGGTGAGGACGGGAATCCGCCAAACTACAATACGTTTGATGTGGAATGAATATTGCGCACGCAAACTTGTCATTCCGAGCCGCGCGGAGCGCGGCGGCGTTGGGTACAACGCAGAATCTCGTTGCTGCACAGAGATTCCTCGCGCCCCTCCGGGGTGCTCGGAATGACAGTGCACAACAACAGGCAAATGCCTTTTCACATCAAACGTGCAATAAAGGATAAGGCTTTCAATTATGACCCTACTAAAAGAATATATCGCGCCCCGGTTCGCGCAGTGGTTGGTCGTGATCTTTGTCGGCGTGACCCTGACCTTCCTGATCCCCAGGCTCTCGCCCATTAATCCGGTTGATCAGGCGATGGCTCGTCTCCAATCCCAGCAGAGGATGGACCCGAATGCTGCACAGGTGTTGCGCAATACTTTGCAGGATCTCTACGGGGTAAAGGGCAACATTTTCGAACAGTATGTCGCGTTCTGGAAGCGCTTGTTGCGGGGTGACCTTGGACCGTCGTTTCTCGCCTTTCCTACACCGGTGATCCAGATGATCGGCGTCGCCATCGGCTGGACAGTCGGTCTGCTGGGGACGGCCGTCATCATCTCCTGGCTGCTGGGGATTTTCCTGGGGTCGCTGGCGGGGTATTTCCCGGATCGCTGGTGGTCAAAGGTGTTAGAGCAATCGCTCGTGACCGTCTACCCGGTGCCCTATTTCATTCTGGCCTTTGTGTTGCTCATACTTTTTACCTATTACTGGCCGGTCTTTCCACTGGTCGGTGGCGGCCGCGGAACGCCAGCCTTCACGTGGGACTACATCAGCAGTGTGTTGCACCACGCCTTCCTGCCAGCACTGTCCATCATTGTGGGTGCGACGGCGTTCCGGTTCACGATGGCGAAAGCACTCGCGTCCACCGAAGTATCCAGCGACTATGTCCAGTACGCCGAGATGGCCGCCCTTCCGAAGCGCAAGATTTTGTTTTTTTATGTGATCCGGAATACCATGCTGCCGCATGTGAATGACCTCGCGCTGTCACTCGGCTCGATTTTTGGGGGCGCGCTCATCACGGAAGTGGTATTCAGCTATCCGGGACTGGGTTATACGCTCTACAACGCGATTAATGCGGCAGACTATAACTTGTTGATGGGCATTACGCTGCTCTCCATTGTGGGCATTGCGACGGCCTCGCTGCTGGTGGATCTCTGCTACCCGTTGTTCGATCCGCGCGTGCGCTACCGCTGATTCAGAGTAAAGGTGAATACGTTATGCTGACGACCACAAGAGATTTGCTTCGTTACAGCCCGTCGTTTCGCGCCGGTGCCATTATCCTGGTATTCGTTCTGCTGTTCGTCGTACTGTCTTTCTTCTCGCCTTATGCGCAGGACGAGAGGCGGGTCGTGCCCACCAACAAGCCACCCTCGTCGGAATACATTCTGGGAACCTCTGCAACCGGGCAGGATGTCTTTTGGATGCTGACCTTTGCGGTGCGCAACACCCTGATGGTCGCTGGCCTGGCGGTCATCATCGGACGCAGCATCGGCGTGGTGCTGGGAATGATTTCAGGTTACGTTGGGGGGACATTGGACCGGGTGCTGTCGTCCCTCGCAGATAGCTTTATCGTGATCCCCGTGCTGCCACTGCTCATTCTCATTGCCTCCCTGCTGCGGGGGCAGATAACCCTTCTGAGTCTGGGGCTTCTTATCGGTTTCCTCGATTGGGCCTACCCTTCCAAGCGTTATCGCGCCCAGGTTCTCAGTCTGCGCGAGCGCGAGTTTACACATACGGCTGTTTTCTCCGGCATGAGCACCTTGAGAATCGTTCTACAGCAGCACCTGCCTTTCTTGATACCCTATTTATTAGCCGATGCCGTCAGCGGGTTTTTGTTTGCCATTGGCTTTGAAGTCACGCTGTCGGTACTGGGCTTGAGCGACATGAATATGCAGACGATTGGGACGATGATTTACTGGGGCAATTACTACGAGGCACTGCTGGCTAACCGCACCTGGGTACTGGTCGCGCCGGTCGTAGCGTCCATTGTCATCGTGATCGGCTTTTACCAGGCTTCCATCGGGCTAAGTCAATTTCTGGATCCACGCACACGTCTGGCACACCTGCAAGTTAAGGGATAGATACATGATGGATATCGTCAAGACCAGCAATCTAAAGGCTTACTACATTACCCAGGCCTATGGCGTGCAACGAACCGTCAAGGCGGTTGATGGCATCTCGCTCGCCATCCGCGAGAACGAGATCTTGGGCATCGCGGGTGAATCGGGGTGCGGTAAATCAACGCTGCTCAAAGTCCTCCTGGGCATGGTAAAGTCGCCATTGAAGGTCGTGGGGGGATCGGTAACCTACGACTTTTACGCCAGCCCGCGCGACGCCCTCACCCTGACAGAGTCCGAGCTGCGGGCGACGCGCTGGAAGGATATCTCGTACATCCCGCAAGGCTCCATGAACGTGCTCAACCCGGTGCGCCGGATCCGCGATACCTTTCGCGACTTTATCGGCGTGCATCTCAATACATCCCCGCGCGAGATGGACGACATGGTTCGCAGCTACCTGAGCGAGCTCGGGCTGCCCGACAAAGTGTTGAACTCGTTCCCGCACCAGCTCTCTGGTGGGATGCGGCAGCGGGTGACGATCGCCCTGGCCACCATTCTCTCACCGAAACTCATCCTGGCCGACGAGCCAACCAGCGCGCTCGACGTTCTGGTCCAGCGCGGCGTGATCCAACTCCTGGATGAGATCCGCCAGCGCGAGGGCAACACCCTCGTCGTCGTGACCCACGATATGGGGGTTCACGCCAACCTGACCAACCGCGTCGCCGTGCTCTACGCTGGACAGATGATGGAAGAGGCCGACACTGGAACAATCTTTAAGCAGCCGCGCCACCCCTACACGCAGCACCTGATCCGCTCGCTGCCGAAAATAGACGACAAGTCAGAGCGGGTGAGCATCCCCGGCCAGCCACCGGCGCTCGATAACCCGCCGAGCGGATGCCGCTTCCACCCGCGCTGCCCACACGCGATGGATGTCTGCCAGGCCGAGGTGCCGGCCTTGGAGCAGGTGGGGCCGGATCACCGTGTAGCGTGCTTCCTTGTCTCGGAGAAAAGCTGACTATGGAACACAACCATGACGAGAATCTGCTCAGTGTCGAGAGTTTGGGCAAGATCTTTGGCATCCGCAGCGGGCTTACCGTAACCCGCTTCGTGGCGGTCGATCAAGTCCACTTTGCGCTGCAAGCGGCGCGCCCAGAAATTCTGGCCGTGGCCGGCGAGAGCGGCAGCGGTAAGACCACCCTGGCGCGCATGATCTTGGGCCTGGTCGAGCCTTCTGCCGGGCATCTATACTTTAAGAAACGTGACGTGACCCGGCTGTCGGCGGCCGAGCGGCGCTCTTGGTTTATGAAAGAAGTCCAGCCGATCTTTCAGGACCCGTTTGCCGCGTTCAGCCCACTCAAGAAGATCGAGACTTACCTCTACGAAACCACCTTTAACTACGGGATCGCACGGCGCGCGAACGCCGACGAGCACGTGGACAGGGCGCTCATCGCGGTGGGGCTGTCGCTCAGGGAGATCAAGAATCGCTATCCGAATGAGCTCTCGGGCGGGCAGGTCCAGCGCGCCGCGATCGCCCGCGCGCTGATCACCAATCCATCCCTGCTGGTGGCCGACGAGCCGGTCTCCATGCTGGACGCCTCGCTGCGCATGTCCATCATCAACTCGTTGCGAGCTCTGAAGGAGCAGCAAAACGTCAGCGTTATCTATATCACCCACGACCTGGCGACCGCCTACTACATAGCGGATCGGATCGCGATCATGCTGCGTGGCTGGATCGTGGAGCTGGGATCCGTGGAGCAGGTGCTTGGTCATCCCCTCCATCCGTACACACAGATTCTCAAGAGCTCGGTCCCCGAGCCGGACCCGAATTTGAAATGGCGCGACAAGATCGCGCTGGCGAGGTCAGAGACCGAGGAGTATCTGCAGACTGGCTGCAAGTTCGCCGCCCGCTGCCCGCGAGTGATGGATATCTGCAAGAGCGTGGTGCCGAAGGATATAGTTGCAGATGGCCGGACGGTCAAGTGCCACCTGTACGACGATACAGAGTTACACAGGAGGCTCCCATAATGTCCACACCCATCACCCCACAGGATTTTTCCGAGATTCGTTGGCGGGGCCATTGGATCTGGGTTCCCGAAGAACCGATCACATTCGGTTCCCCTTTCTCGTTGGGGGTCAACCCACCGGTAAAGGAGGCGCACGGCCTCTTTCGCAAAACGTTCCACCTCGACCGGGTCCCCGAACGAGCGCCTGCCCGCGTCACCGCCGACTCGCGCTACACCCTCTCCGTCAACGGCCAACAAGTCTTCCGTGGCCCGCTTCGCAGCCAGCCCCGCCGGCTGCACTATGACCTGTTCGACCTGGCGCCCTACCTCCAGCCTGGCGAGAACGTCCTGGCCGTGTACGTCAAGTACTATGGGACGCCGAAAGCCTACTGGATGCCCGCCGTGCCCAACATGACCCTGGGCAAGAGCGGCATCCTGGTCTTTGAAGTCAACCTGGGTGAGGCGGGTTGGCTGGTCAGCGACCAGACGTGGCGAGCGCACAAGAGCGATGCCTGGTCCGAGTTGCCTGCTGATGGAGGGTCGGTCGGCGGCGGCATCCCGGTCGAGGTGTTCGACGCCCGCCGCTTCCCTCACGGCTGGCGGGAGGCCGGGTTCGATGATAGCGGCTGGGGTGTTGCCCAGGTCTTGCCCGCTGTACACATCGGCGGGTTCGCCCGCACTCAGCCCCCCACCGACCCCTATGGCCCGCTGTACCCCCGCCCAATTGCGCCGTTGGGCGGCGAGGTCAAGACGCCCACAACCATCCGGCTCGAATCCCTGGAGGGCCAGGTGGACGCGGCGATTGGCAGTCCGGTCGGGCGTGTCGAGGCGGCGGTCGGCCTGCCCGTCTCCGGCACTGCTCAGGCCGAGACCCTGCCGCTCACGCTGGAGGTTCCTGCTGGCGGCATGGTGCGGCTGACCCTCGACATGGGACGTATCGTCTCCGGCTTTGTGGGATTCGAGTTGGACAGCTCCGCCGGCATAGTGCTCGACCTCTCCTACGTGGAAGAGCCGGTCACCGGCCCCTCCGGCCTGATCGGCGTGCATGCCGGAACGCGATACGTTGCGCGCGGACAAAACGACTGTTTCCAGGTGTTTGACTCCAACGGCTTCCGCTACGCCTATCTGTTGATACATGGCGCGCCCAGCCCAGTGATCCTCAAGAGCTTCTCGGTCAAAGAGAACCTCTATCCGTGGACAACCGGCGCGGGCTTTACCTGCGACGACGAAGAGCTGAACCACATCTTTACAGCGGGCATTCGCACGGTGCAGCTCAACTCCCACGACTCTTTTACCGACTGCCCGACCCGCGAGCAGCGCGCCTGGGTGGGCGACGGCGTCGTCCACCAGATGGTGCACCTGGCCACCAATTGCGACTGGCGGCTGGCCTGGCATTACCTGACACTGGGCAACTCACCCCGCTCGGACGGCATCCTGCCGATGAGCGTGGCGGGCGACATCGAGGCGGGCGGCGGCCTCACACTCCCTGACTGGTCGCTCCACTGGGTGCACGGCGTCTATAATCGCTACCACTTCAGCGGCGACCAGGACGCCGTCAAGGAGCTGATGCCTACCGTCGAGCGGGTCTTGCGTTGGTATGCCCCCTATCAGACATCGGGCGGCGTGCTGAAGGATGTGGTCGAATGGAACCTGGTGGACTGGTCCAGCGTCTCGACCGAGGATACCAGCGCGGTGCTGACAGCGTTGTGGGCACGCGGCCTGCGCGAGTTCTCCGAGATGGCCGCCTGGCTGGAGGAGCGCGGCAGCCAGCGGTGGGCCGACAGGCTGTACGAGAAAGCCAGAGCAGGCTTTGAGGTCTTTTGGGACGAAGTGCGCGGCTCATACGTGGATCACATCAAGGACGGCGTGCAGCGGCCGGAGATGAGCCAGTTGGCTGGTGCGCTGGCTGTCGTCTCCAGGCTGGCCCCGGAGATGCGCTGGGGCCGCATCGTGGACACAATCACCGACCCGGCGCGGCTGGTGGTGCGTGCCTGGACGGCAGGTGATGATGAGTTGGGGAAGATGCAAAAGCAGTTACAGGGTATTTACGAGATAGACTGGGATGCTGAGCGACAGATCGTGCTGGCCGAGCCGTTCATGAGCTACGTCGTGCACGACGCCGTGGCGCTGGCGGGCCGGGCCGATCGCCTCCCCGACCTGTACCGGCGCTGGTCCGAGTTCCTGGTAGGCGGCTACGACACCATCGGCGAGAACTGGGGCCACGGCACGCATGTCCACGGCTGGAGCTGCACGCCCACGCGCGACATGATTTTTTACACGCTGGGGGTCACCCCGGCAGAGCCAGGCTATACCAAAGCCCGCATCGCCCCGCGCCTCGGCCGCCTGGCCTGGGCCAAGGGAAGCGTCCCCACGCCACGCGGCCTGATTTCGGTGGAGGCCACCGCTAGTTCTGTGACGGTTGACTCGCCCGTGCCCGTCCTCCTGGAACTCGCCGGCCGGCCGCCGCGCACCCTCCCGCCTGGGCGACACGAGTTGTCGGTCCGCTGAGCAAGAGGCAGCCCACTATGTCTGTCCTAAAAATTCATTTGACTTACTGGTGCACTTCACAATGTGACCATTGTCGTTTTCGCTGCACTCGCCGATCCAGCCCTGCAATTGATTACGACTTGGTGATGGAGTGCGTGGACGCATTGAAGAGGCTCAATCATTTAGAGCTGGTCGTGCTGATGGGGGGCGAGCCGGGTCTGTTCCCTGAATTGACTCACCGCCTGACGGCTGCTATTACGACTATGGGCGTAGCGGTTCGTGTGGAAACTAACGCTTCCTGGGCGACGGACGACGAGGCTGCCCACCGTTTTCTTGAGCCCCTTTATGCACAGGCCGCCTCGGTGATGTTTAGCCTGGATGCATGGCACGAGCCTTTCGTGCCTCCCGAGCGTGTTGCACGTGCGGTGCGGATTTCCGAGGCGCTTGGGGGACAATATAACTTGGAAATGGCATATCTCGATTTTCCGTCTTGCGAGCATGAGCGCGACCAGCGTACCAATGCGCTATTAGCCGATCTCGAACATCAAGTGGGGAAACGCCCCAAGGTTTATCAGGGAACGATACTCTTTAATGGCCGGGCGGCAGAGCGGCTGGCCCAACTTGTCGCCTCCGGGCGGGGTATCCCGACTGAAGTCTGCGATCAGGTTCCTTGGTGGTACAATGGCCATCTCAGGACATTGGAACTCTTGGAACTTGATCCGGATGGTTATCTGAGTAAAGGCTGTGGCATTGCTATTGCGAATATCCGCCAGACGCCAGTCCGTACTGTCCTGGCTGCGTATGACGCAGCCCGGCATCCCATTTTCTCGACTTTGCTCGAATCAGGGCCGTTAGGTTTGGCGCGAGAAGCAGAAGCCCTCGGCTACGTACTTAAAGCTGACTATGCCGATAAATGCCACCTTTGTCAGGAAGCACGCCAAGTCTTGTTGAGCAAGTACCCAGCATACCTTGTACCTGAGCAGCATTACAGGAAAAACGACTAGGGAGCCATGACTATGATCATCACCAACTTGCGTTGTGAGTACATGACCAACCCGCTTGGGATTGACATCGCCCGGCCGCGCCTGAGCTGGGAGTTGCGCGACGATCGTCGCGGCGCGCGCCAGAGTGCCTACCAGATCCAGGTCGCCACCGACGAGGCGGCGCTACACAAGGGCGCCGCCGACCTGTGGGACAGCGGCAAGGTCGCCTCGGATCAATCGGCGCACGTCGCTTATGCCGGGGAGGCGCTCAGTTCGGGCCAGCGCGCCTGGTGGCGGGTGCGCGCGTGGGATGCCGCAGACCAGCCTGGCGAGTGGAGTGCGGCGGCCTACTGGGAGATGGGCCTGCTTGAGCGCGACGCCTGGCAGGGGCAGTGGATCGGCGCAATGCTGGCGGGTGGCCCGCACACCACTAGTCCCGCGCCGTTCGTGCGCACGCGGTTTACGCTCGACCGGCCGGTGGGGCGGGCGCGGTTATACGCGACCGCGCTCGGTCTGTATGAACCGCATCTCAACGGCCAGGTCGTCAGCGACGATCTGCTGACGCCCGGCTGGACTGATTACGCGATCCGAGTCCAGTACCAGGTCTACGATGTCACTCACTTGCTGCGGCAGGGCGAGAATGTGCTGGGCGCGGTGCTGGGTGACGGCTGGTATTGCGGGTTTGTCGGGTGGCACGAGCGTCAGCAGTATGGCGACCGCCCCCGGCTCCTCGCACAGTTGGCGATCACGTTTGAGGACGGCAGCACGCAGATGATCGCAACCGACGAGCATTGGAAGGCAACCTACGGCCCGATCCTAGAGTCGGATATGCAAATGGGCGAGAGCTACGACGCCCGGCGCGAACTGGACGGGTGGGACACGCCTGGCTATGATGACGCACGCTGGTTGCCGGTCGAGCCGTTCGCTGACCCCGGCATCGCGCTCACGGCCATGCGCGGCCCGACGGTGAAGCGTATCCAGGAGCTCCAGCCAATCGCCGAGCCGCGCGAGATCAAGCAGCGGCCCATGTCGAAATGGATCTTTGACCTCGGCCAGAACATGGTCGGACGGGTGCGGCTCAAGATCAGCGGCCCAACCGGCACGACGATCACGCTGCGCCATGCCGAGGTGCTCAACCCCGACGGCACGCTCTACACGACGAACCTGCGCCGCGCCCGGCAGACCGACCATTACACGCTCAAAGGCGGCGAGGAGATTTTCGAACCGCGCTTCACGTTCCACGGCTTTCGCTACGTCGAGCTGAGCGGCTATCCTGCGACGCCGACGCGCGAGACGATCACCGGCATCGTACTGCACTCCGATACCCCGCCGACGGGCAGCTTTACCTGCTCCGACCCGCTGATCAACCAGCTTCAGCACAACATCCAGTGGGGTCAGCGCGGCAACTTTGTGGATGTGCCCACCGATTGCCCGCAGCGTGACGAACGCCTCGGCTGGACCGGCGACGCCCAGGTGTTCACCCGCACCGCGGCGTTCAACATGGACGTGGCCGGCTTTTTCACCAAGTGGACGCGCGACCTGAAGGACGCCCAATCGCCCGAAGGCACCTATCCGATGGTCGTGCCGAACCCCGGCTTCGCTGGCAAGGACGGCGGGCCGGCGTGGGCCGACGCCGGTATCATCTGCCCCTGGATGCTCTATCAGTGCTACGGCGACACGCGGCTGCTGGAGGAGTGCTACGCCTCGATGCAGCGCTATGTCAGCTTTCTGGCCGAAACCTGCCGCGACGGGCTGCGGAACTTGCCGGAGTACGAGGGCTTTCACGGCTTCGGCGACTGGCTTGCGCTGGACGGGAGTGTGGGTCTCGAAGGCGCTACGCCGAAAGACCTGATCGGCACGGCCTTCTTCGCCAACAGCGCGCGACTGCTCGGGCGGATCGCAAGTGTGCTGGGCAAGCAGGAAGACGCCGAGCGGCACGAGGCGTTGTTCCAGGATGCGCGGCGGGCCTTTCAGGCGCGCTTCGTCACGCCGGGCGGGCTGATCGCCGGGGGGACGCAGACAGCTTACGTGCTGGCGCTGCACTTTGATCTGCTGCCCGAGCACGCGCGGGTGACGGCGCTGGACGCGTTGGTGTGCGACATCGAGCGGCGCGGTATGCATCTCTCGACCGGCTTCGTCGGCACGCCGTACATCAATTGGGTGCTGAGCGAGAATGGGCGTCCCGACATCGCCTACGCGCTGCTGAAGCAGACGACCTGGCCGTCGTGGCTCTACTCGGTCACGCAGGGCGCTACCACCATCTGGGAACGCTGGGACGGCTGGACGCACGACAAAGGCTTCCAGGACCCGGGCATGAACTCGTTCAACCACTACGCCTACGGCGCGATCGGCGCGTGGCTCTACGCGGTAGTCGGCGGGATAGACCTCGATCCGGAGCGGCCTGGCTACAAACATATCATCATGTGCCCGCGGCCCGGCGGCGACTTGACCTGCGCGACGGCGGAACTGCGCTCGATCTACGGGCCGATCCGCAGCGCCTGGACGCTGGACGCGGAGCGTGGCATCTTCGACTGGCGGATCACGGTCCCGGCCAACACCTCCGCGACGGTCTATGTCCCGGCGGCCGCGAGCGCGGCCGTGCGCGAGGGCGGCGTCCCCGCCGACGAGTCGCCCGGCGTGTCCTTGCTGCGGCGTGAGGCGGACGCAGCGGTGTACGAGGTTGCGGCGAGGGAATACCATTTCACCGCGGGCTGACGTGAACTGTGCCGCCTCGCCGCGTTCCATCCGCACGACGGCCAGCACTGCCACGACGCACATCAGCGCGGCGATCAGCATCGGCGCGAGCACCGGCCCCCACCACGTCAACGGGATCAGGAACAGCGTGTCCAGGCTCAGCAGAGACGCGGGCCAGCCAATCAGCACTTTGAGCCAGACATAGTACCCAATATCCCACATTCCAAAGGCGAACCATCCATAGGCCCACCGGTCGAGCCGCTTGTGCCCGGCCAGCCAGCCCACGGCGGCCAGCATCACCAGCGTCGCCGCCTCACGCCAGGTCTCCATCGTCACATACGGCCCCAGTGCGACGTGGTCATTCGTGATTTGCAGCAGCCCGCGAATGTAGACGACGACCACCGCTTCCAAGAATGCCATCGCAATCGCATACGCCGAGACCCACAAGAAGCGCTTGAACGTATCACTCATGCTTCTTCTCCTGGAGCTTGCGAATCTTTAACTGCTGCAAAATAACGACGACAATCAGCGTCAGTGTCAACACCGGCCAGATGACCACAAAAATCCAGACGTTGATGGCTTGGTAGGTCATACCCAATTGGCCTGCCAAAAAGACCAGCAGAAGAACGCATTGATCAAATATTGCGTCTATCATTTTGTAACCTCGGGGGCAAGCTCTGATCCCAAGCCTTGAGCGCGGCAAGGGGCAGCGAAGGCTCCGCCTTCGGGAAGGTTTTATCCCATCCCGCAAGGACAGTTTCCAGCATGGGCAAAAAGTTGGACACTCGTTTTGCCCGAATGACCCAATCCCACAATGGCTCAAGCTTTTTCCATCCCGCCGCATACGCAAGATGTCGCAATCTCCCGGCCGCGTTTTCCTTTGTCCAAGCCGCCTTGAAAATAGATCCCCACCGATAAAAATCCCGGTAAGCTTGCCAGTAGCCTGCTTCCAATCTCTCTGCCGTCATTTTGGCCGGGCGAAAGACCACGTGGCGGGTATCATACAAATCCCAGTTGGCGGTTGTGATGCGACCCTCCGCCGACATGCGTTGATGCAGCGCAGTGCCGGGATAGGGCGTCAGGATGTGAAACGTGGCCGTTTCGATGCCTTGTTCAACCGCCCACTCGACCGTTCGCTCAAACACTGCCTCGTCATCGTCGTCCATGCCAAAGACAAAACTGGCGTTGACCATGACGCCCAGATCGTGCAGACGGTGGATGGCTGCGACATAGTCTCGATCGAGATTCTGAAACTTGTGCTGCGCCTGTAGATTTGTGGCGTTGAGCGTCTCGAACCCAATGAACAAACTACGCAGGCCACTTTTCGCCGCTTTCTCCAGTAAGCCGGGTTGCAATACCGATGGCACGGTGGCCGCTGCCTGCCACAACCGTCCCATTCCCTTCATTCCGTCAAACAAGGCGGCTGCGAAACGAGGGCTCCCAAACAGGTGATCGTCCAGAAAGTACAGGTGCCGACCCGGCAACCGCTGAATCTCGGCCAGCGCATCTTCCACAGTCTGGGTGTAGAAAGATTTACCTCCCTTGAAAAAGGCTTCTTTGTAGCAAAAGTCGCAGGTGTGGGGGCAGCCCCGCGACACGACAATAGAGTTGGACACCAGATAGAGGTGACGTTTGATCAAATCGCGGCGAACCCTGGGCATGCCGCCGAGCGTGCGCACCTGGGAGTGATAGACCTTGCCAGGCCGCCCTGCGCGCAAGTCGGAGAGGAAGACCGGCCAGGTATCCTCGCCCGGGCCGATGAAAATAGTGTCGGCGTGGCAAGCCGCTTCCTCGGGCAGCGAGGTGACGTGTAACCCACCCAGAGCCACATGCACGCCCTTGCGCCGATAGTGATCGGCAATTTCATACGCCCGATAAGCCGAAGTAATATAAACCTGAATCGCCACCAAGTCCGGCTCATCGTCCAAGTCGAGCGACTCGACGTGTTCATCCTGAAGCGCGACCTCATCGTCCTCAGATAGATACCCTGCCAGCGTGGCCAGCCCCAACGGTGGAAAGAGCGAATACTTGATGGACCGCCAAAAAGGGCTGGTAGCTTCTGTCAGCGCCGGTAAGATCATTTTGACCTTCATGCTGGGCCTCCGATGTGACGCCTGAGGTTTTGTTTCACTCATTCTAAAACAAATAGCATGGCAAATGAAAGCGATTGCGTGCGCGCCGCATCGCACTCGTGTGCTTGACACTTGATGGCACGAGGACTACTATTGACTCGACATTTCAGGTACCGGCCAATGGAATGATCACTGGAGGTCAATGATGAAATACTTGCAAGACATTCGCGCCGCTCACGCCGACCCCGAACGGTTGGAGAACCTGTACCGCGCTGCCTTGCGAGAAAACGCTGGCGACGAATGGAAGTCCGATCTGTTGGCGTGCCTCGCCGAATCGCCCGACAACATCTTGTACGCCGCGTGGCGCTACCGCCTGCAAGCAGCAGAGACCGAACAGCCGGAGAGTCGTGGCGTCAACTGGAAGCTGGCGATTCCATTGGGCTTGGTCGCTGGCATTGTTTTCGCGGTGCTCTCCAGCTCCCTCTTTGATCTGCCGCGTCACACGCCCCTTCTCCTATTTGCCTGGGCGCCCGTCGGCGCGTGCTTCATCGTGGCCTTTTTGACGCTTCAAACCACGTCCCGCCAATACTCCAAACGAGCGGGGGCCGTGATCGGCGGGTTGATCGCCATCGGCATTTACGTCATCCTGGTCGTCGCGCTGGCGAACCGCGAGCCATACGAAATCCTGATGGCGCTCCATTTGCCGCTCCTGGCATTGACGGGAGCAGGAATCAGCCTCGTGGGGTGGAAGTCTAACGCGCAGGAACGCTTTGCCTTCCTGCTCAAAGCTATCGAAGTGGGCGTGACGGGCGGCGTGTATGTGATCGTCGGCGGGATGTTTGCCGGCATCACCCTCGGCCTGTTTGCAGCACTAAACATCAAGTTGCCCAACGACCTGGTTCGGATGGTCGTCGCTGCCGGGGGCGGGGTGATTTGCGTGCTGGCGGTGGCGACCGTTTACGATCCGCGTGTCGCTCCCCTTGCGCAACGGTTCGAGCAGGGACTGGGCAAGCTGGTGCCCACCATGATGCGGCTGCTGCTGCCGTTGACGCTGATCGTCCTGGTCGTGTACCTGTTTGTCATCCCGTTCAACTTTATGCAGCCGTTTCGCAATCGCGACATCTTGATCGTGTACAACGTCATGCTCTTTGCCGTGATGGGGCTGCTCATCGGCGCGACGCCGCTGCAAGAACACGACCTGCCCAAATACCACGGCGCGCTGCGCGCGGGCATCCTGGCCGTGGCAAGCCTGACGGTCGTCATCAGCCTGTACGCCCTATCCGCCACGGTCTACCGGACGGCGATGGGAGGATTCACCCTCAACCGCGTGGCCGTCATCGGCTGGAACGTCATCAACATCGGCATCCTCGTCCTGCTGATCTACAAACAGGTCAAGCACGGTGCGGCAGCATGGATTGGCTCGTTGCACTCTGCCTTCAGCGCGGGTACAATGGGGTACGTGGTGTGGGCGCTGTTCCTGACGCTGGCAACTCCGTGGTTGTTTCGTTAGACCAGTGAAAAGGCTTGCATGAAAACGATACAACGCATCTATCGCGTCACCGCGTTGATCGCCTTCGCCGCCGTCGTCTTTTACCTATTTTTTCAGATCAACAAGGGCGGGCCGTTCCGCGATGTCAATCCTTTCGGTCAAGACCCCTATGATGCGGTCGGCTCATTTGCCATCCAGGGCGCGCTCCTGATCGGCATCCTCACCTACGCCCGCGCCTTGCGATTGCGTGATGCTCCTTCACAGGCTGCCAAAATTCGGTTGATCCTTCGTGGTAACGGTCTCGTCCTGTTCGCCATCCTGGTCACGCTGATCGCGGATGGGATCGCGGAAATCGTCTGTCCGTTCCCGCCGTCATATTGGGGAAACGTCTTGCTTGTAGAACTGGGACTAATGCTTCTGCTCGCTTTGATCTGCGCCCTCGCGCTGACCGTGGTCTTGGCGCGAATACAGACGGTCACGCCCCCGCGCGATCTAACTCCCGCCGACGGCATTGACGACCTGTGGACTCTGGTGCGCGTTCCCGTGACGAAAGCCAGCGCGTTTCTGCCAGCCGCACTCGTCGAATGGGTCAACCGCTTCAACAGCGATTGGCTCTTTGCCAGAGTTCAATGGCTCGATGCACGCACCCATCCCTGGCGATTCGCTTGTGCGCTAGGTCTGCTGGTTGGAGTGGGGCTCACTTTGGCGCAATTGCAGGAGGGGCTTCCGCCCAGCTTAAAGATCGGCTTGCTCGTGGCGGGAATTTTCATCTCTGCCGAGTTTGTCGCGACGCTCGTGGGATTTGCAGTCCTCGGCGGCTATCTGGGATTGCGGCCATCTTTCAACAGGAGCAAATGAGTGCGACCGTCTCTATCCACACTACGGCAAAAGCCGTCACTGCAAACGCTAACTTGAGATAAACCATGCTGAATTTGTTGCTGGTCGAAGACAACGAAAAACTCCGCCGCGCGATGCGGGCCGGATTGGAAGCCACCGGCCAGGTGTGCGTCGTCCACGATTGCGACAGTGGCGAAGCGGCCCTGGCCTATTCCCTGGAGACCTCCAAGACCTCGGAAGCCTCTCAAGACCTCCGAGGTCTGCGCGGCGTCAGCGCGCCGGACGCGATCCTGATGGACGTGCAACTGGCAGGCGCGATGAACGGCATTCAGGCAGCCGTCGCCATCCGACGCGAGCTGCCGCGCCTGCCTGTGGTGTTTTATTCGATCCAGGACGACGACAGCTTTTACCGCGACTTTAGGTCTTCGGGAATTCTCACGCACTATGCCTACGTCCGCAAGAGCAATTACCTGCTGCCGAGCATGGTCGTCCCGCTGCTCAAAGATGCCGTGGCCGGGCGCAGCTTTGTTGACCCGGACATTGCCGAGCGCGTCCAAGAGGTGCGCCTCAAAGACGAGAACAACCCGCTGGCGCTGCTGGAGCCGGTCGAGCGCGAAGTGGCGCGGCTCCTGGCGCAAGGGATGACGAACGAGCAGATCGCGCAAAAGCTGGGCTTGCGCGATGCGCGCGCCGTGAGCCGCGCCAACGGGCAAATTTATGCGGCGTGGCAATTGGCCGATACGACCACGGACGAGAAAGTGGCGCGGACGCGTGCGGCGATGATTTACAACGCACGGCAAATGATCGTGTGGGGCGAAGACGGCGCAGCCTGCGCGCAGAACGCGCAAGGGCAATGGGTTCCTTTTGAGATTTGATATTTGAGATTTCCATGATCCTTTGGTCTCTCGAATCCACCGCACTGGCGTTATCCATCTTTGTCACTGCCACACTCCTCTGGCTGGGGCTGACGACCTGGCTCAACGGCGAACGCCGCAAGCCCGTCGTCTCGCTTTCGTCAGCTGGGATGCTGGCTGCGGCCCTGTTCTTTCTCAGCCACACCATGATCCTGGGACGCGGCCTTGTCACAACCGACTCTGGGATGGATTTCTGGTGGCGGCTGGCTTGGATACCACTGGCAGTCGCGCCGTATGTCTGGCTGCTGCTCGTTCTCCGTTACGCAGGGCTGACGCCTACACAGATCGCCCTTTACCGCCGTTGGCAAATTGCGCTCGGCGTGGGCTGTGTGTTGCTCGTCCCCGTCTTTCTGATCGGCAATCCCTTTCCCACCTACGCCAGTCTCGTTTACGCGCGCGTCATCGAGAGCGATTGGAAGTTGTGGTTTGCCGGCGTGCCTGTGATGCTCTGGTTATTCCTGCCCTATGCAGTGATGTGCTTCCTCGTGCCGCTCGTCGCGCTGCTCTCGCCACCTGCCGAACAGTCCGCTCACAACCCTGCTCGACCGTGGCTGGCGGCAGTCTCGTTCACCTTGATGTCCGTAGGATGGGTCGTCATCGCCGTCGTGGTTTGGGCCTCGCGCCAGCACGGGCCGCTGGCAGCCGTCACCGACGCGCAACGCGCCGTACTCTTTTTGGCCGACGTGGCTATATCGGCTCTGGTCGCCCTGGCTGTTGTTCTGTTGGGACGAGCCATCGTCGGCTTTGAAGTGTTCACCGAGCACCCCCTACCCCGGCGCGGATTCTTTCGCCAGTGGCGGCGCACCGTCCTCCTCATCGCCGCGTTCGCCACCGCCGTCGCGTTCGTCTACCGCATTCAACTGCGGCCCATCTACAGCTTGATGTTAGCCACGGCGCTGGCGGCTACCATGTTCGCGCTAGTCAGTTGGCGCATATTTGCCGAGCACGAAGAGTTCCTCACGCTGCTGCGGCCTTTCGTCGCCAGCACGCACTTGCGCGAGCGGCTGCTTTCCGGCCGTGAAGGGAGCGCCGACATCCATGCTCTCTTCGAGGCTCTGTGCCGTGACGTGCTCGACGCGCAGCACGCCTGCCTGATCCTTGACAGCGCAAATGGTTCTGCGCCACGGCGAATCGGCTATCGCTGGTCGGAAGAGGCAATGGCCGTCCACACACTGAACCTTTCCGACGAGCGCGGGCAGGCGCAGACGTTGCTGCTCGGGCCACGAGTCGGCGGGGGCGATTACGCTGCCGAGGAAATTGACGTGGCGCGCGCCGCCGTTCAACGCATCGCGGATTTGCTCGCCGGCGAGCAGGTGGCGCGCCTGACGATGAGCCTGTTGCGCCGCCGCATCGCCGAGGTCAAAGTGCTCGGCGCGCAAAATCGCCGCGTGCTCCACGACGAGGTGCTGCCGCAACTGCACACGGCCATCCTGCGCCTGGAATCATCCGGCGACGCCGAAGCGATGGCGGCCTTGACCGGCGCGCACAAAACGCTCTCGGCGATGGTGCGGCAAATGGGCGCGGCGGCGCCGGAACGACTGGAGCGCGAGGGATTGGTCGTGGCGCTGCGCCGCGCCTTGGAGCACGACTTTCGCGACGCCTTTGAAAGTGTCGAGTTGCGCGTGGATGACGCAGAGCGTGCCGAACAGCGCATCACACGCGAGGTGCCGTCATTCGTCGGCGAGGTCGTCTTTGCAGCCGCGCAAGAGGCCATCCGCAACGCCGCCCGTCACGCGCGCGGCGAGGATGGCACCCGGCCTCTGCACCTCACGATCGAGATGAACTGGTCGGACGGACTGCGCCTGGTCGTGAAAGATGATGGGGTCGGCATGGCCGCAGCCAATCGTCGGGGAAGCGAGGGAACCGGCAGTGGGCTGCTGTTTCACAGCACCATGCTGGCCGTCGTCGGCGGGCGGATGGAAGTGGAAAGCGTCGCTGGACAGGGAACGTCCGCAATCATTGAGGTGCCAGAGTCAGCGTTGGCTGTGACGCTGTGAGCGACCGTCTTTTGGTCAAGAGTAGTATAATTGTGCCAAACATCCAAGTCTAAAACGTTGGGGGTCAAATCGGCAGAGTTGCCGAACATCAGAAAAAGCTAAGAAAGAAAAGTCAACTGAGAATGAGTAAGGCCAAATACATATTCCCCAGGTGAACGATTGGGGAAAGGAGGCCCAGCATGAATTGGCAAGAACGCATTGTAGTTGACCCTGGCATCCTGGTAGGTAAACCGGTAGTGAAAGGCACACGCCTTGCAGTGGAATTCATTATTGACCTTTTGGCGCAGGGGTGGAGCGAAGCGGAAATCCTGCGCAACTATCCGGGTTTGACACGTGAAGACATTCAGGCTTGCTTGAGCTATGCCAGCTTTACCTTGAAGGCAGAGAAGGTCTTTCCTCTTCAGACGTCAGAGGCGTAACCAATGCGCATCCTGGCAAACGAGAATTTTCCTGGCGAAGCGGTGGAAGCACTGCGGAAACAGGGGCATGATGTGGCCTGGGTGCGCACTGACGCGCCAGGCAACAACGATACGCAAGTTCTTGAACGTGCTCAGCGCGAGGGCCGCATCGTTATCACATTCGACAAGGATTTTGGCGAGTTAGCCTTCCGCGCCGGACTCCCGGCTCAAAGTGGCATCATCCTCTTCCGAATCTCAGCACCGTCAGAGCGCACGTGGCGCGGGCCGCTTCAACGGCAGTAGCAAGCTGAACGGACTGGGCAGGCCATTTTGCAGTCGTTGAAGACCACCGAATTCGGATGACGCCCCTGCCCAAAAGAAAGACGGCGTAGGTGGTATAACACCTCAATCGCTTTCGCGTCTCAGGTAGCCGACCAACTGACTCAAACCCAGCACGGCGACCAAGCCCAAGAAAAGCGCCACGCCGAAACTGAACTTGTACCGAATCACCAACGCCTCCCCGGCTAAAAGCAACCCCAGGCCGTCTACACTGATGAGCCTTCGGAGATGGAGCCGCTCCAAGGCGAGCCGCATTTCGACCCGCTCGACGCTGCTCAACCGCCGGGCAAAATGATCCAGGTCCCACGCGGAAAGCGCAGCCACCACGCCGACCAGCATCCAGCCGGCCGGCAGACCAACCCAGAGGCCCATGGCAGCGGCCACTACAAAGCCCATCAAGACCACAGACGCCAACCCGTTCCAGTTGCGCCGCTGCCCAAACCACCAGAGAACTCCCATCGCCAGCAAGATCGGCGAGAATGTCCACCCACCACCCACAGCATATCCCACTGCCAGGACAAGCGTGGCCAGCCCGATCGTGATGGGTAAAAGCCTCGCGGTCATGGCGCCATCCCCAAAGCACGGCTCTGTGGCAGCCGGCCTAGCGACACACGGATCACCTGATCGAGCGGCTGTGTGACCTGCCAATCCACAATCTGGATGCTCACTCGCTGCAGCTCGCGGAGTAACAGCCTCCGCTCCGCGCGAGCGATCCGGGTCGCCAACTCCAACGTCCTGCGGCGGCCCGCGAGTACGCGAAAGTCGGCTGATTTTGCTTCAAAGTCAATCGGATCGGGGCTGATTACCATGACCTGGTACCCGTTCGCCCTGAGGCGAACAAGCACCTGCAGATCATCTGGATTGAGGGGACTGATCATGACGATCTGTGACCGCGCAGGGAAAAAGCGCGTCGGGAGATACTCTAGACTTGCCAGCGCATAGTTAAACCCCGTCCTGGCTCGAGCCAGGGCGCGCATGATTCTGTCTCGCTGAACTTTGCCATAGCCTGGGAAGGTCCTTTCCATGCCGCTCCCGTAAATCAGCAGCCCGACACGGTTGCCGGCATTGAGAAAGACATCGGCCAGGGACGCCGTCGCACGGATTGCGTGGTCAAAGAGCGCGCCCTCCGGTGATAGGACGTCGCTTTGCTGACGAGCATCTAAAATCAACCCCACATCGGCGATGCGTTCTTGTTCAAACTCATTGGTAAACAAAGACTCTGTATGACGAGCAGCCACTCGCCAGTTGATCCAGCGCAACGGATCACCCAACTGGTACTCGCGCACGCCAAAGAAATTCACTCCAGGGCCACCTTGTCGGGCAGGGATAGGGCCTGGAAAGTCGCGCGTCCTCGGCGGTCGAATCGCCACGGGCCGCAGCCTCTGAACCTCCGGCAGAATCAAAAGGCGCGCCGCAGCCGAAACTCGCCCGTGTCGCCTGAAAAGCCCCAGGGCATCGCTCGCCGTGACCCGGACCTCGCCGAAAGAGTAGCTGCCTCGCTTCCCTCGCAGAGTGTACTCTAATTCGATCGTCTCGCCGGGCGCGAGCGTGGTGAGCGCCCTCGCCTCCCCCTCAACTCGCTCAAGCGACGTAGGGAGACTGTCTTCCACCAGCAGCTCTTCCAACTGCGAGCCGTGGTTCGTGATCGCCACCTTGACGACCACGGGCTTGCCTGGGGAGACACACTCGGCACTGAGGGTGCGGGTAGCACTCAGTCGGAGCTTGCCGGGGTCGTAGAGGAGCGCCCCTCCCAAATAGACGACCAGCGGCACGGCGAGCGCGATCACCCCGCCTTTCAGCGTCAGCAGACCCAAGAGGAGCAGCCCGTAAACCAGGCCAACCAACAACACCAGTCTCTGCGTCATCACACGTCCTTGACGACCGGAACGGGAACGGAGCGGACCACATCGGCGATCACCTCGTCAGGCGCTTTCCGCTCTGTCCAGAGATCAGGCTCCAGAATCAACCGATGGACCAACGCCGGCCTGGCAAACAACTTGACATCGTCGGGAATCACATAAGCGCGACCGTGCATCGCGGCCCAGGTTCGGGCCAGTTTGAGCAGCGCCAGTGAGCCTCGCGGGCTGGCGCCCACGCTCACCTTTCTGTTCCGGCGCGTCGCGTTCGTCAGGTTGACGATGTATTGCTCAATGTCCGGATCAACGTACACTTCTTCCGTCGCCCGACGCATGTCCAGCAGTCCCACTGCGTTCGTCACCGGCTTTAGCTCAAAGGCATCGTGCTTCCGCTCCCGCCGCCGACGTAAGACTTCTTGCTCGTCCTCCGGCGAGGGATAACCGACCGAGAGCTTGACGATGAAACGATCGAGTTGAGCTTCGGGCAGAGGAAACGTGCCTTCGTACTCGATGGGATTCTGCGTGGCGATCACGATGAAAGGCTCTGGCAGCTTCATCGTCTCGCCTTCCAACGTCACCTGGTACTCTTGCATCGCTTCCAGGAGAGCGGACTGCGTTCTGGGCGAGGCGCGGTTGATTTCATCGGCCAGAATGAGATTGGCAAACAGCGGCCCCTTGCGCAGCGAAAACTGGTTCTGCGTGCGGTCGTAGATATACCCACCGGTTATATCGCCAGGCAGCAGGTCAGGCGTGAATTGGATACGCTTGAACGTCAGGCCGAGAACAGCGGCGAAGCTATTCGCAATGAGGGTCTTGGCCAGACCGGGATAATCTTCCAGCAACACGTGGCCCCCATCGGCCAGAAACGCCGCCATAATTTTTTTGAGTACCTCTCGTTTGCCGACGACAGCCCGCTCCACTTCACGGATCACGGCATCAGTCAGAGCAGCGACATGCGCGATTTCAATCGTCATGTTTAATCTCCAGGCGATCTTCCAAGAATTGCACAACGCTCTCCAATTCGCCGTCGAAGGGAGAGGGCTGTGCCGGTGATCGTGTTTGGGTCAAGCCACTTATCAAAGTATGCGCCCGGCGGCCCGCGAGTACGCGAAAGTCGGCCCAGCGACGCTTGAGCATCCCCCAAAAGCTGGACGGGGTGAAGAGCTCCGCCGCCAGCCTGTCTTGAAGATACGCCAGGATCACCGGCGGTACATCCAGTTCTCCAAATTCCAGGCGCTGCTCCACTTCTCTGAGGCTGAGCCGCTCCTGGAAAGCCATCACTTCCAGGACTAGCCTTCTCAAAGGTTCTGCACTGCTTGTTGGAGGAGAATCTCCACGAGCCTGCTGGTGGACTTGTATGGCCCAAAACGACACGCGTGCACGTCGCGGATAACCAGGCTCCGCTTTACCCACCGTCTGATCGGATCCCGTCCTGGCGCCCAAGCTGTTTGCCAAGATCAACAAAGCCATCACAAGGAACACGCCCCAGAACACCCATTGGGGAGTGCTTTTGATCAGGAGACCACCGAGCCACAGGATGAACAGGATCGGAGTCACGATGGCGTCGCGCACCCAATCTCTGAGGACCAGCGTCAGAGTCGCCACCAGAAACACAATGGGCAACAGGAGCAACACCAACATTCTCGCATTGACCTTCGTTCCCCTGGCGCTCATGCTGCGCTCCTGCAAACCTCGACGATGGCAGTGAGACTCGCGACAGCCTGGCGCTTTTCGTTTTCGCCGGGAACCGTGGCCCCATACCGGACCTCTTCAAAGAGCCGCGTAAGCTGCCGGACGGGTTCTCCTGGAAAACCCTTTTCTTCCAGGTAATGCTCGAACTCTCGCGGCGTCATCGCCAGGTCGCGCTGAATGCCCCGCTGCTCGCTCACGACCCGATTCATTTCCACGTAGCAACGTATCACAACGTTCCTGAGATCGCCCCCGGCCCATAATGCATCCAGCGCATTTTGGGCCTCTTGAGCCAACTGTTCCAGCGGGTGTTGCGAACGGCGATTGCGCCGCCAGACAGACCAGGCGATGCCCACCACCAGAACTGTCAGGAGTAAAGCGACGCCCAGGCTCGCCACAAGGACAAGCCATTGAGAAGGATTGGCGGCGAACGTATCCGTCGGCGACGAAAGAGCTGATCCATCCACAGGGGATGCCGAACCTTGAAACGTGATCTCTTTCGCTGTGCGAGAGGTACGCCGCAGCCAATTTATAGCGAGGTATAAGATGATGAGTATAGGCAGCAAACGAAGCAACTGTTTGAGCAGAGCTTTCCTCGCTCGAGGCGAGACAATCAACCAAATGATGAGGACGGGCAAGAGCATCAAAGCAAGAAAGTAAGCCACCCTCACGATGAACAGTAAGGTGTCTCCCCCTGGGAATGAGCCGTTTTGTCCCACTTGGAATGGCGGATAACCCTCCAGGGAAAATGGCCGGCCGGGAAGGAAATCGAGTCCGGAGAGGCTAGTGGACAAAAGGAGCATTGCGACAACTGCAATGCCCAAGGAAAACAGTACCAGGAGCTTTTGATGCTTTCTCACTGTAACTCCCGACTTCCATCACCAGGAAGCATCATCGAGAGGATCGAGTCGGCTTGGAAGGAGACATGGTGAGCCAATAGGCAATCATCAATAGCGCCCCGCTGCCCAGCGTGCCTTCCAGCACATGAACCTGGCCCACCATCAAAAACGCCCAGCCACCCAGCCAGCCGACCAGTTGCCCCAACGCAAAGCCTCCCCACGCAGCCACAAGGTAGCGCAAGAGCATCCCATATCCGCCGCCACGCCACAGGTGGAACGCCGCGCCGTAAGCAGTAGCCAGAATTGCAGAGAGCGCCAGGCCAGGAGAAATGAGCGACATACTAGACCTCAAAAAACCGTGTTGCGTGCCGCGTACCCAAACGGAATACGGAACACCCCGTACACGAAACGACCGACACTAAAACTTGATGACCCGAAATCCTTCCGCGTAAAACTCGCGGTCAACATCCGGGCGGCGCAGGCGGTCGCGGATGCGCTGCTCCAATTCCGCCGGATCCTTGATTTGGCTTTTGTGTTCCTTGAGCGCAGCGATCTTGATTGCGATAGTGTCCGTCACATCCACCCATGTGTTTGGCTCATTCGTCAGGCTGATCCAGAGCTCTTTCGGGGCATGCGGTTCCAGGCCCTCGCGGAGCAGCTCGGGAAAATACATCAGGTTGCCAGCCGCCGGAAAGACCGCATCGAGCGTGGCCGCGCCGGCCGTCCGGTGATCGGCGTGGTTAAAGTAGGCGCCCATCCGAAAGTACGTCGTGGGGTCGCACGTCACGACGGTGTGGGGCTTGAAGTGGCGAATCTCGCGAACAATATCGCGCCGCACGTCGGGCGAGTTGACCAGCTCGCCATCGTGATACTGCAGAAATACCACGTCCTTTGCGCCAATGATGGCTGCTGCCGCACGCTGCTCCACCTGGCGGTCGGCGCACAACATCTCCGGCGTCACCTCGGGGCGGTCGCCGCCCTTGTCGCCGCAGGTGAGCAAGAGGTAGCGAATCTCTTTGCCTTGGCGCGCCCATTTCGCCAGCGTTGCACCACAGAAAAACTCCGGGTCGTCAGGATGAGCCAAAACCAAAAGAACTCGATCGTTGTCCATGGCTATGCCTCGTTTGAATAAGCCTGATCAGGTGAAGGCCACAGGGATTCAAACCATCACGAACTCTTGTACTTCATCACCATGATCGTGCGACCGGCAGGTAACTTGCCGCGCTCAAGGGTGACGGTCTGTCCAACCTCGCTCACGGTGGCCGTGTTGCCCATCGCTTTGATGAAATCATCCACCGGGGCCAATTGCCCCGCCAGCGATGGCGAAAGGTCGGCTGTCTTGTAGTGCATGGGAATGACGATCTTGGGGTTGAGCTGGCTCACAACCTCCGTCGCCGCCTTGCCATCCACCGTATAGAAACCGCCCACCGGAATCAGGATCACGTCCACCGGGCCAATCTCCTTGATCTGTTCCGGCAAAAGTGTGTGGCCCAGGTCGCCCAGATGAGCCAGGCGCAAGCCATCCACATCGAAAACAAAGATGGCGTTCTTGCCACGCTGGGAACCCAGAGTGTCGTCGTGATACACGCCGACCGTGCGCACGCGGACCCCCTTGACGGTCTGGTCAATCTTGGCCCAATCGTTGCCCGCCAGACCATGCAGAACAATCGGACTGCCGTCAGCCAGACTGACGGCGTTGTGATCCGAGTGCTCGTGGCTAACCGTGACCAGGTCAATACCCGATTGCATGGGGATGTTGTAGCCCGTGCCAGAACCGGCCGGATCGAGGAGAGAATTGAGACCCGTGCTCGTCTTGAGCACGAAGGTAGATTGGCCAAACCATGTGAGGGTAATCGCTGCATCTTTTGACGGGGGAGCGGGAACTGCTGGCGCGGTCAGTGTCGGCGAAGCTGAGACTGACCCAACGGACGCCGGGGCGGCTGGCGTAGCGCTCCGCGCGCAACCTGCCAGGAAAGTAATCAGGATCAAAATGGCAACCAGATAAGCAAGCCTGTCTCCGTTCATCGGTTGGCCTCCTGAACAACGTTGTGATAAAACGGTGCAAGTATAACACAAGCGCAGGCCAAAGCCACTGCGCTAAAAGTCCCTCCGGGGCTGGATGTTTATCTTTCAGAGCCTGTCTGAAAAGTAGGGCGACATCCCCATGTCACCCGCTCCGCACAGGGGGTGCGGAGCTACGGAAACCGACTTTTCAGACAGCCTCTCAGCATTCCGGTTTAGCCTCGCGACTCTTCAGGCAGACGAATTACTTGAAAGCCCCACATCATGCAGGCAATTTCTTGCCCGGATTCATGATCCCATTCGGATCGAACAGTTTTTTGACCGCCAGCATCCACGTCAGCGCCATCGGGTCGAGGGCCGAGGCGATGTGATCGCGCTTGAAAATGCCAATGCCATGCTCGCCGGTGGGCGTGCCGCCCAACGATACCGCCGCATCAAAGATTTCGCTGGCCGCCTTTTCCACACGCTTCATCAGCGCAGCATCACGCCGGTCAAACAGCAGCGTGGGGTGCAGGTTGCCGTCGCCGATGTGACCGTACACCACCATCGGCACGTCGTTGGCGTGGGAAATCCCTTGCAGGCGCGTGACCATTTCGGGAATCCGGCTGCGTGGCACGGCAATATCTTCGCCCAACTTGTTGCGCGCTAACCGCACAATCGCCGGGCTCACGTTGCGCCGCGCTTCCCACAACGACTCGGACTCGTCCGCCGTCTGCGCGTGGCGCACCTCGCGCGCGCCCGATTTCTTGAGGATTTCGGCGGCGACGGCGATCTCTCGCTTCACCGATTCTGCGTCGCCATCCACCGCCACCAGCAGCAGCGCCTCGACGTCCGTGGGCAGCCCCAGGGGCTTGAAATCCTCGACGGCGCGCGTCGTGCCCTGATCCATCAGCTCGGTCACGAGCGGCACGACGCCGGCTTGCAAGATATTCCCCACCGCCTGGCACGCATCGGCCAGCCTGGGAAACGCCGCCAGCGCCGTCAACTGCGCGGCGGGCTTGGGGATCAGTCGCACGGTGATTTCCGTGACGACGCCCAGCGTCCCTTCTGAGCCGACAAAGAGTTGATCGAGGTTATACCCGGCCACGTCTTTGATCGTCCGCCCACCAACGCGCATGACGTAACCGCCAGGCAACACGATTTCCAAACCCAACACATAATCCGCCGTGACGCCGTACTTTAAACATCTTGGGCCACCGGCGTTGGTCGCCACGTTTCCGCCGAGCGTGCATTGATAGAGGCTGGCCGGGTCGGGCGGATAGTACAGCCCCAGTTTTTCAACGGTCTTTTGCAGATCATACGTGACCACGCCGGGCTGAGCGACGGCGAGTGTATCGGCGGTGGAGATTTCGAGGATGCGATTCATCCGCGCCATGTTGAGGCAAATAGAGCCTTCAGTCGGGACAGCCGCTCCGGCGAGTCCCGTAGCCGCGCCGCGCGGCACGACGGGAATGCGCCGCGCATCCGCCACGCGCAAGACCGCCGCCACGTGCTCCGTCGTCTGCGGGTGGACGACGACCGCCGGTTGAGTCTCGGCCCATGATCCGTCGTAGGCATACGCGGCTAAATCTTCGGGCGCAACGCTCAACCGACCGTCGCCGCCGACGGCCTCGCGCAGCTCAGCTAAAACAGTATTGTCCATGCCATGCCTCCAGTTAAAGCCCAGAGGCCGAGTAGGTCGGCACGGGGATGCCACCCTCAATCAAAGTCTGCTCCAACTTCCAACTGCCCGGCTCGTCTTGCCGCACGCCGGACTCGAACTCGCACACGTGCACTTCGTAAGCGTCTATCGCCTGCATCACCTCCACCACGCGAGCGCGCGTGAGCAGCAGGATGCGCAACTGCGTCACGTCCGGCGTCCCGCGCAAGTAGCGAACGGCATGCTTGCGGAACAAGACCACGCCCGTCTCTTCGCCGTAAAAGTTCACCATCGCCGTCAAGTGGCGGCGCATCATGGCTGTCTTTTCCAGGAAGGGGACCTCTTCGCGGTCGCGGCGCTGAAAAATCCAGGGATGGCCCATCGCGCCTTGCGCGATCATGACGCCGTCGCAGCCGGTCTGCCGCTTGATGCGTTCAATGTCGGCCACGCGCTTGACGTCGCCATTGCCGATGACGGGCAGCTTGACCGCCTGCTTGACCTCGGCGATGGCGTCCCAGTCCGCCGGGTGCGAATAGTTCTGCATCCGCGTCCGACCGTGAACGGCGATGAGCGACGCGCCATTGTCTTCCAGGATGTGCGCCACCTCCAGGTAATTGCGTGAGTGATCGTCCCAGCCCAGGCGAATCTTGGCCGTCACCGGAACGCGCAGAGCGCGTGAAAGGCGCGCAAAGATGCGGCCAATCTTGGCCGGGTCGCGCAGCAATCCCGCGCCCGCGCCCCGACCGGCCACATTGGGCGTCGAGCAGCCCAGGTTGACGTCAATAATGTCCGGGCCCCATTCTTCGATCCTTTGGCAGCTCGTCACAATCTGAACTTCGTCCGCGCCAAAGATTTGGAACGTTACAGGCCGCTCGGATGGGACAAAGGCGAGCAACCGGCGCGTGCGCTTGCTTTTCCAGATCACGCCCTCGACCGACACGAACTCGGTGTAGCTCATCGCTGAGCCGTGCTCGCGGCAGATCGTCCGGTAGGGCACATCGGAAAAGCCCGCCATCGGCGCGAGGATCACATCGCCATAGACCGGCACATCGCGGACAAAAAAAGTCGGGGCTGAAGGCACGGGTGTTTCAGACAGTAGGTTCATCGCAACGTGTATCAAACAAATTCATCGTAACGACTCTGGTCGTCACAAAACGGCCAAGTCGTTACGATGAACACCTTACGCTGTTCCACGCGGGCGCTGTCCACGCGGCGGCGCGGGGCGGTCACCCGCCGGGCCATTCGAGGCCGGCTTGTCTGCCGGACGATCGGGGCGGCGATTGGGACGGCGATGGGAGCGGCGATCAGATTGGTCGCGGCGAGCGGGACGTTCGCGCCACTGCTCTGCGCTGGGCGGCGTAGCGGCGCTTGCGCCAGCCTCTTGCGCCTTGGGTTTATGCAACCCGCAAGTGCAATTTTCGCCGCCGGCGCACGGCTCAGCGGCCCGCTTCTGAAGCGCCTCCCATTCTTCCAGCGGCACAATCTGGTCGCGGTGGACCTCGAATCGCTGCTCGCCCACCTGCACCAACACGGAATCCTTCAACGGCACAATATCCACCACCGTGCCTTTGCCGTGCGGCGTGCCGATCTCTTTGTTGCGCGAGGGCAAAGCTTTGCGGGCCATGACGTACTGCTCGTATTCATACACCAGGCAGCAGCGCAACCGTCCGCACATGCCGGTGATCTCTTGCGGGTTCAGGCTGATGCCCTGCTCCTTCGCCATCTTGATCGAGACCGGGCTGAACTCGGTGAGGAAGCGCGAGCAGCAGCGCACCTCGCCGCACGCGCCAAACCCTTCAATCAGCTTGGCGACGTCGCGCGGGCCAATGAGCCTCATCTCGACGCGAGCACGGAAAGACTTGCTGACTTCTTGCCGCAAGTCTTTCGTCTCGATTTTTTCTTCCGAATCCGAGCTGTACAAAAAAGTCAGCCGAGTGCCGTCAAAGCTGTATTCCGCCTTGACGATCTTGACCGGCAGGCCCAAGACTTTGTTCGCCTCGCGGCAAATGATCAACGCCTCCAGCTCTCGGCCTTCCCAATATTTGCGAATCGCCAGATCGCGCCCGGTGGCGCGGCGCTCAATCGGCTTGAGCGGCCCCTCGACCGGCGGTTTGCTTCCCAGCGGTTCTACCGAAGCAACCTCGCCCATCTGGCGGCCGCGCGACGTTTCGACGATGACATAGTCGCCCACCCTCAATCCGGGTTGGGCCGATGCGTCAAAGTGATACACTTTGCCGACGCGTTGAAAGCGGACGCCGGCGATCCGCCCGACAGGTTCATTTGCCTGAGTTACATTTGCTGCAACAGTATCCATCGAACTCACCATTTCCCATCAGTGACCACTCGTCTTCAAACTCTCATCCAATACTTCAACCACGTGCTTGACCGTTATCTTTTGGCCGCTGCGCTTGCGGCCCCAATCCAATTGTAACAGACATCCGGGATTTGCGCTGACGACCAACTCTGCATCGGTGGCAGCCACATCCTCCATCTTGCGGTCGAGCAGAGCCAGCGCCATCGGCGTGTGCGTGATGTTGTAAATGCCGGCGCTGCCGCAACAGCGAACCGGGAACGAATCCGGCAGCTCGCGCATCTCCAGCCCGGCCACGCGCTTGAGCAGGTTGCGCGGCTGCTTGCGCACTTCCTGCAAGTTCGCTAGGTGGCAGGGATCGTGGTAGGTGGCTCGAACCGGAGAATGGCGCGGCAGGAGTGTATCCGGCCAGATCGAGTCCAGCCACTCGGTCACGTCGCGCACCTTGTCGCTGAATCGCCGGGCGCGCGCCGCCCATTGGGGATCGTCGTGCAGCCACTCGGCGTACTCTCGCAGCGCGGCGCTGCACCCGGCGCAGTCCGTGACAATCGCATCCACATCGTCCAACACCTTTTCAAATAGCGCAATGTTGCGACGAGCGAAATCGCGCGAAAGGTCGAGCAGCGTCTGGTCGTCTTGCGGAGCGCCGCAACATGCCTGACCGCGCGGCGTGACGACTTCGCAGCCGGCGCGCGTTAACACGCGCACCGTCGCGCGGCTCACGTCCGGCATCGCCACGTTCATCATGCAGCCCAGGAAAAAGGCGACGCGATGGCGCTTTTCTCCCTGCGCCGGCGTGACGAGCGCAAGCTCTGTCCGAATCGGCTGGCCCATGCGCGGGGCAAGCTGAACCAGATCGCGCAGCGTTTTGCCGATGCCCGGAATCCCGCCCATCAGCCACGCGCCGAACCGGTCGAGGCCAAGTGCCTGCGCGAACCGCAGCGGCGCGGAAATGATCTCGGCCCGCTCCGCGCTGATGAGCACCTGCGTTAACATGAACGTGACCAGCCAGGGCCGAGGACGTTTCTCGGCTGCCGCCACACGCCCACGCACAATCAATTCTCCGATGCGCACACCGGGAGGGCAGACTGTGTTGCACGCGCGACAGTCCAAGCAATGATACAGATGCTCCTCAACGCCAGCCGTCAGGCCGAGCTTGCCGTCTTCCACTGCGCGCAGCAAGCTGAGTCTTCCACGTGGCGAAAACATCTCCAACTGTGTCTGCTGGTACGTGGGGCAGACAGGCAAACAGCGTCCGCAACGGATGCAACCCTGGAGTTCGTCGTAGCTGGGAAGTTGAGGGCCAAAAACTTGTTGGCCGGGAACGGGATCAAAAAGGCCCATGATGAACGACCAGTTTACGAATGCCGAATCGCAAATCCGTCATTCGTCATCTAGCAAGGTTGACGACGCTCACCCGCGCCGCCACATCGCGCGAAATCTGGCGCAGCGCCGCGCCGGCCGGCCCATCAGGATCAATCGCCACGATAGGCTTGCCATTGTCGCCGCCGTCGCGGACACGCGGGTCAATCGGCACGCTGCCCAGGAATGGCACTCCCAGCCGCGCGGCCATGCGCGCGCCGCCGCCCGCGCCAAAGATGTCCGTAGGATGGCCGCAGTTAGGGCAAACGAACGTACCCATGTTTTCCACGATGCCGAGGATGGGCACCTGTAGTGTTTGGAACATTACCAGGCCCTTGACGGCATCGCCCAACGCCACGTCTTGCGGCGTCGTCACAATGATCACGCCCGTCAACGGCACGGATTGCGCCAGCGACAACTGCGCATCGCCCGTGCCGGGCGGCAAGTCAATGACCATATAGTCCAACTCGCCCCAGTCCACATCGCTAAAGAACTGGCGGATGGCACTATGGATCATCGGTCCGCGCCAGATGACAGGTTGATCGGGCGGGACGAGAAAGCCCATGGACATGACGCGCAATCCATACGCCAGCGCCGGGTAGAGTTTGCCGTCGCGCGGCGCGGGGACGCGATCCACGCCCAACATGATCGGGACATTGGGACCATAAACATCCGCGTCCATCAGGCCGACCGTCGCGCCGGCCTGCGCTAGCGCCACTGCCAGGTTGACAGCAATCGTCGTCTTACCCACGCCGCCCTTGCCACTGGAAACGGCAATCGTATTACGCATCGGCAGATTCAACTGGCCCATGATGCGCCCGTCGGTGGGCACATTCGACTCCCACTTGACGTTGACCTCGGTCACGCCGCGCAATTGAGCCACCGCCGCTTTGGCTTGCTGCTCGATCGTCTCCGTCAGCGGGCAGGCCGGCGTCGTCAGCACGATAGTGAACGACACCTTGCCGTCCTCAACGGCAATGTCCTTGATCATGTTCAACGACACAAGGTCGCGGCCTAATTCCGGTTCCTTGACTTTGCCCAACACCTTCAACACGTCTTTTTCGTTAACCACCATCTTTGCTCCAATTTCCAAAGACCTCCGAAGTTGTGCGAACCTTCGGTTCGCCAGAAACCTCGGAGGTCTGGCTCTTTCATAAAACCACCCTCACCGGAGCCGTCCAGTGAGGGCGGGAACGATCTCTGTTTGCCATAAGACCATTATAGGTCTTCTGGCCTAAGCCCCGTCACTTTGGCGATGCGAGCTAACATGCGTGGGCCAATTTCTTCCTTATCATGAAACGCAAAAACAACATTAGGCCAACCAGGCCGTGCAAGAGTGCGATGCGAGCCGGATTCGCGCTTGACACTCCAGCCGATACGTAAGAGTGCACCGAGCACACGCCTTGCTTTTGCAGATTTCCATTGACTCATGCGGCGGCAAAAGAAATGCTCATAAAGGCGGGAGTTTCCTCGCCGTGCTCGATGCGGTCAGCCAACACGCGCAAGCCTAGCGCTTGTACCCTGGACACTGCTTCTTCAGGTGTTTGCCCGTAGGCAAGCACGCCAGGCAATTCGACCACCTCGGCAAGCCAACGTCCATCTTCTTCTTGTTCGCACTCGATGGTGAATTTCATCTACCCACTCTTTCACAGCAGACAGCAGAACTTTCAACTATCGGTTCTTGGCCTTCTCCGACTTGGCGATGTTGGCGGCCTCGGCGTCTTTCGCCGAAGGGTGAATCTGGTAATGATAAGTGTCCGGCTTCATCAGCCTGTCTTTGGTCAACACCAGGTCATTCCACCGATCATAGGTGCCCATCTCGTAATTCTGATCCATCTTGATCGCATCAAACGGGCAGAACTCGGCGCAATAACCGCACGACATACAAATCGTCGCGTCAATCGTGAACTCGACCGGCTCCGGCTTGGGACGTTTGGTCTCCGGGTCGCTGCCCCGCACAATCCAAATGCACTGCGGCGGACAGACCTTAGCGCAAATGCCGCACGAGGTGCAACGCTCCTGTCCCGTCGTGCTGTTATAGACCAGGAACGGGATGTTGCGATAGTTCTCCGTCATCTGCAATTTTTCTCTAGGATATTCGACGGTGAACAGACCGCGCGCCGTCTTGGGGCCTTGCCGCTCCGGCAGCCTTGAGGAGCGATACTTGGCGCTCCTGAAAAGGTACTGCGCGTCCTGGACGTAGGTATCCACAAAGTGTGTGAACGTAACCCACATCCCTTTGGCAATTCCGAGTCCGTACATATTTCCCCCTGGCGCTATAGAGATGACGCCCTCACTAACGATCCACTTCGCCCATGGTCGTATCAATGCTGCCCAGGCCGATGATGGCGTCGGCCAGTTTGCCGCCCCTCGCCATCGTCGCCAAAGAGCCGAGATTGATAAAGCACGTGGCGCGGACATGGTAACGGTACGGATTCGGACTGCCATCGCTCACCACGTAAAAGCCCAGCTCACCTTTGGGCGCTTCCACGCGGCCATACGCCTGGCCGGCTGGCACGCGCGTCTGATACGCTTTCTTGCCGGTTTGAATCTCACCGACGGGCAATTGTTCGAGCGCCTGCTTGAGGATGCGAATAGACTGGCGGATCTCGCCGATGCGCACCAGGTAGCGGTCGTACACGTCGCCGTTGGTTCCGGTGACAAGGTCAAAGTCGAAGCGGTCATAGATGCTGTATGGCTCCGCCTTGCGCACGTCGTACGGCACACCGGAAGCGCGCAGCAACGGACCGGCGGCGCCGAGCGAGATAGCAGCCGCGCGTGGCAAGACCGCCACGCCAATCGCGCGCGCGCGGACGATTTCGTTGGTGGTGATGAGATTCTCCATCTCGTCGGTCTTTTGCGGCAACCGCTCAAACACCAAATGGCGCAACCGCTGCACAAACTCGTCCGAAATATCGCGCGCTAGGCCGCCAAAGCGGAAATAGTTGCACATCATCCGCGAGCCGGATGCCATCTCGAACAAGTCCAGGATCAGCTCGCGTTCCTCAAAGGCATAGATGAACGGCGTAAAGAACGCGCCCATCTCATTCGTCAAAAAGCCGCAGAACGCCAGGTGATTCATCACCCGCGTCAGTTCCGCCATGATGACACGGATATACTCGGTGCGCTCCGGCGGCTTGACGGCCATCAACTTTTCCACCGCCAGCGCGTAACCAAAATTATTGCTCATCGAGCAGAGGTAATCCAACCGGTCGGTGAAAGGCATGTTCTGCGAAAACGTGTTGCGCTCACCGATCTTTTCGTGGTTGCGATGCAGGTAGCCCATCACCGGCTTGAGGTCTTCCACCGTCTCACCACTCAAGCGAACAACCAGGCGGAACACGCCATGCGTGCTAGGGTGCTGTGGCCCCAGGTTGACGACGACGGAATCGGTGTGCAAGCCATGCCCGTTCCCGCTGCCCGGGATGGGAATGATGCCGGAGTAAAGCAACTGCTCAGCCTCCGGCGTGAACGACTCGACGTTAAAGGTCTCGGAGGAGACGGTCACATTATCATGGAATTGGACGCGTTCTTCGGCCGGCACGTGGTGGCCGCCAGGCCAACGGCTATCGAAGGGTTTATGATCTTGCTCGTAATACGCTTCTTTCCAATCTTTGCGGAGCGGGTAACCGGCAAAGCCTTCCCACGTCAAAATACGGCGCAGGTCAGGGTGTCCGGTGTAGCGAATGCCGAACATGTCGTAGGCTTCGCGCTCCTGAAATTCCGCGCTGCCCCAGATGCTCACGACCGAAGGAATCTCGGCCGCGTTCGCGTCGCGCGGCGTCCGCGCCTTGAATACCAATGGGCCGCCGCCCCTGGCAAGGGAATAGGCATGGTAGACGGTCTCAAAGTAGCCCTTGTCGAAATAGTCCACGCCGGTGAGACTGGACAAATAATCATACCCCAGGTCATCGCGGATCGCTTGAGCCACTTCAAGCAGCCGGTCGTTGGCAATGACAATTCCTTCATACTCGGCCGGCTGGATAGCATCGCCAAAGCGTTCTTTCAGCAAAACCATCTCGGGAGTCAATTGCGCCAGCGGTGCGGTTACAATTTTTTCTGCCATGAGCTTCCCCGTTCAGAATCAATTGGTAGCGGGCACAGTCGAGGCTTCCGGCTGTTCATTCCGAGTTTCCTGAACCTTGCGCAGATCAATCAAGTCAGGACCCAGCAGAGGCACCGGGATCGCCGGGAATTCCTTCTTCGTATACCAGGGCGACGTGGAAATCTTTTGGCCCTCGATCTTTTCAAACAGCTTGAGGAAACCTTGCAAAAGAGCCTCGGGACGCGGCGGGCAGCCGGGGATGTAAACATCCACCGGGATGAACTTGTCCACACCCGAGACGACGGTGTAGCCTTCCTTGAAAGGCCCGCCGGATGTGGCGCACGCGCCCATCGCAATCACGTACTTGGGTTCCGGCATCTGGTTGTAGAGACGAACGACCTGCGGCATCATTTTCTTGGTCACCGTGCCGGAGACGATCATCAGGTCAGCCTGGCGCGGGCTGGGACGCATGAGTTCCATGCCAAAGCGGGAAAGGTCATAGCGTCCCGCCGCCGTCGCCATCATCTCAATCGCGCAGCAGGCCAACCCAAAGCCCATCGGCCACATGCTGTACTTGCGTCCCCAATTGTAGATCGGTGAAAGAGGATCGAATAATTTGGTCCACGGGGTTACGGCGACATTGTCCTTGAGCTCATGCGGGACCTGCGATTTATCACTCATCAAGACTGTCCTCCTGAGGTCATTGTCGCGCATTGCGCAGGATGTGGAAAAGTGGTGCTGCGAGACAACGCGGCGAATTTTACTACCTTTCATAAGAAACGGCAACCAGTTTTTAGTCGCGAATATTGTGACCGGCGAGTAGCCTGCCGACATACGAACGCATTGTTTTTGCAACAAACATCGCCATTATAGTCACGTTTCCATAGGCCGTCAAGGATTCGAGTTGGATCACACCTGCGCCGTCCCGTCGCATTCGGGCGCAATAATAAGCTTTACCATTATTTGACAAATGGTTTTCGCCGTGCTATACTGCCCCCCGAACTGATTCCAGAATCTTCTTCCACGGGAGCCGGCGTTTCAGTGGGAGCGATGAATCAGTTTTTTCATGTGGGCCAAAATGTAATTCCCCTCTTTGGTCAGCAGTAAAGGAAGGTGCAGGATGCAAGTCACACGACAGCGTATTTTGGAGATCCTCAAAGAACGTGGCCAGGCGACAATTGACGAACTCGGCGAAGCGCTTGGCCTGACGCCCGTCACCATCCGCCATCATTTGGATATTCTACGCGGCGAGGGCTTGGTCGAAGTGCCCGAGGTTCGCCGCCGCGCGACTCCGGGCCGCCCGCAATACATTTACATCCTGACCGAAACCGCCAGCGACTTTTTCCCCAAGAACTATAGCAACTTTGCCAACTTGATGATTGAAGAAATCCGCGAGCGGTACGAGCCGGCGGAACTGGATCACATCTTGCGCGGGATGGCCAAGCGCATGACGGAAGATATGCCCAAATCGCTCGACGGCCAGACGTTCGAAGAGCGCCTGACCAGCGTGGTGAGCCTCCTCAACGAGCGAGGCTACATTGCCAAGTGGGAAAAGACTGACAGCGGCTATTACCTGCACGCCAACAACTGCCCCTACCGCGACATCTCGCGCGACCATACCGAAGTGTGCGTGATGGACATGACGCTGATCTCCGACCTGCTGGGCACCGTGCCAGAGCGCATCTCGTGGACGGCCGGTGGCGAGAATAGCTGCACCTACCACATTCCTTTGCAGGCTGCCCAACCCCACTAATCTTACCCACAGCATCCAGTCTATTGACCAGTCATGCGAGCCGCGCTGAAATCGGATAACGGCTTTATTGCGCAAATTTAATTGGGAGGAAGAAACATGGGCACGCTGATGAGTGATTCAGTTGTTGAGACGCCTACCACGACCGATGGCTTTATGTTGACGCTGACAGATATGGCAGCGGTCAAGATTCAGGCTATCCTGAAAGAGCGCAACGTTCCCGACTACGGGCTGCGCGTGTTTGTCGCCGGCGGCGGCTGCTCCGGCATCCAATACGGCATGGCCTTGGAGCCACAAGCGCACGATATGGACACAGTGCTTGAATCGAGCGGCCTCAAGTTGTATGTAGACCCGGCCAGCGCCGAGTATCTCCACGGCGCTATCATTGACTATGAAGATCATCCGACAGGCGGCGGGTTCCGGATCGAAAACCCGAACGTCGCAACCGCCTGTGGCTGCGGCCAACAATCCGGCTGCGACGGATGCCATTGATGAATTGAGGTCAGAGGGCGAGTGGCGCAATCAGCAGGAGTTGATGGATGAAAAGGCTTTGGCTCGACAACGGAGACCTCGGAGTTTTCGTCAAGCCATCGGGGCCGCACGAGCGATGGCAAGACCACGGGCTAGGTCTCTTGCGCACCATCCTGCGAGACAACGGCGTAGAGACCGACCTATTCTCCCTCCGTTCTCTGACCTCGTGGGACGACCTCCCCACACAGTTGGCGGGCTACGACATGCTCATCCTGAACGTGAGGAGCTACACGTACCCCTTCGCCTACAAAGCGGCGCAGACCTTTAAGCAAGTGAACCCCACGGGATGGATCATCACCGGCGGAATGCACGCAACCGTCGCCCCGGATGAGATGGAAGCCATCCAGGAATTCGATCGGATTTGCCAGGGGCCGGGCGAAAACGTGATCGTTGATCTCCTCAAGGATCCGTCAGCTTTTCCCCGGCTCGTCACTGGAATCGGGGCCAAGTCCGTGTCGGATTGGCCGAGGATGGATCGAACACTCTGGCCCAATCCGCATCTGCCGGATTTCCCCTGGCCTTTGGAGCCGGAATGTGGCTGGGGTCCCGGCCCGGTCGCCACCCTTCTCACCAGCCGCGTCTGCCCGTGGCAATGCGTCTTTTGCAACGAGTCGTCTTACATCCCCAACATGGGGCGCAAGTCCGTAGACCAGACGATTGACGAGTTGAATTACCTGGACGATCACTATGGGCCGCTTGGCTCGGTCGTGATTCACGACTCGATGTTCTTTCAACACCCATCCTGGCTGAAAGAGTGGCTGGACAAGTACCCACGCAAGGCGCACAAGCCTTGGCCCTACTGGGCTGCCGGTCGCACAGACACGGTGCGCCAATGGCCTGATCTATTTGAGGCGCTGGTCAGGGAGACCAACTGGACCAGCATCTCGCTCGGCTTTGAATCGGGCAGCGACCGGGTATTAAAGATTCTGAACAAAGAATGCACGGCAGAGGATAACGATTTCGCCATTGATCTGGTGAATCGGATTGGCGATGACCTGGAGCGCCAGGGCAAGGAAGCGCCCAAGTTCTGGGCCAATATCATGCTCGGCATCCCCGGCGAAACGCGCCAAGACGCTTTCGATACCATCCGGATGCTCAGACGCATGAAGCGCGTCATGCCGTCCATCGCCTACTATGCCCCCTACCCCGGCTCAGCACTCGGCTACCAGTTGATCGCCGAAGGTAAGAGTCGAATGACGAAGGAAAATTATCACCGCTACCCCAGCGATGAAAAAGTCAAGGGGATTGATTACCAGTTCTACAACGCGCTCCTGAAGGGCAAATACGATAGCGAGGTCAACCAGGGGCTGCCAGCTTGGGCGCGACCCAAAGGCAGAGTCAGACGACTCTTTGACAGACTGGTGAAGGCATGAGCAGCTTTAACAATCCGCATTATCTTTACCTGTTCGCCATGACGAACGGCAAGAAAAAGATCGCTTATGGCTCCAGCCCTGAGGATGCTTACGAGGGCCTGCGGCTCCGCCTCACGGAGCAAGAGATGGCGAGCGTCATCCAGGATCAATTCACGCGGATCGCGCAGAGAGATTTGCAAAAGCACGTGCAGGAATTGGGGTAGCAGACAAAAGGTCCACAACACAGCCCAGCCGCGCCAGTTCGCCGGCGGTGCGAAGGTATCTGCCCTCGTCCAGGTGGCCCGGTAATGGCGCGGAGTGAACAGGAATCGCCGGGGCATTAGACAGATTCTAGAATTCGGGTGACGTGATACACCGTCACCTCACGATCAATCCCCTTAAAGTGCTGGCCGGGGATGGGCGTGACCTCGACTTGATCCTTCACCAAGTCGTAAGTGGCCTGACTGATGAGCACTTGACCGGCGTGCGCCACGGCGCAAATGCGCGCACCCAAGTTCGCCGCCCGGCCAATCACGGTGTAATCGGTGCGCTGCTCACAGCCGATCTCGCCCACGATCAACTCGCCCGTGGCGATGCCGATGCCCAGACCCTCGGTCTCAACGCCGCGCGCCTGCCACCGCGTCGCCACTTCTCGGAAAGCCGCTTGCATCACCAACCCCACTCGCACCGCCCGTAAGGCGTGATCGGCCTGCGGGAACGGCGCGCCAAAGAGCGCCATCACCTCATCCCCCACAAACTTGTCCAGCGTCCCTTGGTGGGCGAGCACCAGGTTGGCCATCTGCCCCAAATAATCGCCCATGAACTCGACGAGCAGGTACGGGTTCAGCCGCTCGGCCAGGCTCGTCGAGCCGCGCAGGTCGGCATACAACACCGAAAGCACGGACCGTTCACCCTTGAGAATGTCTACGTTGGGATTCTCCATCAACCGTTCCATGACACGCGGGTCCAACGACCGGCCCAACACCCGGCGCAAACGGCTGCGTTCCAGGCCCTCAAAGATCGCCGTGTCCATCTGGCTGACGATAGCCATCAGCAGCCGCCGCTCGTCAGACATAAAGCCCTGCGGCTCGCGGCTGACCGCGCCAAAGACGCCAATGATCTGGTCTTGCAAGATCAGCGGCACACACATCACGCTGCAAGACATTCCCTCCCGCTGGTCATAGCAGACCATCTGGGCAGATTCCAACGCTTCGTTGGCGGCCCGATTGACCAGTTCAGCATACTCTGGGACACGCAGAAAATCTTTGGGCGTAACGGCACGCGCCTCCAATTGCTTTCCAGCATAGTCGTAGAGCATCACCAGCCCTGCCTCGACGCCGACCGCCGCGCACAACTCTTGCAATGCTGCGTCGAGCATCTCGTCAAAGGGCAGGTTTTGATCGCGGATGCGGTCCACACGATAGATCGTCTCCAACTCTTTGTTGCGCTGTTGAAGCTCGTGATAGGTGTAGGCCTGGATCACGGCGGAATCCACCTGGCTTTCAGCAGCCTTGAGCAGCTCGACCTCGTCGGCGTCAAAGGGACGACCGGCGCGGGCTATGAGCAACGCGCCGAGGGGTTGTGTCTCCATCACGACGGGGATGACGGCCAGGTGCAACGAGGAAAGCGCACCGGTCAACGCATCCGGCGGGAACGCCTCGTCCGCCCGCCAGACGACAACACCCTCACCTTGCATGGCTTGTTGCACCAACGCCAGCAAATGAGCCAGGCTGAGGCCCTCCCCGATGCCGCGTTCGTTCACCGCCTTGAGTTCCAAAGCGCCTGTCTCGCGATTGATCAAGTATAGATGACAAAGGCCGGCCTGAAACTGGTCCGCCAGCACCGTGAGGATGAGCGAGAACATTGCTACCGGCGCAGGCGCGGTATCACGTGCCCGGTCAATCGCCATGATGATCTCAAGTTCCCGTTCCGTGCGCGCCAGACGGGATGGTGGGTGAGGTTGATCTGCCATAAGGAACTCCTTGGCCCATTTGGCCCTGTCCTCTGAGGGAATCCGCAAGTATTGGCAATGACGGTTTCAGCCGCCCGAAACGGCTAAAGCCCTGATCTTTACCCACATTTTTCAGCCGGTATCGGGCGTGACGAACAGGCGAGCACCTTCAGTCAGATCGGACAACAAGCGCCAACCGCGCCAGACCGTGCGCCAGCCAGGCGGGCCATCTCGGCGA